>Ga0182741_1000872_pt1 | contig 42489 bp, 36 predicted proteins | sample eDN5th37CBELigOP_FD_128874 | JGI IMG/M metagenome (GOLD analysis project Ga0182741, IMG submission 128874) | Enriched Organic Plus compost microbial communities from Emeryville, California, USA - eDNA 5th pass 37_C BE-Lig OP (version 2) (version 2) ... | reverse complement strand
GCGAGAACCGTTCGGCGCGGTTCTGGGTCTCGGCGGTCGAGGAGGAGGATGCCGACGGCGAGGCGGCGATCGTCTATGCGATCGAGACCACCGAGCAGCGCGCGCTGGAGCAGCAGTTCGCGCAGTCGCAGAAGATGCAGGCTGTGGGTCAGCTCGCCGGCGGCATTGCGCACGACTTCAACAACGTGCTGTCGGCCATCATGATGGCGACGGACTTCCTGCTGAACGCGCACAAGCCGACCGATCCGTCGTTCCAGGACATCATGCAGATCAAGCAGAACGCCAACCGCGCTGCGAGCCTGGTGCGGCAGCTGCTGGCGTTCTCGCGGCGGCAGACGCTGCGGCCGCAGGTGCTCGATCTCGGCGAGGCGCTGTCCGACCTCACCATGCTGCTGCGGCGGCTGCTGGGCGAGAAGGTCGCGCTCGACGTGGTGCACGGCCGCGACCTGTGGCCGGTCAAGGCGGACATCTCGCAGTTCGAGCAGGTCATCGTCAATCTGGCGGTGAATGCCCGCGACGCCATGCCCGACGGCGGCAAGCTCACAGTGCGTACGGCGAACGTGACCGAAGCTGAAAGCCGGCAATACGGCTACAAGGGCATGCCGGCGGCGGACTACGTCCTGGTCGAGATCGCCGATACCGGCACCGGTATCCCGCAGGAGATCATCGACAAAATTTTCGAGCCGTTCTTCTCGACCAAGGAGGTCGGCAAGGGCACCGGCCTCGGTCTGTCGATGGTGTACGGCATCGTCAAGCAGACCGACGGCTACATCTACGTGGATTCCGAAGTCGGGCGCGGCACGGCGTTCCGCATCTTCCTGCCGCGCCACGTGCCGAGCCGCGAGGAAGCCGCCGAGGCGGCGCCGGCGCCGACGACGGAGGCTGCGGCCGCCAAGAGCGCGGCGGACCTGACCGGGCAAGGCACGATCCTGCTGGTCGAGGACGAGGAGGGCCTGCGCGGCCTCAACGCGCGGGGCCTGTCGTCGCGCGGCTACACGGTGCTCGAAGCCGGCAACGGCGTCGAAGCGATCGAGGTGCTCGAATCCTGCGGCGGCAATGTCGATCTCGTCGTATCCGACGTGGTAATGCCGGAAATGGACGGACCGACGCTGCTCAAGGAGTTGCGCCAGCGCAATCCGGATCTGAAGATCATCTTCGTTTCCGGCTATGCCGAGGACGCGTTCGAAAAGAACCTGCCGGAAGGCGGCCAGTTCGCATTCCTGCCGAAGCCGTTCACGCTGAAGCAGCTGGTCGCCGCGGTCAAAGAGACGATCGGCTAGCCGGCCGCTCGCGCTCTCGACACGCACATCGCTTGCTCCCGTGCAAACAGGCTTTGCACGCGCCAGCCTTGTTGCTCCGTCTCGTTACGCATACGTCAACAACAGCGCGCGCCCCGGGCGGCGCGGCTGAGCGGAAGGACCATCGGAAATGGCAAAGATCCTGGTGCTTTACTATTCGAGCTGGGGACATATCGAGCAGATGGCCGAGGCCGCGGCCGAAGGCGCGCGTTCGGCCGGCGCGAGCGTCGACATCAAGCGGGTGCCGGAACTCGTGCCGCCGGATGTGGCCAAGGCGGCGCATTACAAGCTCGATCAGAAGGCACCGATCGCTAATCCAGAGGATCTGGCCAACTATGACGGCGTGATCTTCGGCACGCCGACGCGTTTCGGCAATATGGCCGCGCAGATGAAGAACTTCCTCGACCAGGCCGGCGGGTTGTGGGCCGGGAACAAGCTGGTCGGCAAGGTCGGCTCGGTGTTCACCTCGACGGCGACACAGCATGGCGGGCAGGAATCGACTCTGCTGTCGTTCCACACCGTGCTGCTGCATCTCGGCTTCGTCGTGGTCGGCCTGCCCTACAGCTTCGCCGCCCAGAACGGGGTTTCCGAGGTGATGGGCAACAGCCCCTATGGCGCCTCGACGATCGCGAATAACGACGGCTCGCGCCAGCCGAGCGCGGTCGAACTGGAGGGCGCGCGCTATCAGGGCCGGCACGTGGCAGAGATCGCGGCGAAGCTCGCCCGCTGAGTTGCGGGAACCGCGTAGGATTGAAACAACGCCCGGCCCTGCGGCCGGGCGTCTGATTTTCAGAGCTCTCGCCGCAACGTCGTAGGGCGGGTTAGCCAAGCCGCTCCGCCGGCTCAGCCGCGCACGCGCAGGACGACACCGTGGTCGCGGTAACGATGGCGCGGATAGTAGCAGGAGAAGGTGACGTAATCGCCGTACCAGGCGTGAACCGCAGTGATGCGGGCATTCCGGTTGTAGCGGGCGCAATGGGCCGCGGCGATGTCGCGGTAGACGTAGCGGATCTCGGGCGACCAGGGAATGATCCCGCCGGTGTCGTTGCCGACCAGGCCGCGCAGATGCGCCTCGGCCGCGGGGGCCGTGCCAAGCAAAGCGAGGGCGGCGAGGGCGACGGCGGTCAGGCGCATGATCTCGTCTCCAGGGCGGTTCCCGAATCGTGAGGGAATTCTGGCAGAGGCGGCGTTTTCGCGCCACCGCGGCTGCTGCGGCGATTGCGACACTTCATATCCTCGCCTCCTGTGCCTATCTACCGTGGGACTGTCTTCGAAATCCTGGCCGAAAAGGCCTTCGGGAGGAGCTGATGTTTCGTTTCCGTCTTCGTCCGCTCTTGGCGCTCGGCGCGATCGCGGCGGCGCTGACGCTGGTCGCGGCCGATGCCGCCGACGCGCGCATGCGTGGCAGCTTCGGCAGCCGCGGCACGCGGACCTTCTCGGCGCCGCCGGCCACCAACACCGCGCCGCGGCAGGCGGCCCCGATCGAGCGGTCGATGACGCAGCCGGGTCAGGCGACCAATCCGGCGGCGGCGCCGCGTTCCGGCGCGCAGCCGGGCGGCTTCTTCAGCCGGCCGGGCGGGCTGCTGGGCGGCCTTGCCGCCGGTTTCCTCGGCGCCGGCCTGTTCGGCATGCTGTTCGGCAACGGGTTCTTGAGCGGGCTTGGTTCGTTCGCCTCGCTGCTGGGGCTGCTGCTGCAGATCGCCCTGGTGGTGATCGTGGCGCGGCTCGCCTGGGCCTGGTGGCAGCGCCGGCAGGCTCCGGCCGCAGCGACTGCGGGCGGCCCGGCCATGCGCGACATGGGCTTCGGTGGTCTCGGTAGCGGGACCGCTGCGGGCAGCGGCTTTGGCGGCGGCCATGCTGCCGGCGGTGCCTCCGGTCGCCCGATCACCATCGACGGCGCCGACTACGATGCGTTCGAGCGGCTCCTGTCCGAAATCCAGACCGCCTATGGGCGCGAGGACTTCGCCACGCTGCGCGAGCGGCTGACGCCGGAGATGATGTCGTACTTCGCAGAGGAATTGGCATCCAATGCCAGCCGCGGGGTCCGCAACGAGATCAGCAACGTGAAGCTGGAGCAGGGCGATCTCGCCGAAGCTTGGCGCGAGGGCGACACGGACTTCGCCACGGTCGCGATGCGCTACTCGCTCGACGACCGTACGGTCGATCGCAATACCGGCGCGCTCGTGGAGCAGGGCCCGTCGGAAGCGACCGAGTTGTGGACGTTCAAGCGCGCTGGCGCCGGGGCCTGGCAGCTCTCGGCGATCCAGCAGACCTGAGGGCTCCGCGCAGGCCACGTGACATGCCACGTGACATGCAAAACCCCGGCGCACGCGCCGGGGTTTTCGTTTGTGCGTTCGGCGCAGAAGCGCGGCCGTCAGCTCAGGCCGCCGAGCAGCCACACGACGAGAATGATCGGCAACGGAATTCCAATCAGCCACAGCAGCAGACCGCGACCCATAACTTCCTCCATCTTGCGTTCGGGCTGATAACGCGGCGGGCCGGGCGCAAGTTCCTTCGCCCAGCGGAAGCGATGCCTGCTTCCGCTCAGACCGTCAGCCCGCAGGCGCGGCGAATCGCGATCTGAACCGGCGAGGGCGGCAGGGCCGGATCGAATTCGCCCCTCGGCAGCAATGGCGGCTGCGCCATGAAGCGTGGCTCCGTGCCGCGATGCGCCTGCGCGGCATGGACGAGAAACGGATGGCACAGATAGACCGTGCCGGCCGGGCCCGTCGCGCAGGCGATCTCGCAGTGTTCCGTCGACGCGAAGCCGCCGGCTGCCAGCTGCCGGAGCGTGGCGCCGGCCTCGCCGTAGGGCAGCAGTTCCCGGGCGACGACCGCGTGCGAGCCTTTGCGGAGCCGCGTCGGGGCGTCGTCGGGGCCGACATCCGAGAACAGGAACAGCATGAGCAGCGCGCGCCCGCTGCTCTTCACGTTCGCACGCCATTCCATGAAATCCGCGCCGCCGCCGAAGCTCATGTCCACGTGCCAGCCGTCGTCGCCGGCGGGCTCCGTAGAGGGAAACCGGATCGGAAAGGTCCCCAGCCCTTGCGGCGCGATCCAGCGGCCCTCGCCGACGAGCTGGTCGTAGGCACGGTGCAGCACCGGCGTATTGGCGGCGGCCACGAAAGGCGGCGACGCCTTGCTCGTCACGCGCACCACCGGACGGGTCCATTCATGCGGCCGGTCCGGCGACAAACCGATATCCGCCCACAATTCGTCGCGACATTGCCGGGCGCATGCGGCGCTGAAGGCGCCCTCGATCTTGACGAAGCCGTTGTCGATGAAGTGCTCGACCTGACGGGAAGTCAGGCCCTCACACTGAAAATTGGGCATTCCATATCCTCCACGCGGCCGCCGCGCGGGCGGGGCCGTCCGAACTGATTGGCGCAGATGCGCCGGACCGGGCGCGTGCCGGTCAGATCAGCGGGAAGAAGGAGGAGGTGAACATCATGGCCGCGGACTATAGTGGCGGGGCGGACGATTCCAAGTTCGTTGTGCAGGACCCGTCCGTGGGGCGGCGCGCGGAAACTTGACTTCCCATGCGGCAAATGTCTAGGTAACCGCGGCAATCTCGTTTTCGGCCTGCCTTGCTCGCTACGCTACCCGGTTTTGGGCTGCTGCTATCAAGTCATCTCCCAAAACTCGGATTGTTGACCGGTCGCGGAGTGCCGCGCCGGGTTTCAACCCTCAGCAAGGAGGCCATCATGGCCGTCGGTACCGTCAAGTTCTTCAACACGCAAAAAGGCTTCGGCTTCATCCAGCCGAGCGACGGCTCGAAGGACGTGTTCGTCCATATCAGCGCCGTCGAGCGCGCCGGCATGCGCACCCTCGTGGAAGGCCAGAAGGTCAGCTACGAGATCGTGACCGAGCGCGGCAAGCAGGCTGCCGGCAACCTGCAGCCGGCGTAAGCCGCGGCGCCTCGCGCGTTTCGAGACATGAAAGCCCGGCGCAAGCCGGGCTTTTTTGTTGGTCGGGCCGCCTTTGCTATAAGGGCGCCAAACAGGCCGGCGCCACGGCCGCTCGTCCCCGCCAGGAGTTTCCCCGATGCAGATGCCGCTTCCCGCCTACGAGCACAGCCCGCTGTTTCCGCTGGGCAAGGACAAGACCGTCTACCGCAAGCTCGGCACCGACGGGGTGCGGGTCGAGAAGGCGTTCGGCCGGGAGATGCTGGTGGTCGAGCCGTGGGCGCTGAAGCAGCTCGCCGAAGCGGCCTTCGTCGACATCAACCACCTGCTCCGGCCGAGCCATCTGGCGCAGCTGCGGGCGATCCTCGACGATCCGGAATCGACCGACAACGACAAGTTCGTCGCCTACGACCTGCTCAAGAACGCCAACATCGCCGCCGGCGGCGTGCTGCCGATGTGCCAGGACACCGGCACGGCGATCATCATGGGCAAGAAGGGGCGGCTGGTCTGGACCGAGGGCGACGACGAGGCGGCGCTCGCCGAGGGCGCGCGCGACGCGTATCTCAAGCGTAACCTGCGCTATTCGCAGCTGGCGCCGATCAGCATGTTCGAGGAGCGCAACACCAAGTCGAACATGCCGGCGCAGGTCGAGATCTATGCCGAGGGCGAGGACGCCTACAAGTTCCTGTTCATCGCCAAGGGCGGCGGCTCGGCCAACAAGACGTTTCTGTTCCAGGCGACGCCCTCGGTCCTGACCAAGGACCGGCTGATGGCGTTCCTGAAGGAGAAGATCCTCACGCTCGGCACCGCGGCATGCCCGCCCTATCACCTCGCCATCGTCATCGGCGGCACCTCGGCCGAACTGACGCTGAAGACGGTGAAGCTCGCCTCGACGCGCTATCTCGACGACCTGCCGACGCAGGGCTCGGAGAAGGGCAACGCCTTCCGCGACATCGAGATGGAGAAGGAGATCCACAAGCTGACGCAATCGATGGGCGTCGGCGCGCAGTTCGGCGGCAAGTATTTCTGCCACGACGTGCGGGTGATCCGGCTGCCGCGCCACGGCGCGTCGCTGCCGATCGGGCTCGGCGTGTCGTGCTCGGCCGACCGGCAGGCGCTGGGCAAGATCACCCGCGACGGCATCTTCCTCGAGGAACTTGAAGCCAATCCGGCGAAGTATCTGCCCGACGTCGATGCGGAGAAGCTCGGCGGCGAGGTGGTGAAGATCGACCTCAACCGGCCGATGAAGGAGATCCTGGCGGCGCTGTCGCGCCATCCGATCAAGACGCGCGTGTCGCTGACCGGGCCGATGATCGTCGCGCGCGACCTCGCCCATGCCAAGATCCGCGAACGGCTCGAGCGCGGCGAGGGCATGCCGGACTACTTCAAGAACCACCCGGTCTATTACGCCGGCCCGGCCAAGACGCCGGAGGGCTACGCGTCCGGCTCGTTCGGGCCGACCACGGCGGGGCGCATGGATTCTTACGTCGATCAGTTCCAGGCCCAGGGCGGCTCGATGGTGATGCTCGCCAAGGGCAACCGCTCGGCCCAGGTGCGCGACGCCTGCGCCAAGCATGGCGGCTTCTACCTCGGCTCGATCGGCGGGCCGGCGGCGCGGCTCGCCCATGACTGCATCAAGAAGGTCGAGGTGCTGGAATATCCCGAGCTCGGGATGGAGGCGATCTGGCGCATCGAGGTCGAGGACTTTCCGGCCTTCATCGTCGTCGACGACAAGGGCAACGACTTCTTCAAGGAGCTCAATCTCGGTTGAGCGCGCTCAGCCGGGCGCGGGTGTGCGCCTGATCCGCAGCAGGCCGCGGATCAGCGTGACGAGGAAGCCGCCGAGCGCGCCCGGCACGATCGCCGCCACCGGCACGGTGGCGAGGCCCATGTAGCAGCCGCCGGAATCGCCGGGGCTGTTGCAGGACGGGTCGACGAGGACGAACACCAGCATCAGCAAGAAAGCGGCGAGCGGCGCGAGGATCGACCAGCCGAGGCCCCAGGCGAGGGCGCGCCCCACGACCGGCATCACGCGGCCGGCGGTGTAGAGCGGCAGCGGGCGCTCGCTCGGTTCGGCGTCGAAGCCCTGCGCGGCGAGCGCCCGGCACAGCGCCTCGACGGGCGCGGTGGTGCGCACGGCGACGAGGCCGCCCGGCAGCGAGACGGTGACGGTGGCGCCCGGGTCGAGCGCACGGATCGTCTCCGTCACGCGTGCCGCCGCGGCGGCGTCGATCATGGCGGAGACGGCGAGGACGACCTGCTTCGGTTCGACGGCGGCGGAAGGCGGGCTCATCGCGGGCTCGGCTACGGTAACGACGGCCGCAGCATGCCAGCGGGCGTTCCTGACGTCACCTGCCTCCCTCAGTTCGCCAGCGGCCAAACCAGCGCGACCAGCGGCGTGCCGACGATGACGACCAGGAGCGACAGCGGCAGGCCGAGGCGGGAATAGTCGCCGAAGCGATAGCCGCCCGCGCCCATGACCAGCGTGTTGCACTGGTGGCCGATCGGGGTGAGGAAATCGCAGGCGGCGCCGATCGCCACCGCCATCAGGAACGGGTCGGGATTGAAGCCGAGCTTGGTGGCGAAGCTCGCCGCGATCGGACCCATCACCAGGACGGTGGCGGCGTTGTTGAGGAACGGCGTCACCGCCATCGCCGCGATCATGATCAGCGCCAGGGTGCCGATCGCCGGCAGCATCTCGGCCGTGGCGGAGAGGCCGCCGGCGATAACGTCGGTGGCGCCGGTCGTGTGCAGCGCGTCGGAGACGGGGATCAGTGCACCGAACATGACGAGGATCGGCCATTCGATCGCCTCGTAGACGTCGCGCAGGCTGATGGCGCGGGTCAGCATCAGCAGCACGGCGGTGCCGAAGAAGGCGATTGCGATCGGCACCATGTTCAGCGCGACGAGAACCATCGCCGCGGTGAGGACGAGAATGGGCAGCAAACTGCGGCGGCTGCGGCCGAGCTTGAGGTCGCGTTCGGCGAGCGGCAGCACGTTCAGTTCGCCGAGCGCTTCCGGCATCGTGTTGAGATTGCCCTGCAGCACGACCACGTCGCCGGGCTGCAGCTTCAACGCGCGCAGACGGCGCTTGATGCGCGCGCCGCTGCGGCTCACCGCGAGCAGGTTGATGCCGTAGCGCTGATAGAGATTGGCCTGGATCGGCGAACGACCGACCAGCAGCGAGTCGCCGGTGACGACGCCTTCCATCACGCCGACATCGTCCTCCGGCACGTCGGGATCCTGCTTGCGGTCGTCGCGGGTGAGCTTGAGTTTCCAGCGCGCGACGGCCGCTTCCAGCGCGTCGGGCTCGCCCTCGAGCAGCAGGATGTCGCCGCGGCGCAGCTTGGTGGTGCCGCCGGGAATGAGGTGACGGCCGTTGCGGCGGATGATGCGGACGACCTCGACCTCGTCCTCGCTGCCGCTCTCGATCTCGCCGACGGTGGTGCCGGCGGCACCGGAATCCTCGGTCACTTCGACCTCGGTGGTGTAGCCCTCGATATTGAAGGCAGCGTCCATCGAAGCGGTGCCCTTGCGGCTGCCCGGCAGCAGACGCCAGCCGAAGGCGAGGAAGACGAGACCGAGGGCGGCGACGACGACGCCGACCGGGGTGAAGTCGAACATCCGGAACGGCTCGCCCACCACCTCTTCGCGCACGCGCGAAACGATGATGTTGGGCGAGGTGCCGACCAGGGTGACGATGCCGCCGAGCAGCGAGGCGAAGGCCATCGGCATCAACAGATGCGCCGGCGAAGTGCCGGTGCGGCGCGCGAGCTGGAACGCGACCGGCATCAGCATGGCCAGCGCGCCGATATTCTTGACGAAGCCGGACAGCACCATCACCGCGCCGGACAGCACGGCCACTTGCGTGGTGGTCGTGGTGAGGTACGGGCCGATCCAGCGCATGACATATTCGACGACGCCGGACCGCGCGACCGCGGCGCTGACGACGAGCGCGCTGGCGACGATGATGACGATGTCGTCGGAGAAGCCGGAAAAGGCCTTTTCCTTCGGCACGACACCGGTGACGATCGCGGCCAGCAGCGCGCAGAGCGCGACCATGTCGTAGCGCAGCCGGCCCCACACGAACAGCGCCATCATGCCGATGACGATGCCGAAGGCCAGGATCTGCTGTGACGTCATGGGTGGCCCCTGCGCGGCTTGGAAAACGCGGCGGCGCCCCGGAGGTTCCTCGCTGCCGTGCCGCGGTACCGCCCGGCCGCTAGGCGGCGGCCTCGTGGCGCGCGGCCTTGGCCCGGCGGGAGAGACGGCGGGCCAGACGCACCGGCTGCATGTTGGCAAGCGCGGCGCGCAGGCGCAGCGGCAGGCTCGCCTGCCAGCCTTGATAGGTGGCGAAGGCGGCTTCGGCGTCGCGCAGCGGCGCCTCGACCGGCCGCGCCTCGGGATCGCGCCGCGCCAGCACCGCCATGCGGTGCGGCACGACGGTCGGCAGGTCGGCCTCGACCGCGAAGCCGGCGCGCGCGAGCAGATGCGCCAGCGAGCGGCGCGTATAGGCCGTGAGGTGATGCTGACGATTGATGCAATAACGCTTGAGGCGATGGGCCGCGAGCCCGTCGAGGGTGGGCACGCCGACGATCAGCGCGCCGTTCGCTGACAGCGCCGCGGCCGCCTGGCGCAGCACGGCGAGAGGCTCCGGCAGGTGCTCGAGCACGTGGATCATCAGGACAAGATCGAGGCTGCCGTCGGCGGGCATTGCCTCCAGCATGCGGTGGCGCGTGACGCGATGGGCGGTGGCGGGGTCGATGCCGAAGGTGGTCCAGCCGGCGGCGGCGAGGCGATCGAGCAGCTCCCCGCGGCCGCAGCCGAAATCGAGTACGCGGTGAAAGCCGTGGTCCGCCTGCAGCCGCGCGGCGGTCTCGGCGATGGCGCGATGCAGGCTGGGCTTGCGGGGCCTTGCCGGCTTCGGCGGCTTGGCGCGTTTGGCAACCTTCGCGTTCTTGGACGGCGCGGGCAGCGATTGCGGGCGCGCGCCTGATGTCTCCGGCGCTGCGGCGGCGTCGGGCCGTGCGGCCGTCTCGGGCGCCGCGGTCGCGCGTGCGGAATGTCGGCGTGCCTCGCGCGCGGCAGGACGTGCCATGCGCGCGGTCTCGGCGCGCCCTGCGATCTTCTTGCGCTCCCATTCGCCGCCGGGGGCATAGATGCGGCGCAGTTCCTCCGCGCTCGGCGGCGGATTGACGAAGACAAGGCCGCAGGCGGGACAGCCGGAGACGAAGGCGACGTGCCGGCGCGGGGCGAAGGGATGGTGGTCGTAGATGAAATCGAGATGGCGCACCGGCGCCGCACAGGCCGGGCAATCGGCGCGTTCGCCGGGGGCGCGGTAGGAGAGGGGCATGCTGGCTCTCTGCGATGCGGCGGGTTATGCACGCTGTGATTGCATACTACTCGATGTTCGTGCGAAGGGGGACTGGGGTCTGTGGTTGAGGAGGGACATGATCGTTGAGCAACGGCCAGTTTCTCGCCGTCGTCGCGGCAATCCCTGCCAAAACGCCGACGGGTCGCCCTGCAGATTCGGTGCGGCAGGGGCGTGCACGTGGTGCCGGAAACGGTGAAATGAAATTGCGTCCGTGCTTACGGGGACGCTGCCCATTCCCCCGAAATCCGCTGTTCAATACACGGAACATATTGCGAACATCGAACAAACCGGGTACAGTTCCCGGCATCGATCCACTCCGGTGCGGGGGCAGGGGCTTCGCGTTGCCGGGCTGGCGAATCCCGTTCATAAGGAGCGCGAACCCATGAGCCAGGCCAATCTCCGCCTCGTCGAAGGATCGTCTATGGATAAGTCGAAAGCCCTGGATGCCGCGCTGTCCCAAATCGAGCGCGCCTTCGGCAAGGGCTCGATCATGAAGCTCGGCAAGAGCGAACGGATCGAGATCGAGACCATCTCGACCGGCTCGCTGTCGCTGGACATCGCGCTCGGCATCGGCGGCCTGCCGCGCGGCCGGGTGGTGGAGATCTTCGGGCCGGAATCCTCGGGCAAGACCACGCTGGCGCTGCACTGCGTCGCCGAGGCGCAGAAGAAGGGCGGCATCTGCGCCTTCATCGACGCCGAGCACGCGCTCGATCCGGTTTATGCGCGCAAGCTGGGCGTCAATATCGACGACCTTCTGATCTCGCAGCCTGATGCCGGCGAGCAGGCGCTGGAAATCGCCGACACCCTCGTGCGCTCCGGCGCCGTCGACGTGCTGGTGGTCGATTCGGTCGCCGCGCTGGTGCCGCGGGCCGAGCTCGAAGGCGAGATGGGCGACAGCCAGCCGGGCATGCAGGCGCGGCTGATGAGCCAGGCGCTGCGCAAGCTCACCGCGTCGATCTCGCGCTCCAACTGCATGGTGATCTTCATCAACCAGATCCGGATGAAGATCGGCGTGATGTACGGCTCGCCGGAAACCACGACCGGCGGCAATGCGCTCAAGTTCTACGCCTCGGTGCGGCTCGACATCCGCCGTATCGGCGCGATCAAGGACCGCGACGAGGTGATCGGCAACCAGACCCGCGTCAAGGTGGTGAAGAACAAGCTGGCGCCGCCGTTCAAGCAGGTCGAGTTCGACATCATGTACGGCGAGGGCGTCTCGAAGATGGGCGAGATCCTCGATCTCGGCGTCAAGGCCGGCGTGGTCGAGAAGTCGGGCGCCTGGTTCTCCTATGACAGCCAGCGGATCGGGCAGGGACGCGAGAACGCCAAGACGTTCCTGAAGAACAATCCGGACGTGGCGTCGCGGATCGAGGCTGCGATCCGGCAGAATGCCGGGCTGATCGCCGAGAAGATCCTGGCCGACCCGTCGAACGACAGCGACGACGACGAGGCCGACGAGGGCTGAGTTCGCCCGTCCTCCACCCGTTCGCGCCTGCGCGGCTGTCCCCGCGCATCTTAGGCCGCGAGGCGCGGAAGGGTGGGTGCGTGTTGTGGCTTGGCGGCGGAGGGGGCGATGCCCCTCGGGCATGCCCCGCCGCACCAGCCCTGTGGGGCCGGCCTCGCTTCGCTTCGGGCCGCGTGCCGGCGATCCGCCGCGCCGGTCCGGCACCTCGGATCGATCGCCATGGGCGCGTGCGTAGGGGCCCGCGCCCCCTTCCGCGCTGGCACCGCCACTCGCGCCTCGCACGGCCAGCCCAGCACCACGCCCGCACCCCGCCGCCGGAGCCCTCGCCCCGTCGCCACCGCGCCGGGCGCCGGCCGTCGGCGCGTTCCGCCGACAGTCCGCAGCGCCCGCCATCGTGCCGCGGCCGCAGCCGCGCGGTTTTCTGGACTCGGCCTGACCCCGCCGCTAAAACCTTGCCCGAAACGTCAATCCGGCCCGGCGTTTAGTGCCAACGCCCGGGATCGAACGCGCATCAGCGGGGCAGAATGAGCGGCGTCAACGAGATCCGGTCGAGCTTTCTCGACTACTTTGCCAAGAACGGCCACGAAGTGGTGGCGTCTTCGCCGCTGGTTCCGCGCAACGACCCGACATTGATGTTCACCAATGCCGGGATGGTGCAGTTCAAGAACGTCTTCACCGGCATCGAGAAGCGGCCGTATTCGCGCGCGGTGACCGCGCAGAAATGCGTGCGCGCCGGCGGCAAGCACAACGATCTCGACAATGTCGGCTACACCGCACGGCATCACACCTTCTTCGAGATGCTCGGCAACTTCTCGTTCGGCGACTACTTCAAGGACCGCGCGATCGAGCTCGCCTGGAACCTGGTGACGAAGGAATTCGGCCTGCCGAAGGACAAGCTCACCGCCACCGTCTATGTCGACGACGACGAGGCGTTCGAACTCTGGAAGAAGATCGCCGGCCTGCCGGAATCGCGCATCATCCGCATCGCCGGCTCGGACAATTTCTGGGCGATGGGCGATACCGGCCCGTGCGGCCCGTGCTCGGAGATCTTCTACGACCACGGCGACCACATTCCCGGCGGCCCGCCCGGCTCGCCCGAGGCCGACGGCGACCGCTTCATCGAGATCTGGAACCTCGTCTTCATGCAGTACGAGCAGGTCTCGCCGAGCGAGCGGCTCAACCTGCCGCGGCCGTCGATCGACACGGGCATGGGGCTCGAGCGCATCGCCGCGGTGCTGCAGGGCACGCACGACAACTACGCCACCGACCTGATGCGCGCGATCATCCGCGCGGTCGCGGAGGCGACCGGCGTCGATCCCGACGGGCCGCAGAGGGCCTCGCACCGGGTGATCGCAGACCATCTGCGCGCGACGGCGTTCCTGATCGCCGACGGCGTGCTGCCGTCGAACGAGGGCCGCGGCTACGTGCTGCGGCGGATCATGCGCCGCGCCATGCGCCATGCCGAACTGCTCGGCGCGCGCGAGCCGCTGATGTGGAAGCTGGTGCCGACCCTGGTGCGCGAGATGGGCCAGGCCTATCCGGAACTGCTGCGCGCCGAAGCCCTCGTCACGGAGACGCTGCGGCTGGAAGAGACGCGCTTCCGCAAGACGCTGGAACGTGGCCTTGCCATTCTCGACGAGGAGAGCAAGGGGCTGCGCCAGGGCGACAAGCTCAAGGGCGAGGTCGCGTTCACGCTCTACGACACCTACGGCTTCCCGCTCGATCTGACGCAGGACGCGCTGCGCTCGCGCGGCATCGGCGTCGACACCGACGGCTTCAACGCGGCGATGGAGCAGCAGCGCGAGAAGGCGCGCGCTTCCTGGGCGGGCTCGGGCGAAGCGGCGACCGAGGCGGTCTGGTTCGGGCTGCGCGAGAAGGTCGGCGCGACCGAGTTCCTCGGCTACGACACGGAGAGCGCCGAGGGTGTGGTGGCGGCGCTGGTCGCCGACGGCAAGCCGGTCGACACGCTTGCGACCGGGGCGACCGGCGCGGTGATCCTCAACCAGACGCCGTTCTACGCCGAATCCGGCGGCCAGGTCGGCGACACCGGCATCATGCGCGGCGAGGGGGTGCGCTTCCGCGTCACCGACACGCAGAAGAAGGCCGGCGACGTGTTCGTCCATTCCGGCGTGGTGGAAGAGGGCGTGCTGAAGCCCGGCACGGCGCTGGCGCTGGAAGTCGATCACGACCGGCGCAGCCGCATCCGCGCGCATCATTCGGCGACGCATCTCCTGCACGAGGCGCTGCGCCAGGTGCTGGGCGATCACGTGGCGCAGAAGGGTTCGCTGGTGGCGCCGGACCGGCTGCGGTTCGACTTCTCGCATCCGAAGCCGATCGCCGACGAGGAGCTGAGCCGGATCGAGGACATCGCCAACCGCGTGGTGCTGGAGAACGCGCCGGTCACGACGCGGCTGATGGCGGTGGACGATGCGATCGCCGCCGGCGCGCGGGCGCTGTTCGGCGAGAAGTACGGCGACGAGGTGCGCGTCGTCGCCATGGGCGAGGGGGGCGGCAACACGATGGGCTGGTCGGTCGAACTGTGCGGCGGCACCCATGTGCGCCGCACCGGCGATATCGGCCTGGTGACGATCGTCTCGCAGGGGGCGGTCGCGGCCGGCGTGCGCCGGATCGAGGCGATGACGGGCGACGCCGCGCGGCATCACCTCAACGGCGAAAGCCGCAAGCTGCGCGAGCTCGCCGACCTTTTGAAGGTGCCGGTCGGTGAGATCGACGCGCGGGTGGCGCAGCTCGCCGAAGACCGCAAGCGGCTCGAGCGCGAGCTGACCGACGCGAAGAAGCGCCTCGCCATGGGCGGCGGCGGCACGCAGGAGGCCGAGGCCGGCCTGCGCAAGGTCGGCGACGTCACGCTGCTGGCGCGCGCCGTGTCCGGCATCGAGATGAAGGATCTCAAGAGCCTCGCCGACGAAGGCAAGAAGCGGGTCGGCTCGGGCGTGGTCGCCATCGTCGGCGTCACCGACGAGGGCAAGGCCGGCATCGTCGTCGGCGTCACCGACGATCTCACCGCGCGCTTCAGCGCGGTCGATCTGGTCCGGCGCGGCGCCGAGGCGCTCGGCGGCAAGGGCGGCGGCGGGCGCCCGGACATGGCGCAGGCCGGCGGGCCCGACGGCAGCTAGGCGGATGCGGCGCTCGCCGCGGTGGCGGAGGCCGTCGCGGCCGGATGATCGTCCGGCCGCGCCCGTGATGCAGCGCGGTTTCAGCTCTGCGCGGCGGTCGCCTGGCCGGCGGTTTCGAGCGCGCGCTTGAGATCGGCGATGGTGAACGGCTTGCCGACCACGGCCACGCCCAGCGCGGTGTCCGGCGTGTTCTCGCCGGAGGCGTTGTAGCCGGTGGCGAAGATCACCTTCAGATCGGGCCGCCGGCGCAGACATTCCTCGGCCAAGGCGTTGCCGCGCATGTCCGGCAGGCCGATGTCGGTGAGCAGCAGCTGAATCTTCGGGTCGGCGTCGAGCGCCGCCAGGGCTTCCTTGGCGGAACCCGCCTCGATCACGGCACAGCCCAGTTCGGCCAGCATATCGACGGTCGTCATGCGGACGATCACCTCGTCCTCGACCAGCAGGATCCTGGCACTCGCGGCGTCGGAGCTGGACGCGGAAAGCTCGATCGATGTCGTCACGTCGGGAGCCTCCGTCGAGGTTTCGGCTGATGTAAGCACAGTTCGCAGCTTCCGCGCGAGATCCTCTTTGCGATAGGGCTTGCTCAGGAGCTGGACGCCGGGGTCGAGCCGGCGATTGTGAATGATCGCGTTCTCAGTGTAGCCGGATGTGAACAGCACGGCGATACGGGGATGCAGTTCCCGCGCGCGCCGCGCCAGTTCCGTCGTCTTGATATCGCCTGGCATCACCACGTCCGTAAAAAGTACGTCAATTGTGTGCCCGCCGCGGAGAATGACCAGCGCTTCGTCGGCATTGCGTGCGGAAAACACGCCGTAACCCAGACTTTCGAGCACCTCGACGGCCCCGGCGCGGACGCCGTCGTCGTCCTCGACCACCAGAACGGTCTCGGAACCGCCCTCGATCGGCGCCATTTGCTGCGTTCCGGACCATTCGTCGCCCTTCTGGGTGCGGGGCAGGTACATCTTCACGGTCGTGCCCTGGCCGGGCTCGCTGTAGATCGTGACGTGGCCGCCGGTCTGCTTGACGAAGCCATAGATCTGCGAAAGCCCGAGACCGGTGCCGCGGCCCTCCGGTTTCGTGGTGAAAAACGGCTCGAACGCCCGTGCGGCAACTTCGGGGGGCATGCCGGATCCCGTGTCCGTGCAGGCGAGCATGACATATTGGCCCGGCGGGACGTCGGCGTTCCGGCGCGAATAATCGTCGTCCAGAAAGGCGTTGGACAGCTCGATCGTCAGTTTGCCGCCTTCCGGCATGGCGTCGCGGGCATTGATGGCGAGGTTCAGGATCGCCTGCTCCAGCTGGGTCGGATCCGCCAGGGCGTTCCACAGCCCGCCGGCCACGATCGTCTCGATTTCGACGCGCTCGCCGAGCGTGCGCCGCAGCAGGTCCTCCATTTGCGTCAGCAAACGGCCGAGATTGAGCGCCTGCGGCGCCAGCGGCTGGCGCCGCGCGAAGGCGAGCAGCTGCCGGGTGAGGCCGGCGCCGCGCGTTGCGCCGGCCATGGCGTTCCGCAAACGGCGCACCGCCTTCTTGTCGTCCTTCACGGCCGGCAGCAGCAGATCGAGATTGCTACTGATCACTTGAAGCAAATTGTTGAAGTCGTGCGCGACGCCGCCGGTGAGCTGGCCGACCACCTCCATCTTTTGCGCCTGCCGCGCCACCTCTTCCGCCTGCACGCGCGCGGTGACATCGACGCTCGAGACGATCAGCCCGCCGTCGGAGGGGAAGGCGCAGACTTCGACCTCGCACTCGCCGATCAGCCCCTCGAAGATCAGTTCGCTCCGATCGAAGCCGGACACGCCCTTGTGTCGCAGCTGGGCCAGCGCGAAGGGCGGCTCATTCTCGTCGGCGTCGAGGATGGATTGAAGGGGCGTTCCGGTCTTGCCGAGCTTGCGGTCGATGCGCAGGTGTTCGAAGAACTTGTCGTTCCAGGCGACCAGCGCGCCCCGCGGGTCGAAGGCGCCGATGCCTTCGCGGATGTTGTCGAGCGTCGCCTGGAGCAGGCGCGCCTCGCGCGCCGCGGCCAGTTCGGCGCGGCGGAGCATGCGGTTGCGGCGCACCAGCACGAGCTGCGCGACGATGATGGCGAGCAGCGCGAGAACCATGGTGGCCAGCGCCACGGTCAGCGTGCGGGTTTCCGTTTCGGCCGTGGCGGCGACGCGCGGCGCGAGCAGAGCCCGTTCTTCGACGATGATGTCCGAGATCTGCCGGCGAATGTCGTCCATCGCCGCGCGGCCGACGCCGCCGAGCATCCGTTCACGCGCGGCGGCAATGCCGTTGTCGCGGGCGATCTGCAAAACGGTCTCGAACTCTTCGGTGCGCCGGGTGACGAGCTGGTTGAGCGTCTCGAGGCGCTCCTGCTGGTTGGCGTTGCCGCCGGTGAGCTCCCGAAGCTTGACGAGCAGCGGCACGATTTCGTCGTTGGCCCATCGGTAGGGCTCGAGATACTCGGTTCGCTCGGTCAGAAGATAGCCGCGATGGCCCGTTTCGGCGTCCTGGATCGCGGACAACAGCGCGCGCGAGGTGTCCATTACGTCGTAGGTGTGCAGCATCGTTGCGCGATTGCTGCGCAGGTTCTGGGAGGAGGCGACGATCAGGAACGCGGAGGCGATGATGAGGACCGCGATCGGCGCGATGGCCAGTGCCGACAGCCGTGTAACGCCCGACATGTCCGTCCCCCGCGTCGCCCGCCCCGAAGCGACGGTCGCGCCCGCCGCCATGCGGCATGCGCATTGAAGTTATAGGACGGTCGGCACGGCAGGGTCAAAACGCGCCGCGGCGCGCCGGGCAGTGCCGGCGAGAGGGGCGCACGGTGCAGATCTTCGCGCACCATCCGCAACGTCGCGTCTGCACGTGAGGCAGAGCCATTATGCAGACCGATCATGTGGCGCCAGGCAGCGGTCATGTCGTGGGTGCCGTACCCACCCTTGGCGTCGCTCGCTTATGCCGGCGGTGACGTCGGCAAGACGCCGCCGTCGCGGACCTTCGCGCGGCGCTGGAGCGCGTGGCTCGACATACGGAATTCGGGCTGGGACAAGTCGGACATCGTCGATGGCCGGCAGATCAATGTCACTGGCAGTGTCGGCTACAAGCTGACGCCGGAGGTGCTGATCGGTGCCTTCAGCGGTTACGAAGACTTCCGCTACGACTTCACCGCCGTGTCGGGCAAATCGAAAGGCGATGGCGCCACCATTAGGGGCTACGCGGCCTGGCACATCGCGCCGACCTTGCGCTGGGACGCCATGCTGGGCTGGTCGCGCATCTCGTATGACGCGAGTGCAGGCATGACCCGCGAAAGCGGCGGTTGTAGCAATCGCTTTATACCCGTCCTGAGTAGATTCCCCGAATCAGACGTTATGCCTATCGTCAAGTATGTGAAGCGGATGTTGCAGGGGGCAGCGTCGCGCTGAACGGGTGCGACGTTTCGGGGGGACACATCTTGCAACTGCCAACGTTTCGCGGGGCGCAAAGCCCTGCATTCTTCACGCGTGCCTTCTTCGCAATCTGCGCTTCAGCATTCTTGTTCGGCGCGAGCAATGAGGCCGACGCAGCTACGTCGCCGGGATGTGCGGCGTTGAACGGTTCGTTCACGGGCGGGGTCGAGTCTGGCGGCTTGAGCGGGACGGGGTTCTCGGCCGGCGACGTCATCACGCTGACCGTCACCGCTTCGGCCGGTGGCGACATGCTCGGCCTGTCCGACTTGACGAACTTTGCCTCGCTCATTCCCCCTACCGGGGCCGCCGGTACCTACACCTATGCGGTCCCCGCCGATACGGACGCCAATTTCATCATCGGCGGTGCGCGGAACAACGCCGGCTCCATCTTCTCCTGGAGTTGCACACCGGCGGGCGGCGCGAACGGCGGCGGCACGGACAGCGATCGTCTTGGCAGCGTTCAGAACCAAGGCTCGGCGGTGGTCGCGAACACGTCCGGTGTGGCGATCAGCAGCGCGGTCGACGGCGCCATTGGTGCCGCGCTCGAGGCGGGGATGACCCCGTCGGAGCAAGACGAGATCCTCAGTGGCCCCCTGAGCTGGGGCGAGTTCATTGGCCTCTATCTCGAGTACCACATTGCGGCACAGGACGGCGAACAAACGGGACGCGCTGAGTTCGTAAAACAGGCCCACGCCATTTGGTACGCCAAGTCCAACGCGGGCCTGATTGCGGTGAAGGTGTCAGGCCCGCTGATGGTCAAATGGATGACGTACAGCGAGTATCAACAAGCGCGCGCGCAGGCCCAAACAGGAGCGGGCAGCCAGTTCGCCCCCGAGCAGGTCTCCAGCGTGAGACAGCGCGCCGACGAAGCGTTCGCCGCGCTTGGTTATGCAGCGGTCAAAGCGCCGTCGCGCGGCACGTTGACGCCGGAATCGCAGTGGATCCCGTGGGCCGACATCCGCGGCACCGGCTTCGAGCAGTCGGACGCGGGCGCGCTCAAGGGCACGCAGATCAATGCCACCGCGGGCCTCACGTACAGGCTCTCGAAGAACGTGGTGGTCGGCGTGTTCGCCGGTTACGAACACTTCGATTACGACTTCGCTTCGCTCACCGGAAAGCTGAAAGGGGACGGCGGCACGGTCGGCACTTACGCCGGTTGGCAGATCACGCCGACGTTGCGCTGGAAGGGCATGGTGGGTTGGACGGGTCTCGGCTACGACGCATCGGCGGGAACGGCAGCGGGAACCTTCGACGGTTCGCGTTGGCTGTTTTCGACCGGTCTGACGGGTAGTTATGCGCTCGCCGCTTTCATCCTCGAGCCGTCCGCCGATGTCTTTGCGGTGTGGGAACGGCAGACGCAATACACCGACACGCTCGGTGCGAACCACGATGCCCGCAGTTTCTCCTCCGGACGGCTGTCGCTCGGCGGGCGGGCGTTGGCGCCGGGGCAGGGGTTGTGGGGTGCGACGCCGTATCTCGGCCTCTACGGTGACTGGCGTTTCGCGTCGAACGATGCCGAGCCGTCCGCCGCGCCCTATGCCGGCATCGGCGAGGGTTGGTCGGCGCGCGTCACCGGCGGCTTCAGTGTTCCCGTGTTCGCGACCGGCACGCTCGCACTCGGCGGCGAATATGGCGGCATCGGTGCCGACTACAAATTGTGGACCGGCAACGCGCGGCTGACGCTGCCGTTCTGACCGGTTCGAACGATCGCGATCGCAAACAAAAAGGGCGCAGCGGGTGCTGCGCCCTTTGATCTTTGAAGCGTCGCGCGGCTTACGCCATCGCCTTGTCGAGGTTCTCGGCGATCTTGTCGAGGAAGCCGGTCGTCGACAGCCACTTCTGATCGGCACCGACGAGCAAAGCCAGGTCCTTGGTCATGAAGCCGGACTCGACCGTGTCGACGCAGACCTTCTCCAGCGTCGACGCGAACTTCGCCAGTTCGGCATTGTTGTCGAGCTTGGCGCGATGGGCGAGGCCGCGGGTCCAGGCGAAGATCGACGCGATCGAATTGGTCGAGGTCTCCTTTCCCTTCTGGTGCTCGCGATAGTGCCGCGTGACGGTGCCGTGCGCCGCTTCCGACTCGACGATCTTGCCGTCCGGCGTCATCAGCACGGAGGTCATCAGGCCGAGCGAACCGAAGCCCTGGGCGACGATGTCGGACTGCACGTCGCCGTCGTAGTTCTTGCACGCCCACACATAGCCGCCGGACCACTTCAGCGCGGCCGCGACCATGTCGTCGATCAGGCGGTGCTCGTAGGTGATCTTGCGCTTGTCGAACTCGGCCTTGAATTCCTTGTCGAAGATCTCCTGGAAGATGTCCTTGAAGCGCCCGTCATAGGCCTTGAGGATCGTGTTCTTCGTCGAGAGATAGACCGGGTAGTTGCGCGCGAGGCCGTAGTTGAACGAGGCGCGGGCGAAGTCGCGGATCGACTCGTCGAGGTTGTACATCGCCATGGCGACGCCGCCGCCCGGGAAGTCGAACACCTCGTGCTCGATCTTCTGGCCATCCTCGCCGACGAAGGAGATCGTCAGCTTGCCCTTGCCGGGCACCTTGAAGTCGGTCGCGCGGTACTGATCACCGAAGGCATGACGGCCGACCACGATCGGCTGGGTCCAGCCGGGAACGAGCCGCGGCACGTTCTTGCAGATGATCGGCTCGCGGAAGATGACGCCGCCCAGGATGTTGCGAATCGTGCCGTTCGGCGACTTCCACATCTTCTTGAGATTGAATTCCTTCACCCGCGCTTCGTCGGGCGTGATCGTGGCGCATTTCACACCGACGCCGACCTTCTTGATCGCTTCCGCGGCGTCGATCGTTACCTGATCGTTCGTCTTGTCTCTGTTCTCGACGCTCAGGTCGAAGTACATCAGATCGACATCCAGATAGGGATGGATCAGTTTGTCTTTGATGTACTGCCAGATGATCCGGGTCATCTCGTCGCCGTCGAGCTCGACGACCGGGTTTGCTACCTTGATCTTCGCCATGCGGGGAAGGCCTTCTTCGAGCGCGCAGTCTTGAGGACTCGGGCGGGGGAGGGAGCGGCGTGCGCCCGGGAGCGCCGGGTCCCCCGATCCGGCGCGCGCCCTATAGCATCCGGGCGCCGGCAGTGGAATGCGACGACCGTCGGGGCGGCGTTGGCGGGCGTTCTCGGGAGCAGAAGACGGCGCAAAGTGTTCCGGTGGGCGACTGAACCGGACCGCGCCTGGAAGTCGGCGGAACGCGCGGCAAACAAGCGGATCTTCTCACTTCCCGCCGGTTCTTCCGGGTATTCCTTTGCAGGGAAGGGCGGGGCGACAGTCGACTTGCGCCGAGGGATCGGGTAGGTCCTGCGCCCCGTTAGAACGAGCGAGCCATGGCCGGAGCCGGAACCGACAAGACCAAGAACTGGGTGGACGTGCCGGGGCCGGTGGTCATCCTGGTGGAGCCGCAACTCGGCGAAAACATCGGCACCACGGCCCGGGCGATGGCCAATTTCGGCTTGTCCCGCCTGAGGTTAGTGAAGCCGCGCGACGGCTGGCCGAACGCGCACGCGCACCGCGCCGCCTCCGGCGCCGACCGGATCCTGGAACAGGCCGTGCTGTTCGACAGCGTCGAGGCCGCCATCGCCGACTGCACCTTCGTGGTCGCCTCGACCGCGCGCGAGCACGACCAGGCCAAGCCGGTGATCGACGCGCAGCAGGCCGCCGAACAGATGCTGCCCCGGATCGAGGCGGGCGAGACGGTGGCCGTGATGTTCGGCCGGGAGCGAAACGGCCTTGAGAATCATGAAGTTGCGCTGGCCGACCGGATCCTGACATTGCCGGTCAATCCGGCCTTCGCCTCGCTCAACCTGGCGCAGGCGGTGCTCGTCATGGCCTACGAATGGTTCAAGCTGCGCACCGGCGGCGCCCTGCCGTTCGCCATGCCGGTCCGGTCCGAACCGGCCGCCAAGGAGCAGCTGCAGGCCTTCTTCGCCACCCTCGAGCGGGAGCTCGAACGGGTCGAATTTTTCCGTCCGCCCGAGAAGCGTCAGACGATGACGATCAATTTGCGTAATATTATCAGTCGGATGGAGCCGACGCGCCAGGACATCCAGACATTGCACGGGATCATCCTGGCGATCGCCGAAGGCCGCAAGGGACCGGCCGCCGGCGGCGTCCTCGACGGCGAAGAAGCGAGCAAGCTGCGCACGCTCCTGGCCGAGCACGGGCTCGGCCGGGTGCCCTCGGAGCGAGGCCCGGTACGCGGGCTCGCCCGCTTGCTCCGCCGCAATCCGACGGATGCCGAACGGGCGTTATGGCAGGCGCTCGTGCAAGACCGCCGGTTTGCTGGCCGCGGCTTCAAGCGCCAGGTGCCGATCGGTCATCATATTCCTGATTTTGTATCTTTCTCGCTGCGCACGGTCATCGAACTGGTGCCGGCCGACGAGAGTGAAGGTGCTGCCAAAGCGCGCGCGGAACGGCGCGCTTGGCTCACGGAACGGCGGTATCGCGTGATCGAGGTCGCGGCGGCGGAGGTCGATGCCGATTCCGCCCACGCGCTCAACATGTTGGCCGAGCAACTCGGCGCTCCGGCGGGGTAAGCTAGGCGCCCGCGAGTGTCTTCAGCGCGGCGCCGGCGCCGGCGCGCAGGAAGCTCGAATCGCTGCCGACCGCCAGGAAGCGGAAGCCGCGGGCGGCCAGCGCCCGGGCGCGCTCGGCATTGGCGCAGTAGACGGCCGGGATCTTGCCCGCCGCGGTCGTGGCGGCGACGATCCTGTCGAGTGCGGCCTCGACCTCCTTGGAAAGGGGATCGAGCTCGGCGCCGTTCGACAAGGCGAGCGACAAATCGGACGGACCGACGAAAATCGCGTCGATTCCAGGAGTTGCAATGATCGCGTCGAGATTGGTGAGCGCCAGCCGCGTTTCGACCATGGCGAAGCTGACGGTCAGGTCATTGGCGCTACGCAGATAATCCTTCTGCTCCAGGCCAGAGAGTGGCGCGGCCCGCACCGGCCCCCAGCTGCGCTCGCCGAGCGGCGGGTACTTCACCGCCTTCACGAAGGCGCGCGCGTCCGCCTCGGTGTTGATCATCGGCGCGATGACGCCCTCGGCGCCGAGATCCAGAACCCGGCTCGCCACCGCGAAATCCGCGACCGGAACGCGCACCACCGGCGCCGCCCCGGCGAGATGCACCGCGCCGATCGCCGCCGTCGTCGTGGCCATGTCGTACAGGCCGTGCTGCTGGTCGAGAACGACCGCGCGAAAGCCCTCGCGCGCGCAGGTTTCGGCGACGACCGGCGAGGGGATGGCGCACCAGGCGATGAAAATCGTCTCGCCGGCGCGCAGCCGAGCGGCAAGAGAGAAGGAAGAGGACATGAAGAGACCCGGGCGAGAAGGAGCGGCAGGATGCCGTCAGCCTATCGCCCGCGTCGGGAGCAGCACAAGGGTGCGCTTACTGGCCGGCTTTGATCTGCTCGATCGCCTGCGCCATCAGCTCGTCCATGGTGCGACGGATCTGGTGGTCGGACTGCGCCACGTTCTTGGCGTCGAAGTCCTGGCGAACTTTGCGGAAGACGTCGTCGTCGCCGGCTTCCTCGAAGTCGGCGAGAACCACCTGCTTCGCATAGGCCTCGGCCTCCGCGCCGCTCAGGCCCAGTTTCTCGGCCGCCCACAGGCCCAGCAACTTGTTCCGCCGCGCGGTCGCCTTGAAACGCAGTTCCTCGTCATGCGCGAACTTCTTCTCGAATCCTTCCTCGCGCTTGTCGAAGGTGCTCATTGAATCCTCGCGTCGTTACGAAACCAAGCTCATGCGGGCCGTTCCGGCCTAAGCCGGGGGTCTTGCATATCGGGTCAAAACTCCCAAATCAACAAGCACTTGCGGCCATAGCGCCGCAGCCGCGCACAAGCGCCGGGCTGCGATTGTGCTCCGCACCCCAATGGGGTAGGTTCGCCCTGCGATCGGGCGGCTTGCTCTTCGAGTCGCTTTCGGTCCCGCCGCCGCGGACCTCGAACCAACCAGGAGCCACGGCTTTTTCATGGATTTCCTCAAGCCACGGTACATTCCGATGAGCCGGCGTCGCCGCATCTATGAAGGCAAGGCGAAGGTCCTTTATGAGGGCCCAGAACCCGGAACCCTGATTCAGCACTTCAAGGATGATGCGACGGCCTTCAATGCCAAGAAACATCAGGTGATCGAAGGCAAGGGTGTACTCAACAACCGCATCTCCGAGTACATCTTCCAGAATCTCAACGATATCGGCGTACCGACCCACTTCATTCGGCGTCTCAACATGCGCGAGCAGTTGATTCGCGAGGTCGAGATCATTCCGCTCGAAGTCGTCGTTCGCAATGTCGCCGCGGGTTCGCTGGCGCAGCGGCTCGGCATCGAAGAGGGCACGCAGCTGCCGCGGTCGATCATCGAATTCTACTACAAGAACGACGCGCTCGGGGATCCGATGGTGGCCGAGGAGCATGTCACGGCATTCGGCTGGGCCACGCCCCAGGAGATCGACGACATCATGGCGCTGGCGATCCGCGTCAACGATTTCCTGTCGGGGCTGTTCCTCGGCGTCGGGATCCGGCTGGTCGATTTCAAGATGGAGTGCGGCCGGCTCTGGGAAAACGACATGATGCGGATCGTCGTGGCCGACGAGATCTCGCCGGATTCGTGCCGGCTGTGGGACATCAAATCGAGCGAGAAGCTGGACAAGGATCGTTTCCGCCGCGACCTGGGTGGTCTGCTCGAGGCCTATACCGAGGTGGCCAAGCGGCTCGGCATTATCAGCGAGAACGAGCGCCCGCAGGGTTCGGGCCCGGTGCTGGTGAAGGGCTGAGGGGAGTGGCCGCGCGGCGGTTGAGGCGACCGCCGGGGAATGCTACGCGGGGGCCATCAAGGCCCCCGTCCGTTTTGGTGATATGGCGATGAAAGCCCGTGTTACAGTCACGTTGAAGAACGGCGTTCTCGATCCGCAGGGCAAGGCGATCGAAGGCGCTTTGAAATCGCTGGGTGTGGCGGGGATAACCAGCGTCCGCCAGGGCAAGGTCTTCGAGATCGAGGTCGCCGGCGACGACAAGGCGAGCGCCGAGGCGGCGCTGAAGCAGGCGGCCGAAAAGCTGCTGGCGAATACCGTGGTGGAAAATTATCGCATCGAGCTCGTCGGCTAACGGAGCAGGCCGGTGAAATCCGCCGTCATCGTCTTTCCTGGATCGAACCGCGAGGGCGACGTCGCCCGCGCGCTCAAGCTGGTCACCGGCAGCGAGCCGGCCCATATCTGGCACGCCGACACCGCTTTGCCCGCCGGAACGGATCTGGTTGTGCTGCCCGGCGGCTTCTCCTACGGCGACTATCTGAGGTGCGGGGCCATTGCCGGACGCGCGCCGATCATGGACGCAGTGCGCGCGCATGCAGCGCGGGGCGGGCTGGTGCTCGGCATCTGCAACGGCTTCCAGATCCTGTGTGAGTCCGGGCTGCTGCCGGGCCTGTTAATGCGGAACGCGCAGCTGCGCTTCATCTGCAAAGACGTCTTTCTGCGTGTCGAGCGTTCCGACACCGCATTCACCCGCGGCTACAATGCCGGGCAGGTGATCCGCGTGCCCGTCGCGCACGGCGAAGGTAATTACGCCGCCGACGCGGAGACGATTGCACGCCTCGAGGGCGAAGGCAGGGTGCTGTTCCGCTATACCGACCCCAGCGGGCAGCTCGATCCGAAGTGGAACGTGAACGGCGCGATCAATGCGATTGCAGGTATCGTCAATGAGGGTGGGAACGTCCTCGGGCTGATGCCGCATCCGGAAAATCACGTCGATCCGTCCATCGGTCCGACCGACGGACGCGGGCTGTTCGCGGGACTCGCCGAGGCGGTGAAGCGCGCGGCGTGAGATGACGCCCGCGACCGACCTGTTCCGTCCCCGCATAACCGCGTCCAGGCCGTGCCGCGCCTCAGGCGGTTGAATTCTGTTGTTGCGAAGCCCGAAAGCGCTGCCGTGATCTCCGAAGACGCAAAAATCACTCCCGAACTGATCGCCGAACACGGTCTCAAGCCGGAAGAATATCAGCGGATCCTGGATCTCGTCGGGCGCGAGCCGACGCTTACCGAGCTCGGCATCTTTTCGGCGATGTGGAACGAGCACTGCTCGTACAAGTCCTCGCGCGTCCATCTGCGCACATTGCCGACCAAGGCGCCGTGGGTGATCCAGGGGCCGGGCGAGAATGCGGGCGTGATCGACATCGGCGACGGGCTCGCGGTCGTGTTCAAGATGGAGAGCCACAACCATCCGAGCTACATCGAGCCGTACCAGGGCGCCGGCACCGGCGTCGGCGGAATTCTGCGGGATGTGTTCACAATGGGCGCGCGGCCGATTGCGTGCCTCAACTCGCTGCGCTTCGGCGATCCGAAGCATCCGAAGACACGTCATCTGGTCGCCGGCGTTGTCGCGGGCATCGCCGGTTACGGCAATTCGTTCGGTGTGCCGACGGTCGGCGGCTCGGTCGGTTTCCACACGCGCTATGACGGCAACTGTCTCGTCAATGCGATGGCGGTCGGCCTCGCCGAAGCGGACAAGATCTTCTATGCGGCCGCGTCGGGCGTCGGCATGCCGATCGTTTATCTCGGCTCGAAGACCGGACGCGACGGCATTCACGGCGCCACCATGGCCTCGGCAGAGTTCGGCGAAGGAGCCGAGGAGAAGCGGCCGACCGTTCAGGTGGGAGATCCTTTCGCCGAGAAGCTCTTGCTGGAAGCCTGCTTGGAGATCATGGCCAAGGGCTGTGTCATCGCCATCCAGGACATGGGCGCCGCTGGCTTGACCTGCTCGGCCGTCGAAATGGGCGCCAAGGGTGATCTCGGCGTCACGCTCAATCTCGACGCGGTGCCGTGCCGGGAAACGGGCATGAGCGCGTACGAGATGATGCTCTCCGAGAGCCAGGAGCGCATGCTCATGGTGCTCAAGCCGGAGAAGGAAAAGGAAGCAGAGGCCATCTTCCGCAAATGGGGCCTCGACTTCGCAATTGTTGGCGAGACGACGCCGAGCAAGCGGTTCGTCGTCAATTTCGGCGGCAAGACTGTCGCGGACCTGCCGATCAAGGAGCTCGGCGATGAGGCGCCGGTCTACAATCGTCCGTATGTGGCGACACCGCGCCCGCCGGTGGTCGTGGCGGCCGACGTGCCGCAACCGTCCGACTGGCGCGAGGCGCTGCTGACGCTGGTCGGCTGTCCCGATCTCTGCTCGAAGCGCTGGGTCTGGGAGCAGTACGATCACATCATTCTCGGGAACACGGTGCAGCGCCCGGGCGGCGACGCGGCGGTGGTGCGGGTGCTCGACGGCCCGAAGGGTTTGGCGCTGACGACCGATGTCACGCCGCGCTATTGCGAGGCGGACCCGGTGGAGGGCGGCAAGCAGGCGGTCGCCGAGGCCTGGCGCAATCTGACCGCTGTGGGTGCAAAGCCTCTCGCGATCACCGACAACCTCAATTTCGGGAATCCGGAGCGCCCCGAAAGCATGGGCCAGTTCGTGGGCTGCATCGAAGGGATCGGCGAGGCGTGTCTCGCCCTCGATTTCCCCGTCGTGTCCGGAAACGTATCACTCTACAACGAGACCAACGGCCGGGGGATCCTGCCCACGCCGACGATCGGCGGCGTCGGGCTCCTGGATGACTACACGCAATCGGTGACGATCGATCTCAAGCAGGAAGGCGATCGCATCCTGCTTGTCGGCATGGGCGACGAGAACCTCGGCCAGTCGATATATCTGCGGGAATTGTTCGGCCGCGAGGACGGAGCGCCGCCGCAGGTCGACCTGGCAGTCGAACGGCGCAATGGCGATTTCGTTCGCGGCCTGATCCGGTCCGGCCGGGTCACCGCTTCGCATGACGTGTCCGACGGCGGACTTGCCGTGACGCTGGCCGAAATGGCGATGGCCGGAAACCGCGGCGCGCGGATCACCCTCGGCGGCCCGCGCGAAACCGCCCATGCCTGGCTGTTCGGTGAGGCGCAGGCTCGCTACGTGCTGACCTGCAGCGCGCAAGACGAGGAGCGGATCCTGGCCGAGGCCGCCGAGGCCGGCGTGCCGGCCGCAGCGATCGGACGGGTGGAGGGGACGGTGCTCGCCGTCGAAGGCCTGTTCTCGGTCGCGGTCGGCGATCTCCGTGATGCTCACGAGAAGTGGCTGCCCAATTACATGGCGGCGGTGGTGGACTGACGGCGCGCCGCATTGACCGTTTGCGACCACGGCCCCATGTTCGGAAAAATAAGACTGATCGAGGAGCCCACTTTGCCATGCCGATGGAAGCGAGCGAGATCGAACGCCTGATCAAGGAGCGGATTCCCGACGCTCAGGTGACGATCCGGGATCTCGCGGGTGACGGGGATCACTATGCCGCGACGGTCATCGCCGAGTCGTTCAGGGGCAAGTCACGGGTCCAGCAGCATCAGCTGGTCTACGAGGCATTGAAGGGCCAAATGGGCGGCGTGCTGCATGCGCTGGCGCTGCAGACCGGGGTGCCTCCGTCGTAGGAGCGCCTCCCGGGGTCTGGGATGTGCGCCGCCGATGGATTACATTCAGCGGGACGACAGGCCGTCGAGCCGGACGCGATGTGGCCCGCGGCGAACGAGGACCAGACAATGGCAATCGAGCAATTCATCGACAACGAAGTGAAGTCGAACGACGTCGTGTTGTTCATGAAGGGAACGCCGCAGTTCCCGATGTGCGGCTTTTCCGGGCAGGTCGTGCAGATTCTCGACTATCTCGGCGTGCCCTACAAAGGCATCAACGTGTTGGAGTCGGACGATCTGCGCCAGGGCATCAAGACCTACAGCCAGTGGCCGACGATTCCGCAGCTCTATGTGAAGGGCGAGTTCGTCGGCGGTTGTGACATCGTCCGTGAGATGTTCCAGGCCGGCGAGCTGCAGGGACTGTTCAAAGAGAAGGGCGTGAGCGTTCGGCAGGACGCGACGGCGTAACGTCGGAACGCACCTTTCGAGAAACATAAAAGGCCGCCCATCGGGCGGCCTTTTGGTTTGCGTGTTGATCGCGCGGTGGTGCGTCAGCGCGAATAGAATTCGACCACCAGGTGCGGCTCCATCATCACCGCATAGGGAACGTCAGCCAGCTGCGGCACGCGCAGGAACTTGGCGGTCATCTTCGAGTGATCGACCTCGATGTAGTCCGGCACGTCGCGCTCGGCGAGCTGCGTCGCTTCGAGCACGACGGCGAGCTGTTTCGAGGATTCCTTGACCTCGATGACGTCGCCGACCTTGACCCGGTAGCTCGGGATGTTGACGCGGCGCCCGTTCACCTTGATGTGGCCGTGATTGATGAACTGGCGGGCGGCAAAGGGGGTCGCGACGAACTTCGCGCGGTAGACGACCGCATCGAGACGGCGCTCCAACAGACCGATCAGGTTGGCGCCGGAATCGCCCTTGATCCGGATCGCGTCCTCGTAGAGGCGGCGGAACTGCTTCTCGGAAATGTTGGCGTAGTAGCCCTTCAGCTTCTGCTTGGCGCGGAGCTGAACGCCGAAATCGGAGAGCTTGCCCTTGCGGCGCTGGCCGTGCTGGCCCGGTCCGTATTCGCGGCGATTGACGGGGCTCTTCGGGCGGCCCCAGATGTTCTGGCCCATGCGGCGATCGATTTTGTACTTCGCCTCAATGCGCTTGGTCATCGCGTCCTCGTGGTTCGCTGTTGTGAGGATCGCGCCCTCCTCTGCGCCCGGATTGTCCGGGGCCGACAGGCGGGGCCATGACAAGCGCAAGGCACCGCCGCGGGTCGCGAAATGCAGCGCGGGCCCCAGAGGGCCCGCGTCCGCGTTGAGGCTTTTAGGGGCAGCCCGGCGCCGTGTCAATCGGCGGGGGCGGTCTCCGCGAGGCCGAAGCGGGCGAGGGCGCCGCGCAGGCCCGGCGGAACGGGGCGGCCCGAGGTGAAGACGGCGTAGGCCGGGCCAGGCGCTGTGGCGGTCGCGGGGCCGACCAGGTCGATGACGCGGCGGGCGATGGCCGGGGCCGGGTCGATCCAAGTGACCGGCCATGGCGCCAAGGCCGAAAACCGGTCTGCCAGAAGGGGATAATGGGTGCAGGCCAGGACCACCACGTCGGTCCGGCGGCCGTCGGCGGCGACGAAGCAGGGGGCAATCTCGGCCGAGATATCCCCGTCCGCAACCGCTTCGCCGCGCAATGCGGCCTCGGCCAGCGTTGCCAGATGGCGCGCGCCGACGAGGTGCACGTCGCAGCCCGCACTATAGTCGCGGATCAGCGCCCGCGTATATTCCCTGCCGACGGTCGCCTCGGTGCCGAGCACGGCGACGCGGCGCGTCTGCGAGGCGGCGCAGGCCGGCTTGATGGCCGGCACTGTGCCGACGAAAGGCACCGTATAGGCGTCCCGCAGCACCGACAGGACCAGGGTCGACGCAGTGTGGCAAGCGATCACGACCAGGTCGGGCGCATGAGCCGCAATCAGCTCGCCCATCAGCGGCACGAGATGCGCTGCCAAGCGCTCCGGCGGGATCCGGCCATAGGGAAACAGCGCATCGTCGGCAACGTAGACGTAGCGGGCGTCGGGCCGCAGCCGCACGATCTCGCGGAATACGGTGAGGCCGCCGAGGCCGGAATCGAACACGAGTATGGTCGGCTGGCGGGGCACGGAATGGTCGCGAGGAAGGACGCGTTTGGGGTGGCGTGGCGGCGCCGTCACGTGCGCCGCGGGTTCAGTCTGCCGCATGGTCATGATCCCTGCGCCTGACCGAATTGTGGCAAAGGGCAGTTAACCAGACCCTTTCACGTTTCCGCCAAGCGCGATCACGGCGGCGCCGATGCCTCAAAAAGCCACATGCCCGTTCCTATGTCTCGTGCGTTGACGCAAGGGCGACTTTCAAAGCCGGCCGCACGCCGCGCAGGGAGTACAGGATGAGGATGTTCAAAACGATCTTATTGGCGCTGGCCGGTCTGGCGACATCGGCGGGTCTCGCCGCAGCCGCCGTGGCCGTATCGGACCTCAATATGCGGGCCGGGCCTGGTACCGGATATGGCGTCGTGCGGGTCATTCCCGCCGGTGCGCCGGTCGAGGTGATCGGCTGCGACGGCGGCTGGTGTCAGGTGAATTTTGCCGGACGGGTCGGATATGCCAGCGCCCGCTATCTCGACATGGATGGCGGTTATGCCGTCGCCCCGCCTCCGCCGCCCGTCTATGTGGCGCCGCCGGTTTACGTTGCCCCGCCGATCTATTTCGGGACACGTTATTACGGCCGGCGCCACTACTACCGGCCTCCGTACCGGCGCGACTGGGCCCGGGGCCGGCGCTGGGACGGTCCGCGCGTGGTACGGCCGCGGCCGACCGCGCCGCGCGTGGTGCGGCCGACCGCGCCGCGCTTCAGCGGTGCCAGCCGTCCGTTCGCGCCATCGCGCAGCTTCAACCGGCCGACACGGCCCTCAGCGGTGCCGTTCCGGTCGAGCGCCAGCGGCAGCCGCGCGATCCCGGGCAGGCAGTGGAGGGGCACCCGCTGATCCGGCAGGGGGCCTCAAACAAAAGCGGGCGCGGTCACCGCGCCGGCTTTTGCGTTTAAGAGGCCGCAGAAGAACTATCCAGAACCGGGAAAGGCGCCCCTGGAAGCGACGCGGAAGCGGTTGTTCCGGCCAGTTCTCAATGTTCCCCGAGAACACGATCGAAGATCGTGTCGACATGCCGGAAATGGTGGGCGAGGTCGAAGTGCGCCGCCAGTTCCTCCGCCGAAAGATACTTCCGCACGTCCGCGTCTTCCGTGAGGAAGGTCAGGAAATCGCCTTCGCCGCGCCAGACCCGCATGGCATTGCGCTGGACCAGCCGGTAGGCATCCTCGCGGGCGCAGCCCTTCTGGGTCAGCGCCAGCAGCACGCGCTGGGAATGGACGAGGCCGCCGAGCCGGTCGAGATTGCGCTTCATGTTGTCCGGATAGACCACCAGCTTCTCGATCACGCCGGCGAGCCGGTTGAGTGCGAAGTCGAGCGTGACGGTCGCGTCGGGACCGATCATGCGCTCGACCGAGGAATGGGAGATGTCGCGCTCGTGCCAGAGGGCGACGTTCTCCAGCGCCGGCGTGACGTAGCCGCGGACCATGCGGGCGAGGCCGGTGATGTTCTCGGTCAGGACCGGGTTGCGCTTGTGCGGCATGGCCGAGGAGCCCTTCTGGCCCTCGGAGAAATACTCTTCGGCTTCCAGCACCTCGGTGCGCTGCAGGTGGCGGATCTCGATCGCCAGGCGCTCCATCGACGAGGCGACGACGCCGAGCGTGGCGAAATACATGGCGTGGCGGTCGCGCGGGATCACCTGGGTCGAGACCGGCTCCGGCTCCAAGCCCATGGCCTTGGCGACATGGGCCTCCACCCGCGGGTCGACCTGGGCGAAGGTGCCGACGGCACCGGAAATGGCGCAGGTCGCAACCTCGCGGCGGGCGGCGACCAGGCGCTCGCGGCCGCGGGCGAATTCGGCATAAGCCTGGACCAGCTTGAGGCCGAACGTGGTCGGCTCCGCATGGATGCCATGCGAACGGCCGATGGTCGGGGTCAGCTTGTGCTCGAGCGCGCGGGCCTTGAGCGCGGCCAGCAGCCGGTCGATGTCGGCGATCAGGATGTCGGCGGCGCGCACCAGCTGCACGTTGAGGCAGGTGTCGAGCACGTCGGAGGAAGTCATGCCCTGGTGCACGAAGCGTGCCTCCGGGCCGACGATCTCGGACAGGTGGGTGAGGAAGGCGATGACGTCGTGCTTCACCTCGCGCTCGATCGCGTCGATCCGCTCGACGTCGAACACGGCGTCCTTGGCCTTGGCCCAGATCGTCTTCGCCGCCTCGCGCGGAATGACGCCGAGTTCCGCCATGGCGTCAGCAGCATGCGCCTCGATCTCAAACCAGATTCGGAACCGCGTCTGCGGTTCCCAGATGGCGGCCATTTCGGGACGGGTATAGCGCGGGATCATCGGCGGCTCGCAAGGTCAGGAGGGTCGGCCGCGCTCTAGCAGATCGGGGCGCCGCTGGCCACCGGGGCGGGACTGGCCGCAGGCGGGTAACCCTGCGGTTCACGCGCCCTTACGTGCGCCAGTGGTGCGAGGCCGCTGCGCGCTGCGTCGCACCCGGTGCACCGAAGGGGTCGCCTCCGGGCAACGGTGGGGGAGCCGCGATCGGCGCCCTCACACCATCTCGCCGCGGGCCGCGGCCGCGGCGGCGCGGATGGCGGCGATGTTGCCGCGGTAATCGCCGCCCTTGAACACGGCGGAACCGGCGACCAGCACATTGGCGCCTGCGGCGGCGACGTCGCCGGCATTGGCCGGCGTCACGCCGCCGTCCACCTCGATGTCGATCGGGCGGTCGCCGACCATCGCGCGCACCGCGCGGATCTTGTCGAGCGCGGCCGGGATGAAGGCCTGGCCGCCGAAGCCTGGATTGACCGACATGACGAGCACGAGGTCGACGAGGTCGATTACGTGTTCGAGCCCGGCGACGGGCGTGCCCGGATTCATCGTCACGCCCGCCTTCTTGCCGAGGGCGCGGATCGCCTGCAGCGAGCGGTGCAGATGCGGGCCGGCCTCCATATGGACGGTGATGATGTCCGAACCGGCCTTGGCGAAGGCCTCGAGGTAAGGGTCGCACGGCGCGATCATCAGATGCACGTCGAACACCTTCGTGGTGTGCGGGCGCAGCGCTTTCACCACGTCGGGACCGATGGTGATGTTGGGCACGAAATGGCCGTCCATGACGTCGACATGGACCCAGTCGGCGCCGGCGGCGTCGATGGCGCGCACCTCCTCGCCGAGCCGGGCGAAATCGGAGGCGAGGATCGAGGGGGCGATACGCAGCGGGCGGTTCATGGGATCTCCGGATCGGGCAGCAAGCGGCCGGTTTCGGCCCTGCGCTAGCACGGGCGGGCGGACCGGGGCAACGCGGGTTCAGGCCGGAGGGAGGCGGTCGGGCAGGTGTGCGTGGAACCGCCGCGCCAGCGGCTTGAGCAGTTGCGGCGACAGGTAGATCGGGAACTGCGCGACCGCGAAATAGAGCCAGGTCAGTTCCGGCACCGCGCCGCCGGTGGCCGCGAGCATCAGGCCCATGTTGCGGAAGCCGGCGAGCAGGCCGACGGCGAGGGCCCCGGCGCGGCCGCGGCGGACGAAGACGAGCGCCGTCAGCGCCACCATGCCGAGCGACAGCGCGAAGGAGAGGGCGGTGAGGCCGAGCACCAGCAGCGGCTCGGCCAGCAATCGGTCGGTCAGGCCGTCCATCAGCGCGACGGCAAAGACGAACAGCAAAACGACGTTGAGCCCGTCGATGCGGACCTTCTGAGTGGCGATGAAGTCCGGGCCGGCGAGGCGGCGCAGCAGGGCGGCGGCGAGCGCCGAGCCGGCGACGATCAGGAACAGGCGCAAGCCGAGGGCGAGTGGCGCCATGGTGAGAGTGCCGCCGAGCAGTGCATCGACGAAGAGCGGGCTGGTGAGCGGCGCCAAGGCCATGCAGGCGATCAGCGTCAGCAGGGCGGCGGCGGCGCCGAGGCCGAGCAAGGCGGCGAAGGCCGGCGCCGACATCAACGGCGGGGCCACGGCCTGCAGGACCAGCGCCGTCATCAGGCCGGGGGCCTGCTCATGCAGGCCGAAGGCGACGAAGACGGCGGCGAACAGGGCCGGCGCCGCGACCATCGTCCAGAGCGTCGCCATCAGGATCGGACCGGGCCGGGTGAGATGGCCGCGCAGTTCTGCCGGTTCGACGCGCAAAAAGGCGAGCACCATCAGCGCGACGATGGCCTCGGTGATGAAGGGCTTGAGCAGGGCGGCCAGCGGCGGCACCGCAAGACCGAGAAATACGGAGACCGCGACCGCGCGCGTGCCCTGGCGGCCGAGCCAGTCGAGCAGGGCGGCGAGGGGGTGTAGCAGAATCATCGCGCGGGCCTGACTGCGGGAAGGCGCGTGGTAGCATGCGCGGCCGCCCGCGTCTGCCCTGGGCGCTGCACCAGGGGCCACAGGCGCGTCTGGCGTTTGCCGGGCGCACCGCGCGGAGCGGCATGCGATCCGCAAACCGAGGGCAGCCCGACGTGGATTGGGTCGGCGCTTCGTGGGCGAAGGGGAACAGCTCTCGCGTCGTGGCCGGGCTCGGTGGCGGCCATCCACCTCTTCCATCGCGGAGCTGCGGGCATGACGTGCGTACGAGCGCTTGAGGCGATTGGCGCAGCGTCGTTCGCCGACATCGGCGTGGACGCGGCGGGCGGGGGGTCGGCTAACCCGGCCGACGGACTTCGCGACTCCCATCCTGCGGCGAGGGGTCGTTTGGCCCTGGTCCCCGGATCGCGCTTTGCGCGTCCGGGGAACGGCGCCGGGGATGCGCAGAATGGGTTCCTTTGCGCGGCGCTTAGCGCTATCGAAACAAGGCTGGTCCCGCGCGGACCGCCCCGCCCGATCTCCTCCCCCGGAAGGCAGACCATGGCCCGTACCGATACGATTGTCCTGGGTGCCGGCGTCGTCGGCACGGCGCTGGCGTTGCATCTCGCGAAGCGCGGGCTGTCGGTGGCGCTGATCGACCGCAGGGGGCCGGGGGAAGAAACGTCCTACGGCAATTCCGGCGTGCTCGGCGGTGCCGGCGTCTATCCCACCGCATTTCCGCGACGGCTTTCGACCTTGCTCAAGGTGGCGCTGAAACAGGCGCCGGAAGCCAACTACCACATGGCGCACCTCCCGCTGGTGGCGCGCTGGCTGTTTGCCTATTACCGCAACTCGACGCCGGAGCGGCTCGGCGAGATCGCGCGAACGATGCGGCCGCTGATGCGCCGCGTCGTCGCCGAGCACGAGGCGCTGCTGCAGGAAGCCGGCGCGGAGCGCTATCTGCGCAAGACCGGCTGGATCTCGCTGTTCCGCACCGACCGCAAGTTCGAGGCGCTCAAGCGTGAGCTCGAACTCTGCGCCGAGCTCGGCGTGAACGTGCGGCCGCTCGACGTCGCGGGCACGCAGTTTCTCGAGCCGAGCCTGCAGCCGGTGTTTCGCCGCGCGGTGCACTGGCCCGACACGGCCAGCCTGTCGAATCCACTGGCGGTGACGCAGGCCTATGCGGCGCGGTTCGCGGCGCTGGGCGGGATCACGCTGAAGGGCGATGCGCGCTCGCTCCACCGCAGCGAGGGGCGCTGGCGCGTCGACACGGCGGAAGGGCCGGTCGACGCCGAGACGGTCGTGGTGACGCTGGGGCCGTGGGCGCCGGACGTGCTGGAGCCGCTCGGCGTGCGGCTGCCGCTCGCCATGAAGCGCGGGTATCACCGGCACTATCGGCCGCAGGGCAATGCGGGACTGACGCGGCCGGTGGTCGACGTCGAGGTGGGCTATGTGCTGGCGCCGATGGAGCAGGGCATCCGGCTCACTACCGGGGCGGAATTCGCCGCCCGCGACGCGGCGCCGACGCCGGTGCAGTTCGACCGGCTGATGCCGAAGGCAAAGGCGCTGTTCCCCCTGGGCGAGCCGGTCGAACCGGAACCGTGGCTCGGGCGGCGGCCGTGCTTCCCCGACATGATGCCGGTGGTGGGCCGTGCGCCGGGGCCGCTCGGCAATGCCGGGCTGTGGCTCAATTACGGCCACGGCCATCTCGGTCTGTCGCTGTCCGCGGTGACCGGGCGGCTGGTGGCGGAGATGATCACCGGCGCGACGCCGTTCACCGACCCGGCGCTGTTCGGGCCGCAGCGCTTCGGGTGAGCGTCACCCCGCCGGGACGCGGCGGCGGTAGTAGATGTTCGGCCGGCGCCCGTCGTGCATGTAGCCCCAGAAGGCGGCGGCCAGCACCAGGTCGAGCAGCATGAAGGGAAGCATCAGCGGAATGCGCGAAGGCGCGATTCCCTCGGGCGAAATCGCCAGCTGAATCGCGACTTGGCTGCCGGCGCTGAGGGTTGCCCAGAACGCGAAAACGAGGGCGGCGATGCGCGGCCCGGCGGGCAGCCGGGCGGCGGTGACGACAATGAAGACCACCGCCCAGAGAAACAGCGCTGCCTGCGGCACCAAGGTGAGCCGCATCACGCTGCCGGTCGGGCCGAGGCCCTCGGCGGTCAGAAACGCACCCAGCGTCCAGAACACGCCGTCGGGGCCGGCGGCGACGACCAAGGTCACGAGGCCCGCCACCGGCACGGCGACGATGCCGCAGGCGGCGATGAAGATCAGCGCCAGCGCGCCGCCGAGGCGGGATTCCGGCAGGGCGGCATGGTCGGCAGCGGAGAGGTCACGCCAGGCGGGCTGCGGCATGGTTCGATCCGGTGTTCAGGCGCCGAACCGGTCGCGCCAGCTGGGCAGCGCGCCGGCGAACGGAAGGGCGGTGGCTTCGTAGACGCCGCGGGCGACGGCCCGGGCAAGGACCTGGGCGGCCGCAGTGCCGAGGGCGCCGAGGTCGCAGATCGGGTCGGCGAGGGGACGGCGCCCCGTGGCGACGGCGAAAACGATGTCGCCGTCGAGCGGGGTGTGGATCGGGTGCAGCGAGCGGGCGAGGCCGTCCTGGGCCATGGCGGCGAAATGGGTCGCCTGCGCCTTGGTGAGGGCCGCGTCGGTGGCGACCACGGCGAGGGTGGTGTTCTCGCCGGCGCTGCCCTTGGTGCGGAAGTCGAGCGCGCTGGTCGGCCAGGCGGCGGGAAGGCCGCGGCCGCCATATTCGCCGTCCCGCTCGAACGGCGCGGCCCAGAACCAGGGGCCGCCGCCGATCACCGCGCTGCCGGCGGCGTTGACCGCGGCGAGGGCGCCGACCGTATGGCCCGAGGCGGTCATGGCGGAAGCGGAGCCGAGCCCGCCCTTGAGATCGCGGGTCTGCGCGCCATGGCCGGCGCCGGCGGTGCCGAGGGCGAAGGTCGTCTCGGCGGCCGCGGCGGCGTCGTAGCCGAGCTCGCGATAGGGCGGATAGCGGCCCCAAGCCTTGTCGCCGCCATTGAGCAGGTCAAACAGGATGGCGGCGCTGACGATCGGCACGCGGGCGCTGCGGACGGCAAAGCCGCGGCCCTGTTCGGCAAGCCAGGCCTGGACGCCCGAGGCGGCGTCAAGGCCGAAGGCGGAGCCGCCGGAAAGGACGATGGCATCGATACGCTCGACGGTCCGATGCGGTGCCAGGAGGTCGGTCTCGCGGGTGCCGGGGCCGCCGCCGCGCACGTCGACCGCGGCGACAGCGGGATCGTCGAAGACGAGGGCGGTGACGCCGGTGGCGCGACCGGGGGCGTCGGCGTGGCCGACGCGGAGGCCGGCGACGTCGGTGATCAGGTTGCGCATGTGGGGCCTGGCTGGTTCAGGGCTGCAAGGGAGCCCATTTCCGCCGCAGGGTCAATCGCATGGCGGGGATCACGTCGGCATCACGATCGGGCGATGGGACGAACCGCCGCTTGCGTCGGCGGGCGTTCGCGGCGCAAGTAGCGGCCATGACTGCCGACGTCACCATCGCCGCGGCGCTCGTCGCCGGGATCGTGAGCTTTCTGTCGCCGTGCGTGCTGCCGCTGGTGCCGCCTTATCTGTGCTTTCTCGCCGGAACGTCGCTGGAGCGCTTCGCCGGCTGCCCGGTGGAGCGGCGGGTGAAGCGCGAGACGGTGACGGCGGCGCTGCTGTTCATCGCCGGCTTCTCCACCGTGTTCGTGGCGCTGGGCGCCAGCGCCAGCCTGATCGGCGGGCTGCTGCGCGCCTATGTCAACGAGCTGGCGACCATTGCCGGGCTCGTCATCATCGTGATGGGGCTGCATTTCCTCGGCGTGTTCCGGATCGGCCTGTTGATGCGCGAGAAGCGGCTCGCGGTGGCGAAGCCGGTCGGGCTGTGGGGCGCCTATGTGATGGGCGTCGCCTTTGCGTTCGGCTGGACGCCGTGCATCGGGCCGATCCTGGCGGCGATCCTGGCGGTGGCCGCGGCGGAGGCGACGGTGGCGAAGGGCGCCGGCCTGCTCGCCGTGTACTCCCTCGGGCTGGGCATCCCGTTCCTGCTGGCCGCGCTGGCGGTGGAGCCGTTCGCGGCGTTCATCGCGCGGTTCAAGCACCGGCTTCCCCTGGTCGAGAAGGCGATGGGCGCGCTCTTGGTGCTGACCGGGCTTGCCTTCCTCACCGGCTGGATCACCCAGGCGAGCTTCTGGCTCCTGGAGACGTTTCCCGCGCTCGGGCAGATCGGCTGAGGCTTATCCCGCCGGCGGCTCGGGCCAGTTCGCGATCGGCCCGCGCGCCTGTTCGTAGGCGCGGGCGAGGCGCAGCACGCCGAGATCGTCGAAGCGGCGGCCGACGATCTGCAGGCCGATCGGCAGGTGGTCGAGAAAGCCGCAAGGGATCGACAGCGCCGGCTGCTCGGTCATGTTCCAGGCGACCGTGAAACCGATATGCTCGAACGGCCGTGCCGGGTCCTCGAGCGGCGAGGACTGGTTGGCCGGGAAGGCGGCGATCGGCGCGGTCGGCGACAGCAGGAAGTCGAGATCCATGAACAGGCGCGCGGCGGCCTGGCGCATGGCGATGGTCTGGTTGAAGCCGCGCACGGCGTCGGGGCCGGAGATCGCGGCGCCGGCCTTGGCCCATTCGTAGATATAGGGCAGGACGCAGGCGCGGCGCTCCGGCTCCAGCGCCTCGATGTCGGCCCAGGCGCGGGCGCGCCAAAAGGCGTCGAGGCCGTCGATCATGGCGCGGGTGAGGAGCGGGCCGACCGGCACGATCTTAGCGCCCGCGCGCTCGAAACTCACCGCGGCCGCCTCGACCGCGGCGGCGATCAGGGGCTCCACCGGCAGGCCGTAGCCGGCGTCGAGCTGCAGGCCGATGCGCAGGCCCGCCAGCGGCAGATCGAGATCGTCCCAGGCGATGTCCTGCGGCGGCAGGCTCATGCCGTCGCGCGGATCGGGGCGGCTCAGCACGGACATCATCAGCGCGGCATCGGCGACGGTGCGGGTCATCGGCCCGGCGCAGCGGCCGACATAGGGCGGGTCGATCGGCACCCGGCCGAGGCTCGGCTTCAGGCCGACGAGACCGCACCAGGCGGCGGGCAGGCGCACCGAGCCGCCGATGTCGGTGCCGACATGGAGCGGGCCGTAGCCGGCGGCGCCCGCGGCGCCGGCGCCCGAGCTCGAGCCGCCGGGATTCTTGGCGAGGTCCCACGGGTTGCGGGTGATCGGGTGGAACGAGGAGATGCCGGACGAGGTCATGCCGTAGTCGGGCATGGTGGTCTTGGCGAAGATGATGGCGCCGGCCTCGCGCAGCCGCGCCGGCGCGGGTGCATCGTGCGGCGCGGCGGCGAGCGACGTCGCCGCGGTGCCGAGCGGGACCGGCACGCCGGCGGTGGCGATGTTCTCCTTCACCGTGACGGGCACGCCGTCGAGCGGCCCGAGCGGGGCGCCCGCGGCCCAGCGCGCGGTGGAGGCCGCCGCGGCTTCGCGCGCCCCGTCGGGGTCGTAGGCGTAGAGCGCCTGGATCTGCGGCTCCCAGCGGGCGATGCGCGCGGCGATCGCCTCGAAGGCCTCGGACGGCGTGAGCGTGCCGTCCCGGTAGCGCGCGAGAAGTTCGGTGGCGGTGAGGGCGTGGATCGCAGTCATGGCAGGCGCGGCTCCGGCGGGAGGGCGGCGTGACGAGCGGCTTGGCCGCGGCGGCGTCCCCACGGCCGCGGCGCGAGCAGCAGGGTAGTGCGCATAGGCAAACGAAGGAAGGGCGCATGCGCCTTGCGTCGCGCCGCGTTCGGCGCGGCACGACCGCGCAAAGTAAAAAACCCGCCCCGGAAACCGGGGCGGGTGGAGATCACGACGATGGTGCCGCGCCGAACGCGGTGCGACGCGCGCACCGCGTTGGCCGAATGCGGCTCAGAGCTCGGCGTAGCTGATCTTGCCGTCGGCGCCCTTCTTCCAGACGTACACGACGTAGTCGGGGCGGGTGATGTCGCCCTTGTTGTCGAAGGAGAGTTCGCCGATCACGGTCTTGAACTTCATGCCGGACCGGATCTGATCCGCGACCTTCTTCGGATCGAGCGTCTTCGCCGCTTCGGCCGCCTGCTTGACGATCTCGACAGCCGCGTAGCTGTAGAGCGTGTAGGCTTCAGGCTCGAAGTTCTTGGCGCGGAACTTCTCGATTATCGCCTTGGCCTCCGGGCGCTTGCGCGGATCCGGCGCGAAGGTCATCAGCGTGCCCTCGACGCCCGGGCCGCCGATGGTGGCGAACTCGTCCGAGGTGATGCCGTCACCCGACATCAGCACCGCGTTGACGCCCTGGTCGCGCATCTGGCGCACGATCAGGCCGGCTTCGGTGTGCAGGCCGCCGAAATAGACGAGGTCGACATTGGCCGCCTTGAGCTTCGACACCAGGGCCGAGAAGTCCTTCTCGCCGGTGTTGACGCCCTCGTAGACCACTTCCTTCATGCCGCCCTGATTGATCGTCTTGCGAGTCTCGTCGGCGAGACCCTGACCGTAAGTGGTCTTGTCGTGGACGATGGCAATCTTCTTGCCCTGCAGGTTCTTCAAGATGTAGTCGCCGGCGACGGTGCCCTGCTGGTCGTCGCGGCCGCAGACGCGGAAGATGTTCCAGAGCTTGCGCTCGGTGACTTGCGGGTTGGTCGAAGCCGGCGTGATCGCGACCATGCCGTTCTCGGCATAGATTTCGGACGTCGGCATGGTCACGCCGGAGTTGAAGTGGCCGACCACGAACTTGACGCCGTCGGCGACGAACTTGTTGGCGACCGACACGCCCTGCTTGGGATCGCCGACATCGTCGCCGACCGACAGTTCGACCTTCTGGCCGAGAATGCCGCCGGCCTCATTGATGTCGGCCACGGCCTGCTCTGCGCCGTTCTTCAGCTGCGCGCCGAAGGCGGCATTGGCGCCGGTAATCGGACCGCCGACGCCGAACTTGACCTGTGCCTGCGCCGTCCCAGCGGCGGCCAGGCCCAGGCCGAGCGCCAGAGCCAACGTGGTGAATTTGTTCATCCTGGTCTCCCCTCATACAGCGACAACAGTGCGCGCGGGCGCGCGCAG
>Ga0182741_1000870_pt1 | contig 42559 bp, 33 predicted proteins | sample eDN5th37CBELigOP_FD_128874 | JGI IMG/M metagenome (GOLD analysis project Ga0182741, IMG submission 128874) | Enriched Organic Plus compost microbial communities from Emeryville, California, USA - eDNA 5th pass 37_C BE-Lig OP (version 2) (version 2) ... | reverse complement strand
GCAAGATCAACATCGACGACCTGATCACCCACACCATGCCGCTCGACGAGATCAACACCGCCTTCGACCTCATGCACGAGGGCAAGTCCATCCGCTCCGTCATCCTCTACTGATCGGAGAGCGACATGAGCTTCGAGACCGTCTCGCAATCGCGCTGCTTCAACGGCACGCAGTTCGTCTATCGCCACACCTCGAAGGAAACGGGCACGCCCATGCGCTTTGCCGCCTATGTTCCGCCGCAGGCGGCCGACGGCGGGAAAGTGCCGGTGGTGTGGTTCCTCTCGGGCCTGACCTGCACGGAGGAGAACTTCACCGTCAAAGCGGGCGCGCAGCGTGTGGCCTCGGAGCTCGGCCTCATCCTGATCGCGCCGGATACGAGCCCGCGCGGCGACGGCGTCCCGGACGATCCCGAAGGCGCCTATGATTTCGGCCTCGGCGCGGGCTTCTATGTGGATGCCACGCAGGAACCCTGGGCGAAGAACTACCGCATGCGCTCCTATATCGAGCGCGAATTGCCTCAGCTGATCGCGGAGACCCTTCCCGCCGACATGGACCGGCAGGGCATCACCGGCCATTCCATGGGCGGGCATGGCGCGCTCACGATCGCGCTGCGCAATCCGGGACGCTTCAAGGCCGTCTCGGCCTTCGCTCCCATCGCGTCGCCCATGAGCTGTCCCTGGGGCGAGAAGGCGCTGTCGAACTATATCGGCACCGACCGCTCCGCCTGGCGCGAATACGATGCCTGTGCCCTCATCGAAAGCGGGGCGCGCCTGCCCGACATCCTCGTCGATCAGGGGACCGCCGACGGCTTCCTGGAGAGCCAGCTGAAGCCGCAGCTCCTCGAGGAGGCCTGCGCCGAGGCCGGCCAGCCGCTCACCCTGCGCCGGCAGGAGGGCTACGACCATTCCTACTTTTTCATCGCCAGCTTCATCGAGGACCATCTGCGCTGGCATGCCGAGCGCCTTGTCTAGAGCATCGGACCCAAAAGTGGATTTGCACTTTTGGGTCCGATGCTCCCCTCCTGAGTGAGCGCATCGCCATGGCCGACCCGAAGGGCAGCGCCAGCAAAACCGGATCCACTTTTCGGCGCGATGCGCTAAAGGTCCGTGAAAGCCTCCGGGTGCTTCAATCGCAGCGCCTGCACGAGGATCATGGTCTTCATGTCGGCGATGGTGTTGGAGGCAACGAGCTTCGTCAGCTCCTCGAAGCTCACCTCCAGCACCTCGATCTCCTCGTGCTCGTGAGCCAGCCCGCCGCCTTCGCCGACCCGATCGGCCGCCGTATAGGGCGCGAGGAACAGATGCACACGCTCGGTCGTGATCCCCGGCGCGGACCAGAAATGGCCAAGGGGCTCGAGCCGCTCCACGCGCAGGCCCGCCTCCTCCATGGTCTCGCGGCGGGCGCAGATTTCCGGCTCGTCCTCGTCGAGCAGGCCCGCCACGGCCTCCAGGAAATCCGGATGCCCTTCCAGATGCATGACCGGCGCGCGAAATTGCCGGATGAGGATGACCGTCCGCCGGTCCAGATCATAGGGCAGAACGGCGGCGGCATCGCCGCTGTTGAGCATCTCGCGCACCATGGTCCGCCCGTCCGGCATCTGGACGGTGAGCTTGAGAAGCTTACGCCACCCTTCATAAGCGGTATCGATCCCGTTGATCCTGTAGCCTGTCACGTCCCTCTCCTGCTGGCGGCTGCCGTTGTCCCATCAACACACGAAACGCACGAACTTATCCATACCCGTTGAGCCCGATAGCCGGCTTCGCGCGTTATGAACCAGGGTTCGTGACAAGGAGTTTCGACGCGTGACGGAAGATCTGGTCGCGGCGATCCGGAAGAGGCAGGCGATTCTCTTCGTCGGAGCCGGCGTCTCGATGACGGTCGGGCTGCCCTCCTGGAGCACCCTGATCGAGCATATTGCAGACGAGCTCGACATCGATCTCTCCACATTCAAGCGCGAGGATCTGAACTACCTGACGCTCGCCGAATTCTACCGGATCAAGCAGGGCAGTATCGGTCCCCTGCGCAGCTGGATGGACCGGCATTGGACGCTGTCTGAGGAAAAGCTCAGGACGTCCAGGGTCCACGAGCTGATCTGCAAGCTTGACTTCCCCATCATCTACACGACGAATTTCGACCGGAACCTGGAAACCGCCTTCGACCTCCGCGGCAAGGACTACGTGAAGATCGTCAATGCCAAGGATGTTGCCCGCATCCGCGAGGGCATTCCCCAGATCGTGAAATACCACGGCGATTTCGACGACGACGATTCCATCGTGATCGCCGAAACCGATTATCTCGATCGCCTGTCCTTCGAATCGCCTCTCGACATCAAGTTCCGCTCGGACTCGCTCGGCAAGACCATCCTGTTCATCGGCTACAGCATGACGGATCTCAACATCCGCTTTCTGCTGCACCGGCTCTGGAAGACCTGGAACGGATCGGGCTACGAACGCGACCGGCCGCAATCCTACGTTTTTATGTTACGGTCGAATCCGGTGGAACGGGCGGTTTTGGAACAGTGGGGCCTGCGCGTCCTCACGGAAAAGGATTGCCCGCCCGAGGAAGCGCTTGAACGGTTCCTGACCAAGCTCGCTCACGCATTGGAGGAAAGCGACCAAACCGACCATTGTTAGTTGCCCCGAACATGAATTTTTTGTAATTCGCTCCCCCCTTGCCGCGATGTTAGATTCGAAGCGTTCATAGATGCATTCGACTGCGTCGGCCTTGGCGATCGCCAGGCAACCCGTTTGCCAACTTGGCGTTTCACATGAACGGATGGATGGAAGATCAGGTCGATGGCAGCCTCGATTCGGAATACGACGATTGATTTCTGGCGGGGCCTCGTCCTCCTGATCATCTTCGTCAATCACATTCCCGGCAATCTCATCGAGCACATCACGCCGCGAAATTACGGCTTCTCCGATTCCACGGAGGCCTTCATCTTCATTTCAGGCTTGTCGGTCGCACTGGTCTATGGACCGCGTCTGCCTCAGGGCGATCTGTTCAGCGTCGTGAAGCAATGCCTGCGACGCGCCTTCAAGCTCTATCGGGTTCACTTGGCCTTGACGGCTGGGGCGATCGTCCTCTTCTCGATCGGCTATGAGCTGAGCGAGGAAATCGGCCTCATCGAGGAACATGGGCGCAGCGTCGTCTTCGGCGATACGGCCAAGGGGATCACCGGCATCATCCTGCTCGGACATCAACTCGGCTATTTCAACATCCTCCCGCTCTACATCGCCCTCATGTTCTGGGCTCCCGTGGCGCTCGTCCTCGCCCGCGTGCATGTGGGGCTTGCCATGATTGTTTCCGCCGCCGTGTATGTCCTCGCGCGCCTGGGGATCGCGACGCTGCACAGCTGGCCGGAACCGGGAACCTGGTTCTTCAATCCCTTCGCCTGGCAATTCCTGTTCACGGCGGGGATCGTGACCGGCATTCTCATGCTGGAAAGACCCATTCCCTACAGCCGGCCCCTGGCCTTGACCGCCCTGGCAGCCGTGGCCCTCTCGGCTATTGCCCTGACCGCCGGCTTCGGCCTGTATCCCTGGCTTTATGACCTCGCCCTTACCAAGCTGGATCTCTCCAAGCAGGACCTTGGGCTGGTTCGGATCCTTCACTTCCTGGCCCTTGCCTATCTGCTGACGCAGTTCAAGATCGGCAATGTGCTCAAGACCACGGTCGCCGGGCCGGATCTCGTCCGCCTCGGACAGCACTCCCTCACGATCTTTGCCGTAGGCTCGCTCTTGAGCGCCCTGGGGCAGGTCGTCATGACGCTGGCCGCCGTCAAATCCTCCGCTAGTCCGCAAGTGATCGGCATGGTATTCACCGTACTTGGTATCATTGGTCTTGTGGCACTGGCGCGATATCTCGAATGGAACAAACAAAACCTGACTGCCCGGCGAAACGGGCAGGCAAAGGGGCTGGAATTGTCGGCTCCAACGGGGCGGCTCTCCTCCTGAGCTTGATGGTGTTCGGAACGCCGGTGGCGGCTTATCCAGGCGACAGGCATTGCGATGTCACGCGCCCCATCTTCACGGCCCATGGCACGGCGACGGCGATCCGGGGCAAGATCACCCGCCTCGAACCCGTCCGCATCCTCGCCATCGGCTCGTCCTCGACCGAAGGCGTCGGCGCCTCTTCCCCGGATCATTCCTATCCGGCCCAGCTGGAAGACGAACTGAGCGACGCCTGGAAGAGCCGCGTCACGGTCATCAATGCCGGCAAGGGTGGAGAAACCAGCGTTCAGACCGTCGAGAGACTCGAGGGAGCGCTCGCGGAGCAGACCTTCGATCTGGTCATCTGGCAGGTGGGGACGAACGACGCCATCAAAGGGGTGAGCGAGGAGGCGTTCCGGACCACCCTTGAGCGCGGCATCGCAGCCGTAAAGGCAAGCGGCACCAGCCTGATCCTGCTCGACCAGCAATATTTTCCCGCCATCAGGGATCTCGGCCGCTATGAGCGGTTCGTCAAAATGGTGAGCACCATGGGGCAGGAACAAAAGGTCGCCGTCTTTTCCCGTTACGCGCTCATGCAGGACTGGAACAGCCAGTCACCGGGCGACCTGCGGTCCATGCTCTCCGGCGACGGGTTCCATATGAGCGACAAGGGATATGATTGCCTTGCCGATCAGGTTGCCGACGCGATCCAATCCCTGGTCGGGCCTGCTCTCCTCTCCGGCAGCGGCCCGTCGCAGCAGGTTGCCGGGGCACGCTGACAACTCTGCAGGAGTTCGGATCCCAGTCTTTGCGGAAGAGCCCTTGAGGGGCTGCGCATCACCACAACCGAGCCGTTCATGGTCCAAGCCAAACGCCGCCTTTCCCTGACAGATGTCCTGACCGACGGGCGCATCGCGCTCATGCTGCCTCTCGGATTCTCCTCGGGCCTGCCGTTCCTGCTGGTCTTCAGCACGCTCTCGACCTGGCTCCGGGAAGCGGGCATCTCGCTGACGATCATCGGCCTGATGAGCTGGGTCGGCCTCGCCTATTCGTTCAAATTCCTCTGGGCGCCCATGGTCGACCGCTACGACGTTCCGGTTCTGGCCCGCCTGCTCGGGCGTCGCCGTGGCTGGATGGCTCTCGCGCAGTTTGGCGTGGTGGCCGGGCTCATCGGCATGGCCCTGACGGGGCCCTCGACCAGCGTACCGCTGACCATCGTCTCGGCCGTGATGATCGCGTTCTTCTCGGCGACGCAGGACGTGGTGATCGACGGATGGCGCATCGACGCGGCACCGACGGAGCGGCAGGGCATGATGGCGGCGAGCCTGCAGCTCGGCTATCGCCTCGCCCTTCTCTGCGCCGGCGCAGGCGCGCTCTACATCGCCGAGCTCGTCAACTGGCCAGCGGCCTATCTCTCCATGGCCGCCCTCATGGGCGTCGGCCTCGTCGGCACTCTGCTCGCCCCGCGCATCGACGAGGTTCGGGTTCGCGAGAATCCGCCCTTCGCCCAGGCCATCATTGAGCCCCTGGCTGACCTGTTCCAGCGCAAGGGCATGATGCTGATCCCCATTCTGATGCTGATCGCCTGCTATCGCCTGCCGGACTTCATGGCAGGCATCATGGCCAATCCGCTCTATATCGACCTCGGCTTCTCGAAGGCCGATATCGCCAATATCTCGAAGCTCTACGGGGTGTGGATCGGCATTATCGGCGCCTTCGGCGGCGGGCTCGCCCTCACCCGCCTCGGCCTCTGGTGGACGCTGCTGATCGGCGCCAGCCTCGCAGCCGGATCGAACGTGATGTTCTCCTGGCTCGCCGCCGGAAACGCCACCATCACGGGCCTGACGCTCACAATCAGCATCGACAATTTCGCCCAAGGCTTCGCGGGCGCGGCGCTGATCGCCTATATGTCGGGCCTCACCTCGCCGGGCTTCGCGGCGACCCAGTACGCGCTTCTGAGCTCTCTCTATGCGCTTCCCGGAAAGCTCATCGGCGGTGCCTCCGGTGCCGTGGTGGATGCGTTCGGCTATTCAGTGCTTTTCACCGGCACGGCGGCGCTCGGCATTCCGCTTGCGATCCTCTGCCTGATCGTGCGGCGGGATACGATGGAGACGGTGCGGCAGAAGGAAGAAGCGGAAGCGCAAGCCTCCGCTCCGGTTGCCGTGGGATCCCGGGCTTAGACCGGCAGCCTCATCCTGAACAGCACGCCTCAGCTTGCACCCGGACCGGGCGTTGCGCCGGGCGGGCACCTGCCCAGGATGATCATGCCGAGCACTTCGTCCTGCGTCACGTCCTGAACCTTCGCGGAGCCCACGAGCTTGCCGTTCTTCATCACGCTCACGCGATCGGCGAGGCCGAACACGTCGTGGATGTCGTGACTGATGAGGAAGATGCCGATGCCTTCCTTCTTCAGCTGCAGCACGAGATCGGCGACCTGCTGCGTCTCGGCGGGGCCGAGCGCCGCCGTCGGCTCGTCCATGATCAGAACGCGCGCATTGAAATAGATCGCGCGCGCAATCGCCACCGACTGGCGCTGGCCGCCGGAGAGCGCCTTCACCGGCTCCTTGAAACGCCGGAAATGCGGGTTGAGCCGCGCCATCACCTTGCGCGTCTCGGCCTCCATGGCGGCGTCGTCCAGCGTACCGTAAGGGGTCAGCACCTCACGGCCGAGAAAGATGTTGCCGGCCGCGTCGATGTTATCGGCGAGCGCCAGCGTCTGATAGATCGTCTCGATGCCGTAGCGCTTGGCATCACGGGGCGAAGAGATGTCGGCATGTTCGCCGTTGATATAGATCTCGCCCGCATCCGGCTTGTAGGCGCCGGAGAGAATCTTGATCAGCGTCGACTTGCCCGCGCCGTTGTGGCCGAGCAGGCCCACCACCTCACCGGGCCGCAGGTCGATGGACACGTCGTCCACCGCCTTGATGCCGCCGAAGGCGATGGAGATGTTGCGCATTTCGACGAGAGGCGCCGTTCCATTGGCTTGCATGATACGCTCCCCTCTTACTTGATGCGCCGGCGATAGAGGCCATCGACCCACACGGCCAGCACGAGCACCGCGCCGACGACGATGTTCTGCAGAGGCGTGTCGACGCCCAGCAGCACCATGCCCGATTGCAGCGACTGCATGACGAGCGCGCCCAGCATGGCGCCGGCGATGGTGCCGATCCCGCCTGCGAGCGACGTGCCGCCGATCACGGCGGAGGCGATCACGTAGAGCTCGTCGAGCGTGCCGGCGGCGTTCGTCGCGGCGTTCAGGCGCGCAGTCGAGATGCAGGCCGAGATGCCGCAGAGAAGACCCATGAGGCCAAACACCTTCATCAGCGTCCAGCGGGTGTTGATGCCCGACAGCTCGGCCGCCTCAGGGTTGCCGCCGATGGCGAAGACATAACGGCCGAAACGGCGGCGCGTGGCGATGAAGGTCATCACCAGTCCGACGATCACGGCGATCAGCACGGGCAGCGCGACGCCATGCGGAATGAACAGGCCGCCCTCCGGCCATGCGATGCCCTGTGCCTCCGCCCAGCGGCGCGCCGTCCCGGCCGGCAAGGGATAGGCATTGGCAATCGCCGCAGCCGCGAGCACGGCACCGCAGGCAACGAAGGCGATCACCGCATCGGCCCAGCCGGGACGCACGGGGAAGCCGAAGCGCAGGCGACGACGGCGTGACAGGCCGAGCGCGACGATGATGAGGCCGCAGGCAACGGCGGCGATGATCCATGTGGCCGTTGCGCCAAGCGCGCCTTCGACGCCGCCGCCAAGGGCCTTGAAGCGCGCATCCATCGGCGCGACGGTCTGGCCGGTCGTGACCCACCAGGCCGCGCCGCGCCACACGAGCAGGCCGCCGAGGGTGACGATGAAGGAGGGAATGCCGAGATAGGCGATGAGCCAGCCCTGGAAGAGGCCGATCATGCCTCCGACGACAAGCGCAAGCACCACTGCGATCGGAGCCGTCAGAGGGTGCTCGAAGCCGAGATAGGACGGGAGCCATTGCGCCTGCGCGACGCCGATGATCATGCCGGTGACGCCGAGGATCGCTCCCACCGAAAGATCGATATTGCGGGTGACGATCACGAGCACCATGCCCGTCGCCATGATCGCGACGGAGGCGGTCTGGACCGACAGGTTCCAGAGGTTGCGTGGCGTCAGAAAAACGCCGCCGGACAGAAGATCGAAACCGAGCCAGATGACGGCGAGCGCCGCGAGCATGCCGAGCATGCGCATGTCGATCTCGAGCTTCGACAGAAACGACCCGGACGTGGAGCTCGGCGGCGGCGCGGTCGTGGCGACAGGTGCATTCATAGCGTCACGCGAGGAGTATGGTTCAATGACAAATCCCTTCCCGGCCGTCGTGCCGGGAAGGGTCGCTCGAAGAGACAATGCGGCCTAATCGCAGGCCTTCACCGTACCCGGCTTCACGCCTTGGCAGACGACCTCCTTGGAGGCCCAGCCGGCATCGATGACCACGTTGAGATTGTCCTTCGTGATCGCAACAGGGGTGAGGAAGAGAGCCGTCATGTTCTGCTTCTTCGGGCCCTGGTTCCAGGTCGTCGCGCCCTGGATCTCATTGAGCTTCTTGCCGCCGGCGAGCTGGATCGCGATCTCCGCGGCGTTGCGGCCGAGTTCGCGCGCGTCCTTGAACACGGTCACGGTCTGCGTACCGAGCGCGACGCGGTTCAGCGCCGCCTTGTCGGCGTCCTGGCCGGAGACCGGCACGGTGCCTGCAAGGCCCTGCGCGCTCAGCGCCGCGATAGCACCGCCGGCGGTGCCGTCATTGGCGGCGACCACCGCATCCACCTTGTTGTTGTTCTTGGTGAGGAATTGCTCCATGTTCCGCTGCGCATTGGCGGGGAGCCAGCCGTCCGTATAAGCCTCACCCACGTTCTTGATCTTGCCGGCATCGATCGCGGGCTTGAGCACTTCCATCGCGCCCTGGTACAGGAAATTGGCATTCGGGTCGGAGCCCGAGCCCTTGATGAAGACGTAATTGCCCTCGGGCTTCACCTTGAACACTTCCCGCGCCTGGAGGCGCCCCACCTCGACATTGTCGAAGGTGAGATAGAAGGCCTGCGGGATCTCGATGAGCCGGTCATAGCCCACCACCGGGATGCCTTCGGCCACTGCCTTCTCGACGGCCGGGCGCACGGCATCGGCATCCTGGGCCAGCACGATCAAGGCATTGGCGCCGCGGGCAATCAGGCTTTCGATGTCGGTGAGCTGCTTGGCGGGCGAGGACTGGGCGTCGGCCGACACATAGGTACCGCCGGCCTTTTCGACCGCGGCCTTGATAGCGGCTTCGTCGGTCTTCCAGCGCTCTTCCTGGAAGTTCGACCAGCTGACGCCGATGACCGGACCTTTGCCCTGGGCCAGGGCTGCGCCCGCGGACAGGGTCAGAGCGGCAAGGCTGATGAGAGCGTGCTTCTTGAACGACATTGGTTTCCTCCTGGGCCATGGAATCCCTGCAAGGCCCTGTGCTCATGGCAGGCTGTCCCCTCTTGCCGGGTGATGATCGTTGGCTCACGCTGCCATGCGTTATTTTTCGAGCGGGGAAATAATTATGCCAAGATCTCCCGCCTTCAAGCGGGAGAGTTCTCAATATTTCGTTGGATATCCTTTTTATCCCACCTCCATTAATTCAGTATCTGAATAAATAGCATCATGAGCACCCTTCCTCTCTCACCCCGCGAGACAGCCCGGCGGCGCCTCCTCGACGCCCTGCGCCGGGAGGGTCCCATGGCGCGGGTGGAGATCGGCCAGCACCTCGGCATGAGTCCGGCCAGCGTGTCCGATCTTACCGCGAGCCTGTTGGACGAGGGCATCCTGGTGGCGGAGGAGGCGGCGGACCAGGGACCTGGCCTCATCCGTGGCCGTCCCAAGGTGCGCCTGTTCTTTGCCGATTCGCTGGGCTGTGTGATCGGCGTCTGGACCGGCTTCAACCGCATCGAATTGCGGCTCGTGGACAGCGCCGGACGCACCCGGGCGAGCCGCCATATCGAGCGCCCCCTGCGCAATCTCGGCGCAGAGGAGCTGATGGATGTCCTTGCCGAGATCATCACGGCCTTCGCCAGGGAATCCGGCGCCGCCGACGTGAAGGCCATCGGCCTTGCCTGCCAGGGCTATGTGGACACCCGCGATGGGGTCGTGGCGTGGAGCCCGGTGCTCGGAACCCGCGACCTGCCGCTGGCGGCAGGCGTCAGCGAACGGCTCGGCAAGCCCGTGATGATCGAGAACGACGCCAGCGCCATGGCTTTCGCGATTGCCCAGCGCAACCCCGATCTCCGCTCCGGCAGGACGGCCTGCCTCATGGTGGGCGACGGCGTCGGCATGGGGTTCCTGATCCAGGGCGAGCTGTATCGCGGCGCCCGCTTCGGCGGCAGCGAGTTCGGCCATGTGCGACTTCGCCGGAGCGGGCCGCAATGCCGCTGCGGCGGGCGCGGCTGCATCGAGGCCTATCTCGCCGATTATGCCCTGCACCGGGACGCGCAGCTCATCGACCACCGCCCCGCCCCCACCCTGCTCCTGCCCGGCGAGGAGGCCATGAACGGGATCGTGGAGCAGGCCCGCGCGGGCGATTCCGCCCTTCTCCGGCTCTTCGCGGAAGCCGGCGAGGTGCTGGGCGATGCGGTGTCGATCCTGATCCAGACGCTGGAGCCCGACCACGTGGTGATCTGCGGCCCCGGCACGCGGGCCATGGACCTCCTGCGCCCCTCCTTCGAAGCGGCCCTCGAATCACAGACCATTCCGGAACTGAGGGCGCTCGCCGCCATTCACGTGGTCGAATCCTCCCTCGACCTTCTCACCGACGGCGTGGTGATGCAGGCGCTCAGGGAGCTCGATCTCGACCTTGCACGATTGAAGGCGGCTTGAGCGACAGGGCTATCCCGGCTCGTTGACCTGACGCATGAGCATGGCGCGAAGATCCCGCAAGACGGCATCGCGGATCGGCAGATCCGTCTCCCCACTGACAGCCGTCGCAACCCTCATGAGATGCAGGATGATGACGGCCATGACATCGGCCCGTTCGCGGGGCAGCGGCGGATTGGTCCGAGACAGGAGCATCGCGATCTGGCTGCGCATGCGGTTGCGCCGCTCGGCTTTCTGCGCCTTGTCCGCGGCCGGGCGATCCGCCAGGACGATGAAGGACGGATGGGCGGCGAGAAAGGCCGACAGATCCTCAAACAGACGGTCCAGGAGCCCCGTCGGCGTCAGCTCCTTCGACCCACGGCCCAGGGCTTCGAGCATTTGGGCCAGTGCTTCGCCGTTTGCGGTCTGAAGCGCATCGGCGAGCAGCTCCTTGGTCGGAAAGAACTGGTAGAGGGACCCGATCGAAGCCTTCGCGCGCGCCGCGATCTCCGTCATGGTCGCGGCGTCGAAGCCCTTCTCGGCGAAGATTTCCTCTCCGGCCTTCAGGAGGGCTGCCACGCGCTCACGCCCGCGCTGGCGTTGAGGCGTGCGGATCGAGGCCTCCGATTTCGCGCTTGCTTTTTGTGAGGACATCCTCATATAACTCCAAACATGAGGATGCCCTCATGAATTAACGGATCTCATCCGACGCTCTCCCTCTTCCGATATCGGAAAGTCTCATGATGCTGAAGCTCGCTCCTCCCGTCACCGCTCTTGTGCTGATCGATGTGCAAAAAGGAACCCTGGGCCTGCCGTTGGGTCCCCACGACCCTGCGACCGTCACGGCAAATAGCGTCCGACTGGCCACGCACTTCTCCTCGAAAGGAGCAACGGTGGTTCTCGTCCGGGTCGCCTTCTCGGAAGGCTATGCCGACAGGCCGGGCGGCTCGACCGACGTGCCCATGGTCCTTCCGCCGGGCGGTCTCCCGGCCGATTGGGCCGAGTTCCCGGCAGATCTGGCCGCGATCAAACCCGATCTGCTCATCACCAAAAGGCAGTGGAGCGCCTTTCACGGCACTGAGCTGGACCTCCAGTTGCGGCGGCGCGGGATCACCCATGTGGTGATCGGAGGCCTGATGACGAATTTCGGAGTGGAATCGACGGCACGGGACGCCTGGCAACACAACTACGAAACCATCGTCGCCGAGGATGCATCGAGCAGCCTCAATGCCGAGCTTCATCACTTCGCCGTCAGAAATACCCTGCCCCGGGTGGCGAGGGTTCGATCCACAGCCGAGATCATTACCGGACTGGGGACATAGCCATCCGCCGCCAAAAACACTATCTCTTGCGGGTCGATCTTCTCAAGCAACGAGACCCATGGCTTCCTCCCGTCCCGTCCAAGCCGGCGACCACCTCTTCCTCGTCGACGGCTCCTCCTTCATTTTCCGGGCCTACTTCCAGTCCATGAACCAGGACCAGAAGTACAATTCCCGCAGCTCGGACGGAATGCCGACGGGGGCCGTGCGGCTGTTCGTGAGCAAGCTCCTGCAGTTCATGCGTGACGGCGCGGCGGGCCTCAAGCCCACGCATCTCGCCATCGTGCTCGACAAGTCCGAGGGCTCCTTCCGCAAGGAGCTCTACGAGGACTACAAGGGCCACCGCCCGGATGCGCCGGAGGACCTGAAGGTCCAGATGCCGCTGATGCGCGAGGCGATCCGCGCCTTCGGCCTGGAGCCCGTGGAGCTCCAGCGCTACGAGGCGGACGACCTCATCGCCACCTATACGCAGCAGGCGAAGGCGCGCGGCGCGGATGTGCTGATCATTTCCTCGGACAAGGACCTGATGCAGCTCGTCGGTCCGAAGGTGTGCTTCTACGATTTCGAGTCGGGCTCCAAGGGCAAGCCGGGCTACAGGCCCGAGCGCAACCTGGACGAGGCCGCCGTGATCGAGAAATGGGAGGGCATTCCCCCGGAAAAGATCGGCGACGTCCTCGCCCTCATGGGCGACACCTCCGACAACGTGCCGGGCGTGCCCGGCATCGGCCTGAAAACGGCAGCGCAGCTCATCAAGGAATACGGCGATCTCGAAACGCTGCTGGCCCGCGCGACCGAGATCAAGCAGCCCAAGCGCCGCGAGACGCTGATCAACAACGCGGAAGCCGCGCGCCTGTCCAAGAAGCTCGTGACGCTCGACTGCGAGGCGCCGGTTCCCGTGCCGCTCGACGATCTGCGCGTACCCGAGCCCGACCCGAAGACGCTCATCAGCTTCCTCAAGGCGATGGAGTTCAGCACGCTCACCCGCCGCGTGGCGGAACTCTACGACGCCGACCCCGCCGCCATCGACCCGGACCCGCGCCTGATGCCGGGCGGCGAGGCGATCCAATGGAAACGCAACGGGGGATTGGCCGTTGCGCCCGGCGAACCTCCGCTCTTCGAGAAGGGCGAGCCCGTCGCAGGCGATGTCGATCCCTTTGCCGGCCTCGACCTGCCGGAGACGGGTGCCGCGCGCCGCCCCGTCGAAGGCGTCGGCACGCCCGCGCAGCTCGCCGGCAAGCGGGCGACGGAAGCGTCGTCCATTCCGATCGACACCTCGTCCTACGAGACGGTCACGAGCCTCGAGCGCCTGAAGGAATGGGTCGCCGAGGCGCGCGCCCAGGGCTATGTCGCCGTCGATACGGAGACGAGCGATCTCGACGCGAACCGGGCCGATATCGTCGGTTTCTCGCTGGCGCTCGCGCCCGGCAAGGCGGCTTACGTGCCGCTTCAGCACCGCGACGAATCCGATCTCTTCGGCGGCGGCCTCGTGAAGGGCCAGATTCCGGTGACCGACGCGCTCGACGTGATCCGCCCGATGCTGGAGGACGCTTCCATCCTGAAGATCGGGCAGAACCTGAAATACGACTGGATCGTCTTCAAGCGCCACAACATCGACCTGCGGCCCATCGACGACACGATGCTGATCTCCTACGTGCTCGATGCCGGCAAGGGCTCGCACGGCATGGACGAACTGTCGCGCCGCCATCTCGGCCACGCCCCGATCACCTTTTCGGATGTGGCGGGCACGGGCCGGAACAAGGTGACCTTCGACAAGGTCGAGATCGCCAAGGCGACCGCCTATGCCGCCGAGGACGCCGATGTCACCCTGCGTCTGTGGCAGGTCCTCAAACCGCGCCTCGTTTCGGAGCACCGCGCCACCGTCTACGAGACGCTGGAGCGCCCCCTGGTCGACGTGATCGCGCGCATGGAGATGCGCGGCATCCTGGTGGACCGGCAGATCCTGAGCCGCCTCTCCGGCGATTTCGCGCAGACGCTCGCGCGCCTCGAGGACGAGATCCACGAGATGGCCGGCGAAAAGTTCGCGCTCGGCTCGCCGAAGCAGATCGGCGACATCCTCTTCGGCAAGATGGGCCTGCCCGGCGCGAAGAAGACGCCGTCGGGCCAATGGGCGACGCCTGCGACGCTGCTCGAGGAGCTGGCGCAGGCCGGCCACGAGCTGCCCGCGAAAATCCTCGAATGGCGCCAGCTCGCGAAGCTCAAATCCACCTACACGGACACGCTGCAGGAGCACATGCATCCCGACACGAAGCGGGTGCACACCTCCTTCTCGCTCGCGGCCACCACGACGGGGCGCCTCTCCTCGTCCGATCCGAACCTGCAGAACATCCCGATCCGCACGGAAGCGGGCCGCAAGATCCGCACCGCCTTCATCGCGCCGCCGGGCCACAAGATCATCTCCGCCGACTACAGCCAGATCGAGCTGCGCATCCTCGCGCATATCGCCGACATCCCGCAGCTGCAGGAGGCTTTCGCGAAAGGCCAGGACATTCACGCGGCCACCGCCTCCGCCATGTTCGGCGTGCCGCTCGACCAGATGACGCCGGATCTGCGCCGTCAGGCGAAGACCATCAATTTCGGCATCATCTACGGCATCTCGGCCTTCGGCCTCGCCACGCGCCTCGGCATTCCGAACGCGGAGGCTGCCGCCTTCATCAAGCAGTATTTCGAGCGTTTCCCCGGCATCCGCACCTATATCGACGAGACGAAGAAGGCCTGCAAGGAGAAGGGTTACGTGACCACGCTCTTCGGACGCGTCTGCCACTATCCGCAGATCCGTTCGAGCAATCCGTCGGAACGCGCGGGCGTGGAGCGTCAGGCGATCAACGCGCCGATCCAGGGCAGCGCCGCCGACATCATCCGCCGCGCCATGGCCCGCATGGAGGATGCCTTAAGGGCCGAGCGCCTCTCCGCGCGCATGCTGCTGCAGGTGCATGACGAACTGGTGTTCGAAGCGCCCGACGACGAGGTGGAGGCGACGCTTCCCGTGATCTCCCGCGTGATGACGGAAGCGCCCTTCCCCGCCGTGACATTGAAAGTTCCGCTCGCCGTGGAAGCGCGCGCGGCACAGAACTGGGACGAGGCGCATTAGCCATGCATGTGATCGTGTGGGAATACACCGTGCCGGAGGCGCATCGCGATGCCTTCGAGCGCGACTATGGGCCGAACGGCGATTGGGTCGCCCTGTTCCGCTCGGCACCCGGCTATATCGGAACGGAGCTGCTTCGGGACGAGAAGATCCCAGGCCGGTACATCACGATCGATCGCTGGGCGACGGAGGCCGACTTCGCAGCCTTCAAGAAGACATCCGGAGCGCTCTATGAGGCCATGGATCGGCAATTCGAGAGCCTGACGTCTCACGAAGTGAAGACTGGAACATTCCGGAGCGTTCAGTGACAGAACCGCAAGGTCTCACCATACGCCCAGCCTGCATCTCGGATGCGGCGGTTCTCTTCCGCTTCACGGCTGGCCTGATCGAAGATCATCTGCCCGGCCAGGCGCCGTGGACGTCGCCAGAGGCCATCAAAGCCCATGGCTTCGGTGCCGATCCTCTGTTCGAAGCCCTGATTGCCGAGCGCGACGGGAAACCGATCGGTTTCATCTCGTTCTTCCGCGGCTATGCCGGATGGCGCGGCAAAGCCATGGGCATCGTTCACGCCCTCTATGTGCTGCCCGAAGAACGCCGCACCGGCGCCGCGCGAATGCTCATGACGAAAGTGGCCAGGATCGCCCTCGAGCGGGGATGGATCCGCATTGAGCTTTTCGTCGAGGAAGGGCGCCCCGCCATCCGCTTCTACGAAGCCATCGGCCTGCGCGATCTCCAGCACAGGCACATGCGGCTGGAGGGAGAGGCTCTGGAGACACTGGCTCAGGGCCTCGCTTGACGCAACGGAAGCCAATTCCGCGAAGATCGCCTCGAACCACGACCGCCTCCGCGCTCGCAAGGCGGTGCATGCGCGTCATGTGCCTAAGCGCACAGCACATCCAGAGCCTGCAAATTTTCGCGCCTTATCAGCGGCACGAACATTCCCGATGCGGGACAATCATTTAGCCTGAAGAACGACAGAACCGGAAATGCGGGGTCGCCTCTCCTTACGGCCGCACCTCTCTGAACGGAGAGTTGTTCGTTCCGACTCCCGTCCATATAGCCTTGAACTCAAGTGAGCCTGGAAGCTTCGCGCCCTGAATTCTTGGTATTCCGCAACGCAACCTGGCTGAGTTCTTAACAAATACATAACGCGGGCCGTGATTGCGAGCAGATGCGTCCTTGGCCCTTCCCGACCACCAACGCCTGATCGTCAGAGCAGGCTCGCCTCGTTCACCGAGGCTTCCTTCCAGGAGAAACGAATATGGCAGTTGTACAGCCGAAGATCTGGAGTTCCATGGATGTCGTCACACTTGACCACAATGTCCAGTGGGACTCACTCACCATGCTGCCGAACGGCGGCTATGTGGTGACATGGCGCGAGAACGAGAAGATCGCGTTCCAGATGTATGACGGAACAGGCGCCAAGTTCGGGGAGAAGCACTTCGTCGACGCACCAGTCGCCTCACAACAGTTTTCGGATGTCGTCAGCTATACCGCTGACGGAGGTTTCGTGATTACTTGGACAGAGGGAACAGGGACTGGTCGCCCTCTCCGGATGCAGAAATTCAACTTCGATGGCAGCGCAAATGGCGGCGCAACAACCATCAATACCACCACGGTGACCGATGGCGCTCAGATGGCGGCCAACGGCAACGGCGGATGGGTAACCGCTTACGTCGAGAACTTCGGCAGTGGAGACACAGTTCGCCTCACGCAATTTAGCGCCGAGGGCGTTGCCGAAGGCACGGTCACTGTTGCGTCCCCCTCTGGCCTTAGCCGAGTCGACGTGACCTGGCTGGGAGGAACGAAATATGCCGTCGCCTATAAGAACCAGGACGGAATTTCCGTTCGAATTGTCGATCCTAGCAACGGCATAGCCGGCTCGGCCGCTACAATCTTTGGGGTGGACGAGGGCAAGGTAGTTGCTCTCAAGACTAACGGATTGCCTTCGGGAGAGTTCGTTGTCGTCACCAACGCCGGTCTGTTGGAACCAATTTTAGTGCAGAAGTACAGCACCGACCCCACTACCGGAACAGTCACCGCTGTCGGCGAACCTGTGACGATCTCACCGGCTCAGACCACGGCCCTACCGAGCATGGGCGACAAAGTGAGCGTCACAGCCTTACGCGATGGAGGCTACGCCGTCGCGTACCTCGCCATGGTAAACGGCTATGCCGATATTTGGGTCAAGGTTGTTGATGCGGACGGGCATGAAGGTCCGGCGATCAACGTCAGCTCCGAGGAGCGCGAACAAAGTACACCGTCGATTTTTGAGATGGCTGATGGTCGCTTGGCCGTTTCATGGCATAACCGGGCCTATCCGACCTATCCTGGCGGTGGCATCGAAACGAAGATCATCGATGCGCGCGCTGCACCCGTTACGGTTACGGGTACGATCCACGATGACATTTACGCTCCGTCGGCTCCGCTGACAAACGACGAAAACCATACGGGCGACTCCTTCGATGGCAAGGAGGGTACGGACACCCTGACCTTCCAGGCGGCCAGCAGTGGCGTGGCCGTCGATCTCGTGCTCGGCAAGGGAACGGCCGGCATCGCTGAGAACGACACCTATTCCAACTTCGAGAGGGTCATCGGTTCGGCTTACAACGACACGCTCACTGGTGGCGCAGGGCACGAGCTCATAGGCGGCTTCGGTAACGACGTGTATTTCGTCAAGACCGATACGACAATCACAGAGCAGGCAGGCGGCGGAACCGATACGGTTTACACCGACGAGGATATCATTCTGTCGGACGAGCTCGAATATCTTTTCGCCATCATGGGCGCAGGCGCCATCAACCTCACCGGCAATGGAAAAGACAACTACATCGTCGGCAATGAATCGGCCAACCAGCTCTTCGGCATGGGCGGCAACGACTACCTCGATGGCGGCGCGGGCAACGACGCCCTTTACGGTGGTGACGGCAACGATGTGCTCGTCGGCGGTGCCGGTGCCGACTGGATGGACGGTGGAGCAGGCAACGATACCTATTACATCGACGATCCCGACGACGTGGTGGCTGATACTGGCGGTGGCATCGATACGGTGATCGTTACGGTGAACTACGAGATCAACAAGCTCTTCGGCATCGAGAGCGTCGTCGGCTTCGGAACGAACGCGATCAACCTGACCGGCAATGCCGGCAACAACGTGCTTACCGGCAACGACGGCAACAACATCCTCTATGGCGGCGCAGGCAATGACGTCCTGAAAGGCGGGGCGGGCAAAGACCGTATCCACGGGCAGGAGGGCAAAGACACGCTCACGGGCGGCTCGGGCAAGGACGTCTTCGTGTTCGACAGGAAACCGAACAAGTCGCGCAATGTCGACAAGATCACGGACTTCAACGTGAAGGACGACACGATCTACCTCGAGAACAAGTACTTCAAGGTCGGCTCGGGCTCGCTGTCGAAGCCCAAGAAGATGGCCTCCAAGTATTTCTACAAGGGCGCCAAGGCGCACGATTCCAACGACCGGATCATCTACGATCAGAAGAAGGGATACCTCTACTACGATCCGGACGGCACCGGCTCCAAGGCGGCGATCAAGATCGCTACCCTGTCGAAGAACCTCAAGATGACCTACTCCGACTTCTACGTCATCTGAGCGTCTCCCGTATCCGAAATGAAAAGCGCCCCCGGGGCGCTTTTTTCGTCGAGGCGCCCACCACGACGCGCAGGCAGAGGCCGCCGGCACGGGCTTCGCGGCCTTTGACATCGATCTCCGGAGCACCATCCTTCTATGCGCCTTGCTGAAAGAGAATGGAGCCCGTCATGGCCTACGAACTCTACTACTGGCCCGCAATTCAGGGACGCGGCGAGTTCGTGCGGCTCGCGCTCGAGGAGGCGGGAGCCGACTACATCGACGTGGCGCGGGAATCGGAGGGCGTGGCCGTCATGCTGCGGATGATGGACCATGCCGAACGCCCGCCCTTCGCGCCGCCTTTCCTGAAGGATGGCGAGACCATCATCGGCCAGACGGCGGCGATCCTTCTCTATCTCGGCGCACGGCACAACCTCGCGCCGAAGGATCCGGAAGGCGGCCTCTGGACCCATCAGATCCAGCTCACGATCGCCGATTTCGTCGCCGAGGCGCACGACACGCATCACCCCCTGAGCGTGGATCTCTATTACGAGAATCAGAAGGACGAGGCGCTCAGGCGCTCCGCCGCGTTCCGCAAGAGCCGCATTCCGAAGTTCCTCGACTGGTTCGAGACGATCCTCGCCCGCAATCCCTCGGGCGGAGGGCACCTCGTCGGGCGCTCGCTCACCTATGCAGACCTGTCCCTGTTCCAGGTAGTCGAGGGCCTGCTCTACGCCTTCCCGAAGGCGACGAAGCGGGCGCTTGGACAGGCTCCGAAGGTCGCCGCCCTCCACGAAGCCGTTGCCCGGCGCCCGCGGGTCAAGGCCTATCTCGACAGCCCGCGCCGTATCCCCTTCAACGAGGACGGCATCTTCCGGCACTATCCGGAACTGGACGGCTGAAATGCGCCGGCCCGGCTTGAGCAAGAATCTGTTAACCTCCCGGGGAGCAATTTAGCCGCATGCGAGGCCGGGCCAGCGCGGGGGCGGCGTGAGCGGGGCCGTGCCATAATGGCAGCCGACTCGAGTGAGGAGCCGACGATCATGGAAGGAACGGAAACCGTTGCGAGCCGCCTCTGGCGCGACCGGGTGCAGTTGCGGGAACAGGAGCGCAACGAAGCGCAGGCCCGCCTGCGGATCGCCGAGGAGAAGGTTGCGATCCTCATGGCCGAGAACGACCGTCTTGCCGCGGAAAACGCCCGCCTGCGCGCCCTCCTCCAGCCGGAGGCGGACCCCAACCAGGCCGAGGCCGAGACGCAAATGCAGATGAAGGCGCTGAAGGACGCGCTCCTGCCGCTCCTGTCAGGCGCCAGCGCCGGCGGACAGCTGAACTGACCCCTCTCAGGCCGCGATCCGCGCCATCGCCTCGTTGAGGCATTGCACGGCCACGGGCTGGCCCGCCCGGGCCACGAGGCTGCAGCCCTTCGGCACCTCGCGCCAGCCGCGGGTCTTGTCGTCGATGGGCTCGGAGACCACGAGCAGGTTGCCGTGCTCCTCCCGGAAATAGAGAGTCGGCGGCCTGGCATCGCAGGCCCAGCGATAGGCGAAGAGGCTCTCCCCATCGGTGAAGGCGGCGGTAAAGCGCAGGGCCTCCTCGATCCCGGCCTCCTCCATGAGGGCGCGGATCTGCTTGAGGGTACGCGCCATCGCATGAACGGGCTCTTCCGCCAGACCATTGGCCAGGGCCACGAGGAAGATCGCCTCCGAATCCGTGGTGCCCTGCCGGCGGTCATAGAGCGCGTCCGGAATCATGGCCTCGATCCTGCGCTTGATCCGCGGATAGCCCCCGATCTGGCCGTTATGCATGAAGAGATGGCGCCCGTGCGAGAAGGGATGGCAATTGGCCCGGCTGGTGGAGGTGCCGGTGGAGGCGCGCACATGGGCAAAGAAGAGGCCGGAACGCACCTGCTCGCACAGGCTTCTCAGGTTCTCGTCGGACCAGGCGGGCCGCACCTCGCGGTAGAGGCCGGGCTCCGGGCGCTCGCCGTACCAGCCGATGCCGAAACCGTCGCCGTTGGTTCCCGTCTTCGCCTCCGTCGCATGAAGCGACTGGTGGACCAGCGAATGAGACGGGGCGCAGACGAGTTCGTCGAGGAAGATCGGCTCTCCCCGGTAGGCAAGAAAGCGGCACATCGGCTCACAACTCCAGGCGCGACAAGGCTCGTGTAATGATGTTGTAGTTTCTTTTACTTAAGGTGAACAGCCGGTTAACGCCCACGCCGTTGCGGGGGGAAGCCCCTTCCCTTAAACCAGTCCGCAACATCACGATCGCGCCGTAAGCCGGCGAGGGGGACCCAAGACCATGCTTCGCATCTCGAGCGCGGCGCTCGCCGCCGCCCTGACCCTGCTGCCTCAGGCAGCCTTCGCGGCCGAACTCAACGGCGCGGATTTGAGCGTTCTCTGGGCGCTCCCCTTCGCAGGCATTCTCCTCTCCATCGCCCTCTTCCCACTCCTGGCGCCGCATTTCTGGGAGCATCACCAGGGCAAGATCGCTGCAATCTGGGGATTGCTGGTGCTCGTGCCCATGGCGGCGCTCCTCGGCCCCATGACGGCCGTCCAGTCCCTCGCCCATACGGCCCTGCTGGAATACATCCCCTTCATCCTGCTGCTGCTCGCGCTGTTCACGGTTGCCGGCGGCGTCCTGGTGCGGGGCAACCTGCATGGCTCGCCGGGCACCAACACGATGCTGCTGGCCATCGGCACGGTCCTCGCGAGCTTCATCGGCACCACGGGTGCCTCCATGGTGATGATCCGCCCGGTGCTGCGCGCCAACGACGACCGCCGGCACAACGTGCATGTCATCGTGTTCTTCATCTTCCTGGTGTCGAATATCGGCGGCTCGCTGACGCCGCTCGGCGACCCGCCGCTCTTCCTCGGCTTCCTGCGCGGCGTCGACTTCTTCTGGACCACCACGCATCTCCTTCCGGAGACGCTCTTCATGAGCGGCGTCCTGCTCGCGCTCTTCTTCGTGATCGATACGGTGATCTACAAGAAGGAAGGACACATCAAGCCCGACCCGACGCCGGACAATCCCGTGCGCGTGACCGGCGGCATCAATTTCGTGCTGATCTTCATCATCATCAGCGCGATCCTCATGAGCGCCACCGTGGATCTCGGCCGCGTGACGGTGCTGGGCTCGGAGATCGAACTCGCCAATGCCTTGCGCGACGCCATCATGATCGCGGTGACGCTCATCTCCCTCAAGCTCACGCCCAAGGCGAACCGGGCCGAGAACGGCTTCTCCTGGGGACCGATCCAGGAGGTGGCGAAGCTCTTTGCCGGCATCTTCATCGCCATCATTCCGGTGCTCGCCATGCTGCGGGCGGGAGCCGACGGCGCCTTCGCGCCGCTGGTGGCCCTGGTGACGAACCCGGACGGCGGCGCCAATAACGCCGCCTATTTCTGGCTGACCGGCGGCCTGTCGTCGTTCCTCGACAACGCGCCGACCTATCTCGTGTTCTTCGAGCTCGCCGGCGGCGATCCGCAGGCTCTGATGACCACGGGCGCCTTGACGCTCGCCGCCGTCTCGGCCGGCTCCGTCTTCATGGGGGCGAACTCCTATATCGGCAACGCGCCCAACTTCATGGTCTATGCCATTGCCCGCGAGGGCGGCGTGAAGATGCCGAGCTTCTTCGGCTATCTCCTGTGGTCCGGTGGCATTCTGGTGCCGACCTTCCTCGTGGCGACGCTGCTGTTCTTCAGGGCGTGACGCGAGCGCATCGTCCCGGACGGCATGGGCCGATCCAAAAGTGAAAACGGCGGCTCTCGGGCCGCCGTTTTCATAAGTCCGTTGGGGATCGCTGTCAGGCCGCGATCGACATCTGCGGCGCGGCCGAGCGCACGTCGGAATCAACATGGTCCTCGAAGCGCTTGAAGTTCTCGTTGAACATGTCGATCAGGCGCTTGGCGGTCTCGGCGAACTCCGCCTTGTTTTGCCAGGTCTTCACCGGATACAGGATGTGCGGCTCGACGCCCGGCACCGAGGTCGGCACCGCGAAGCCGAAATAGGGATCGCGGCGGAAATCGGCGCGGTTCAGCGATCCGTCGAGGGCCGCCGTGAGCAGGCGTCGGGTGACGCGGATCGGCATGCGCCGGCCGACCCCGTACTTGCCGCCGGTCCAGCCCGTGTTGACGAGCCAGCAATCCACATGGTGCTTGGCGATGAGGTCGCGCAGCAGGTTGCCGTATTCGGAAGGATGACGCGGCATGAACGGCGCGCCGAAGCAGGTGGAGAAGGTCGCCTCCGGATCCTTCACGCCCTTTTCCGTGCCGGCCACCTTCGCCGTATAGCCGGACAGGAAGTGGTACATGGCCTCCGCCGGCGTGAGCTTGGCAATGGGGGGCAGGACGCCGAAGGCATCGCAGGTCAGCATCACGATGTTCTTCGGAATGCCCGCGCGGCCCGTCGGGCTCGCGTTCGGGATGAAGTCGAGCGGATAGGCGCAGCGCGTATTCTCCGTCTTCGACGCATCGTCGAAGTTCGGCACCCGGGTGACGGGATCGATCACCACGTTCTCCAGAACCGTGCCGAAGCGCTCGGTGGTGGCGAAGATCTCGGGCTCGGCCTCGCGGGAGAGGCGGATGGTCTTGGCGTAGCAGCCGCCCTCGAAGTTGAACACGCCGTTCGGGCCCCAGCCATGCTCGTCGTCGCCGAGCAGGATGCGGTTCGGATCGGCAGAGAGCGTGGTCTTGCCGGTTCCGGACAGGCCGAAGAACACGGCGACGTCCCCGCCATGGCCCACATTGGCGGAGCAATGCATGGGCATGACCTTCTGCGCGGGCAGAATGTAGTTGAGATAGGTGAAGACCGACTTTTTCATCTCGCCGGCATAGGACGTGCCGCCGATGAGCACGATCCTGCGGGTGAAGTCGCAGGCGATCACCGTCTCGGAGCGGCAGCCGTGACGGGCCGGGTCCGCCTTGAAGGACGGAAGGTCGATGATGGTCAGGTTGGGCACATAATCCTTGAGTTCACCCAGCTCGGGACGGATCAGCAGGTTGCGGATGAACAGGGAGTGCCAGGCAAATTCCGTGAAGACGCGGGCCTTGACCCGGTAGGCGGGATCGGCGCCGCCATAGAGATCCTGCGCGAACAGCTCCTTGCCCTCGGCATGGGCCAGGAAGTCCTGCAGCAGGGTGTCGAAGTGGCCGGGGGAGATGGCGCCGTTATTGTCCCACCACACGGAGTTTTCGGTGTTGTCGTCGCGCACGACGAACTTGTCCTTGGGCGAACGGCCCGTATGCACGCCGGTCTCAGCCAGGAGAGCGCCGCCTTTCACGAGCTGGGTCTCGTTTCTTCTCAGGGACTGTTCGTAGAGGGCGGGAGCCTCAAAGTTCCAGTAGACTTTTTTGAGATTGCGGAAGCCGATGGCCTCCGCGCCTTGAGCGCTGTTGAAGACGCCGATGTTATCCACGGAAGACTTCTCCTGGTGGCCGACCCTCGGCGGCCGGATGTCCGCACCCCGACGGTCGTCATGGTTTTGCCTTCAAGCGAAACGGGCCGTCAGCCCTGAAATCCGCCTGAACTAAGGATGTTTAGGTCAGCCGGCTAAGCCGTCAACCGGCCCATTCCATCGCATTCTATTTTTGGCAGCGCTAGGCCAAGCGGGGTGCTTCGTCAGGATTTTCGGCATTTGCGGCGGGGTTCTTTAGGAGCATTGACGGACCCGCCCCCCTTCGTGCAATCCTTCCAGGCTCCGGGCAGTCCATGCTGGACACCATCCGATGCAGAGCCGCTTTTTCAGAGGCCTGAGCCGTTCATCCCCGGTTGAACGGGCGCTTTATAAACACCACTATCGGAATAAACACCACTATCGGAAGGCTCGTCCTGGCGCCCGGCCGGGGCAGACCATATTTATGCCATGAGTAAGGCGCAGTTGGGCACGATTTATGGCCATCTGCGTTATCGAACGATACGTCACGCGACCATCGTCCGTGTAAGCTTAGGGAAGAGTTCATGCCCACGATCGCCCTTGTCGACGACGATCGCAACATTCTGACTTCCGTCTCGATCGCCCTCGAAGCGGAAGGCTACCGGATCCAGACCTATACCGACGGGGCCTCGGCTCTCGACGGCCTGAAGCATGCGCCCCCGGATCTGGCCATCTTCGACATCAAGATGCCGCGCATGGACGGCATGGAGCTCTTGCGCCGCCTGCGTCAGAAATCGGACCTGCCCGTGATCTTCCTGACCTCCAAGGACGAGGAGATCGACGAGCTGTTCGGCCTGAAGATGGGCGCGGACGACTTCATCCGCAAACCGTTCTCCCAGCGTCTCCTGGTCGAGCGCGTAAAGGCCGTTCTGCGGCGTTTCGCCCCGAAGGACCAGGCTGCCACGACGAAGGAGGCGGATGCGAAGGCTCTGGAGCGCGGCCAGCTGAAGATGGATCCCGAGCGCCACGCCTGCACCTGGAAGGGCGAGCCGGTGACGCTGACCGTCACCGAGTTCCTGATCCTGCAGGCGCTTGCCACCCGCCCCGGCGTGGTCAAGAGCCGCAACGCGCTCATGGACGCCGCCTATGACGACCAGGTCTATGTGGACGACCGCACGATCGACAGCCACATCAAGCGCCTGCGCAAGAAGTTCAAAGCGGTTGACCCGAGTTTCGAAATGATCGAGACCCTTTACGGCGTCGGCTACCGCTTCAAGGAAGCCTGATGCCTTGAAATATTTGCCTTCGAGGGCAAGGAACAACCGGGAAAGATGGCGCGGGCCGGATCCTTTCGGACCGCCACCGAATGAATGGCATGAAGGCTGATCCCATCCACGCCGAAGCGGCGACCGACGATCCGCCCGAGCCTCGCGGTGTCCTGGCCCGGCTGAAGCATTTCGGCCGCATGCTCTCGCAGCGCGCCTCGTCGAGCCTGACGCGCCGCATCGTCGTGCTGAATCTCGCCGGCCTCGTGGCCCTGCTCGTGGGCTTTCTCTACCTCAACCAGTTTCGCGAAGGCCTCATCGAGGCGCGGGTGCAGAGCCTGCTCACGCAGGGCGAGATCATCGCCGGCGCCATCGCCAGCTCCGCGACGGTGGAAACCAACACCATCACTCTCGACCCGGACAAGCTCCTTCAGATGCAGGCGGGGGAGACGGAGCGCCTCAACGACGAGAGCCTCTCCTCCCTCGAGTTCTCCATCAATCCGGAGCGCGTCGCGCCCCTGCTGCGGCGCCTCGTGACGCCGACGAAGACCCGTGCCCGCATCTTCGACCGTGACGGCCTGCTCCTGCTCGATTCCCGCAACTTCTATTCCCGCGGCGACATTCTGCGCATGGAACTGGCGCCGATGGCGAATGTGGAGGACACGACGAGCTTCATCGAGCGGATCTGGAACAGCGTGCGCAAGATGTTCCGGCGCACCAAGCGCCCCGTGCTCGAGGATCCCGGCCCCGCCAACGGCAAGTCCCTCGCGGAAGTCCAGCAGGCCTTCTCAGGCCAGCAATCGAGCGTGGTGCGCGTGAATACACGCGGCGAGACCATCGTGTCCGTGGCCGTGCCGATCCAGCGCTTCCGCACGGTGCAGGGCGTCCTGCTGCTCTCGACGCAGGAAGGCGACATTGACGCCATTATCGCCTCCGAGCGTTTCGCGCTGCTCCAGGTCTTCCTCGTGGCGGCGATCGTGATGATCGTGCTGTCGCTCTTCCTCGCGGGTGCGATCGCCGGTCCCGTGCGCCGTCTCGCCGAGGCGGCCGAGCGCGTGCGCTGGGGCACCAAGTCGCGCCAGGAGATTCCGGACTTCACCAACCGCTCCGACGAGATCGGCCATCTCTCCGGAGCGCTGCGCGACATGACGCGGGCGCTCTACAACCGCATCGATGCCATCGAGAGCTTCGCGGCCGATGTGGCTCATGAATTGAAGAACCCGCTCACGTCGCTGCGCAGCGCGGTGGAAACCCTGCCGCTTGCCCGCAGCGACGAGTCGCGCGGCCGCCTCATGTCGATCATCCAGCACGACGTGAAGCGCCTCGACCGTCTCATCAGCGACATTTCCGACGCCTCGCGCCTTGATGCGGAGCTGGCGCGTGCCGATGCGGAGCCGGTCGACATGGCCCGCCTGCTCGAGGCGGTGGTCTCGGTGGCCAACGAGCGCCGGCAGGAGCACGATCCGCTGATCGCGCTGACCATCGAGAACCATCCGCGGGGCCGCGACGCTTTCCTGGTGATCGGCCACGACAGCCGCTTGGGCCAGGTGTTCAACAATCTCATCGACAACGCCCGCTCGTTCTCGCCGCCCGACGCATCGGTGCGCGTGACGCTGCGGAGGCGCAAGACCGAGGTCGAGGTTCTGGTGGAGGACAGCGGCCCCGGCATCGAGCCCGACGCCCTCGACCGGATCTTCGAACGCTTCTACACGGACCGGCCGGAACAGGGCTTCGGCCAGAACTCGGGCCTGGGGCTGTCGATCTCCCGCCAGATCATCGAGGCCCATCGCGGGACGATCCGTGCCGAGAACATCCCCGGCCCGCTCGACGAGGAGACGGGCGAGCCCACGCGTCTGGGCGCCCGCTTCATCATCCGCCTGCCCATCGCCGAGAGTCCCAAGGGCAGGAAGGATCAGTCCCGCAAGGAGAACGGCAGGCGGGAGCAGCCCGGGCGGGCGCAGGGGCAGAAGGCTCGAGGAGAAAAGGTCCCTTGAGCGATGCGGCGGAAACCATCCACGCCTCCTGCGTCGTGATCGGAGAGGCGGGCGTCCTGATCCGAGGCCGCTCCGGCTCGGGCAAGTCGACCCTTGCGCGGGAGATGGTGCTGCATACCCTTCAGGCGGGCCGCTTCGGCTGCCTCGTCAGCGACGATAGAACCCGGCTTCGCGTTCAGCATGGCCGGCTCCTGGCAAGTCCTGTGGAGCCGCTCGCAGGCCATCTGGAGATTCATGGGCTGGGCATCACCAGGCAACCCTACGAACCGTCGGCCGTGATCCGTCTCGTGATCGACCTCAGCGAGGATCCCCCGCGCTTTCCCGAGGCCGGGGACGGCAACATTGTTCTGTGCGGCGTCATGATCCCTCGCATCCGGATGCGGGCCGGGGCAAGTTTCGCAAGCATCGCGCTGGGCCGCCTGAGTGGTGTTTGCGACACGCTCGTGACACTGTGATGAACTTTTCCGCTCAATGCTCTTGCGCTTAGCTTCGCGGTGCACAAAATAGCGGCTCCGCTCTCGGAGCATTCGGACCTGGAACATTATGATTGGAATGGTGCTCGTCACTCACGGGCAGCTCGCGACGGAATTCAAAGCCGCGCTTGAGCATGTCGTGGGCCCCCAAGAGCAGCTTGAAACGATCACGATCGGCCCTGACGACGATATGGAGACACGGCGCAAGGACATCATGGCCGCCGTGTGCCGGGTCGATTCGGGCCAGGGTGTCGTGGTTCTGACCGACATGTTCGGGGGCACTCCCTCGAATCTCGCCCTCTCCTGCATGAATGGCGGCTCCGTCGAGGTGGTCGCCGGCATCAACCTGCCTATGCTGATCAAGCTGGCCTCCGTCCGCGACGAAGAAGGCCTCGGGGATGCGGTCTCCCATGCGCAGGAGGCCGGACGCAAATACATCAACATCGCCTCGCGCGTTCTGTCGGGAAAATGAGCACCATGGAGCAGCGTCCCGACCAGGATTGCCCCCCGACCATTGTGCCGGAGGGAGCTGAAGCCCGGGAACTTCCCATCATCAACCGCCGCGGTCTGCATGCGCGCGCTTCGGCCAAGTTCGTTCAGACCGTCGAGCGCTTCGACGCCGAGGTCACCGTGACCCGCTGTGGCGAGACCGTGGGCGGCCGCTCGATCATGGGCCTGCTGACCCTCGCCGCCGCCCAGGGCACCACCATCACCGTCACGGCCAAGGGCCACGATGCCATGGCCTGCCTTCAGGCCATCGATGATCTCCTCGCCAACAGGTTCGGCGAGGACGAATAGGGCGCCGGGAGCAGGATCTCTCCAAAGACCCTCCCGGGCAGGCGCCCCGCAAACCATATAAAGACATCTTTATATCTTGATTGCCTCGTGACCGCGTCTCTGGTAGAGACGGCGCCAATCGAAACCTCACGGGTGCAGGAGGCCATCATGGCTCAGGACTATATCGTTAAGGACATCGGCCTCGCCGATTTCGGCCGCAAGGAAATCTCGATTGCCGAGACTGAGATGCCGGGCCTCATGGCCGTTCGCGAGGAATACGGCCCGAAGCAACCGCTCAAGGGCGCACGCATCGCCGGCTCGCTGCACATGACCATCCAGACGGCGGTGCTGATCGAGACCCTGAAGGCCCTCGGCGCCGACATCCGCTGGGTCTCCTGCAACATTTATTCCACCCAGGACCACGCCGCCGCAGCGATCGCCGCCGCCGGCATCCCCGTCTTCGCCTACAAGGGCGAGACCCTGAAGGAATACTGGGACTTCACCGCCAAGTTGTTCGACTGGCATGACGGCGGCATGCCGAACATGATCCTCGACGACGGTGGCGACGCCACCATGCTCGTCCATATGGGCCTGCGCGCTGAGCAGGGCGACACCGCCTTCCTCGACAAGCCCGGCTCCGAGGAAGAGGAAGTCTTCTTCGCCCTCATCAAGCGCCTGCTCTCCGAGAAGCCGAAGGGCTGGTTCGCGCAGCTTGCCGCTTCCATCAAGGGCGTCTCGGAAGAGACCACCACCGGCGTTCACCGCCTCTACATCATGGAGAAGGAGGGCAAGCTCCTCTTCCCGGCGATCAACGTGAACGACTCGGTGACGAAGTCGAAGTTCGACAATCTCTATGGCTGCCGCGAGTCCCTCGTCGACGGCATCCGCCGCGGCACCGACGTCATGATGGCCGGCAAGGTCGCCATGGTCGCGGGCTTCGGCGACGTGGGCAAGGGCTCGGCCGCCTCGCTCCGCCAGGCCGGCTGCCGCGTGCTCGTGTCGGAGGTCGATCCGATCTGCGCACTCCAGGCCGCCATGGAAGGCTATGAGGTCACGACCATGGAGGACGCGGCCCCCCGCGCCGACATCTTCGTCACCGCCACGGGCAACAAGGACGTAATCACCATTGAGCACATGCGCGCGATGAAGGACCGTGCCATCGTCTGCAACATCGGCCACTTCGACAACGAGATCCAGGTCGCGGCTCTCAAGAACCTCAAGTGGACCAACATCAAGCCGCAGGTGGACGAGATCGAGTTCCCCGACGGCCACCGCATCATCCTGCTGTCGGAAGGCCGCCTCGTGAACCTCGGCAACGCGATGGGACACCCGTCCTTCGTGATGTCGGCCTCGTTCACGAACCAGACGCTCGCCCAGATCGAGCTCTTCGCCAATCAGGGCAAGTACGAGCGCAAGGTCTATACCCTGCCCAAGCACCTGGACGAGAAGGTCGCCGCTCTCCACCTGGAGAAGATCGGCGTGAAGCTCACCAAGCTGCGCCCCGACCAGGCTGCCTATATCGGCGTGAAGGAAACCGGCCCCTTCAAGCCGGACCACTACCGCTACTGATCGCATATTCCCTTGCGGAATTGAGAGAAAGCCCGGCGGCGCGCCGGGCTTTTTTCTTTACGGCGCCGGTCGAATCGCGCATGCGCCGGGCCACCCCGCATGTGTCGCAAATGCAATAGGCTTCCACCAATTGCGCACAGCTTCTCCAAAGGAAGATTAAGCCGGTGTTAACCCTCTTCCTGGCGGAGTCTGGGGTGGTCTAGAGTGGGCGCGAATCGACCGGCGGTACCGCGGTTTCTTGTACGAACCATGCCGGCAGTTCCGTTCATGCGTAGGCGGTATCTCCTCTGGAGCCTGGAAGTGCTCCCGAGGCATGAACTCATTTGGCCCGCTGCAAGGGCCGTTGGCATCGGGGAGGACCGCGCGGCATGGCCGGGCTTGGGGAGCTGACAATCGGCAGTCGAGGCGAGAGGGACATCCCTGCGCCCCTGCCCGCTCGCCTGCCTCTCGCGTCTTTAAGCCTGATGCTGCTCTCCGGAACGGCGCAGGGGGCGATTGCCGCCGATGCGCCCGCCGAGCTTGTCGAGCAGGCTTCCGACGTCCTCGCCTATCTCTCCGGGTTCAACCTGCACAGTGCCGCCGCGTTCGGCCTCTTCATGGGGCTCGTTTCGCTCACCACCATCACCTCCCTTCTGCTGATGGTCGAGCGCCGCCGCTCGGCGAAGGTGGAGCGCGCTCTTCGGAAGGAATTGAGCGCCCTTCGCGGCTCCGACGATCTGGCGGCCCTGCTCATGGGCTCCGAACGGCAGCTCCTCGTGAGCTGGCATGGCCGGGACAGCGAGCCTCGCTTCCAGGGTGACCCCTCGATCATCGCGGAGGGCGCGCCCGCTCAGCGCGCGCTCGCCTTCGGCACATGGATGCAGCCGGGCGACGCGGCTTCCGCGGAAGCCACCCTCGAACAATTGAAGCAGCGCGGCGAGGCCTTCCGCCAGGTGGCGCGCACCCTGTCCGGCCGTTTCATCGACGTGGAGGGCCGCACCATCGGCGGGCGCGCGATCCTGCGCCTGCGCGACGTCACCGGCGATCGCGCCGATCTCCTGAAGACCCGCGCGGAACTCGCCACCGCCCGCAGCGATCTTCGCTCCATGACCATGCTGCTCGACGATGTCGCCTATCCGCTCTGGATCCGCGATGCCGACGAGAAGCTGCTCTGGGCGAACCAGGCCTATCTGCGCGCCGTCGAGGCCAGCGACCTCGACGATGCGATTGCGCGCTCGGTCGAACTCCTGAGCGGACGCGCGCGCGAGGATGCCCGCCGCCAGCGCGAGAGCGGCGCAGCCTATACCGCACGCGTCACTGCCGTTGTCGCGGGGCAGCGCGCGGTGCTCGACGTCATCGAACGCCCCACGGCCGGCGGCAGCGCGGGCATCGCCGTCGACGTGTCGGAACTCGAGGCCGTGCGCACGGACCTGCAGCGGCAGATGGATGCCCATGTGCGCACCCTCGATCAACTGCCCACAGCGGTTGCGATCTTCGACGGATCGCAGACCCTGATCTTCAGCAATGCCGCCTACCAGCGTCTTTGGGGATTGGATGCCGCCTTCCTCTCCTCGCGTCCCACGGACAGCGAGGTGCTCGACCGTCTGCGCGCCGCGCGCAAATTGCCGGAGCAGGCGGATTTCCGCGCATGGAAAGCGGATTTCCTCAACGGCTATCACTCCGTCGAGCAGCAGGAAACCTGGTGGCACCTGCCTGACCGGCGAACGCTGCGCGTGGTGATCAATCCCAATCCGCAGGGCGGCGTGACCTATCTCTTCGACGACGTGAGCGAACGCTTCGAGCTCGCCTCGCAGGTGAACTCGCTGACGCAGGTGCAGGGCGAAACGCTGAACACGCTCAAGGAGGGCGTGGCGGTGTTCGGCTCCGATGGCCGCCTCAAGCTGCACAACCGCGCCTTCGCCGACATGTGGAATCTGTCGAGCGAGATGATGGCGCAGAATCCGCACGTGGAAACGATCATCAAGGCCTGCCGCGTGCTCGCACCCCAGGAAGAGCCGTGGATCGACATCCGCGGCGCCGTGGTCGGTCTTGCCGACATGCGCATGGGCCTCTCCTGCCGCATCGAGCGGCCGGACGGCTCGGCGCTCGATTGCACGGCGCAACCTCTGCCCGACGGCGCGACGCTCCTGAGCTTCACCGACGTGACGGCGAGCGTCAACGTGGAGCGCGCGCTCACCGAGCGCAACGAAGCGCTCGAGCGCGCCTCGCGGCTGCGCGACGAATTCGTCCACCATGTCTCCTACGAGCTGCGTTCGCCGCTCACCAACATCATCGGCTTCACGCAGCTTCTCGGCGACGAGACCGTCGGCGCGCTCAATCCGCGCCAGCGCGACTACGCCGATCACATCATGCGCTCGTCCGCATCGCTGCTGGCGATCCTCAACGACATTCTCGATCTCGCCTCCATCGACACCGGCTCGCTGGAACTGACGCCGGAGATCGTGGACATCCGCTCCACCATCGAGGCCGCCATGCGCGGCCTGGAGGACCGGCTGGCCGAGTCCGCGCTGCATCTCGTCATCGACACGCCCGACGACATCGGCAGCTTCGTGGCCGACGGCAAGCGCGTGCGGCAGATCCTGTTCAACCTTCTCTCCAACGCGGTCGGCTTCTCCTCGCCGGGCCAGACCATCACGGTCTCGGCGCGCAAGCGTGGCGGCGAGGTGATCTTCGACGTGAAGGACCAGGGCCGGGGCATTCCGCCGGAGATCAAGGCGCGCATCTTCGAGCGGTTCGAAAGCCACACCCTGGGGACCCGCCACCGCGGCGTCGGCCTGGGACTCTCCATCGTCCGCTCCTTCGTCGAACTCCATGGCGGACGCATCGAGCTCGCCTCCGCGCCTGGCAAGGGCACGACGGTGACCTGTATTTTTCCCTATGACCGGCAGGAATCTCCCTCCGATGGCCGATCCGGTCCTTCCGCGCTAACTTCCATGGCTGCCGAGTAGGATTTTCCATGATGGTGAATGGATTGGCTCTCATGTCCGAGCAGGATGTTTCCCAAGCCGCATGGATCGTGACGCTTCCCGATCACGAGGCGACGGAGGACTTCGCCCGCAAGCTTGCGGAAGAACTCAAAGCCGGCGACCTCGTGACCCTCTCAGGGGGGCTTGGCGCAGGCAAGACCACCTTTGCCCGCGCCCTCGTGCGCACGCTTGCCAACGATCCCGAACTCGAGGTTCCGAGCCCGACCTTCACCCTGATGCAGGTCTACGACGGCCCGCTCTGTCCCATCGTGCATGCCGATTTTTACCGCCTATCCGGTGGCTACGAGCTGGTGGAGCTGGGCTGGGACGAGATCACGGAGAACGCCATCGCCCTCGTCGAATGGCCCGAGCGCGCCGAAGACGCGCTGAAGCCCGAGCATCTCGACATCCGCCTCGACATCGCGCCGGGCGGCCGTGGCCGCATCGCCATGCTCACCGGCACAGGTGCCTTCGCCTCGCGCCTTCAGCGCATCAAGGCGTTCCGCAACCTGGTCGATCGCTGCGGCTGGTCGGATGCTACACGCCAGCCGATGCCGAGCGACGCTTCCGTCATCCGTTCCTACGAGCGGCTGATCAAGCCCAACGGCGAGACCGCGCTGCTGATGATCTCGCCGCCGCGGCCCGTCGGTCCGCCGGTGCGGCGCGGCAAGCCCTACACGACCATCGCGAAGCTCGCGGAGACCGTTCACGCCTTCGTCGCCATGGACAAGGGCCTGCGCGCCCTGGGTTTCAGCGCGCCCTATATCTACGGCGAGGATCTCGATGCCGGACTTCTCCTGATCGAGGATCTCGGCTCCGATCCCTTCACGGACGAGAATGGCCCGATCCCGGAGCGCTATGCGGAAGCCACGCGCCTGCTCGTGAAGCTCCACAGCACCGAGCTGCCGCAGGTGCTTCCCGTCGCGGACGGCATCGAGCACGAGATTCCATCTTATGATCTGGAAGCGATGCTCATCGAGGTGGAGCTTCTCGCCGATTGGTACGTCCCGCACATCATCGGCACGCAGCTCTCCGGCTCCGTGCGCGCGGAATTCGTCAATACCTGGACGGATACGCTGTCCGAGATCATTGCGGGCCCGACCACCTGGACGCTTCGCGATTATCACTCACCCAACCTGATCTGGATGGGAGATCGCGAAGGCCTGCAGCGCGTGGGCCTCATCGACTTCCAGGATGCGGTCCTCGGCTCACCGGCCTACGACGTCGCCTCGCTCCTGCAGGACGCCCGCGTGACCGTTCCGGCCGATCTCGAACTGAAGCTCATCGGCCTCTATGCCCGTGAGCGCAAGGCCGCCGATCCCGCCTTCGACGTGTCGGGCTTTGCGCGGGCCTATGCGATCATGGCGGCGCAGCGCGCGACCAAGATCCTCGGCATCTTCGCGCGTCTCGACCGCCGCGACGGCAAACCGCATTACCTGAAGCACCTGCCGCGGATCGAAGCCTACCTCACCCGCAATCTCGCTCACCCGGCCTTGGGCAAACTCAAGGTCTGGTACGAGACCTATCTGCCGCGTCTCATCCCGCTCGAGGACGAGACGTCCTCTTCTTCCTGAGTTGGTGTCCGTGCCCCAGTCCCTTCAGCGCAAGCCCCACACCGCCATTGTTCTTGCCGCGGGACTTGGCACGCGCATGCTGCCGATCACGGCGACCATGCCGAAGCCTCTCGTGAAGGTGGCGGGGCAGAGCCTGATCGATTTCGCCCTCGACAAGCTGCATGAGGCCGGCATCGGCAAGGTGATCGTGAATGTTCACCACTTCGCGGACATGCTGGAAGATCATCTGCGCACCCGCACCGTTCCGCAGATCGTGATCTCCGACGAGCGGCCGGAACTCCTGGAAACCGGCGGCGGCGTGAAGAAAGCCCTGCCGTTGTTAGGAACGGATCCCTTCATCACCTTCAATTCCGATTCCATGTGGATCGAGGGCGAGAGCCCGAATCTCAAGCGCCTCGTGGCAGCCTGGGAGCCCGAGCGCATGGACATCCTGATGCTCGTCGCGCCGTTATCCACAAGTGTTGGCTACGAAGGAAAAGGCGATTTCCATCGCGACCCTGACGGCCGCCTGCGCCGGCGCGGCAGCGACCCGGCTGCGGATTTCGTCTACGCGGGCGTGGCGATCGTGAAGCCGGAAATGGTCACCGGCACGCCCGATGGCGCCTTCTCGGCCAACGCTTTCTACGACCGCGCCATCGCCAACGGACGCCTCTACGGCTTGCCTCTGGAGGGCCAGTGGCTGCATGTTGGAGAGCCTCACACGATCGGTGAGGCGGAAAAATGCCTTGCCGCCAGCATGCGATGAGGTTTTGCGTTGTCGAGCGAGCCGCGCGTCTTTTCGATCCCTCCGGGTTGCGCCTTCCTGCCGACCCTGGTGGACGCGCTGCTTGAAGGACGCCTCGTCGGCCCTCTGTCCGATGATCCTGCGGCTCTGGCCGATGTCACCATCTATGTCCCGACCCGTCGCGCCACCCGGGCGCTGATCGCGCTGCTGGCCGAGCGCGGTGCCGGCCGTGCGCAGCTGCTGCCGCGCATCGTGCCTCTGGGCGAAACGGACGAGGCCGAGTTCGAGCTCACGGGCCTGGAAGGCACGCCCTTCGCGGAAGCCGCGAGCCTGAAGCCGCCCATTCCGCCGATCGAACGCCGCCTCATTCTCACGCGGCTCGTCCAGCGCTGGTCAGCGGAAGTGGACCGCGCGCTTCTGCAACTCGGCCCCGAAGTGCCGTTCATGGTGCCCGCCTCGCCAGCCGATGCGGTGAATCTCGCAGGCGATCTCGAAACGCTGATGGATGCCTTCACCACGGAAGGCATCGACTGGCATGCGCTCGAACTCGCAGTGGATTCGGACTACTCGAAATATTTCGAGATCACGCGCCATTTCGTGCAGATCGCCAGCGAGAACTGGCCGAAGATTCTCGCCGAGCGTCAGGCGAGCGATCCGGCCCAGAGGCGCACGGCGCTGATCGAGGCGGAGGCGCGCCGTCTCACCCGTGAGCGGCCGAAGCAGCCCATCATCGTCGCAGGTTCGACCGGCTCCGTCCCCGCCACGGCCAATCTGATGGCGACCATTGCGCGCCTGCCGCGCGGTGCCATCGTGCTGCCCGGCCTCGACACGGATCTGGATGATGAAAGCTGGGCCACCATCGGCGGCGTGGGCGATGATGAAACCGATCCGGTGCATGGCCACCCGCAGGCCTCCCTGCGACGGCTGATCGACAGGCACCTGCGCATCTCGCGCTCCGCCGTCACGATCCTCGGCGACCTGCCCGAACAGGCGCGCGCGCGCAACCACCTGCTCTCCGAGACGCTTCGCCCGGCCGACACGACCCATCGCTGGGCGCTCATTGCGCCCGAAGATCGCCTCGCGATGAGCCGCAGCGGCTGCGAGGGCATCACCATCATCGAGGCCATGGACGAGCGCGAGGAAGCCTTCGCCATCGCCATCGCCCTGCGCGAGACGCTTGTTCATCCTGACAAGACGGCCGCTCTCGTCACGCCGGATCGCGCCCTCGCCGCGCGCGTAACGGCGGAACTGGCGCGCTGGGGATTGGGCGTCGAGGATTCGGCTGGCATCCCGCTCTCCGACACGCCCGCCGGACGGCTCGCGCGCCTGACGGCGGATGCTGCGGCCGAGGATCTGAGCCCTGTCCGTCTTCTCTCCCTGCTCGCGCATCCGCTGGTACGGCTGGGATTTCCGCGCGCCGTGATCGATCATGCGGCGAGCGTTCTCGAAATCGGCGTGCTGCGCGGTCCCGCGCCGGCACCCGGCATCGACGGTATGCGTGCGGCGCTCGCGACGCGACGCGCGGAGCAGAACCACCGCACGCCCCGTCCCCGCGCGCGCCTGACGGAAGCGGATTGGGATCTCGCCGATACCGTTCTGCAGCGGGTCGATCTCGCGTTCCGCACCTTCACGCCTGCCGCGCATGGCGAGGAGCGCATCGATCTCATGGCGCTCGTCGAGCACCATAGGCGCGCCTTCGACCTCCTCTGCACTGCAGCTGAGGATGAAGAGAGCGAGAACGAGCCGTCTCTCGAGCCGCTCGCCGCGCTCTTCGACGATCTCGAAAACTCCGACATCCGCGAGGAAGAGGGCCATCCGCTTCTCGGCCGCTTCGTGGATTATCCCGCCTTCTTCACCGCGCTCGCCAAGCAGCGCACCTTAAGCCCCTCGCCGCGCTCCACCCATCGCCGCCTGAAGATCCTCGGCCTGCTCGAAGCGCGCCTTCTGTCGGTGGATCGTGTCGTCCTGGGCGGCCTCGACGAGGGCACCTGGCCGCCGCGCACGGTGACGGACGCGTTCCTCAATCGCCCCATGCGCGCCCGCGTCGGCCTGATGCCGCCGGAGCGGCGCATCGGCCAGACGGCACATGACTTCGTGCAGGCGCTCGGCACGCATGACGTGGTGATCACGCGCGCGCAGAAGCGCGACGGCTCGCCCATGGTGCCCTCGCGCTTCCTGCAACGCCTGAAGGCTTTCACCGGCAAGGATGTGTGGGAGAGCATGGTGAAGGCAGGCGAATATTACCGCCGCCTCGCGCGCACGCTCGACACGCCAGACCCCGCCCCCGCCCTGCCGCGACCGCGTCCGAAGCCCGATCCCGCGCTCTTCCCGCGCACATTGAGCGTCACGGAAGTGGAAACGCTGGTGCGCGATCCCTATTCGATCTTCGCGCGTCACGTGCTGAAGCTCGATGCGCTCGAAGCCATCGCCGTCGCGCCTGGCGCAGCCGAGCGCGGCACGATCATTCACGATGTCATCGGCCAATTCGGCGAGCGCTTCCCGAAGGACCTGCCCGCGCACGCCGATGAAATCCTGCTCGGGCTGGGCGAGGAGGCCTTCGCCGAGATTCAGGACACCTATCCCGAACTTTACGCCGAATGGTGGCCGCGCTTCGAGCGGCTCGCCGTCGCGTTTCTCAAGTGGGAGCGGGAGCGCCGGCCGAACCTCGCGGAAGTCTATGCCGAGCGCTCGGGGCGTCTGTCGATCCCGCTGCCGGACGGCTCGATCTTCAACCTGCGCGCCCGCGCGGACCGCATCGAGCATCGCCGCGACGGCACGTTCACGATCGTCGATTTCAAGACCGGACAACCTCCCGGCGTGCGCGAGGTCTATGCGGGATTCTCGCCACAGCTGACGCTCGAGGCGATGATGCTGATGAAGGGGGCCTTCAAGGGCCTGCCCATGGCGAAGGAGACGCCGGAACTCGTCTATGTCCACACCACCGGCGGGCGCGAGCCGATCAAGCCTCGCCCCATCGAGCCGGGGCGCAACGAGGAGCGCTCGGTGGCGGAGATCGTGGAGGAGCATCGCCGCCGCTTCGAGGGCATGATCGCACGCTTCGTGAAAGGTGAAGCGGCTTACGTTTCCCGGCCCTTCCCGAAATATGCGCGGCGCTTCTCCGAATATGATCATCTCGCGCGGGTGAAGGAATGGTCGCTTGCGAGCGCCGGCGGCGGTGAGGGCGGCGAATGAGCAACGATCTCGTCATTCCCGACTATACGAAGGAGGCGCAGCGCCGCGCCGCCAATCCGCGCGCTTCGGCCTGGGTGTCCGCCAATGCGGGCGCGGGAAAGACCAAGGTGCTCACCGACCGCGTGGTGCGCCTGCTGCTCGCAGGCTCGCTGCCGGGCCGCATCCTCTGCCTCACCTTCACCAAGGCCGCCGCCGCCAACATGGCGATCCGCGTGTTCGAGCGGCTGGGCCGCTGGGTGACGATGGACGAGGAAAGCCTCGTCACCGAACTCACGGAGCTCGAAGGCCGAAAGCCCACGCCGCAACAGGTCAAGCTCGCCCGCACATTGTTCGCGCGCGCCGTCGAGACGCCGGGCGGCCTGAAGATCGACACGATCCACGCCTTCTGCGAGCGGCTTTTGCATCTCGTGCCCTTCGAGGCGAACGTGCCCGCGCGTTTCGCGGTGCTGGACGAAAGCCAGACCGACGAGATGCTGGCGCAGGCCATCAAGAACGTGATGGCCGATGCCTCGAACGGCAATGTCCCCGAACTGAAGGATGCGCTCGACATCATCAGCGTCGATGCGGCAGGCGACGCGCTGACGGCAGCGATCAACGCGGCCCTGCGGTGCAAGGACTTTCTGCACGATGCCATGGGCATCGCGCGGCTGCGCCAGGAACTCGCTCTTGCTCATGATGAGAGTGTCGAGAGCATCGAGCACACGATGCTGACGGGCGGGCTCGATCCGGAGAGCTGGGCCGCCATCGCGCAGGAGCTTCTGAAAGGCAAGGCGACGGACCAGAAGCGTGCGGAATCGCTCATCGCCGCGGCCCAAGCGATCGAGCCTGCCACGAGGCTCGCTCACTACCTGTCGGTCTTCCTGACGGATGCGGGCACGCCGCGCAAGGGATCGGCCTTCCTGACGAAGGATGTCGACGAGAGCTTGAAGGACAAGCTCCTCGACGAGCAGAGCCGGATCTGGAATCTCGTCGACAAGCGGAAGGCCGCGCGCGCCGTGGAACGCACGCAGGCGCTCTTCCTGCTGGCGGCCGAGATTCACGACCGCGTCGAGAATCAGAAGATGCGCCTCGGGGCGCTCGACTTCCAGGATCTCATCGACAAGACGCTCGCGCTTCTCTCGCGCGGCGACACGGCCTGGGTGCTCTACAAGCTCGATCGCGGCATCGACCATGTGCTGATCGACGAGGCGCAGGACACGAACCCGCAGCAATGGGAAATCCTGCGCAAGATCACGGAAGACTTCACCGCCGGCGAAGGCGCGGGCGGAGAGCGCATCCGCACGCTCTTTGCGGTCGGCGATCCCAAGCAGTCGATCTACGGCTTTCAGGGAGCCGCCCCGCAGGAATTCGAATCCACCCGCCGCGACTGGTCGAGGAAGGTGCGCGAGGCGGAGCTTCCGTTCGAGGACGTGTCGCTCACCATGTCCTTCCGCTCCGCCAAGGCCGTTCTCTCGGCAGTGGACGCCACCTTCGCCGTGGAAAGGCATTTCAAGGGCCTCTCCTTCGAGGACAAGGCCATCGGCACCGTGCATGAGAGCGCGCGCCCGCACGCGCCCGGCCTCGTGGAACTCTGGCCCACCGAAACGCCCGCCGAAGAGGAGGAACCGGAGGCCTGGGTTCTGCCCGTCGACGAGCCCGAGCAGCAATCGCCGCCCGTCGTCGTCGCGCGGCGCATCGCACAGGCCGTGAAGTGCTGGACAACCAAGGGCGACGAGCACGGCCGCGTGTGGACAGCGGGCGACGTGCTGGTGCTCGTGCGCAAGCGCGGCGCGGCTTTCGAAGCCGTGATCCGCGCCCTGAAGGAAGCGGGCGTGCCGGTGGCGGGCGCGGACAGACTCAATATCGGCGAGCATATTGCCGTGCTCGACCTCGTGGCGGCGGGCCGCGCGGCGCTGCTTCCGGACGACGACCTGACTCTCGCCACCGCGCTGAAATCGCCGCTCGTCGGCTTCACCGACGACGACCTCGTCCGCATCGCCGCGAGCCGCGCGGATGAGGAGTCGCTGCATGCGGCGCTGCAGCGCCACGCCGAGGCCGGCGACGCGAAGGCGCGAGCCGGCTGCGAGGCCCTGCAGGCATGGCGCGATCTCGCCGCCCTGCACGGTCCCTTCGGCTTCTTCGCCACATTGCTCGGGCCGCGTGGCGGACGCTCGAAACTCGTCGCGCGCCTGGGCAGCGAAGCGGGCGATGCCATCGACGCGTTTCTGTGCTTCGCCCATCAATCGGAAATGACGGAGACGCCGTCGCTCACCGTCTTCCTCAACCGCTTCGAATCCGCCTCGCACACCATCAAGCGCGATCTCGATTCGGTGAACGACGAAGTTCGCGTGATGACGGTGCACGGCGCGAAGGGCCTCGAAGCGCCGATCGTCATTCTCATCGACGGCTGCGAGGTTCTGGGCCGCGATCCGCCGCTGTTGCAGATCAGGACGAAGACGGGCGGCACGATTCCCGTCTGGTCGCCCGGCAAGGGCTCCGATTGCGGCGTCATGGAAGAGGCACGCGACCTCCTGCACGCGAAGGGCTACGAGGAGCACAACCGCCTGCTCTATGTGGCGATGACGCGGGCGAAGGACCGTCTCGTGATCGCCCCCTATCTCACGGGCCGCAAGGACTCGCCGCAGGAAGCCTGGTGCGAGATGATCCGCCATGGGCTCGTGGAGAAGGCGGGCGGCCTCGAGCGCTCCGAGGCGCCTTACGGCCCCATCGAACTCTGGCGCGAAGGCTCGCCGCTGGCGCGCACGCTCGCCGCCGAATCGGATGTCGCCCCGCTGGAGCCTTTCGAGGTGCCGGATTGGCTCACGCGTCCCGTCGTGCCCGAACCCGAGCCCCTGCCCCCGATCCGTCCGTCGAGCGCTCTGGGCGCGGCCGAGCGCATGACCCGCCCTGGCGATGGTCCCTATGCGCCGGAGGCACGGCTGCGGGGCACCCTGGTCCACGCCCTTCTGGAGCGCCTGCCCGCCTTGGGCGAGGAACATCGGGAGACCATGGCGAGGGCCTATGTGCGCGCCCGAGCGCCGCGTCTTCCCGCCGAGGTGCGCGAGACGGTCATTGCCAATGCCCTCGACGTTCTGAAGCATGAGGGCCTGCAGGCCCTGTTCGGTCCTGGCACCCGGGCGGAGGCCCCCATTGCCGGCAAGGTGCTGACGAGCCAGGGAGAACTGCTCGTCTCCGGGCAGATCGACCGTCTCGCCGTGCTGGACAGCGAGGTGCTGGTGGCCGACTTCAAGACCACTGCCCGTGCGCCCAGGCCCGGCCAGAAGCCGCCCTCCTCCTATGTGGCTCAGCTCGCCCTCTACCGGATGCTCCTCTCCGAGATCTATCCGGACAAGCGCATCCGGACCTTCCTGGTCTGGACGGCGGGGCCCGTGATCCACGAGCTGATGGAACCGGAGCTGGAATCGGCTCTTACCCTCATCAAAGCGGCGTGAGGCAAAATCCCCTTGCTTGATTCCCCGAACGCCGGTTCTTACCTTGGCCCTATCGTTGGGCGGCTCGCATTGAGTCGCTGTATCAAAAGTTCAAAGGTGATGTGATGGCGACCGTTAAGGTGACCGACGCAAGCTTCGCGCAGGACGTCCTGCAATCCTCCGAGCCCGTCGTGGTCGATTTCTGGGCGGAATGGTGCGGCCCCTGCCGCATGATCGGCCCGGCCCTGGAGGAGATCTCCAACGAGATGGCGGGCAAGGTGAAGATCGCGAAGATCAACGTGGACGAGAATCCGCAGGTCGCATCGCAGTTCGGCATCCGCTCGATCCCGGCCCTGATGCTGTTCAAGGGCGGCCAGGTGGTCTCCCAGAAGATCGGCGCCGCCCCCAAGGGCGACCTCGCCCGCTGGATCCAGGCCTCGGCCTGATTGCACCATGTG
>Ga0182741_1000869_pt1 | contig 42562 bp, 41 predicted proteins | sample eDN5th37CBELigOP_FD_128874 | JGI IMG/M metagenome (GOLD analysis project Ga0182741, IMG submission 128874) | Enriched Organic Plus compost microbial communities from Emeryville, California, USA - eDNA 5th pass 37_C BE-Lig OP (version 2) (version 2) ... | reverse complement strand
GGACAGGTCGGCGTTGCCGGAGGCAATCTCCCCGGCGGCGGTGTTGATGGCGGTGGAGGCGTCCTGAATCCGGCGGACGATGTCGGTGAGCTGGGCCACGGTGGCGTTGGCGTCGTCGCGCATGCGGGCGAACACGCCGTGGAAATCGCCGTCCATGCGCGCGGTGAGGTCGCCTCGGGCGATGGCCTGGAGCAATTGCGACAGTTGGCCCAGGTTGGTGTCGCTGACTGCCATCATCGCGTTCAGTCCATCGATCATCACCCGGAAATCGTGTTCGAAGCGCTGCGCATCGCCGCGCTGGCTGAAGTCGCCGACCGCGGCGGAAGCGGCCAGGCGCTTGATCTCGCCGTTGATCGCCGAAAGGCTGGCCTTGGCCCGGTCCATCGATTCATGCAGCATCGCCCGCTGGCCGGGCAGGCGGCGCGCGTCCTGCGAGAGATCGCCGATGGCATAGCGGTTGAGGATGGCGATGGCGTCGACGATGGCGTCCAGGTGTTCGAACATCATCGTGTTGATGCCGCGCGCCAGCTCGCCGTAGACGCCCGGGAAATCCTCCGGCACGCGCTGGGCGATGTTCTCGCCGGCGTGCATCCGCGCCATGTGCCGGGTTTCGTCGGAGAACCGGCGCAGCATCTTCATCATCTCGTCGGTCGACGCCAGCATCTGGCCCAGTTCGTCGCGGTGGCCGCGCTCGACCTTGACCGACAGATCGCCGCGCGCCACCGCGCTGACCGCGCGCACCACCTGGCCGAGCGGGCCGGTGATGGACCGGGTGATGGCGACGGCCAGGAATACCGCCAGCAGCACCGCCGCGCCCAGGCCGATGCACAGCGCCAGCACGGTGCGGGAATGCGCGCGCTCGGAGGCCGCCACCTGCGCGGCCAGGTTGTCCACGTTGTACTGGGACAGCGCCTTGAGCTGGTTGAACAGTTCACGGCGCAGGAAACGGGATTCATTGGTGGAGATCGCCTGGGCGGTGGCGAAATCGTCGGCGGCCACGGCGGCGGAGATGCGATCATGCGCCTCGAAATAGGCGGCGCGCGCGGCCTTGACCTTCTCGTAGATCGCCTTCTCGCTGGCCGAAGGTTCGATCGGGATGGCGTTGTAAGCCGCTTCCTCCGCGTCGATCAACTTGCGGGTGTCGGCCAGCTTCTTCTCGTAGTCGGCGATTTCATCGGGCTGGCCCTGCTTGGTCAACTGGGACTGCTCGTAGGTACGGTATTCGCCGAGCTGGGCGCGCATTTCACCCAGGTGCTGGACCGCGGGCATCCAGTTCTCGTTGACCGCGCGCATCTGCGCGTTGGCCACCGAAAGCCGCCACAGCGACAGCGCGCCCAGCAGGACGGTAAGTATCACGGTGACGGTGAAGGCCATCGCCAGCTTGCGTGCGATCGGCAGGTTGCGGAACCAGTTCATTGCTTGCGTCTCTCCCGGGGAAAACGGCGGCGCGGGTCTCCCCGCAAGGCCGCGCGACGATGATGGATGCCTTGACGCTACTAACGGCGGCAGGGTCGTTAACTTGACGGTGTGGAGGTCGTAGGGACATTCCCGACGACGAGTGGCGGGAACGCCCGGACGGCGCGGGCGTTCGCGTCCGCGGACGATCAGAAATAGAACTGTGCGCGCAGCTGCAGCACGCGCGGATCCGCATGGCGGCCGGCGCGCGTGGCGTCCACCCGCGTGAAGTTGGCCTGCACGCGGAAGTAGCGGTTGAGGTAGGCGTTCACGCCCAGCGTCCAGTCGTTCTGGCGGCCGCCGCGGATGCCATCGTTGTCCAGATCGATGCGGCTGTGGCGCAGCAGCAGTTCCCACGCGCCATACGCGTGTGCCGGCAGCGGGTTGGAGACATTGCCGCCGCCGTAGCTGCGTGATTCGCCGGTGAGCAGCCAACTGCCGGCGATGTACCAGCCATCGGCCGAATAGTCCGGCAGGCCCGCGTCGCGGGTGGTGTGCTGGCGCAGGTACTCGCCCTGCAACGACCACGGGCCTTCGACCCACAACGCTTCCACGCCCGCGCGGCGGATGCCGTCCACCCGATCCAGCGTGCCCGAATCGACCAGCCGCGCGTCGGTCAGCGCCGCCTCCGGGCGCGCGCGCCAGCGCACGCTCGGCAGGACCGTCTCGCCGCGTCCGTTCACTTCGCCGTGCGGACGTTCTTCCGACGCCGACAGTCCCAGGTGCAGGACGTGCCCGGACTGCTTGCGCGGCGTCCACGCGATGCGGCCGGCGAGCGTGGTGCCGGGATTGTTGCCTTGCAGGTCGTTGCCGAAGAAATAGCCCAGGTTCCACAGGTACATGGGCCGTTCGAACGACCATTCCGCCCCGACGCGCCGGCTTTCGTAGAACGCCTGGGTCGGCAGTGCGTTTTCCAGGAAACTGCCGGAGCGCGTGGAGGTATGGCCTTCGAAGCCGACCGGCAGCTTGAACTGGCCCAGGCGCAGCTTGCCGGCATCGCGGCCGAGCAGGGCCCTGGTCTCCACGCGCAGCGCCACGTCCATCCAGGTATCGGAATGGAAGTCGTAGCTGGCGGCGAAGTCGTACACGCCCTTGCGCTTGAGGCTGACGCCGAATTCCTTGCGGCGGAAATCCTGGTCGTCTTCCAGCGCGGTCGCGGCGGTGCCGTAGCCCTCGCCGTCGAAGCGGTTGACGTCGTAGGCGTAGTTGCCGGTGGCGGCCAGTTCGGTGCCGTTGGCGAACACGAGGCGCGGCGGCCAGGATTCGAACCGCATGCCGGCGTGGTCGCCGGCTTCGGCCGCCAGCGCGGGAACGAGGGTGGCCGCCCATAGCGGGAGCAGGGCGAGGCGGAGACGGGAATGAGGAGCGGATTTCATGGCGGGCGGTGTTCTGGCATGCGCACGCCTGGCACGGCCACCGGAAGCGGCCGTGCGCGGTGCGCGGTGAGGGAAGGTGGAGCGGGGGTCAGGCGGCCTGCGGCATCCGCAGCGAACGCACCAGCCCGCCCACGTCGACGATGAGGGCGACGCGACCGTCGCCGAGGATGGTGGCGCCGGAAATCCCGTCCACGCGCCGGTAGTTGTTCTCGAGGTTCTTGACCACGACCTGCTGCTGGCCGAGCAGTTCGTCGACTTCCAGCGCCAGCTTCTGGCCGTCGCCTTCGACCACCACCACCAGCGGTTGCGCGGTGCGCGCGTGGCCGTAGCGATAGAACTCGTTGAGCGACAACAGCGGCAGGTATTCGCCGCGCACGCGCAGCACGCGGCCCTCGCCGGCCAGCGTGCGCACGTCCTCGGCCTGCGGCTGCAGCGCTTCCAGCACGTAGCCCAGCGGCAGGATCAGGGTTTCCTCGCCGACCGCCACGGTCATGCCGTCGAGGATGGCCAGGGTCAGCGGCAGGCGGATCACCACGCGCGTGCCGTGGCCGGCGTTGCTTTCCAGTTGCACTTCGCCGCCCAACGCCTGGATGTTGCGGCGGACCACGTCCATGCCGACGCCGCGGCCGGACAGATCGGTGACCGCTTCGGCGGTGGAGAAGCCGGGCTGGAAGATCAGGTCCCAGACCTGCGCGTCGGACGGATTGTCCGGCACGTGCAGGCCGCGTTCGGCCGCCTTGGCGAGGATGCGCTCGCGGTTCAGGCCGCGTCCGTCGTCGCTGACTTCGATGACGATGTGGCCGCCCTGGTGCGAGGCGGCGAGGGTGATCGTGCCGGTCTCGTCCTTGCCGGCGGCGCGGCGGATGTCGGGCATTTCCAGCCCGTGATCGATCGCGTTGCGCACCAGGTGCACCAGCGGATCGGCGATGCGTTCGATCAGGCCCTTGTCCAGCTCGGTGCCTTCGCCGAGGGTGCGCAGGCGCACCTGCTTGCCCAGGCGCGACGACAGATCGCGGACCAGGCGCGGGAAGCGGCGGAACACCGCATCCACCGGCAGCATGCGCACGCCGATCACGGCTTCCTGCAGATCGCGGGTATTGCGCTCCAGCAGATCCAGCCCGGCGAACAGGCGTTCGCACTGCGCCGGATCCAGCAGCCCGGACACCTGTTTGAGCATCGCCTGGGTGATGACCAGTTCGCCGACCAGATTGATCAGCCCGTCGATCTTGTCGACGCTGACGCGGATGGAGGTTTCTGCGGTGTCCGAGCCGGCCTGCGCGGGAGCGGGCGGGGTGGCGGCGGCGAACGGCGTGATTGTTTCCACCGGCGCGGGCGGCGCGGCGATGGTGGCGGGAATCGGCTGGATGTCCAGTTCGCAGTCGTCGGCGATCCAGGCGAAGGCTTCTTCCACCGCGCCGCGCGGTACCGCGCCGAGCAGGCCCAGATCCCACGCCAGGTAGGCTTCCAGCGGATCCATCTGATCGAAGCCGGGCAGGCGATCCAGCCGGCAGGCCACTTCCAGCGGCGCGAGGTGTTCCAGTTCGCGCAGGATCCGCAGCGGATCGTTGCCGGTCATGAACAGCGAGGGCGCCGGCGTGAAGCCGATGCGCCAGCCTTCCGGCGCCGCCTCCTTTGCGACCGGGGCGGCGGCGGCCGGTGCGCTTCCGCCGGCCAGCACCGCGGCCAGGCGCGCATGCACGTCCTGTACGACCGCGGGATCCGCGGGATGACCGTGCTCGGCTTCGGCCAGCAGGCTGCGCAGAACGTCCACCGACGCCAGCATCGCGTCGATGGCGGGCGTGGCGACTTCGCGCTTGCCGGCGCGCAGTTCGTCGAGCAGGGTTTCCAGCACGTGGGTCAGGCCGGCGACCGCGTCGAAGCCGAACGTGGCCGCGCCGCCCTTGATCGAATGCGCCGCGCGGAAGATCGAGTTGATCAGCTCACCGTCGCGATTACCCTGTTCCAGTTGCAGCAGGCCCGCTTCCATTGCTTCCAGCCCTTCGCGGCTTTCCTCGAAGAAGGTGGCGTGGAAGCGTTGCATGTCCATGTTCATCGGTGCGGAACCCGGGCGGCGTCAGGAAGGGCGGGAAGGGGCGAACGGATCAGCCCAGGACTTTCTGGATGGTGGCGACCAGTTGCTCGGGATTGAACGGCTTGACCAGCCAGCCGGTCGCGCCGGCGGCCTTGCCTTCGGCCTTCTTGTCGGCGGCCGATTCGGTGGTGAGCATCAGCAGCGGGGTGAACTTGTAGTCGGGCAGGCCGCGCAGCGCCCGGATCAGCGCGATGCCGTCCATGTTGGGCATGTTGACGTCGGTGACCACGGCGTTGAAGCGCTGTCCCTGCGCGCGCCCCAAGGCGACCTGGCCATCCTCGGCCTCGTCCACGGCGTATCCGGCGGAGGTCAGGGCGAAGGCGACCATCTGGCGCATCGAGGCCGAATCGTCCACCACCAAAATACGTGCGCTCATGCGGCGTTCTCCACAGTTTTCGAATCGTTGTCGTTGGAAGGGGAAAGACCCAGCCGATCGGCCAGGCCCAGCAGGCGGGCGGCGTCGCGGAAAGCGGCGCTGCTGCCGGCGAAGGCGGTGGCGAGGCCGGCCTGTTCGCGTTCGCGGAAGAAGGTGCACAGCACCTGCAGGCTGGCCGTGTGCACGCGCTGCACGGTCCCGGCATCCAGCAGCAGGGGCTGCGGCTGGGCCAGGTGCGGCGCCAGTTGCTGCTTCAGATCGCTGGCGGCCTCGATGCCGAGGTCCGCGCCCAGGGGTACTGCGCTCATCATCGCTCCGATGGGTCGGTTCCTGCGTGGTATCGGCCGCGGCGGCCAGGTCTTGAGCGATGGCGTGAAGAAATGCGAAGCGCGTCGCGGATGGGCAGCGACCGCGCGGCGGTCGACGGGCGATTGACCCGCCATCAAGCGAGGCTGTACCCAATCCCCAATCCCCAATCCCGGCCCTACCGAAGCAACTCCGAGGCATCGAGCAGGATCACCGTGCGTCCGGCCAGGCGGGCCACGCCGCGGAACAGGGGATGGGTGATGCGGCACATGCGGGTGTTGTCGGGCGGCTCGATCTGCTGCTCGGTCAGGGAAGTCACGTCCTCCACCGCGGACACCCGCAGGCCGAGGATCTCGCCGTTTTCTTCCAGCACGACGATGCGGACGTGGCTGTCCGGCGTGATCGCGGCGCGGCCCAGGTACAGGCCCAGATCGAGCACCGGCACCACCTGGCCACGCAGGTTCATCACCCCGAGCATGTGCGCGGCCGCGCCCCGCAGCGGCAGCAGCGTGGCCGGCAGCACCACCTCCTGCACTTTCAGCAGTTCCAGCGCGTAATGCTGCTCGTCGCAACGCATCCGCAGCCAGCGGGTGCTGCGATCGCCGGCGCGGCGGCGTTCGCCGTGCGGCGAGCTGGCGGGGGTGTCGTCGTGGTGGCGGCGCTGGAGCAGATCGAAGACCGGCTTGGCGTAGGCCGGGACCGCGGCCGCGGGGAAGGGCTCGGCCGGCGCGGGCGCGGGCACGGGTACGGGTACGGGTACGGGTACGGGCGATGGTTCGGATGCGGGTACGGCCGGAACCACGGTCCGCGGCGGCGATGCCGGCGGCGGTGCGGGGCTCGCTGGCGCCTCCACCGTGCGCGCGCCGGGCGCGGCGCCGCCGTGCAGATGATCGAGCAGGGCTTCGAATTCGTCGTCGGTGATCAGATCGCCGGCGGGGGCCGCGGGTGCGGCGGGCTTGGCGGGAGTCGCCTCCACGGAGGTCATCGCAGTCTCCCCGGTCTCAGGAAGTGACGGGTTTTCGACGTCAGGCACGACCACCGGCGCGATCGCGGGCGCGGGAACCGGCAGGGCTTCCATCCGCCGCAGCGCGAGAATCGCCTCGGGGTCGTCGGCCACCGCGATGCCGCGGGTGGTGGCGAGCAGGCGTTCCAGCACGTCCTCGTGCGCGGCGTCGAAATCATCGCCGGCCGCCGTGTCTTCGCGGGAACACGCCGGGGCGCCGGGCACCGCCGCGAGCGTGCGTTCGAGGCCGGAGGCGGGCGGCATCACCTGCACCGTCGCGACCGGCGCGGCGACGATCGGCGCGGGCGCCGGCGCGGCATCCGCGCCGAGCAGATCCCGCAGATAGTCGTCCAGCGCCGGCTGCGCGTTCACGCGGCCTGTTCCATCTGCTGACGGTCGCTGCCCAGCAGCCAGTCGAGCGCGCGGCGATAGGCGGACAGGCCGCGGCCGGGGTACTGGCCGGGCGCCAGCGGCTTGACCAGTTCGTCGACGCTGCAGATGCGGGTGTCGTTGGGAATGGCGTCGTCCCAGACCCGATCACCGTGGGTTTCCTGCATCTGCCGCAGGGTGTCGTTGCCGGTGCGGGTGCGCTTGTCGTGCAGGGTCGGCAGCACCGACGCCGGCAGCGGACGGCGGCGCGAACGCTCGATCATGTCCACCGTGCGGCACATCCCGTCCAGGCCGTGCAGCGCCAGCGGTTCGGTCTGGGTGGGGATGATCACGCGGTCGGCGGCGGCCAGCGCGTTGACCATCAGCAGGCCCAGCGTGGGCGGGCAATCGAACAACACATAGTCGTAGTCGTGGCCGCCGCGCGCCAGCGCGTTGGCCAGCGCCAGGCCGAGGCCGGGCTGGGTGGCGCTGCGGCGCTCGAGCGTGGCCAGCGCGGTCTGCGCGGCGACGAAGGACAGGTTCTCGATGCCGGTCGCGCGCACCAGCGGCGCCAGCTCCACGCCCGCCTGGGCGAACAGGTCGAGCACGCCGGCCGGCGCCGGTTCGGCGGGCACGCCGAAGGCACGGGTCAGCGAGGAATGCGGATCCAGATCCATCAGCAACACGCGCAGGCCGCGCATCGCCAGCCCGCGCCCCAGGGCAAGGGTGGTGGTGGTCTTGCCCACGCCGCCCTTCTGGTTGGCGATTGCCCACACGCGCATCAGTTGGATCCTCCTTCAAGGGTGGGCGCCAGCGCATCGGCGTCGGCGGCCGTGGCGGGCGTCAATGTCTCGGCCGTCGCCGGCAGGCCCGCGGGCATGGCGGGCGAGGCGGCAATCGCGGGCAGCGGGCCGCCCGGCGCACGCTCGCCTTCGCTGGCCAGGATCACCAGCAGCACCCGGCGGTTGCTGTTGCGGCCTTCGGCGGTGGCGTTGTCGCCGATCGGGCGGAACTCGCCGTAGCCGATCATCGCCAGCCGTTCCGGCGGGATGCCGTCGCGCACGAACAGGTGCACCACGCTGGCCGCGCGCGCCGCCGACAGTTCCCAGTTGGACGGGAACTGGAAGGTGCGGATCGGGCGGTTGTCGGTGTAACCCTCCACGCGCACGCCGTTGGGCACGCCGGCCAGCACCCCGGCCACGCTGGACACCGTGCGCTGCGCGGCCGGCTCCAGCACGGCCGAACCGGTGGCGAACAGGATGTCGCTGTTGATCTGCACTTCCAGCCAGAGCTCGGCGCGGCGCACCACCACCAGCTTCTGATCCACCAGCGGGGCCAGCGCCTTCTCGATGTTGTCGGCGATGGTGTCCAGTTGCTGGCGTGCGTTCTGCAGGCCCTTGGCATCCACGCTCATGTTCATCTGCGAAGCCATCGCCGCCAGCAGGGTGACGTTGGGCGCGGGCGAGGGCGCGGACGGGCCCTGCTTGGCGCCGGACTTGATCGGTGACGGCCGGTCGAAATCCGCGCCCTGCAACTGATGGTTGCCGACCTGGACCGGGTTGATGGTGCGCGGCGCGCCGCCGAACGCGGCGGTGAGCGCGTCGGCCATCACCCGATACTTGCCCTCGTTGAGGGTGGAAATGGCGTACATGACCACGAAGAAGGCCAGCAGCAGCGTCATCAGATCGGCGTAGGGAATGGCCCAGGCCTCGTGGTTGACGTGTTCCTCGTGGGATTTCCGGCGTGCCATGCGGGTGCCCGATCAGTGCAGGAAGCCGGCCAGCTTGGATTCGATGTTGCGCGGGTTCTCGCCCTGGGCGATGGCGATCAGGCCCTCGATGATCATCTCGCGCTCGCGGCTCTGCCCGCCGATCACGCTCTTGAGCTTGCTGGCGATGGGCAGGAAGAACAGGTTGGCCGAGGCGATGCCGTAGATGGTGGCGGTGAACGCCGCGGCGATGCCGTGGCCGAGCTTGCTCGGATCGGCCAGGTTCTTCATCACCGCGATCAGGCCGAACACCGCGCCGATGATGCCCAGGGTGGGCGCGTACACGCCCATCGCCTCGAACACCTTGGCGGCCGCCAGGTCCTGGTGCTCCTGGCTGTTGAGATCGATCTCCAGCATGTGCCGGATGGCTTCCGGCTCCAGGCCGTCGACCAGCATCTGCAGGCCCTTCTTCAGGAACGGATCGCTCTGTTCGTTGACCAGCGGCTCCAGTCCCAGCAGGCCCTGCTTGCGGGCGATGTTGCTCCACTCGACGATCTGCGCGACCAGGCCGTCGTGGTTCGCGCCCGGCGGGCGGATCACCCAGCGTGCGATCGAGACCGCGCGCTTGAAGACCGCCGGCGGCGTGTGCACCAGGATCGCGGCGACGGTGCCGAGGATGACGATGACGAAAGCCGCCGACGACCACAGCGACGACACGCCGGCGCCCTTGAGAATGCTGCCGCCGACGAGGGCGACCAGGGCGAGGATGAGACCGATGAGGCTGAAGATGTCCATATGCGGTGGTATCGGCCGTGGTGGCGCGGACTTGAGACGCCGGGCGGGTGGAGGAGGGGGGACGCGACCGTCGTCACAGCGTCACGCAACCGTCACGGGGCGCCGCCCGTGCGCGGCGTACGCAGGGTGATGCCGCGCCTACGCCGCCGCTTCGCGCAACCCATCCACATCCAGGATCAGGGCCATGCGGCCGTCGCCGATCAAGGTGGCGCCGGCGTAGCCGCGCAGGCCGCGCACCGCGCGCGGCAGCGGCTTGATCACCACCTCCTCGCGCCCGCGCACCTGATCGACCACCAGGCCGAAGCGCTGGTCGCCCATCTGCAATACCACGATGGTCAGCAGCGGCGCCTTGATCGCCTCCACGCCCAGCCAGCGGCGCAGATCCACCAGCGGCAGCGTGTTGGATTGCCGGTCCAGCACGGCCTGGCCGTCGAACCAGCGCAGGCTGGACGCCGGTGCGTGCAGCACCTCCATCACCCGCGCCAGCGGCAGCGCGTAGACCGGCTCGCCGGCCTGCACCAGCAGGGTCGGCAGGATCGCCAGGGTGAGCGGCACCCGGATCAGGAAGCGGCTGCCGCGGCCGAGCTGCGAATGGATCTGGATCTGTCCGCTGAGTTCGCGGATGCGCGACTGCACCACGTCCATGCCGACGCCACGCCCGGAGATGTCGGTGATCTCGGTCTTGGTCGAGAAGCCGGGCAGGAAGATCAGTTGCAGGCATTCGTCGTGCGACAGGCGCGCGGCGGCCTCCGGTTCGATCAGGCCCTTTTCCAGCGCCTTGTCGCGCAGCCGCTCGGGATCGATGCCGGCGCCGTCGTCGCGGATCTCGATGGTGACGTAATCGCCTTCCTGCTGCGCCGCCAGCCGCACCTGGCCGCTGCGCGGCTTGCCGGTGGCCTCGCGCAGGTCGGGCAGTTCGATGCCATGATCGATCGCGTTGCGGACCAGGTGCACCAGCGGATCGGACAGCGCCTCGACCAGATTGCGATCCAGCTCGGTGTCCGCCCCGATCAGTTCGAGATCCACTTCCTTCTTCAACGAGCGGGCAACGTCGCGCGCGACCTTGGGAAAGCGCGAGAACACCTTGCCGACCGGTTGCATGCGGGTGCGCATCACCGCGTTCTGCAGGCGCGCGGTGGCGATGTCCAGGCCGCTCACCGCGCGATCCAGTTCCTCGTCGCGCAGGCGCGCGCGCAGGGTTTTCAGGCGGTTGCGCGAGAGTACCAGCTCGCCGACGAGATTGACGATCGCGTCCAGCCGCCGGGTGTCCACGCGAATGGTCTGTTCGGCTTCGCCGGCGCGCGCGGCCGGACGTGCCGGGGCGGGCGTCGCCGGACGCGGCGCCGCGGGCGCGGGTGCCGCGGCGACGGGCGCGGGCACCGGGGTGGATCGGGCGCCCGGCGCGGCGCCGCCGTGCAGTTGATCCAGCAAGGCCTCGAACTCGTCCTCGCTGATCAGATCGCCCGCGCCGGCCGGCGCCGCGGCGGGTGCGGTGGGTGCGGTGGGCACGGCGCCACCGTGGAGCTGGTCCAGCAGCGCTTCGAATTCGTCGTCGGTGATCAGGTCGTCGCCGCCGGTGGCCGGGCGCGCGGGCGCGGCCGCGACGGCCTTCGTCGCGGGGGCGCCGCCGGTGTCGACGTCGAACTGCGCGATCAGCGTGGCGGGCGCGTGCGGCGGCTCCTCGCCGGCGCCCACCGCGTCGAGCATGCGCTGCAGCCAGTCCAGCGATTGCTGGGCGGCGTCGAAATGGTCCGCTTCCAGGGTCGCCTTGCCGGCGCGCACCATGCCCAGCGCTTCCTCGGCGGCGTGGCACAGCTGCACCATCGCGTGGATGCCGAGGAAGCCGGCGCCGCCCTTCAGCGTGTGGAAACCGCGGAAGACGGCGTTGAGTTGTTCACTGTCGCCGGGATCCTGTTCCAGCGTCACCAACTGTTCGCCCAGGCGGTCGAGGATTTCCTGCGCCTCGATGAGGAAGTCGGCGGCGATTTCGGGGGTGACGGCGGACATGGTTCGGCTCGGTATGGGCGGGCGCGGGCGTCAGAGTCCCAGGCCCGACAGCAGATCGTCGGCGTCGTCCTGCGAGAACGCGCTCTTGTCCAGCCCGGCCACGGCCGGACCGGCCAGCCCGTCGTGCTTCTTCTCCGGTGGCGGCAGGCCCAGTTCGCCGAAGCCTTCGTGCACGCGGCGGACGATGCCGGCGACCCGGCGGATGATCTGGCCGGTGAGGTCCTGGTAACTCTGCGCCAGCGCCATTTCCGAGAGGCCGGCGCGGATCTGGTCCACGACCCGGGCCTGTTCGGCGGTCAGTGCGGTCGCCTTGAGCTGATCGGCCAGGCCGCGGCATTGCTCGGCCAGGTCGAGCGTCTTGTGGCTGGCCTGTTCGGTCATCGCGACCACGTGGTCCAGGCGCGCGCAGGCGTCGTCCAGATCGCCGACGCCGTGGGTCGGCGGCAGTTCGCCGAGCGTCTGCGCGAGCTCGCGGGCCAGCCGGCCCAGGCCCTGCATCATCGGCTGCGTGCGCCAGGCGGCGATGGTGTCCAGTTCGCGCCGCCAGCCGGCTTCGTCGCCCTGTTCCAGCGCGTCCAGCGCGTGCTGCAGGCGCTCGACCAGCGCGGCGCGGGCGCTGCCCGCTTCCATGACCGCCGCCATCAGGCCGCGGCTCCGAGGCGCTCGAAGATCTTGCCGAGCTTCTCTTCCAGGGTCTGCGCGGTGAACGGCTTGATGATGTAGCCGTTCACGCCGTTCTGCGCGGCCTCGATGATCTGCTCGCGCTTGGCCTCGGCGGTGACCATCAGCACGGGCAGGGTCTTGAAGCGGTCGTCGGCGCGGATGGCCTTGAGCAGCTCGATGCCGGTCATGCCCGGCATGTTCCAGTCGGTGACCACGAAATCGAAGCTGCCCTGGGCCAGCGCGGCCAGTGCGCTGGAGCCGTCGTCGGCCTCGGCGGTATTGGTGTAGCCCAGATCGTTGAGGAGGTTCTTGATGATGCGGCGCATCGTCGAGAAGTCGTCCACGATCAGGATCCGCATGTTCTTGTTGGCTGTCACGAAGGGCTCCGGCTGAAGCAGGCAAAGGGGGTCTCGAGGACCTTATCGGCAGGAAGCGGGGAAACTTTCGGGGGGATTCAGGATTCGGGATTCGGGGATTGCTTTTTCGTCAGCGGCCAACCCTCCTCAGTCCCCATTTTTCAAAGGGGAGGCGCGGCACCGCTTTTCCCAATCCCCAATCCCGGCCCCTAATCCAGCCCGGCGTCCACGCTCTCGAACACATTGAGGCGGCCGCGCAGGCGGAGCATGGCCTGGCCGTGGATCTGGCAGACGCGCGATTCGCTGACGCCGAGCACGGCGCCGATTTCCTTCAGGTTGAGTTCCTGTTCGTAGTACATCGACAGCACCAGTTGCTCGCGTTCGGGCAACTGTCCGATCGCCTTGACCAGCGACTGGCGGAATTCGCTGCGTTCGAGCTGCTGCTGCGGGCTGGGGCCGCCGGTCACGGCGGTCTGCGGTTCGCCGTGGTCCTCGATGTGCGACTCCAGGCTCAACACCTGGCCGCGGGCGGCGTCCTCCAGCAGGCGCAGGTATTCGGGCAGCGGCATTTCCATCGCCGCCGCCACCTCGGTGGCGATGGCGGCGCGGCCGGTGCGCTGTTCGATCTCGCGTACGGTGGCGGCGGCCTGGCGGGCGCGCCGGTGCACCGAGCGCGGCACCCAGTCGCCGCGGCGGATTTCGTCGATCATCGCGCCGCGGATGCGGATCGAGGCGAAGGTCTCGAACGAGGCGCCCTGTTCGGCGTCGTAGCTGCGCGAGGCTTCCAGCAGGCCGATCATGCCGGCCTGGATCAGATCGTCGATCTCCACGCTGGCGGGCAGGCGCGCGGCCAGGTGATGGGCGATGCGGCGGACCAGATCCGCATGCACGGTGACGAAATCGGTGGCCGCCGCTTTCTGGACGGCGCGGTATTGGGCGGCGCCGGTACTCATGCAGGCACGCTCCGGTTGATCATGCGTTCGACGAAGAACTCGACGTTGCCGCGGGCGCCCGTCGGCGGTTGCCAACGCGCGGTGACGCGGGCGATTTCATTGATGGCGCGAGCGGACGGACTGCCCGGGTACGCCTTCACCACCGCCTGCTGGCGCTGCACCGCCCGGCGCAGCCAGTCGTCCTGCGGCACCGCGCCCAGGTAGTGCAGGGCAACGTCGCCGAGGAAGCGCTCGCACACCCGCGCCAGTTTTTCGTACAGCTTGCGGCCCTCGTTGGGGTCGCGGACCATGTTGGCGATCACGTGCACGCGATCCACGCCACGCTCGCGCGAGAGCACCTTGATCAGCGCGTAGGCGTCGGTGATCGAGGCTGGCTCGTCGCAGACCACCACCACGGTGTCCTGCGCGGCCTGGCAGAAGGTCAGCACGCTGTCGGTGATGCCGGCGGCGGTGTCCACCACCATCACGTCCAGGGCGCGCTGCAATTCCGAAAAGACATTGACCAGGCCGACGTGTTCGGCCGGCGAGAGTTCGGCCATGTGCCGGAAACCCGACGAAGCCGGCACGATCAGCAGGCCTTCCGGTCCTTCCAGCAGCACGTCCTCCAATTGGCAGCGTTCGGCGACCAGATCCGCCAGAGTGAACCGGGGCGTGAGCCCCAGCAGCACGTCCACGTTGGCCAGGCCCAGGTCGGCGTCCATCAGCAGGGTGCGCTTGCCCATTTCGGCCAGCGACGCGGCCAGGTTGACCGACACGTTGGTCTTGCCGACGCCGCCCTTGCCGCCGGTCACCGCGATCACGCGGACCGGATGGAAGGCGCCGGTCAGCGGCGGGGTGCTGCGCGGATTGGTCTGCAGCAGGCGTTCATGCGACATGGATCGTCTCCGCGTGGCTGGGTTCGTCGGCTTCCCGGCGCAGTTGATCCAGGCGCAGGACCAGGTTCGGCGCGCTGGCGCGATGCAGATCGTCCGGCACGCGCTGGCCGTCGGTGATCCAGGCCATCGGCAACTGGTGGTCGACGATCACCGACAACGCGCTGCCGAGGCGGCCGGTCTCGTCGACCTTGGTCAGCACCACGCCCTGCGGTCGCGCACCGCTGAAGCGGCGGACCACTTCGTCCAGATCGCCGAAGTGCGAATTGGCGGGCAGCACCAGCAGCGTGTGCACCTGGCCGGCGGCGCGCAGCCAGTTGAGCTGGCCGGCCAGGTTGCGGTCGCGCTGGCCCATGCCGGCGGTGTCGATCAGCACCAGCTTGTAGTCGCGCAGACGCTCGAGGGTCTGCGCCAGGCGCACGTCGCTGTCGGCCTCGTGCACGGCGATGCCGAGCTGGCGACCGTAGCTGTGCAGTTGTTCGCGGCCGCCGACGCGCACGGTATCGGTGGTGACCAGGGCCACGTCGCGCGGGTTGTGGCGATCGGCAAAGGCCGCGGCCAGCTTGGCGATGGTGGTGGTCTTGCCGGCGCCGGTCGGGCCGACCAGGGCGATCACGCCACCCTGTTCCAGCGGATCCTGCGGCAGGATCGGCAGCCTGCGCGAGAGCAGGCCCAGCATCAGGCCGCGGCCGCGGTGCGGTTCGGTGTCGGCGGGAATCTGCAGGACGACGTCGCGGGTGATGCCGGCGTCGAAGCCGTAATCCTCCAGCAGGTCCATCGCCTGCGCACGCACCGGCGAGCCGCGCAGGCGTTCGTCGGTGAGGCGGTGCATTTCGTTCTCGATCATCTCGCGCATCGCCGCCAGCTCGGCGCGCATCTGCACCAGTTGCTCGTCCTCGGCGCGGGCGCGCGCGGCATTGTCGGCGACCACGCTCAGCACGGGGACGGACGCGTCCGGCGGCGCGACCGCCACCGGCGCGAGTGCGGGCGCGGGAGTTTCCGCCGGGACCGGCGGCAGGCTGGCGGCCAGGCGCGCGGCGAAGGACTGCGGATCGACGGTGAAGGCGGCCGGCGCGGGGCGCTCGGGTTCGATCGCGGCGATCGGCGTGGCAGGCCTTGCCGGCGTCGCGGGCATCTGCGGATCGTGCGCCGCGGACGCCGCGCCCATGCGGCCGAAGTAGGCCGCCGCGGCTTCGGCCGGCGACAGCGCGGGCGCCGCGGAGGATGCGGGCGTTTCGTGGCGTGCCGGAACCTGCGCGCCGCGCGCGAAGGAAGGCGCGACCGGCGCCGGTTCGGCCGGCGCGGCCGGGCGCATCGCTTCCAGCGTCCGCTGCACCAGCGTCTCGTCGTAATTGGAAGCCGCCACGATCTCGACGCCGTCGTCGGTCATCCGGTTGGACAGGATCACCGCATCCGGTCCCTGTTCCTGCCGGACCAGCGCGAAGGCGGTGCGCATGTCGGGAGCGACGAAACGTTTGATTTTCATTTGAGAGGCCGGGATTGGGGATTCGGGGTTCGGGATTGGGCGAAGCAAAGCGACGGCAAGCCGTGTGTCGCGATTGAATCTCTAGGTCGTTTCGTCTGCTGTTTCATTGCTGCTTCCCCGTCATGAACCCGCTTCTGCGAATCCCCAATCCCCAGTCCCGTCGCTTTCAACTAATCGTCCCCACCAGCTTCAGCCGCTTGTCCTCCGGTACTTCGCTGTAGGACAGGACCGACAGCGTGGGGACGCTGTGGCGGACCAGTCGTGCCAGCGCGGCGCGGACGCCGCCGGGGACGAGCACCACCGCCGGCTCGCTGCGTGCGTCCTGCTGGGCGACGCAGTCGGCCAGGCTCTGGTGGAGCCGTTCGGCCAGGCCGGGTTCCAGCGCGGCGCCGGTGCCCTGCACGCTGTCCTGCAAGACGCGTTCCAGTTGCGGCGCCAGCGTGTAGACGGGCAGTTCCGGCGCCATGCCGGAGATTTCCTGGACGATGAAGCGGCCCAGCGCGGTGCGCACGGCGGCGGTGAGCGCGGCCGGATCCGGGTTCTGCGGGCCGAACTCCACCAGCGCCTCGACGATCCGGCGCAATTGCCGGATCGGCACGCGCTCGATCAGCAGGTTCTGCAGCACGCGCACCACGGTCGACAGCGACAGGGTCTTGGGCGTCAGGTCCTCGACCAGCTTGGGCGCGGTCTTGCCGAGGTTGGCGAGGAGTTGCTGCACTTCCTCGTGGCCCAGCAGTTCCGGCGCGTGCTCGCGGACCAGGTGCGAAAGATGGGTGGCGACCACGGTCGAGGCGTCGACCACCGTGTAGCCCAGCGACTCGGCCATCGCGTGCTGGCCCGGGGTAATCCAGGTGGCGTCCAGGCCGAACGCCGGATCCCGGCCGGGAATGCCGTCGAGGGTGCCGAACGCACCGCCCGGGTCCAGCGCCAGTTCGCGGTCCGGATGGATTTCCGCGGTGGCGACCGGCACGCCGTGCACCAGCAGGCGGTAGCCGTTGGAAGGCAGTTCCAGGTTGTCGCGGATATGCACCGGCGGCACCAGGAAACCCAGATCCTGGGTGAGCTTGCGGCGCACCGCCTTGATCCGCGACATCAGTTCGCCGCCCTGCGCCTTGTCCACCAGCGGAATCAGGCGATAGCCGACTTCCAGCCCCAGCGGATCCACCGGACGCACTTCGTCCCAGGTCAGCTCGGCCTGCGGATTGGACGGCGCGGGCAGGGCGGGATCGGCGCCCGCGCCGCTGTCGCCGCCGGCGCCGGGCTGCTGCTTTTTCCACAGCTTCCAGGCGATGTAGCCGAGCACCGCGGCCAGCGTCAAAAACACGACATTGGGCATGCCCGGGACCAGGCCGACCACGCCGATCAGGCTGGCGGCCACCGCCAGCGCCTTGTGCTGGCCGAACACCTGGCCGACCATCGCGTTGCCCATGTCCTGGGCACGCGAGGCGCGGGTGACCAGCATCGCCACCGCCGAGGACACCAGCAGCGCCGGCAGCTGCGCCACCAGGCCGTCGCCGATCGACAGCAGGGTGTAGATCCTGGCCGCTTCGCCGACCGGCAGGCCGTGCTGGAGCACGCCGATCGCCAGGCCGCCGACCAGGTTGATGAACAGGATCAGGATGCCGGCGATGGCGTCGCCGCGGATGAACTTGCTGGCGCCGTCCATCGCGCCGTAGAAATCGGCTTCCTCGCGCACTTCCTCGCGCCGGGCCTTGGCTTCCTCGCGGGTGAGCAGGCCGGCGTTGAGGTCGGCGTCGATCGCCATCTGCTTGCCGGGCATCGCGTCCAGGATGAAGCGCGCCGACACTTCCGAGATGCGCCCGGCGCCCTTGGTGATGACCACGAAGTTGATGATGGTGAGGATCGCGAACACCACCAGGCCGACCGCGAAATTGCCGCCGACCACGAATTCGCCGAACGCCTCGATGACCCGGCCGGCCGCGCCGTGCCCGTCCTGGCCGTGCAGCAGGACCACGCGGGTGGACGCCACGTTGAGCGCCAGCCGCAGCATCGTGGTCATCAGCAGCACGATCGGGAAGATGGTGAAGTCGAGCGGGCGGCGCACATAGACCACCGCCAGCAGCACCACCAGCGAGATGGCGATGTTGAAGCTGAAGAGCGCGTCCAGCACCGGCGGCGCCAGCGGGACGATCACCATCGCCAGCATCGCCAGCACGACCAGCGGCGCGCCCAGGCCGTGCCGGAGCATGTCCATCATCCGCGAGGCGGGGCGGGGCACCGCGCTCATGCCGGCTTGCCCTCATCCACGTCCACCGACGGCGGATCCGGGTGTTCGGCCAGACTGCCGTCGCGCCAGGCGCGCAACTGGTAGACGTAGGACAGGATCTGGGCGACGGCGGTATACAGTCTCACGGGGATCTCCCGGCCGAGTTGCCCTTCGCGATACAAGGCGCGTGCCAATGGCGGCGCCGACACGACGGCGACGCGGTGGGCCTCGGCGACCTCGCGGATGCGCAGGGCGATCTCGTCCACGCCCTTGGCCACCACCCGTGGCGCGCCCATCTGGCCCGCCTCGTACTTCAGGGCCACCGCGTAGTGGGTGGGGTTGACCACGATGACGTCGGCGGTCGGCACGTCCTCGATCATCCGACGCTGCGATAGCTGGTGCTGCATCTGCCGGATGCGGCCCTTCACTTCCGGCCGGCCCTCGCTTTCCTTCAACTCCTCGCGCAGTTCCTGGCGGGTCATCTTGAGCTTCCGCATCCAGTTCCACTTCTGGTACGGGGCGTCGATGGCGGCCAGCAGCGCCAGCGCGCCGGCACAGGCCAGCAGCAGGCCGCCGGCGAAACCCAGGCCCGAGCGCACCGCCTGTTCCAGCGGCATGGTCAGCAACTCGCGCAGGGCGTTCAGGCCCAGCTTCAGGCTCAGGCCCGCGGCCAGGCCGACGAAGGCCACGCGCAGCAGCGACTTCAACAACTCGGCCACGCTTTCGGCGCCGTACAGGCGCTTGATGCCGGCCAGTGGGCTGAGCCGCTTCAGATCCGGCATCAGCGCCTTGCCGGAAAAGCGCAGCCCGCCCATCAGCACCGGACCGATGAAACCGGCCAGCACGCAAAGGCCCATCATCGGCAGCACCACCCACAGCAGTTGCAGCAGCAGGTTGCCGACGTGGCCGAACAACTGGTCCGGGTGCTTGAACAGTTGGGGATCCGGGCTGAGCGCGATCTTCATCCAGCCTAGCGAGCCGCGCGCCAGCGGCGCCGACATCGTCAGCAGGGCAACCACGCCGGCCCCGAACACCGCCGCCGTCGCCAGCTCGCGCGAACGCGGGATGTTGCCCTGTTCGCGGGCTTCGCGCAGGCGTTTTTCACTGGGTTGTTCGGTGCGTTCGCCGCTTTCGTCCTGTTCGGACATGGGGATGTGTCAGGGAACCTGGTCGCCTTCGTGCAAGGACTGTTCCAGTCTGGTGACGGGAATCGGGCGTTGGCCATCGGGAGGCGCCTTTTTCGCCGACAAGTAACAGGAGTCCCCGTAGAGCGGAGCTTGCTCCGCTGCTCGTGCTTTTACTCTGGACTTGTCGGCTTGGAGTCGTTGCGGCTGCTGTGCGCTGGCGCGCGTATTTGCCATCGGTTGCCTCAGATGGTGCGCTTGCCGCGGGGCGTCACTTTTCTTTGCCTGTGCAAAGAAAAGTAACCAAAAGAAACACACCCCGGTCCTCGCGCCCCAGCCGCGAAGCGGCTGGGGTCCGTGTCGCCGGTGGGAATTTTGGGACGGCACATCCTTGTGCCGACCCAAAACGCCGCGCGTCGTGCGCGGCGCCCTGCGGGTTTACCCACCGTCGCCACCGCTGTGGATGGGGCCCACGGAGCCAAAGCCAAAGCCAAAGCCAAAGCCAAAGCCAAAGCGAAAGCCAAAGCGAAAGCGAAAGCCAGTGAGGCCAGCCCCGGCCGCGAGCTTTTGCTTTGCCGTTGCTGTTGCACTGCTTTCGCTTTGGCTTTTCGGGCCCCCGTTCAGGCGTGGCAAGCGGTCCGGGTAAAACCCGCAGGGCGGCGCACAGGGATGTGCGCCGTTTCCGGCAGGGGCAGGATGCCCCTTCCGGAAATTCCCGGAACGATTGCGGACCCGGAGCGCGCAGCGCGCAGGGCACGCCGCCAGGTGTGTGTTTCTTTGCCTACTTTCTTTGTACAAGCAAAGAAGTGCTTCTCAACAGCCGAAGGCTGGTCAAGTAGGGCCCCGCGGCGAGCGCGCCATCGTTGATTACCGATAACAAGCCGCGCGTCAGCGCCAGAGAAGAAAAGATCTGCAGCCAGGAGGCGATCCCAACCCGTTTGGACACCCGGCTCAGAACAAATCCTCGGCAATCACATAGCTGTCCCGCCCATTGGACTTCGCCCGGTACAACGCCGCATCCGCCCGCGAAAACCAGTCGTGCCAGTCGCGCTCGTGTCCCAGCAGCGCCCCGCCCAGCGAAATCGTGATGCGCCCGCCGGGTCCGCGCAGCGAGTCGCGTACCGCCTTGCGCAGGCGTTCGGTGGCCGCTTCCAGTTCGTCGCGGCTGGTGACCTGCAGCAGCACCACGAATTCCTCGCCGCCGAACCGGTACACCTGATCGTCCTTGCGCATCTCGAAACGCAGGATCGACGCCAGGTCGGCGATGGCGTCGTCGCCGGCGGCGTGGCCGTAGAGGTCGTTGACTTCCTTGAAGCGATCCAGGTCCAGCACGATCAGGCCGTAACGGCCCCGGCCCAGTGCCTGCTGTTCCACCGCGAGGGTCAGGGCGCGCTCCATCATCCGCCGGTTGGGGACATTGGTGAGCGCGTCCAGCGAGGCGAGTTCCTGCAGTTCCACCCGATCGTCCTGGCTGCGGGTGGCGAAGGTGTAGGAGAACAGCGCGGTCAGCGCCGCGGTCACCAGGGTGGAGATCGCATGGAACATGTCGGGGAACACCCCCGGCAGCACGCACAGCGCCACCAGCATCGCCAGCCCGGCGCCCAGCGCCAGCCGCCGATCGGCGAGGAAGAAATTGGTCAGCAGCACCAGATACAGCCAGGTCAGGGCAATCGGGCCGATCAGGCCGACCGCCAGCAGGCAGCCGCACGAGTTGAGCACGCACAGCAGGTTGCCGGCGCGCTGGCTGTTGCCGCTGGTCCGCGCGTAGACCACCACGCCCAGGATGGCGGCCGCGATGACCGCATCCACCGCCAGCGCGGTGAACTCGCCGCGCATCAGCCGGTAAACCGCGAAGGCGGCCACCACCACGGTCGTGGTCACGCCCAGCAGGGTGATCAGTTCCAGGCGGATGTCGCGGTTCTTGGGGGTCATCCCGGCAAAGGCTCGGCGCCGGCGGCGCTCGCGTCGGTGAAGTTCGTGGTATTTCCCGATGCAAGTCTAGTGCCGGAAATCCGACTTCGGGTGAATGCCGTCAAGGAACCGTTGCGGCGGTCCCTCCCGCCGGGTCAGTGGGCGGGGATGAGGCTCAGGTCGGGCCGGTACTCCCAGGTTTCCACTTCCACCGACACCACCGCGGCGGCCAGCGCTGAAGCAGCCGCGGCCGCCTGCGGATCGGCCGAGCGGGCGAGCAGGGCGTCGAGGTCGTGGGCACCGCGATCGTGGTCCCGCCAGCCTTGCTGCGCGACCAGCAGCAGGTAACCGGGCGCGTCGCCGCTGACCGGTTCGTACCAGGTCTGCGCCGGCGCGTCGGCGGGCAGCGTGGCGCGGGCCAGCCGCACCGCCCGCTCGAACGCGGCGCGCGCGCCGGGACGGACTTCGTAGCGGGTGACCTGCACGCGGGGCGGGGGCTGCCAGCGTTCCAGCGGGAAACCACTGCTCAGATCCCGCCGCAGCCGGTAGCTGGCGCGGAACGCCGGCTCCGCGAACGGGGTGACGTTGCGCCCGGCGTCGGCGCCGTCGCCGGCCGGATCGATCCGCTGGTCGAATGCGGCGAACGGCGCGCCGAAACTGCCGTCGACGAACATGCCCGCGCGCTTGCCGTCGCTCACGTACCAGCCGTACCAGACCAGCGGATCGCCGGCGCGGCGGTGCCACTCCAGATGGCGGCGGTAGCCCGCGTCGAAGGCCGGGCGCTGGCCCGGCCTGGGCCAGTAACCGAACAGGTGCGCGGCGTCGCCGCTGTCGCGGGTGGCGCCGGCGGGCGGGGCGGCGTGGGCGGTGGGCAGCACGGCGGCCAGCAGCAGGCAGAGCGAAAGGCGGCGCATGGCGGGTCGTTCCGGCGAAGAGGATGCGCACAGGCTAGGTGGACGGGCGGCGCGCGGCCATTTCAAATTCCGGCGCGGGCGTTCGATGGCGTGGAATGGCGGCGCACGCCTTACCATCCGTCATTCCGCCCCGACCGCTGCGCCGATGCTTCCCGATTTCCGCCGCCTTGCCGTGTTCCGGACCGTCGTCGCCGAGGGCGGCGTCAACGCCGCCGCCCGCGTGCTGCACAAGTCGCCGTCGGCGGTCACCTACGACCTGCAGCAGCTCGAAGGCCAACTGGGCACGCCGTTGTTCCGCCGCAGCGGCAGCCGGCTGGTGCTCACGCCGCGCGGGCGGGTGCTGGCGTCGTCCATCGAACGGGCCTACCTGGACCTCGGCCAGGCGTGGGAGAACGTGCGTGAGGATGTCGCCGCCGAGCCGCTGCGGATTGCCTGCGTGTCCGGCTTCGGCCGCTACCGGCTGGTGCCGCGCCTGTTGACCCTGCTGCCGGAAGGACGTCCGCTGGAAGTGCTGTTCCGCACCGCCAGCCAGGTGCTGGCGCTGCTGGAAACCGGCCGCGTCGCGCTGGGCGTGAGCTATCGCCCGCTGGTGACCACCGGCATCGCGTCGGTGGCGCTGGGCGAGGAAGAACTGGCGCTGGTCGGGCCGAAAGCGCGGCGGGCGACGCCGCGCGCGGCGGACATCGCGGCGCTGCCGTTCGTCACCTACGAGGAATTCGAGTACGTGTTCTTCCGCTGGTTCGAAAGCCAGCAACTGCCGCTGCCGCCGCGCTGGCAGCGCAGCGATCACTTCGACGAACTGGAGGAAGCGCTGGAGAGCGTGGCGCACGGGCGCGGCTGGTCGATCGTGCCGCTGGATTCGGCGCTGGGCAGTGCATACCGAACGCGGGTGCGGGTGCATCGATTGGGACGCGCCTGCCTCAACGAGGTGCATTTGATTGGGCGGGAGCGGGATTTGCGCAGCGAGGATGCGGGGTTGCTGCGGGCGGCTGCCGGCTAGGGCCGATTGACCGTCGACGACGCGCGGTGCAAAAACTATCCGGGTTTCCGTAGTGTTGAGTTCGTTCCGCTGTTTTTTGCTTTTTTTAGTTCTATTTGAAGGTCTGGTTGGTTATTGGGCGCCGACGCGCGGGTTGCTATCGGCAGCCATTGGCGACAACCGATAGCAACCCGCGCGCCAGCGCCCAGTAGCCACGCCGTCTGCCCAAGCGAAGCTCAACAGCAAACTCCACAAGCGGCGGCGCGAGCTCCGCTCTACGGAAACAGGAGAACGGTCAAGCGATTACGCCGTAATCTGCCGGGCAGCCTCAAACGTCTGATCAAAAATGCGCTGCACCGGCGGACCCAGTTCGCCCGACAACAACGCCAGCAGGAACAAGCCCAGCAGCAACGCGGTCGGCAATCCCAACTGGATCGGATTCAACGCCGGCGCCGCGCGGCCCAGCACGCCGAACGCCAGGTTCACCGCCAGCATCGCCACCATCACCGGCAGTGCCAGGCTCAGCGCCGCGCGCAGGATCTGCATGAAGAACGCCGGCGCGACCTGCAACACCGCCTGCGGATCCGGCAGCGCGGTGCCGATCGGCAGCGAGTGGTAGCTGTCCACCAGCAGCGCGATCAGCGCCAGGTGCCCGTTGAGGGTGAAGAACACCAGCCCGAACGCCAGGTAGAACCATTGGCCGACCACGCCTGAGTTCACCCCGCGCAGCGGATCGGACATCTGGGCGAAGGCCAGGCCGGTGCCCTGCGAGATCAATTCACCGGCCAGCGCGCCGGCCTCGAACGCCAGCCGCAACAGGAACCCGATGCAGGCGCCCACCGCCAGTTCGCGCGCCGCGGTCAGCACGTTGACCGAATCGAAGGCGATCCGTGCGGGTGGCGAAGGCAGCATCGGCGCCAGCGCCAGCGCCAGCGCGCCGGCCAGGATCACCCGCACCCGCACCGGCACCGCGCGCGTGCCGATCAAGGGCATCGCCATCAACATCGCACCGGTGCGCAGCATCACCCACAGCAGCGCGTTGATCAGGCCGAAGGCCTGCTGCCCGTCGATGACCATCTGGGTGGCGGCGTTCATCCGCGCCGCCCCGCGACATCATCCGCGCCGCCTGAGGGCCACCCCATCACGAGGCACGAAACGGCTTCCGCACGTTCTCCCGTTTGGAAAAGGGGGGGATTTCCCCGCGATGCAGGACCCGCCGTCACCGCAACGTCATCCAATCAGATGCGGCAGCCGCTGGAACAGCGCGGTGGTGTACTCCACCAGCGTGCCCATCAGGTAGCTGCCCATCGCAAACAGCGCCGCGGTCAGCGCGATGGCCTTGGCGACGAAGGCGATGGTCGGCTCGTTCAACTGCGTCGCCGCCTGGATCACGCCGATCACCACGCCGACGATCAACACCACCAGCAACAACGGTCCACCCACCCACAGCGCGATTTCCAGGCCGCCACGCAGTTCGGTCAATGCGGTTTCGGGAGTCATGGGACGTTCGGGATTGGGGATTAGGGATTGGGGATTGGAGAAAAGGCGTTTCGGCTCTTGCAAATCCCGAATCCCGAATCCCCAATCCCCGCTTTCAATTAAAGCTCGCCGCCAGCGAGCCGACGACCAGGACCCAGCCGTCGACCAGGACGAACAGCAGGATCTTGAAGGGGGCGGAGACGAGCATCGGCGAGAGCATCATCATGCCCATCGACATCAGCACGCTGGCGACGACCAGATCGATGATCACGAACGGGATGAAGATCAGGAAGCCGATCTCGAAGGCGGTCTTGAGTTCGCTGGTGATGAAGGAGGCGACCACGATCGGGAACGGCACGTCGGCCGGACTCGCGTAGCTGGCATGGCCGGCCATGCCGGCGAACGTCATCAGATCGGTTTCGCGCACCTGCGCCAGCATGAAGTCGCGCAGCGGGCCGGTGGTCAGGGTCCAGGCGGAGGCGAAGTCGATCCGGCCGTCGAGGTAGGGCGCCATGCCCTGCACCCAGGCCTTCTCGCCGACCGGCATCATCACCAGCATGGTCAGGAACAGCGCCAGTCCCACCAGCACCTGGTTGGACGGGGTCTGGCCGGTGCCCAGCGCCTGCCGCAGCAGGCCGAGCACGATGATGACGCGGGTGAACGCGGTCATCGCCAGCAGGATCGACGGAATCAGGGTGATCGCCGTCATCAGCAGCAGCGTCTGCAACGGCAGGCTGACGTTGCGATCGCCGATCTGGCCGACGTTGACGTCCGGCAGGCTCGGCAGGGTCGGTTTGCCCGGCGGCGTCGGCGCGGCCGGCGCGGGCGCGGCGGTGTTGGCGGCGACGGGCGTCGCGGCCGCCTGCGCATTCTGCGCGAAGGCCAGCACGGGCGCGGCCAGCAGCCACAGGCACAGCAGGAAGGGCAACAGGCGACGCATCGTCATTTCTCTTTGCGCAGGCGCTTGGCCAGCAGTTCGGCGAAGTCGGGCAGGGGCTGCACCGGCACCGGCGGCAGCGGTTCGGGCAGGCGGTGCAGGGTGGCGATGCCGCCGGCGCCGACGCCGAGCAGCAACTGTTCGCCGCCGACCTCGACCACCAGCAGGCGTTCCTTGGTGCCGACCGACAGGCTGGTGACCACGCGCAGTTGATCGGTCGGGCGCAGGCCCAGGCCGGTGCCCGGCAGGCGCTTGAGCAGCCAAGCCAGTCCCAGGATCAGGCCCAGCACCAGGATCAGGCCGACCAGCGCGCCGCCGATGCCGGGCGTGGCCGGTGCGGCGTGGCCGATCTTCTGGGCGGGCGCGGCGGCCGCGGCGAGGAGGGGAAGCACGACGGACATGGAATCAGCGCAGGCGACGGATGCGTTCGCTGGGGCTGACCACGTCGGTCAGGCGCACGCCGAAACGCTCGTTGACGACCACCACTTCGCCGTGGGCGATCAGGGTGCCGTTGACGAACACGTCCAGCGGCTCGCCCGCGCCGCGTTCCAGTTCCACCACCGAACCCTGGTTGAGTTGCAGCAGGTTGCGGATCGGAATGCGGGTGCGACCGACTTCCAGCGACAGCACCACCGGCACGTCCAGGATCACGTCCAGGCTCATGTCGCTGAGGCTGCGCCCGGCATCGGCCTGCAGGGCCTCGAACTGCGCGGCGGCGGCTTCTTCGGAGAGAGGTTGGTTCATGGCTGTGGATCCTGGGTGGCGAGGTCGGAAGCGGGCGGAACGAGCAAAGCCGGCACGGGCGGCGTGACCACCGCGCCCGGCGGGCGATGGGAAACAATCTTCACCGCGTTGTTGCCGTTGGAGGTGCCGAACTCGCCGGTGAACACCGGCACCTGTTCGACGCAGACCGGCACCGTGCGCGGCAGTTCGATGGGCAGGATGTCGCCCACCTTCAGCCGGGTGAGCTCGCGCAGGCTGATGCGTTTTTCGGCCAGTACGCTGGACAGGGTCACCTCGGCGCCGCGCAGCAGTTCGTTGACGCTGTCGCGGAAGCTGTCGTCATCGTGCACGCGGTCGGACTGGATGCCGGCGTCGAGCAGTTCGCGGATCGGCTCCAGCATGGAGTAGGGCAGGGTGATGTGGAGATCGCCGCCGCCGCCATCCAGCTCGACGTGGAAGCGGCTGACCACCACGTATTCGCGCGGGCTGACGATGTTGGCGAAGTGCGGATTGACCTCGGAATTGATGTACTCGAAGTCCACCGGCATCACCGGCGCCCAGGCGTCGATCAGATCGGTGAAGGTCTGCTTCAGCAGCAGATGGATCACCCGCATCTCGGTCGCGGTGAACTCGCGGCCTTCGATCTTGGCCGGGTAGCGGCCGTCGCCGCCGAAGAAATTGTCGACGACGGTATAGACCAGCTTGGGTTCGAACACGATCAGGCCCACGCCGCGCAGCGGCTTGAGCCGGATCAGGTTGAGGTTGGTCGGCACGTACAGCGAATGCAGGTATTCGCCGAACTTGATCATCTCGATGCCGCGCACCGACAGATCGGCCGAGCGGCGCAGCAGGTTGAACAGCCCGATGCGCCAGGTGCGGGTGAAGCGCTCGTTGATCATCTCCAGCGTCGGCAGGCGGCCGCGGACGATGCGGTCCTGGCTGGCGAAGTCGTACGGGCGGGCGATGCCGGGATCCGGCGGCGGCTCGTCGGTCTCGATCGCGCCGGAATCGACGCCGTGCAGTAGGGCGTCGATTTCGTCCTGCGAAAGCAGATCGCTCATCATCGCGGGAGTCCCCTCACTGCATCACGAAGCTGGTGAACAGCAATTGTTCGGCGCCGGGCTTGCCGGTTTCGGCCTTCATCAGCTTGCGCACTTCGGCCAGCGCCTGCGCCTGGAGTTTCTCCTTGCCGGCGCGGGTGATCAGTTCTTCTGCGTTCTGCTGGGCGAACAGCATCAACAATCTGGCGCGCAGCGCGGGAGCGTGCAGCTCGATGGCCTTGAGCGATTCCGGATCCCGGGTCATCAACTGCACTTCGACCTGGAGATAGCGGGCGCCGCCGGCCGAACCGATCAGGTTGACCACGAACGGCGGCTCCAGCGCGAAGTACTGCGCGGGCGCGGGAACCTTGGCGGCATCCGGCGCGACCGGGACCACGGGCTTGGCCGGCGCGGCGTTGCGGGAGGCGAGGAACCAGGCGCCGCCACCGGCCGCACCGGCGGCGACGACCGCGACCAGCGCGATGATCAGCCAGGGCTTGCCCGCCTTGGGCGCGGATTTGAGCAGCTTGGGATCGGGTTTCTCGGCGGCGGGCACGCGGGGCATCTCCAGGGTGGTCGGGGGAGGGGATGCAAGGGGTGTGCCGAGGGGATTGGGGGGCGGTGTCGGAAAACCGGCGGCGAGGCGGTTATCCAGGTTGGATCGGGATCGTCATTTGTTCGGCGCGGATGGATGCGGGTGCCGGCTGGGTTTGGCCTTGTTGGTTCCTTGGCGCTGACTCGGGAATCGCCATCGGTGGCAACCGCGAACAACCCACGCGCCATCGCCGAGCAGGCGGTCACACGTCCCGAAGCAACAACGACGGCAGCGAGCAAACACCGCACGACGCGCCTGGTATTCCGATGCTGGGGGCGGCGGGACTCCCCCAAGAAGTCACGCGTAAGCGTCCAGCAACCCGCGCAACGTCCGCACCGTGGTCGTCACCACCCCTTGTCCGGATTCCACCGCATTTCCGTCACCGCGACCATCCGCCGACGATTGCGAAGGCGTCGATGACTGCGACGAGGACTGCTGCCGATGCCCCACATCGGCCTGGGCCAGCTGGAAACCTTGCTGCCCCAGCATCTCGCGCAGGCGCGGCAGGCTGTCCTGCAATGCCTGCCGGACTTCCGGCTGCGCGCTGCTGAAGTCGGCGTGCACGCGGTCGCCGTCCAGGCGCAGATTGACTTCGATGGCGCCCAGATCGCCGGGGCTGACCCGGATATGGGCATGGCCGATCTTCTGTTCGGCCATCCACGTCATCTGCGTGCCGAGGGTGTCGCCGAAACGGTCGCCGCGCAGGTCCGGCGTCATCGCCGTCAGCGGATTGACCGTGGCGGTCCGCGCCAGCCCGTGATCCGATACGGGCGCGGGCGCGCCGGGCAACGCAAAAGCCGGGGCCGGCGCGTCGGTGTCGTTGCCGGCATCGCCGGTCATGTCCTTGAGCGCGGCCAGGCCGGCGACCAGGGCGGACGGCGGCGCTTCGCCGGCGGTCGCGGCATCGGACGGCGGCAGCGCGAGCGCGGTGGCCGCCGCCGGTGTCGCCGGAAGTTTCGCGTCGGCCGGCGTGCGGCTCGCTGCCGCGGCTTCGCCAAACGGAAGCGCGGGAATGCCCGGCGGACCGTCGCCCGCCAATCCGGGTTCCGCCACGGGCGCGTTGCCGATAGGCACGCCGGCGGCAAGCATCGATGGCAACACGGGCGGCGCATCGCCGGCAGCGCTAGGCGGAAGCGCGGCGGGACCTTGCGGATCGCCGGGGGGCGGCGGCATCACCGGCAGCACCAGGCCCGGTGGCAGCCATGTCGCCGGATCCGCGTGATCTTCGGCAGGCGATGGCGCCTCGCGTCCGGCGTACGGTTCGGTCGTGGCGGTCTCGCTCGCCGGCGGTTCGTCGCTGCGGGCCGTGTCGGCGCGCGTGTCGCGGGTGATCGCGCGGGGCGCGCCGGTCGTTGCCGCCTGCGGGCGTTCCCGCGCGGGCATGGCATCGCGTTCGCGGCTCGCCGTGGCGGCACCGCGTTCGGAGCCGGCCGGGGACGAGGCGCGCCGCAGCAGGCGATCGAAGGCGGGCTTCGGCTCGCCGGTGACCTCGGAGCGGACGCCATTCGCGCCCGATGCGCCGGAAGCGGAGCCGGCGCTCATGCCGGACAACCAGCCGGAAGCAGCATCCGCCTTCACTTGCTCTCCTCGGTTTCTTCGGCGGCGGTCGCCGCCAGGCGCGCGCGGCGGGCGCCCAGATCGTCCATCTCGCGCTGGTTGCGGCGTTCGACCACCTGGTGTTCCTGCACGCGGTAGCTGGCGGCGAGCTGCTCCAGCACCTGCTTGTCGCGGCTCGCCAGCAGCAGGCGGTCGCGTTCGATGTCCACGCTGGCGCGGCTGCGGTCCACGGTCTGCGCCTGCTGCTTCACCGCGCTGTCCAGGCGTTCCAGGAACGCGCGCCGGTTGGCCAGCTGCGCCGGGCTGGTCGCCGCCATCTGGCTGCCGGCGTACTCGTCGGCGTAGCGGCGCAGCTCCTCCAGCCGCGACTCGTGCATCGCCAGGGTGCGCTGGCGTTCGGCCAGATCGCGGGCCACCGCATCCTCCTTCTCCTGGGCGCGGCGCAGCAGCGGATCGATTCGACGGGATTGCATCATGGCTTAGGTTTCCTTGCGGGCTTGCGCATTGCGTTCGACCAGGTGCTCCAGCGCATCGCGGCTGTCCCGCAGATCCGCCGAGCGGGCCACGTCCTGGCCGAGGAATTCGACGATTTCCGGCCATCGTTCCAGCGCTTCGTCGACGGTCGGATCGCTGCCGCGCTGGTACGCGCCGATGGCGATGAGATCGCGGTTGCTGGTGTAGGCCGAAAGCAGGCGCTTGAGCTTGCGGATGCGATCGCGCCAGGCCTCGTCGGCGATTTCGGTGACCACGCGGCTGACCGAGGATTCGACGTCGATGGCCGGGTACAGGCCGCTGTCGGCGACCCGGCGCGAAAGCAGGATGTGTCCGTCGAGGATCGCGCGCGCGGCATCGGCGATCGGATCCTGCGGATCGTCGCCTTCGGTCAGCACGGTGTAGAAGGCGGTGATGGAGCCGCGCCCGGCCGAACCGTTGCCGGCGCGTTCCACCAGCGCCGGCAGGCGCGCGAACACCGACGGCGGATAACCGCGCGTGGTCGGCGGTTCGCCCACCGACAGGCCGATTTCGCGCTGGGCCTGGGCGAAGCGGGTCAGCGAATCCATCAGCAGCAGCACGTTGAGGCCCTGGTCGCGGAACCATTCGGCGATCGCGGTGGCGCGGTAGGCGCCCTGCAGGCGCGCCAGCGGCGGCCGATCCGCCGGGCTGGCGACGACCACGGCGCGCGCCAGGCCGGCGGGGCCGAGCGTGCTTTCGACGAAGTCGCGCACTTCGCGGCCGCGCTCGCCGATCAGGCCGACCACGATCACGTCGGCGGCGGTGTAGCGGGTCATCATGCCGAGCAGGGTCGACTTGCCGACGCCCGAGCCGGCGAACAGGCCCACGCGCTGGCCCCGGCCGATCGGCAGCAACGCATTGATCGCGCGCACGCCCACGTCCAGCGGCTGGGTGATCGGTTCGCGCGAGAGCGGATTGATCGCCACGCCCGACAGGCTCACGGTGGCCTCGGCGCGGATCGGGCCGCGGCCATCCAGCGGCACGCCATCCGAATCGATGACCCGGCCGAGCAGGCCTTCGCCGACTTCCACGCCGCCGCGCCTGCGCAGCGGCACCACCCGCGCGTTCGGCAGCAGGCCGTGCAGTTCGGCGCTGGGCATCAGGTAGGTGCGTTCGCCGGCGAAGCCGACCACTTCCGCGTCCACCCAGCCGCCGTCCACGACTTCGACCTTGCAGGTCGCGCCCAGCGGCGCTTCGCAGCCGATCGCTTCCAGGGTCAGGCCAACCGCGCGGCGCAGGATGCCTTCGCGGATCAGGCCGTGGCTGCCGAGCTGGGGACGGATCTGCGAGAGCCGCGTGGCCAGCCGCAGGTCGCGGGCGTTCAGCCATTCCAGCGGTTGCGCGCTCATCCGGCGGCGCCCCCGCGTTGCAGCACGTTCTCCAGCGCGCCGCGCAGGCGCGCTTCCAGGGTGCCGTCGATGCGCACGCTCTCGGCATGCACGCGCAGGTCGCCGCGGCTGAGCGAGGTGTCGGCGGTCAGGCGGGTGGACGGCATCATCGACAGCACCGGGGTCAGCGCGGCGATGTCATCCGGGTGCAGGCGCAATTCGACTTCGCGGCTGGTGCCGCCGACCGCGTCGAGCGCGGCGCTGGCCAGTTCCGACAGCAGCATCGGGTCGGCCTGGTAGGCGCGGCCGACGAGGCTGCCGGCGATGCGCACCGCCAGCTCCGACAGCGCGCCCATCACTTCGTTCTCAAGCCGATCCAGCGGGCGCGAGAAATTGTCCAGGATGCCTTCGATCTGCGCGATCAACCGGCGCACCTCGGCCTGGCCCTGGGCGAAGCCTTCCGCATGTCCCTCGGCGCGGCCACGCTCCAGTCCCTCGCGATAGGCGGCTTCCTCGATGGCCTGGATTTCCTCCAGGCTGGGCGGACGCGGCACCGGCACGTCGGCCGCCTGCTCGCGGCGGGCCACGAAGTCCAGCGGCGGGGCCATCCAGCGCACGGGGTCGCTCATACCATCTCCTCACTGCCGGCATTGAGCGAGATGACGCCCTGGTCGGCGAGGCGGCGGACGATGGCGAGGATTTCCTTCTGCGCTCCTTCCACGTCGGACAGCCGCACCGGGCCGCGCGCCTCCATGTCTTCCAGCAGGATCTGCGCCGCGCGCTGGGACATGTTGCGGGTGATCTTCTCGCGCACCCGGGCGTCGGCGCCGCGCAGCGCCAGGCCCAGGCGATCGTTCGGCACTTCGCGCAGCATCGCCTGCAGCTCGCGATCGTCCAGTTCGATCAGGTTGTCGAACACGAACATCAGATCCTGGATGCGCGCGCCGAGTTCGGCGTCGATCTGGTTGATCGCGCCCAGGATGGTCTGGTCCTGGCCGCTGTCCATGAAATTGAGGATGTTGGCCGCCACCTTGACGCCGCCGATGCTGGACGACTTCAGGTTCTGGTTGCCGGAGAACTGGCGCTCCATGATCTCGTTGAGTTCATTGAGCGCGTTGGGCGGGATGCCGTCGAGGGTGGCGATGCGCAGCAGCACGTCCGAGCGCGCGCGCTCGGGCAGCATTTTCAGGGTTTCGGCGGCCTGATCGCCGTCCAGGTGCGAGAGCACGATGGCGATGATCTGCGGATGCTCGTTGCGCACCAGATCGGCGATCGCGCGCGGGTCCATCCACTTCAGGGTGTCCAGGCCGGTGGTGTTGCGGCCCAGCAGGATGCGGTCGATCAGGCTGCCGGCCTTGTCCTCGCCCAGCGCCTGCACCAGCACCTTGCGCACGTAATCGTCGGCGCCCATGCCCAGCGAAGTCTGCTTTTCCAGCGAATGATTGAAGGTGTCCATCACCTGCAGCACCTGTTCGCGGCTGATGCCGCTGATGGTGGCCATGGCGATGCCCAGTTTCTGCACTTCCTTGGCGTTCATGTGCTTGAGCACTTCGGCGGCGTCCTGCTCGCCCAGCGAGAGCAGCAGGACAGCGGCGCGCTGCACGCCGGTCAGCTCGGGGGTGCCCGGATTATTCATCGCTGGCCACCCAGTCCTTCACCACCTGCGCCACCTGCTTGGAATCGTTCCTGACCGCCTCGCGCGCCTGGCGCAGGCGATCTTCGTAGGCGTCGGAGGCGAGCGCGCGCGGTGCGCTGTTGATCTCGGCATGGTCCTGGCGCAGCGCGGCGACGATGCGCGCGTCCTCGTCGCCGTCCTCGACCAGGCTAACGTCGACCTCGGCCGGCGCCGCCTTCTTCGCGCGCGGCTGGATGATCTGGCGCATCGCCGGGCGCAGCACGCCGAACAGCAGCGCCAGCACCACGATCGCGCCCAGGCCATAGCGGGCAACGTCGCGCACCATCGGATTCTGCAGCCACGGGCTTTCCCAGAACGGCACCTCCTGCACCGGCGCCGGTTCGCGCACGAACGGCGCGTTCATCACCGACACCGAGTCGCCGCGCGCGGCGTCGAAACCCACCGCTTCCTTCACCAGCGCCTCGACCCGGGCGAGGGTGGCCGCGTCCAGCGGCACCATCGTGGTCCTGCCGTTGGCGCCGGCGCGCGGCACGTGGTCGACCAGCACCGCGGCGGTGACCCGGCGCACCCGGCCGGCCGGCTGGCGGGTGTGCTGCAGGGTGCGGTCCATTTCGAAGTTGCGGGTCGCGCTGCTGGCGGTTTCCACCGGCGCGTCCGGGTTCGGCGCGGCGGCCGCGTTCGGGCCGGGCGGCGTGTTGCTGGTGGCGCCGGGCACGCCTTCCGGGCCGGGCCGGGTGACGGTGTTCTGGCTGACCTGCTCGCTGCGCACCTTGGCCGGATCGTTGGCGAAGGTTTCGCGCGCTTCCTCGATCACCGAGAAATCCATGTCCACCGCCACTTCGGCGTTGACCCGGCCGGGACCGGTCAGCGGTTCCAGCAGTTCCTTGATGCGCTGGTTGAGCGAGGTTTCCAGCTTGCGCACGCGCTCGAACTGGGCGGCATTGAGCGCGGCCTCGCTGTTGGGATCGCTGATGGTCAGCATGCGGCCGCTCTGGACGACCACGGTGACGCGCTCCGGCGCCAGATCCGGGATGCTCGACGATACCAGGTGGACGATGGCGTCCACCTGGTTGCGTTCCAGCATCGCGCCCGAACGCAGTTCCAGCACCACCGAGGCGCTGGCCACCTCGCGCTGGCGGGTGAACGCGCTGGGCTTGGGAATGGCCAGGTGCACGCGGGCGTCGCGGACCGGACGCAGCGTGCTGATGGTGCGCACCAGTTCGGTTTCCAGCGCGTGCTGGTAGCGCGCGTTCTCGACGAACTGGCTGACGCCGAAGCCGGGATCGCGCTCCATCAACTCGAAGCCCAGCCGGCCGTTCTCGGCCAGGCCGGAGCCGGCGAGTTTCAGGCGGGCGTCATGCAGGTTTTCCGCCGGTACCGAGATGGCGCCGCTGGCCTGGTCGAGCTTGAACGGAATCTGCGCGGCGCGCAGCAGGTCGGCGGCTTCGGCGGTGGCCTTGGCGTCCAGGCCGGTGTAGAGCGGGGTGAAGTCGGGCTTCTGCGACCAGAAGAAGACCATCAGGCCGACCGCGACGGCGCCGGCGATCATCAGCAGCGTGCCGAGCTGGCGGAACACCGGGAAGTCCTGGATTTTCGACAGCGCCGCGCCCGCCTTCTCGGCGTTCAGCGATTCCTTCAGCGATTCCTTGGACAGGGTCAGGGCCATGCGTGCGGTTCCGGTGCGTTCGGGCTCGGGCGGAGGGCGTTACAGCGGCATGTTCATCACGTCCTGGTAGGCCTGGACGAGACGGTTGCGGACTTCGACGGTGGCGCGGAACGCGACCTGCGACTGCTGGGCGGCGACCATCACCCGCGCCAGATCGGCGCGCGGGTCGCCCAGTTCGAACGCCTGCGCCAGCGCGCCGGCGGTCTTCTGGGCATCGTTCACGCCCTGCAGTGCGTTCTGCAGGGTCTCGCCGAAGCTGGGCGCCTTGACCGCGGGCTGGCCGAACCGCACTGCGTCCGGGTTCTGCACCGGTTCCAGCGAGCGCGTGCCCAGCTGGTGCTGGTAGCTGCGGATCTGCGAGAGGATGGAAGCGACGGAATCGGACATGGGCGCGGACGCGGGACGGTGTGCCTGGACTCATCGGTGCAAGATACGTGCCGCAACCGTCGCGCCCGCACTGTCAGTTTTCCGTCGCCAGCGCATCCTCGCGTTCCACCCCGTACTTACGCAGCTTTTCGACCAGGGTGGTGCGGCGCAGGCCGAGCAACTGCGCGGCATGGGCGACCACGCCGCCGGCGCGATCCAAGGCGTCGCGGATCAGGTTCAGTTCGATCCGGGCGATGTGTTCGCGCAGATCGATGCCGTCCTCCGGCAGGCGATCGGCCGCCGGCGCGGTGGCGGCGGGTGCGTCCGCGACGACGGGTGTGCTGGATGCGGCTGGCGCCGCGGCCTGCGCCGGTGCGTCGGCGGGCGGCGGCAGCACGCCGTCCCCGGGCTGGTAGCGGCGCGGCAGATCGTGGCTGCGGACCAGTCCGCCGGGATGCAGCACCGCCATGCGCTCGACCAGGTTGGTCAGCTCGCGCACGTTGCCCGGCCAGGAATAGGCGCGCAGGGCCTGCAGTGCTTCGTCGGCGAAACGGACCTCGCCGCGGCCGGTGCGGGCCAACTGCATCGCCAGGGTGGTGACCAGCGCCGGCAGATCGTCCAGTCGATCGCGCAGCGCGGGCATCTCGATCGGGAACACGTTGAGGCGGTAGAACAGATCCTCGCGGAAGTGGCCTTCGGCGATACGGTCTTCCAGGTTGCGGTGGGTCGCCGCGATCACCCGCACGTTGCAGCGGATGGTCTGGTTGCCGCCGACCCGCTCGAAGCTGCGTTCCTGCAATACGCGCAGCAGCTTGACCTGCATCGGCAGGCTCATGTCGCCGATTTCGTCCAGCAGCAGGGTGCCGCCCTCGGCCATTTCGAAGCGGCCCTTGCGCGCGCTGAGCGCACCGGTGAACGCGCCTTTCTCGTGGCCGAACAGTTCGCTTTCCAGCAGATCCGGCGGAATCGCGCCGCAGTTGATGGCCACGAACGGCCCGTCGCGGCGCGGCGAATGCTCGTGGATGGCGCGCGCCACCACTTCCTTGCCGGTGCCCGACTCGCCCAGCACCAGCACGGTGGTGTCGAACGCGGCGACCTGATCGATCAGGCGGCGCAGGCGCACCACCGCCGGGCTGTTGCCGGTCGGGCCGTTGCCCTGCGCGGTCTGGGCCTGGTGCTCGGTGTCCAGGCGCTTGAGGCTGGCGCGGCGCAGGCAGCTTTCCAGTTGGCTGTGGCGGATTGGCGTGTCCAGCGGCCATACCCCGGCCTCGTGCAGGCCGTGCGCCTGGGCGAACGCGGCCGGCTCGCCGTCGAGCAGCAGCACCGGCGGCGGCAGCGGCACGTTGCCCAGCCAGGCGAAGAAGGCGCGGGTCGCCGGGTTCTCCTCGATCCGGCCGACGATCACCGCCATGAAGTCGTGCGGCCGGTGCCGGCCGATGTCGACGTCGCCGGTCTCGGCGGCCCAGCGCGGGGTCAGGTCCATGAATTCCAGCAGATCGGTCACCCGCACGGCGCGGGCGGCATCGGCGTCGAGGACGAGGATTCGGGATTCACTCATGGCGGTCGTCTCGGAACTTTTCCAGGATGGGCAGCACTTCCTGGATGTAGGAAAGCTTGCTGACGAATTCGTCGGCGCCGGCGCGGGCGGCGTGCTCGCGGTGTTCGGCATCGTCGAAATGACTGGCGATGACCACGAACGGAGGCTGGTCCTGGGTCTTGATCAGGCGGGTGGCCTGCAGGCCGCCCATCTCGGGCATCGCCAGGTCCATCAGCACCACGTCCGGGCGCAACGCCTCGGAGCGTTCGATGGCTTCCAGGCCGTTGCCGGCGCGGCCGACGACCTCCAGCCAGTCCAGCTTGCGCAGGTGGCGGATCGCCGCGTTGATGAAGCCCTCGTGGTCGTCCACCAGCAGTACGGTGATCTTGTTCATGCGCGCGCTTCCTTATCCGGCCCTGGCCAAGGTCGACACGTTACCGCGACGGCGGTCGCGCGCCGAGGCGATGTCGAGCTGTTCGCGGTACTTGGCGACGGTGCGGCGGGCGATGTGGATGCCCTGGCGGGCCAGCAGGCCGGCGATGGCTTCGTCGGCCAGCGGCTTGTGCGCCGGTTCGTTCTCGATCAGGCGACGCACCATCGCGCGCACGGCCGGACCGGACACGCTGGCGCCTTCCAGCCGCACGGCGAAGAAATGCTTCAGTTCGAAGGTGCCGCGCGGCGTCTGCATGTACTTGCCGGTGGTGATGCGCGAGACCGTGGATTCGTGCATGCCGATCTCGTCGGCGATTTCCTTGAGCGTCAGCGGCGCCATCGCTTCGTCGCCGTGGGCGAGGAAGCCCGCCTGGCGCTCGACGATGGCGCGGGCGGTGCGCAGCAGGGTTTCGTAGCGCATCGACAGGCCGCGGGTCAGCCAGCGGGCTTCCTGCAGCAGTTCGCGCAGGCGGCGCGCGCCTTCGTTCTGTTCGGCCTTCGGATCCAGTTGGTCCAGCGCGCGTTCGTGCAGCGGCGACACCGACAGCCGCGGGGTGGTGGCCGGATTCAGCGCGACCCGCCAGGCGCAGTCGGCGTGCCAGGCCACCACGTCGGGCACGACATGGCTGGCGGGCGCGGGCAGCAGGGTTTCGGCCGGGCGGGGCTGCAGCGACAGGATCAGGCGGATGCCTTCGCGGATCTGCTCCGGATCCAGGTGCAGGCGCGCGGCCAGCGCGGTTTCGTCGTGCGCGGCCAGCAGGTCCAGCGCCTCGGCGAGGATGCGGCGCGCGACGGGGCGGGCGGGGACCCGGCCCGGCAGCGCGGCCAACTGCACCAGCAGGCATTCGCGCGGATCGCGCGCGGCCAGGCCGGTGCATTCGCCATGCAGGATGCGTTGGCGGACGGTTTCGGCGGCGGAAGCCGCGATGCCGAAGCGCTCGCCGGCCTGGTCCGCCAGCACCTGCGCGTCGGCATCGAGGTAACCGGCATCGTCGGTGTGTTCCAGCCAGAACGCGGCCACTTCCAGCGCCGCCGGGTCCAGCTCCAGCGCCAGCGCCTGCAAGGCGCGCAGTTGCGGGTCGGTGGTGCCGCCGTCCTCGAGCCGTTGCAGGCGGTCCTCGTCGCCGTCCTGCCAGCCGCCGCCGTGCACGTCCCACATCGAGGCTTCGGGCAGTTCGTCGAAGGCGGCGGTTTCCAGGCGGGCGCCGTCCGCGTCGGTGCGATCCTCGCTGGCGGCGGGTTCTTCTTCCAGTTCCAGCAGCGGGTTGGCGTCCAGCGCGCGGCGGACTTCCATTTCCAGTTGCAGGCCGTCCAGTTGCAGCAGCCGGATCGATTGCAGCAACTGCGGCGTCAGGTGCAGTTGCTGGCCGAGCTGCGTGGTGAGTCCCGTCTTCATCCCTTTTTCCCCGTTGCCCCGATGCGACGTTCACGTGGATTTCACGTCGTGGGAAAACTTTGCGCCGCGCGTGGCGGAAAAAGAATCAGGGCGTTTCCGGTCGTGGTCGGGGCACGCCCGAGCACGCTGTCGGGGTTTTCCCGACATCGCCGGACTTTGGACGCGACAAGGTGTCGGGAGGGTGGCGGGAGAGCCGGGTTGCCGGGTTGCCGGGGACGGGGAACGGGATGACGACGGCGTGCCGACGGCGTGCCGCCGCAGGGACGACGGACGCCCCGCTTCCTGCAAGGCTCAGGCCAGATCGTTCTGGTGGCGCGCGGCCAGCAACAGCAGATCGTTGGCGCGCCGGCACCCGAGCGATTCCATCATGCGCGCGCGGTGGGTCTCCACCGTCTTGACGCTGATTCCCAGGTGCGCGGCGATTTCCTTGCTGCTCATGCCGCCGCCGAGCTTGCGCAGGATCTGGCGCTGGCGCGGCGACAGCGCATCGATACCGGTCGGCCGCGCCTGTCCCAGCATCGGCGCCAGCATCTTCGACGACACCTGCGGGCTCAGGAACACCTGGCCGGCGGCGGCGGCGCGCAATGCCAGTTCCAGTTCCATCGGCGCGGCTTCCTTGACCACGAAACCGGCGCAGCCGCGATCCAGCGCGCTGCGCACCTGGCCGGGATCGTTGTGCATCGACATGATCACGACGCGGGTCTGCGGCAGCAATTCCTTCAGCGGCCTGAGCAGATCCAGGCCGCTGCGATCGGGCAGGGAGAGATCGAGCAGGATGACATCGGGCCGGTGGATGGCCGCCATGTCCAGCGCCTGCTGCGCATCCGAGGCCTCGGCCACCACGTCCACATCCGCGATCGACTGGAGCAGGCGGCCGATGCCGGCTCGCACCAGGGTATGGTCATCAACGATCAGGACACGCACTGGACGGGGAAGGCTCGAGGGGAGGGAAGGTCGCGCCACGATAGCGGCACGCCGGGATCCCGCCAATGTCAGTCAAGTGTCGAGGCTGTCAAAACTTGAAGTTCGTCACACAAGATTGGGCGGCGGCGACGGATTTCCGTCGGCGGCGCGCCAGCGCCCGGTCCGCCCCAGTGGCCGGAGTTGGCCCGCGGCGCGCGGGACATGTGCTCAGTCGGCCTGCCGCGCCATCAGCCGCGCTTCGGCGATCTGGCGCCGGTGCAGCCGGAACAGGTGTCGATCCAGCGCGTCGGCCAGGCCGGCGCCGAGCGGCGCGAACCGCAGCCACAGATGGTGCTGGCCGTCGGCCGTGGTGGACATCGCCAGCACCCGGGCGGGCAGTTCGATGTGATCGCTGAGCCAGGCGGCGGGTTCGATCAGGACCACGCCGGCGTTGCCCTCGGCCACGCCGAACGGTTGCGCGGCGTCCAGGCGCACGCCCAGATGCGACCAGCGCAGGGCGCGCAGGGGCAGGGCGTCCTCGCGCTGGCGCGCCAGCTTGCCGACCAGGTTCATCAACAGGTCGACCTTGGCTTCCAGGCGCTGGAACGACACCGGCAACTCGCTCTTCCGATCGTCGCCGTCATCGCCGCGCGCGTCCTCGGCCACCGCCAGCGCATGCAGCAGGGCTTCGGCGGCGGCGGGCGGCTGGCGGGGCTCGCCGGCATGGAAACCGGCCGGCAGCCAGGCTTCGCAGGTCAGGGCGTCGCCGAACAGTTCGGCCTCGGCGGGATGGGACAGCACGGGCACGCGCGTGGGCATGGCTCAACCTCCCGGGGTCGACAGATAGGCGCGTGCCGCGCGCTCGGCCTGTTGCGACTCGCGCAGCCTGCGGGCGGCCGCGTCGCGCGCGTCGCGCAGGCGATCCTGCAACTGCAGTTGCGCATACAGCAGGTTGGACAGGGTGTCGGCGCCGGCATCGCGGCCGCCGCCCTGCATGAAGCCGCGCACGTCGCGATCGTGTTGTTCCAGCAGGTCCTGCACGGTGTCCAGGTCGCCGTTCTGCAGACGGTCGTGCATGGCCTGCAACTGGGCGAACAGCAGATCCACCGACACCGCCGACATTTCAGGCTCCCCGGGCCGCGGCCGGGCGCTGGCGCTGCTCGGCGGGGATGGCGTTCCAGGCCGATTCGATTTCGCCCAGCAGTTCCAGCGATTCGCGCAGCGCATCGCCGTCGTTGTGCAGGTTGGCCTCGGTCAGGCGGCCCTGCAGGTAGTCGTACAGCGCCGACAGGCTGCCGGCGATTTCACCGCCGGCCTCGTGATCCAGCGAGCCGTTGAGGTGCCCGATGATCGCGCAGACTTCGCCGATGGCCTTGCCCTTGCGGGCCAGTTCGCCGTGTTCCATGCAGGCTTCCGCCAGCCGGATGCGATCGCAGGCGCCGGCCAGCAGCAGCGCCACCAGGCGGTGCGGATCGGCTTCCATCACGGCACTGCTGAGGCCCGTGTTGCGGTACTGCGCGGCGTAAGAATGGGCTGACATTCCTTCTATCTCCTGGTCTTCCGCGGAATTCCTCCCGCGGAGTGGCCTCACTGCGAGGCCAGGGCAGCAAGTTGCTGCGAAAGGTAAGAACTGGTGCTGTTCATGCGCGCCATCATGTTGTCCAGTGCCACGAACTGCGCCTTGTAGCGGTTGCCGACCGATTCCATGCGCGCGTCCAGCGCCTTGCGCTGGTTGCCGATGTCCTTGATCTGGGCGTTGAGGCCATCGGTGCGGCGGGTGAGCGAACCCTCCTTGCCGATGTAGGTGGCCACGGTGGCCTGCAGCTTGTCGGCGAAACCGCCGTCGCCGGTGAACGCGGCGCGCACCTTCTCCGGATTGGCGGTCATCAGCGCGTCGAACTTGGCGTTGTCCAGCGCCAGGCTGCCATCCGAGGACGGATAGCCCTTGGTCTGCAGGCCGAGCGTCTTGGCGTCCAGCCCCTGCCCGGCGAGGTTGCCGAGCAGATCGCCCAGCACGCCGCGCAATTGTCCGGCGATGCCGCGCATCTGCGCGTCGCCGGTCAGCGCGGACGGTGTGTCGGTGCCCGCGTCGTACTTGGTCGAACTGTTGATGGCGGTGATCACGGCGTTGTACGCGGTCACGAAGTCCTGCACCAGCTTGCGGCTGGCGGCCACGTCGCTGGACACGGTGACGGTGCTGGTGCCCTTGGCCTTCAGGTCCAGGGTCAGGCCGGGCACGGCGTCGGTGATCTTGTTGCTGCTGGCGGTGACGGTCAGGCCGTCGATCGAAATCCGCGCATCCGTGGCCGGGACGCGCTCGACCATGCTGTTCACCAGGTTCTGCAGATCCGCGCCGCCCTCGCTGAAGGCGAGCGAGATGCCGTTGGCAGCGCCGGGCTTGTCCGAGGCCACCGACAGGAACAGGCCTTCGTTGGACGTGATCACGCTGGCCTGCACGCCCTTGCTGCGGGCGGCGTCGTTGATCGCGCTGCGCACGTCGACCAGCCGCGCGCCTTCGGGGATGTCGATGTCGAGCGTTTCGCCGCCCACCGTGAGCGTCAGTTTGCCGGCGCCGAAGGTCTGCTCCGCGGTCACGGGCTGGTTGGCGGTCCACTTGTTGGCGGTCGCCAGATCCAGCACTTCGATGGTGTATTCGCCGCTGGGCGTACCCTTGCCGGCGGTCGCGCCCAGCACGGTGTCGGTGCCGACCTTGCTGGTGCGGCTGTCGAAGGCATCGGCGGCCTTGAGCGCCTTCAGCGCCGTTTCCAGGGTACCGAAGGCCGAGCTGACCGTGCCCAGCGCGGAGACCTTGAACTTGGCGCTCGACTCGATGCGGTTGAGGCGGGCGTCGGCGGGCTTGCGGTCCGCCGCCACCAGTTTCTCCACCATGCCGGTGATGTCCAGGCCCGAGCCCACACCACCATAACCGAGCGAGTAGTCTGCCATTGGCGATCTCCTGTCGTGCCCGTTCCGGAACGGGCGGCGGGGCGGCCCTGACATCCCCCGATGGATGGCGGCGTCGCCCGTGTAGTGGTAGCGGCCTCCGGAGGCCGATCTTTAGCCCGCATTTCTCCGTCTCCCGCCGCCATGGCTTGGGCCAGGGTCGGCGAGAAATGCGGGACGGAAGGGGAGATGCAGGATTTGTGCCGTTTGGGGCGGGATTGGAGATTGGGGATTGGGGATTTGGGATTTGGGATTTGGGATTTGGGATTTGGGATTTGGGATTTGGGATTTGGGATTTGGGATTTGGGATTTGGGATTTGGGATTGGGTTGGGTGGCGCGCAGGGTTGCTGTCGGTGGGCACAGATGGCAATGACACGCCAGCACCCCAATCCCGAATCCCGAATCCCAAATCCCCAAAAAAGAAACCCCTCCCGTTTCCGGAAGGGGTTTGGGTACTGCCAAGACGGAGGGAGACGAATCCGTCCGTATGCGACAGGAAGCTGAAAAGTGGAGCGGGTGGAACCGATCAGCGCAGCAG
>Ga0182741_1000868_pt1 | contig 42572 bp, 50 predicted proteins | sample eDN5th37CBELigOP_FD_128874 | JGI IMG/M metagenome (GOLD analysis project Ga0182741, IMG submission 128874) | Enriched Organic Plus compost microbial communities from Emeryville, California, USA - eDNA 5th pass 37_C BE-Lig OP (version 2) (version 2) ... | reverse complement strand
TCTCCGACGTGCGCGCGCAGCTCGCGCCGCGCCCGTTCGACGTCGTCCTCGCGCTGCAGGTGTACTTCAAGGCGGGACTCGTGACGTCGTTCACCCGCGCGCGGGTGAAGCTCGGCTTCGACCGCGCGCGGGCGCGGGACCTGAACTGGCTCTTCACCACGCACCGCATCCCGCCGCACGCGCAGCAGCACGTCCAGGATCAGTACTTCGAGTTCCTCGACGCCCTCGGCGTTCCCCACGACACGGTGCACTGGGGGCTGGGCCCGTGGGAGGACGAGCGCGCATGGCAGCGCGAGTTCTTCGCGCCGTTCGACCGGCCGACGGCGGCGATCGTCGTCGCCACCAGCAAAGCGGAGAAGGACTGGCGCCCGGAGCGGTGGGCGGAGGTGTGCGAGGCGCTCTGGCACGACTTCGGGCTCCACCCCGTCCTCGTCGGCGGCCGCAGCGCGCGCGAGCTCGAGGCGGAGCGGATCATCCTGAGCCGCACGTCGCACGCGCACTCCGCGCTCGGGAGCGGGCTGCGGAAGCTCGTGGCGATCATGGACGGCTCGGCGCTCGTGCTCTCCCCCGACACGGGGCCGCTGCACATGGCGGTCGCCCTCGACCGGCCGGCGATCGCCCTCATGGGCTATACGAACCCGAAGCGCGTCGGCCCCTACCGCCGCTTCCACGACCTGCTGATCGACGCCTACGGCGAGCCGGGAGAGGACTACCCGATCTCGATGGAGTACCGCCCGGGGCGCATGGACCGGATCAGGGTGCAGGACGTGCTGGAGAAGGTGGCGGTGTGGCGGGAGCGGTACGGCTGATCGATCCGAACTCGTACCGCAGTCCCAGCGCCTCGATCAGCCGCACCATCCGCTGGACCGGCAGCCCCATCACGGCGAAGTAGTCGCCGTCGATGCGGGTGACGATGGTCGCGCCGTAGCCCTGGATGCCGTAGCTCCCCGCCTTGTCCATCGGCTCGCCGGTGGCGACGTAGGCGGCGACCTCGGCGCCGGTCAGCGCGCGGAAGGTGACCTCCACCTCCTCGACCGCGGAGCGCACCGTGCCCTGCCAATCGACGGCGACGGCGGTGAAGACGGTGTGCGCGCGACCGGAGAGGCGGCGCAGCACCTGCGCCGCGTCATCGGCGTCGCGCGGCTTGCCGAGCACCTCGCCGTCGATCACGACGATGGTGTCGCTCCCGATCGTGAGGGCGTCGGGGACGCGGGCGGCGATCGCCGCCGCCTTCTCGCGCGCGAGCCGTTCGCAGTGTGCCCGCGGCGTCTCGCCGACGAGGTAGCTCTCGTCGATGTCGGCGGGCATCACCTCGTGCGCGATACCGACGAGCGTCAGCAGCTCGCGGCGGCGCGGCGACTGCGACGCGAGCACGACGCGCACGGGGGAGTCGGATCTCGTCATCGCTCGAGCCAGATCGACACGGGGCCGTCGTTGACCAGCTCCACCTCCATCGTCGCTCCGAACTCTCCCGTCTCGACGCGCAGCCCGCGCTCGCGCAGCAGCGCGACGAAGCGCTCGTAGAGCGGGATCGCCTGCTCCGGGCGCGCCGCGTCGACGAAGCTCGGCCGCCGCCCCTTCGCGGCGTCGCCGTAGAGGGTGAACTGCGAGACGACGAGGATCGCGCCGCCGACGTCGGCGACGCCGAGGTTCAGCTTCCCGTCCGCGTCGCCGAAGATGCGGAGCCCGGCGACCTTGTCGGCCATCCACTGGAGCTGCTCGTCGCCGTCGGTGTGGGTGAGCCCGACGAGGAGGAGGAGCCCCCGGTCGATGCGGCCGGCCACCCGCGGGCCCGCATCCTCGACGACGCGGACTTCGGCGCGGGAGACCCGCTGGAGGAGGATTCGCATCCGCGGAAGATAACACCCGGGGCTTGACACCCAGGTGTACTAGTGCACATGGTACACCTCCCATGCTCCCCTTCCCCGTCATCCTGCGCGCCGGCGAGTCGCCTTCCCGACAGATCGTGTATGCGGCGACGAAGGCGATCGTGTCCGGGGAGCTGGGCGCCGGCGCGTCCTTCCCGTCCGTCCGCGAGCTGAGCCAGGCGCTCAAGATCAATCCCAACACGGCGCAGAAGGTCGTCGCGGAGCTGGTGCGCAGCGGGCTGCTGGTGGTGCGCCCCGGGATCGGGACGGTCGTCGCGCCGCAGCGGCGGGCGACGGCGGCGGAGCGGCGTCAGCTCCTCGCGCGCGAGGTCGAGCAGCTGCTGGTGGAGGCGCGCCGGGTCGGGCTCGGGCGCGACGAGGTGCTGAAGTCGATCGAGGCACGATGGCAGGAGCTGTTCGGGGACGACGGCCGCGCGGCGCGCTGACCGCTCCGTCCCTCCACCCACGGATCCTCCGGAGACGCGACATGGCGATCATCGACGTGCGTGGGCTGTCGTACCGGTACGGGCGGCACGAGGTACTGCGCGACCTCGACTTCTGGCTCCCCGAAGGCGCCTTCTACGCGCTGCTCGGCCGCAACGGCGTCGGGAAATCGACGCTGCTGCAGATCCTGATGGGGCTGCGCCGAGCGCCGCGCGGCGAGGTGCGCGTGCTCGACACGCCGGTGCGCGCGCTCACGATCGCGCAGCGGGCGACGATCGGCTACGTGGCCGAGGGGCAGCGGCTTCCGGGGTGGATGCGGCTGGAGCAGCTCGAGGCGTACTGCGCGCCGCTCTATCCCACCTGGGATCGCGCGCTCGCCGACCAGCTCCGTGACCGCTTCGCCCTCGATCCCAAACGGAAGCTCCGGACGATGTCGCGCGGCGACTACATGAAGGCGGCGCTGCTCGTCTCGCTCGCGCCCCGTCCGCGGCTCCTCCTCATGGACGAGCCGTTCACCGGGATCGACGTGGTGGTGAAGGACGAGCTGGTGCGCGGGCTCCTCGGCGTCGCGGGAGAGGACGGGCAGACGGTGGTCATCGCGTCGCACGACGTGGGGGAGCTGGAGCTGCTGTGCGACTGGGTGGGGATCATGGTGAACGGAGCGATGGCGGTGTCGGAGCCGCTGGAGGATCTCAAGGCGCGGTATGCCGACGACCTCGACGCAGCGGGCGAACCGACGCTGCGCGAGCTCTTCGCGCGCATCGCGTCGCACGAACGCACGCCCTTCGCGGAGGTGGCATGATGCGCTGGCATCGGCAGGTGGCGCACGTCCTCGCCAAGGATCTGCGAGAGCAGAGCCGTCTCGCGATCGTGCACCTGGCACTGCTCGGCGCGAGCACGACCGCGGTCGTCCGCGAGGCGATCTTCGCCCCAGATCTTCCGGTCGGCCTCCCGACACTTCTCTTCCTCGCCCTCCAGGCGTGCGGACCGCTCGTGATCGCCGCCGCGGTGCTCGGAGATCGACCGGCCGACCCGACCGCTTTCTGGACGAGTCGACCGTTCTACCCGTCGGCGGTGGCCACCTCGAAGCTCGCATTCGCCGCGATCGTGATCGCTCTGCCCGTACTCCTGGCACAGTGGGTCGTACTAGCCGTCTACCACATCGATCAGCCCATGGCCGCGCGCCTGATTGCCGTCTCGATCGGCTGGATCGGCGCCGTGATCGTGCTCGGGGCCGTTGCCGCGTCGCAGACCCGGACGCTTCGAACGGTGGCACTGTTGGGATTCGTTGCAGCCACCGTCCTGCTCGTCGGCACGTTCGGCCAGGCGTTCTGGGGACACGCGCTCGGCTCCTGGGCGCGGCCACTGCGCTGGGCGAGCATGGGGGCGCTGCTCACGATCCTCTTCGCTGCGTACGCTCGACGAGAGACCTCTTGGGTGTCGCGCCTCGTCGCTGGGCCATTCGCGCTTCTCGCCATCGCCTCGGTGTGGAGCGGGCCGGCCCCGACCACGTCCCGCGCCGCGCCGCGCGACCTGATGACCGTCGTGCCGATGCTCCAGTCGACGACCGGTGCCGTCCATGGGCCGAGCATTCCCGATCTCAGTCTGACGCTCGCGGTGCCGAGCATCCCAAGCGCGTACGCTCGTCGGCTCAAGAGCGCGCGAGCCATCATCTGGCTGCGCGATGGCTCGGAGTTCGAGGTGCCCGCTCGCCCGTTTGGGCAAGCGGAGCTCGGTCACCCCGTGGTGCCGGCCGATCTGCAAGCTCGCTGGCTGACGCCTGCCGAATCAATCGAACCGGGTCGGACGGCAGTCATCGCCGACGTCGACTCGACGGACTGGCGCCGGATGGCAGGCGGCGTCGACAGCATCACCGTTCTGGGTTCGATCGCGGTCGACAGCGCCTATATCGCCGCGAGACTGCCCTTCACGTCGGGCGCGAGTATGTCGCTGCCCGGATTCCGCGGCCAGATCCAGATGGCGACACATACCGACACGATGGCCGCCGCCACAATCCGCGCCCGTAGTTTCTCGGGCGGGACGAACCCGGATCTACGCTTCATCATCGGGGGGTCGAGGATGAACCTGGCCCTCGTCAATCGGACTCGCGGTGAAGCGGCGGCGCTCAGCTTCAGCGGTTGGTCGGGCGGCGTCTCGTTCGCAGGCACGCCGCCCCTCAACGTCACCACCGGCACCCTACAGGTGCAGTGCTGCAACCATCTGCGGAGCGACGCGCGCCCGGACGACGCATGGCTCTCACACGCGGAACTGATCGTCTACGGCCAACGATTCGTCGGCAGCTATCCGTTTCGGAGCTCGGCATCTTTCGGCGGGCGACCGATCTTACCCGATTAGGTCGTCGATCGGTCCTGCGTCGTCACCGCCGCGCCGGCAGCTCCACGAAATCCGCCGTCCGGGGCATCCGCTGCATCACCGCCAGGAGCTCCGGCGGCGGCACCATGAGCTTGCGTGCGCCGAGATCGAGCCAGCCGCCGCTCGACTGCACGCGCGCCGCCAGCGCCCCCTCCGCCGACCAGAACTCGTTCACGAGCGCGAACCGCGCCCCGTCCGGGCTCATCGCGCGCACGGCGAGCGTCACCGTGACGACGTCGTGCAGCCCGACCTCGCGGAAGTACTCGATCTCGTCCTTGCGCACGACCGGCCCGAAGGCGCGCCGCCGGAACTCGGCGGCGGGAAAGCCATGCTCGGCGAAGAACGCCAGTCGCACGTCGGCTGCGAGGTCGAGGTACGCCGTGTTCCCCATGTGACCGTTGAAGTCCATGGTGCGCCAGCCGGCGAGGAACTGTCGCGCGTAGCGGCCGTCGGCGGTGGTCATCGAAATCCGGAGTCTCCGATCGCGGTCGTCGGGGGTGTCAGCCGGGCGGAGGGAGCAGCCAGCGGGCCACCGCCAGCCACGGCGCGCTCGTGCTCAGGACGAGCTCGGCCAGATGCACGCCGACCATCGCCGCGCCGGCGGTGAGATAGATCGGGTGTACGCGCCCCCGCGTGCGCCAGTCGTAGCCGATCGCGACGAGGAGCAGCGAGTCGGCGATCAGCGAGAAGACGACGAAGGGGTTCTCCACCATCGGCAGCAGGTGCCGGAAGCGCAGCCACGCGGGCCCGAGCAGCGAGATCGTCGCGAGCAGGAGCAGGCGCTTGTGCCGCTCGCGGTCGCGACGCCAGACGATCGCGACGCCCACGAGCGAGCAGAACACCACCATCTCGATCAGCACGTTCACGAACTGTCCGAGCGCGAAATCGCCGCCGGACGCGCGATCGCGCAGCGTCGCCGCGTAGCCGATCTGCACCGCGGACGGGACCATCGCGGCGGCGAGCGCCGCACCCAGCCACCCGAGGCGGCGATGCACCGCCACGCGCCGCGTGCGCACGAGCGCGACCTGCGCCCCGAACAGCGCGATCCATCCCATGAACGCGGCGGCGTGGAGATGGACCCACGGCAGCGCCACGAAGCGCCCGCGGAGGAGTGGCACGAAGTAGGTCGTGGAGAACCCGACCAGCACGACGGCGACGGCGAGCACCGCCATCGCCGGAAAGAAGCGACTCCGCGCCGGCACCGCGCGCGCACGTCCGGCGGCGGTGGCGCGCGGCGACGGCGCGAGCGCGCTCACCGAGGCATCGACGTCGTCATGCATGCTCCACCGCCGCTGGGCCGACCGGTTCCGCGCGAGCCTGCGCCCGCCGCCGCTCGCTGCGCCGGAAGTAACGTTCGGCGAGCCCGACCGCCAGCAGCGGCAGCACGACGTCGAGCCGCAGGCTCGCCCATCCACTCACCTCGACGCGCGGATTGCCGCTGCGCGGCACGAGCAGCGCCGCGCCGAGCGGTCCGGCGGAGAAGACGAGGTGGGAGATCGCGTTCCAGCCGAAGTGCAACGCAATCGGGGCGACGACGGAGCCGGTGACGACGAACGCGCGCGCCCACATGAAGCCCATCGCGCCCGTCATCAGCAGCAGGTACGCCAGCAGCACCGGATTCCCGAACGCGCCGTAGCTGAACCAGTGGTAGACGCCGAAGACCGCGGCGTCGAGCAGCACGGCGCGCGGCGCGCCGAGCCAGCGGATGGCGCGATGGAGGAGATATCCGCGGAAGAGCAGCTCCTCGTACAGCACCGAGTTCACGGTGAACCGGAGGCGCTCGAGCAGGGTGCGCGGCTCGAGCGCCGGATTCGGGACGAAGGCGTCACCCGCCGCCAGCGCATGCCCGATGTGCTGGACCGGCGCGACGCCGCCGAGGAACAGAATGCCCACCGCCGCTTCCCGCGCGCGGCGCCGCGGCTGGTCGAACCCCAGCGCGCGCAGCCCGCGCCCCTCGAGGCGCAGCAGGAGCCAGGAGAGCGCGAGCAGCAGCGCCCCGATCACGGCGCGGCGGCCCGCAGGGCGGACTCGCGGATCGGCACCTGCTCCCCCGACCGGAGCTGCACGAGGTAGCGGGGCTCGGGCTCGACCGACATCAGCAGCAGCACGATGCCGCGCGCACCCGCGCGCGAGCCCTCGACCACCTGCACGGGCGCGTGGTGCGCGAAGGCGACGCCGTCGATCGGCTCGCCCGCCAGCCAGCGATCGCCGAGCCCGCGCAGCGTCATGTCGGCTCCCTCCGCTCGATCGGCACCCACAGCTCGACCACCCCCGCGCCCGCGGCCGGATCGAAGCGCTCGTCGTAGCGCTCGAAGTCGGGCGAGTGTGCGGAGCGATGCCCGGAGCGCGGGAGCCACTGGCCGAAGATGGCGTCCCAGAGCGGCCCGAGCCCGGCGATCGGCCCGTGGTGCTCGAAGACGGCGTAGTGGGCGGCGGGGATCCGCACGCGGCCGATCCCGGGCGCGAGCGCCGCGAGATTCTCGACCTCGACGCCGCACAGGTACTCCACCGTCTCCGCCTCGGGATCCCCGCTGCAGATGACGCCGTAGGTCGTGGCGCCGATCTGCCCCGGCAGAGGAATCAGCCGCGTGAGCGCCTGCCACTGGTCAGGGATCGCACGCGCAGCCTCGGCGAAGGTGTGCGTGCGGCGCACGCCGGCGACGTGCATCGCCCGGCCGTCGGCGTAGCGTGCGGGCTCGATCCGATTCATCGCTGCTCCGGCGAAGTGGTGGGCGCGGGCGCCGGCGGCGGCGAGGAGAAGAGCGCACGAATCTCCTCGCGCACGCGCCGCGGACGCCCCGTCCGCGGGTGCACCGGCACCCACAGCGTGCGCGAGCGCGCCAGCAGGCGACCGTCGCCGGCATGACGGATCTCCGTCAGCCGCTCGAAGGTGAGCCCCTCGAGCTGCCCGACCGTGGTGCGGACGTCGATCTCGTCGCCCTCGTGCGCGGGGCTGTGATAGTCGATCTCGTGCCGCCGGAGCACCCACGCCACCTCGGCGCGCGTCTCCGGCGTCGTGAGCGCCACCCAGTGCGCGAGCGCGATGTCCTGCGCCCACTGCACGTAGACGACGTTGTTGACGTGCGCCTGCTCGTCGATGTCGGCGGGGCGCACGCGCACGCGGCGCGTGTAGCTGGCGGTCGGTCGCTCGGTCACGAGGCTCGCTCCTGCGCGCGCAGCTCCGACTCGAGACTCGCGGCCTTCGTCAACAGATGGTTGCGCTCCGGGATGCTCGCCGTCCGCTCCGCCGCCGATCGATAGTGCACGACGGCACGGCGGAGATCGCCCGCCCGCTCGAGGAGATATCCGCGCACGGCGTCGAGCCGGTGATGACGCGTCACGCGGTCGTCAGCGTCCAGCGGCGCCAGCATCGCGAGCCCCGCCTGCGCGCCGTGCACCATCGCGGTCGCGATCGCGCGGTTCAGGGTCACGATCGGATTGTCGGCGATCCGCGCGAGCACGCCGTACAGCGCGAGGATCTGCGGCCAGTCGGTCGCGTCGGTGCTCGGCGCCTCGTCGTGCAGCGCCGCGATCGCCGCCTGGAGCTGATACGGACCGACGGCCCCCCGTCGCATCGCCGACTCCACGAGCGCCACCCCTTCGGCGATCGCCGGCCGGTTCCAGCGCGAGCGGTCCTGCCGGTCGAGTGGGACGAGCCCGCCGTACTCGTCCACGCGCGCCGCGCGCCGCGCATCGGTGAGGAGCATGAGGGCGAGCAGCCCCGCGACTTCGCCGTCGTGCGGCAGCGCCGCGTACAGCAGGCGCGCGAGCCGGATCGCCTCGTCGGCCAGCTCGGCGCGGTGCACGCTCTCCCCCGCACTGCTCGCGTACCCTTCGTTGAAGATCAGGTAGAGGACGTGCAGCACCGCGCGAAGCCGGTCCGCGCGCTCGTCGTCACCGGGCATCGCGAACGGCACGCCGGACGTGCGGATGCTCTGCTTGGCGCGGCTGATCCGCTGCGCCATCGTCGCTTCGGGAACGAAGAAGGCACGCGCGATCTCGGCCGTCGTGAGTCCGCCGACGGCGCGCAGGGTGAGCGCGATCGCCGAGGCGTCCGTGAGCGCGGGATGGCAGCACATGACGAGGAGGACGAGCGAATCGTCCCGTGCCACGTCCACCTCCCCGTCCGGCGGCGGCACGAAGGCCCACTCCGCGAGCACCTCTCCGACGACGCGCTCCTCGCGCCGCCGTCGCGCGCGCTCGCTGCGCAACTGGTCGGTGAGCCGCCGCGTGGCGACGTGATACAGCCAGCCGCGTGGATTCGCGGGGACGCCCTCCCCCGGCCACTGCTGCACCGCGGCGAGCATCGCCTCCTGCACGGCGTCCTCGGCGGCGGCGAAGTCGCGGTGCCGGCGTGCGAGCGCGCCGAGCACCTGCGGCGCGAGCTCGCGCAGCAGGCGCCCGACGTCCTGCGTCGTCCCGGTCGCGATCACGCGTCGGTGGCGGGTGCGCTCATCACCTGACGCACCTCGATGGGGATGCGGAGCGGCGTCCCGCCCGGACCGGGAGCTGCGGACGCCTCGCCGGCGATCGCATACGCACGCTCGGGCGACTCCACGTCCACCAGCCAGTAGCCGACGAGAAACTCCTTCGACTCGGCGAACGGCCCGTCGGTGACGGGGGGGCCGCCGTCCTTCGGCGCGCGCACGAGCTTCGCCTGCCCCGGCGGCGCGAGCCCCTCGGCGCCCACCAGCTCACCCGCCTCGGTGAGGCGCTGGTTGAGCTGGTGCATGAAGTCGATGTGGGCCCGGAAGTCGTCCGGCGACCACTGCGTGAGCTGATAGTCACCGTCGCCGCGCGGGGCGTGCATCATGAGCATGAATCGCATCGTCGTCTCCTGGTCTCGAGCACCGTCGGTGGTGCCGTCAGGATGGAGTCGGTGCCGGAACGTGGATCTCGACATCGGCGCGGCGCCGACCGCGCCCGAGCCACGGCGGCGGTGCGGGATCGGACGGCGGCGCAAGCTAGCGGCCGGCCGGCGGCGACGCCATCACGGCTCCGGGCGGAGGCAGAGCTCGAAGTAGACGTGGGGGGTGCCGCGGTAGACGGCGCGTCCGCGCTCCGCGTATCCGCATCGCGCGTAGAAGGGACCGGCCCCCGCCGCGGCGTCGTAGGCGTCCAGGCGGATCGCATCCGCCGGCCAGGCGATGGCGGCCTCGCGTGCCGCCTCGAGCAGCCGGCCACCGACGCCGCGCCGCTGGTACGCCGGCAGGACGGCCATGCTCGTGAGATAGAGGGGGCGCGGCACGGCGGTGAAGTAGGTGGGGTCGATCGCCCACGGTTTGCGCGTGGCGAGGGTCAGCGTCCCCACGACGCGCTGCCGCTGCCGCGCGACGAGCACCCGGGCGCTCTCGATCGTCTGGAGGACGACGCGCTCGCTGGTGGTGAACGACCAGGGGCCGCGTCCGTGGCGCGCCGTCAGGTCGTCGGCGACGAGCGCGTGCAGCGCCGCGAGCGACGGCGCATCGGACGGCGTCGCGACGGCGATGCTCACGCGCGGCATCGGGTCGCGGTCGTTCGCGGGGGGCGCGAGACGCCCCGTCCATCGGCCGCGACGCGCATCGCGCGCATCAGCGCAGCGCCTGCGGGACGCGCAGCACCGCGGCCAGCGCCGGCTTCGGGCGCCGCTGGCGATCGAACAGCAGCGGATGGTTCGTGCGTCCCGGCACCGGGTACCCGTTCTTCCACGACATGCCGTCGTGCACGCCCCAGAGCGTGACGCGGGCGAGCTTGTCGCGCTTGCGGTGAAAGATCGTGAACAGCGCCGCGTAGCGCGCCGCGAGCCGCTGCTGGACGTCGGCGGGGAGTCCGTCGCGGTAGGGATCGAGATACGTCCGGAACTCCTCGAGCTGGAACTGCGGATCGCTCATCCCCTGGCCGATGATCTGCCCCTCGCGCGTGAGCGGGAGCACGTCCACATCGAGCTCGGTGATCATCACCTTCACCCCGAGGGTGGCGAAGGAGTCGATCGCCGCTTCGACGTAGTGGTTCTCGGGATAGTTGAGCCCCCAGTGCCCCTGCATCCCGACGCCGTCGATGCGGATGCCCTGCCGCTGCAGCATGCGCACCATGCGCATGATCCCGTCACGCTTGGCCGGCCGCCAGGCGTTGAAGTCGTTGTAGTAGAGCTCCGCGCCGGGCGCGTACTCGCTCGCGAAGCGGAAGGCGAGGGAGACGAGCGAGTCGCCGTGCCCGACGCCGCGCACCCACGTCGTCGGCCGGTAGGAGCCATCGTTGTCGATCACCTCGTTCACGACGTCCCACGCGTGCACCCGTCCCGCGTAGCGTCCGGCGACGGCTTCGATGTGGCGGCGCATCCGCTCGACCTGCGCCTCGCGCGCGTTGGGGCGCCCGTCGTCATCCTGGAAGAACCAGGCGGGCGTCTGGTTGTGCCACACGAGCGTGTGCCCGACGATGAACATCCCGTGCCGCTCGCCGAACGCCACGAAGTCGTCGGCAGGCGTCCAGTTCCACACCCCCGGCCGCGGATTGAGCGACTCGGCCTTCATCACGTTCTCCGCCGTGATGGTGTTGACGTGGTGCCGCACGAGGCGCAGCGACGCCGAGTCGGCGCCGGCGACGATCGCGTCGTTCACGGCGGTGCCGAGGAGGAAGTCGTGCTGATAGGCGCGGGCGAGCGCGTCGGGCGCGTCGCCGACGCCGGCGTGCGCGCATCCGGCGACGAGCAGCGCGCTGCTCAGCCGTCGAAGGTCGTTCATCATGTCCGCCGATCGCGTGAAGGTCGTGGGCGGCGCGCGCCCCGGCGCGCGACGGGGTGAATCTACCCCGTCCGCGCGGCGCCGCACGATCGCCCCCGGTGCCGGCGGCGCGGCGTGCGTCCGCCTACAGACCCACCCGGCGCAGGAGCAGCGCGACGCCGAAGGTGGCGGCGCCCATCGCGAGCCCGAACACGCCCATCACGACGGGCAGGAGGAAGAGCTGCGTCGAGATCGAGTGCAGGGGAAGCACCGCCACCAACACGATCATCATGAGCGCGCCGGCGATCGCGCCGCCCATGCCGCCGCCGTCGATGAGGCGACGCATCGTCGATGGACCCGACTCGAACGCGCGCACGGTGCCGAGGACCGGACCGAGACACACCACGAGCATCAGCAACCACTCGAACATGAGAGCACCGGGTGCAGCGGACATCATGTCTCGTGAGAGCGGCGCGGCGTCGCGTCGAAGCAATGATAACGCGATTCGTCGCTCGCGCGCGCGTCGTCGTACCGGTCGCGACGGTGCACGCCGTCGTGTGTGGCCGAGGCTGCGTGCGCGGCGCCGTGACGACGAGTCGAAGCACGCCCATGCGATGCGTCGTCGCGTCCGCTCCGCACGCAGGCGACGTCGGCGGCTGACTGGCTCGGCGGCGTTCGATGCACGCGCATGCGACGCCGAGCATGCACGTGACGATGAACAGATGTCGGTATGCGACTTGCCCCCTAGCGTGCAGGAATCAGTCGGGGGGAAGGATGTCGTTCGTGTCGCGGCGATTGCAGCTCGGAGCGTTGTTGAGTTTCGTCCCGATCGTGACCGGCGTGCTGTTGTGGTCCAACATCGGCGCCGCGGATCCGCCACTGCGACTGAAGGCGAGCCTCTCCGAGCGCACCCTGAGCGTGATCGAGGACGGCGAGGTGGTGCAGACGTACGGCATCGCGATCGGCCGACCGAGCTACCCGACCCCCACCGGATCCTTCCGCACGGGGCGCATCGAGTGGAATCCGAGCTGGACGCCGCCCGCGTCCGACTGGGCGAAGAACGAGCCGCCCAAGTCGCCCGGCGATCCCGAGAATCCGATGCAGGGGGTGAAGATCTACTTCCAGGCGCCGGACTACTTCATCCACGGGACCAACGACCCCGCGTCGATCGGCGAGGCGGCCTCGCACGGCTGCATCCGCATGACCGAGAGCGACGCGCGCGAGCTCGCACGACGCATCCAACGCGCGGGCGGCGGCGTGCCGTTCGACATCGTCGAATAGGCGCCACGCCGCACCACGAGCAGCGAGGGACGACGCGCGATCGCGCCTCGTGCCTCGCTGCTCGTTTCGAGCGCACGCATTCCGTCCCCCCCGCCACGCCTCGCGCACCGCATGGGGTACATGACTTGCCCCTCTCGACATCGTAGTCGTCGTGGAGGGCTCCATGTCATTGTGGTCGCGTCGCTGGCACCTCGCTGCACTCCTGGCCTTCGTACCCGTCGCCACGGGGGTGCTGCTCTGGTCCAACGTCGAGGAGCGCCCCGATCCGGGGCTGTCGCTCTCCGTCAGCCTCTCGGCGCGCACGCTCAAGGTGATCGAAGGAGGGAAGGTCGTGCGGACCTACGGCGTCGCCGTCGGCAGCCCGAAGTATCCGACGCCGACCGGCTCCTTCCGGACCGGGACGATCGACTGGAATCCGAAGTGGACGCCACCGCCGCGGAAGTGGGCGCGCAACAAGAAGCCGGGGCGGCCGGGCGACCCCGACAACCCGATGCAGGGGGTGAAGATCTACTTCAAGGCGCCGTGGTACTTCATTCACGGGACGAACAATCCCGGCTCGATCGGCGAGGCGGCGTCGCACGGCTGCATCCGCATGCGGACCCGCGACGCGGTGAATCTCGCGAAGCGCATCCAGAAGGCGGGGGGCGGCGTGCCGCTGGTGATCAGGCCGTGACGGCGCGTCCGAGGTCGTGATCGTGCGCGATGCCTCGGGACGGCCCGGCATGCCGGCCACCCGAGGCATCCGTCGTCTCGCGCGGGCGCTGCGAGCGCTGCGCGGGCGGCGCGGCTATCGCCGCATCACCTCGATGCTCCCTCCGAAGATCGCCGCGAGCGTCAGCAGCCCCGCCGCGATCCCGGCGACCGCCGCCCCCACGCTCGCCGAGTGACGCACGGCCACGCGCCAACCGGCGTCGTCACGCGCCGCGGACGCGGCAGGCAAGGCCAGCCCATGGCTCCCGAAGCAGCCGACGACCACGCCGAGGACGAGAGGGAGCCGCAGGTCGTCGCGCAGGACGAGGCCGCCGAGGGAGAGCGCCCCCACCACGACGCACCCCCACAGTACGGAGGTCGGCGCCTGTCGAGGCTGGCACCAACATGCGGGGATTCGCTCCCGCGGACCGAGCCCCGCCGGCCGTCAGCGGCGTCGCGCGTGCCGCCGCTCGACGACGAGGCAGCCGGCGTAGGCGAAGCGGCGCCCCGTGCCGTCCACCCCGAACTGGGGGATGTACGCGTCGCGCACCTCGTCCAGCGGCCGCAGCATCGCCTCCCGATCGCGCAGCACGGGATCGAAGAGGTACTCGACCCCGTCGTGCCGAAAGACGATCCACGCATGTCGGACGTCGAGCACCCCGTCCTCGAGACAGTAGCCGGTCACGAAGTCGGCGTCGATGCGCAGCTCCACCAACTTGCGCCACCCCCAGAGCGCGAAGTCCTCGCAGTCCCCCGCCCCCCGCCGCTCGAACGCGGTCGGATGCTGCCAGTGGTCGCCCTCGCCGAACAGCGCCTGGTCGCTCACGTAGCGGCAGCGCAGCAGCCACTCCTGGATCTCGTCGATCGTCGCGACCTCCACGCGGCTTCGCCCCGCGAGGTACTCGGCGAAGTCGTGCCGCGCGCCGGCGCCGTACATCGCGAGCGTCGGCACCGCATGGAGCCGCTCCCACGGGTCGCTCTCGGGGAGGATGCGCACCGCCAGGCGCAGCACCGGCCGGACGGTCCAGTCGAGCAGCCTGCGCATCACGGCGTGCGCGATCGCCGGCGCGTGCGCGCGGGGACCGCACCGACGAGCGCCGCCGGCGCCTGGCAGCGCCAGGCATCGGCGAGCAGCAGCTCCAGCTCGGACACGCTCACCGCCTCGAGCCGCACGAGGATCGCGGGAAATCCGTCGTAGTGCGGCTCGGTGAAGAACTTCGTCTGATCGGAGGCGAGGAGCAGCTCCTTTTGCGCGAGGTTGGCGACCCGCACTGCGAGCACGCCGGGGTTCGGGACGCGCGCCGTCTTCGGCGCGACCCGCTCGAGCCAGACCCACGCGAATCCCCCGGGCTTGCCCTTCGCGCGCACCGCGAAGGCGAAGCGGTCCGCCCCCTCCTCGGCCTCGGGAAACGAGAGGGCGATGCGTCGGACGTCGTCCTGCGTGGCCATGGTCTCCTCCCTCCTGCGGCAGGTCGCGCACCTGGTTCCGGAACGGCGCGAGGTACGATAACCTATCGCCGCGCCGCGGCATCCGTGCTCCGGCGCTCCAGCCACCGAGCCCACCGCCGGAGACCTTCATGTCCACCTCCCGTCGCGACTTCCTCGCCACCTCCGTCGCCGCCGCCGTCGCCGCCACCTTCGGGCGACCGGCGCTCCTGCAAGGGTGGGCCGGCCGGAGCGGCCGGAACGCCTTCACCGCGATCCGTCGCAACGTCGGCTTCTTCACGATGCGCGGCGGGACGATCGGCTTCCTCGTCAGCCCATCGGGGATCGTGGTGGTGGACAGTCAGTTCCCGGCCGAGGGGAAGGCGTGCCTCGACGGCATCAACGAGCGCTCGGGGGGGCGGCCGGTCGACGCCCTCGTCAACACGCACCATCACAGCGACCATTCGGGCGGGAACGTCGCCTTCCGCGGCGTGGCGAAGACGGTGGTCGCGCACGCGAAGGCAGACGAGCACATGCGGCAGCCGCCGGGCGGCCAGCCGCCGGCGGACCAGCTCTTCCCCGACACCACCTTCGCCGACCGCTGGTCGCTCGACCTCGGCGACGAGCGGGTGACCGCGCGCCACTACGGCCGCGCCCATACGAGCGGCGACGCCGTCGTCACCTTCGAGCGCGCGAACGTGGCGCACCTGGGCGACCTCCTGTTCCACCAGCGCCACCCGGTGGTGGATCGGGCGGCGGGCGCCTCCCTGCGCAGCTGGATGTCGGTGCTCGACCAGACGCTGCGAGACCACGCGAACGACACGGTCTACATCTTCGGCCACGCCAACACCGGGCTCCCGGTGACCGGCGGCCGGAGCGACGTGGTGCAGTTCCGCGACTACCTGGGGGCGCTCCTCGCCTTCGTGGAGACGCAGGTCAAGGCCGGCCGGTCGCGGGAGGAGGTGCTGGCGATGCGCGACCCGCTCCCGGGGTTCGAGAGCTTCGGCCGCTTCGGCCAGGCGGGCCCCCGCGATCCGCTGACCTGCGCCTACGAGGAGGTCACGGCGGGGTAGCCCCGCGCCGCGGGGACGGGGGGGGGGCGGATCGAGATCGACCGGCGGCCGGGGGATTGCCCCGCCGCCGGTCGATCGTCTCTGGATTGGTGAGTTGGCGCACGTCCGCTAGACTGCAATCCTGGCCTTCCGGCAGCGGCCGGTCGTTCGACCGCCTGCGCTCGGCCGTCGGTCCCCACCCCAGTTCGGCACCCCCCAATGTTGCTCTCGCCCAGCCGAGTGAAGCGTCTCGGCGCGATCCTCCTGTGCACCCTCGCCGCGAGCTGCTCGTCGAACGACGCGCTCCTCGTTCCCTTCGCCCCGCCGACGCTGGCCTCGGTCGCCCCCGCCTCCGCGGTGCAGGGGACCACGGCCACCGTGACCCTCACCGGCACGAACTTCGTCAAGGGTGCGACCTCGGTCCGGGTGAGCGGCGAGGGGGTGACCGCCAGCGGCATCTCGGTGGCGAGTCCGACCTCGCTCACGGCGAACGTCGTCGTCGCGGCTGGCGCCACGCTGGGGGCGCGCGAGCTCCGGGTGGTCACCGCCGCCGGTGAGAGCGGGACGGGGACCTTCACGGTACTGCCCCCGGCGCCGACGCTGACGGCGCTCGCCCCCGCGGCGCTGGTGCAGGGCGCGACCGCGACGGTGACGCTGACGGGGAGCAACTTCGTCGCCGGCGGGACGACGGTCGCCGTGAGCGGCGCCGACGTGACGGTGGGTGCCGTCACCGTCGCCAGCGCGACCTCGCTGACGGTGAGCCTGTCGGCAGCCGCCGGCGCCGCCCCCGGTCCTCGCTCCGTCACCGTCACGACGGTGGGCGGGACGAGCAGCGCGCAGACGCTCACGATCCTCCCCCCGCCGCCGACGCTCACGGCCATCGCGCCGACGCAGATCGTCGCCGGGCAGAGCACCGTCCTCACCCTCACCGGCACCAACTTCGTCGCCGGCGCCACGATCGCGATCAGCGGCGTGGGCGTCACGGCGACCGACGTCATCGTCACGAGCGGCACCGCCATCCAGGCGAAGCTCACCGCGGCCCCCGACGCGGCGCCGGGCCCGCGCTCGGTCACCGTCACCACGGTCGGCGGCACGAGCGCCCCGCAGACGCTGACGGTGCTCCCGTCGGCGCCCACGCTCTCGTCGATCGCCCCCGCCAGCGGCGTGCGCGGGACGTCGGTCGCGGTCACGATCACCGGCACCAACTTCGTCCCCGGGACGACGAGCGTGCTGATCGGCGGCTCGGGCGTCACCGTCGACGACGTCGTCGTCACGAGCCCGACCACGATCACCGCCACCTTCGTCATCGGCGCGTCGGCGGCGCTCGGCACGCACGCGGTGACGGTGGCGACGCCCGGCGGCACGAGCGGCCCGGCCGCCTTCACGATCTTCCCCCCTGCCCCCGTCCTCGCGGGGATCGCGCCGGGGAGCGGCGTGCAGGGCACCACCGCCGCGGTGACGCTGACCGGTGCCAACTTCGTCACCGGCGGCACGACGGTCGGCGTCAGCGGTAGCGGCGTCACTGTGAGCAACGTCGTCGTCAGCAGCGCGACCTCCCTGACGGCCGATCTGACCATCGCCGCCGGCGCCGCGCTCGGCGCGCGCGCCATCACCGTCACGACGAGCGGCGGGACGAGCGGCGCGCAGAGCTTCGTCGTCTTCCCGCCGGCGCCGACGCTCGCGTCGCTCGCGCCGACCAGCGGCGTCCAGGGGACGACGGTGAGTGTCACCCTCACGGGGACCAACTTCGTCGCCGGCTCGACGACGGTCGGGATCACCGGCACCGGAGTGACGGTGAGCAACGTCGTCGTCTCGAGCGCGACCTCGCTCACCGCCGACCTCACCATCGCCGCCGGCGCGGCGCTCGGCGCCCGCACGGTCACGGTCACCACCTCCGGCGGGACGAGCGGCGGGCAGAGCTTCACCGTGCTGCCGCCCACGCCGACGCTGACCGGCATCGCGCCGAGCAGTGGCACGACCGGCACGACGACGAGCGTGACGCTCACCGGCACGAACTTCGTCCCCGGCGCGACCACGGTCGCGGTCAGCGGGACGGGAGTCACCGCGAGCAACGTCGCCGTCGCCAGCGCCACCTCGCTGACGGCGGACTTCACCCTCGCCGCGGGCGCGACCCTCGGGGCGCGGACGGTCACGGTGACGACGGCGGGCGGGACGAGCGGGACGCAGACCTTCGTCGTCGCGCCGCCGGCCCCGACGCTCACCAGCATCAGTCCGACGAGCGGCGTCGTGGGGACGGCGGTCTCCGTGACGCTCACCGGCACCAACTTCGTCCCCGGCCAGACGACGGTCGGGGTGAGCGGCAGCGGCATCACCGTGAGCGGCGTGACCGTCGGCAGCAGCACCTCGGCCACGGCCACCTTCACCATCGCCGCGGGCGCGACGCTCGGCGTTCGCAACGTCACGGTCACGACGCCCGGCGGCACGAGCGCGCCGGAATCGTTCACCGTGCTTCCGCCGGCACCGACGCTCACCGGCATCGCGCCGAGCAGCGGGGTGGTGGGGACCACGGTCAGCGTGACGCTGACGGGAACCAACTTCGTCACCGGCGCGACGACCGTCGCCGTGAGCGGCACGGGCGTCACGGTGAGCAACGTGTCCGTCGCCAGCGGAACCTCGCTCACCGCCGACGTCACGATCGGCGCGGGCGCGACGCTCGGCGCGCGCACCGTGACCGTCACAACGAGCGGCGGGACGAGCGGCACGCAGAGCTTCGTCGTCTTCCCGCCGGCGCCGACGCTGACGGCGCTCTCGCCGACCAGCGGCGTCCAGGGGACGACGACCTCGGTCACCCTCACGGGGACCAACTTCGTCGCCGGCTCGACGACGGTCGGGATCACCGGCACCGGAGTGACGGTGAGCAACGTCGTCGTCTCGAGCGCGACGTCGCTCACCGCCGACTTCACCGTCGCCGCCGGCGCCACGCTCGGCGCGCGGTCGGTGTCGGTCACGACGTCGGGCGGCACGAGCGGGACGCAGAGCTTCACCGTGATTCCGCCCGCGCCGACGCTCACCGCGCTCTCCCCCGCCGCCGGCGCGCAGGGGGTGACGCGTAGCGTGACGCTCACCGGAACGAACTTCATCACCGGTCAGACGACGGTCGCCGTGAGCGGCACGGGCGTCACGGTGAGCAACGTGAGCGTCGCGAGCGCGACCTCGATGACCGCGGACTTCACGATCGCGGCGGGTGCGGCGCTCGGCGCGCGCACCGTGACCGTGACCACCCCCGGTGGCACGAGCGGGGCGCAGAGCTTCACCGTCGTCGCGCCGCCGTCGATCACGAGCTTCGTGTCGTCGGCGACGCAGGTGACGTCGGTGCAGCCGGTGCAGCTCACCTGGGCGACGACCGGTGCGACGACGTGCACGATCAACAACGGCGTGGGCACGGTGGCCTGCTCGGGGAGCACGATCGACACCCCGGGGAGCTCGCAGACCTACACGCTCACCGCGAGCGGGAACGGCGCGACGGTGACGCAGTCGATCACCGTGACGGTGAACGCCGCCGGTCGCTTCGTCTACTCGAGCGCGGACGCCGACGACCAGCTGCGCATGTGGGAGATCGCGCTCGCGACCGGTGACCTGTCGGCGATCGGGACCGGGACGATCGCCGCCGTGGACGGGCCGTTCAGCGTCGCCGCCGACCCGAACGGGCGGTACGTCTACGCGACGAACTTCCCCGCCGCCTCGGTGTCGATGTACGCCATCGCCCCGGTCACCGGCGCGCTGTCGTCGCTCGGCACCATCGCGACCGGCAACGGGCCGCGCAAGATCGTCGTCGATCCGGCGGGGCGGTTCGCCTACGTCCTCAACTTCACCGATGCCACGGTCTCGGCGTACACGATCGGTGGGACCGGGCAGCTCGTCGCGAACGGGAGCGTGAGCACCGGCGCCGCGCCGATCGACCTCGCGGTCGACGCGCTGGGGCGCTACGCCTACGTCACCTCGATCGCCACCGGCAACGTCAACGTGTTCGCGATCGACGCCGACGGCACGTTGACGTCGGCGGGCAGCGTGCCGGCCGGCACCGCGCCGTTCGGGATCGCGACCGACCCGACCGGACGGTTCGTCTACGTGACCGACAACTCCACGAACGAGGTCCTCGCGTTCACGATCGGCGCCGGCGGCTCGCTGACCGCCGCCGGCAGCATCGCCGCCGGCCCGGGGATGGTGAGCATCACCGTCGACGCGACCGGGCGCTACGTCTACGCGAGCTCGCTCGGCGGTGGCGGGGTGTACGGGTACGCGATCAACCAGACCACCGGCGCGCTCTCCAACGTCGGGTTCTTCGTGGCCGGCGCCGCCCCCAACTCGCTGATGACCGATCCGCAGGGGCGGTTCCTCTACGTCGCGAACCAGGCAGGCAACACGATCTCGGTCTTCGGCATCACCTCCGGGACCGGCGCGCTGACGCTCGTGAACACCATCGCCGCGGGCAACGGGCCGCTCGGCATCGCCGTCTCCCGCTGATCCGCCGACCATGCATCACGATTCATCTTCTTCCGCGAGCCGTGCCGTGAATTTCCGTGCAGCATTCGCCGTGGCGCTTCTCGCCGCACTTCCGGCCACGCTCCCGGCGCAGGCGGCGCCGCGGCGTGCGGGCGGATTCTCCCTGGCGGCCGGCGTCGGCGCCGGCTCGACCTCATTCTCCTGCGACGCCTGCGTGTCGCAGCGTGACGACGGCGTCGGTGCGGTGCTGCGACTCGGCGTGAACGCGAGCTCGCACCTCACCCTCGCCGCCGAGGCGAGCGGCTGGCGCGCCGACTACGACGCGCTGCGCGGCACCGGCAAGGCGCGCGTGGGGCTCGCGCAGCTCGTCCTGCAGTGGTATCCCAGCGCGTCGGCCGGCGCGTTCGTGAAGGCGGGGGGCGGCGTGGCCGCGATCCGCGACGAGCTGACGCTGAACGACGTCGGCAGCGTCACCGTGTCCACCCGCAATCCGGCGTTCGTCGTGGGCGCCGGCTGGGAGGTGGGGCTCGGCCGCCACTGGGCCGTCGTCCCCTTCGCCGACCTGAACGTCGTTTCGAAGGGCGACCAGACGGTGAACGACGCCGAGACGGGCGAGCGGCTCGGCGCAACGCTGCTGCACGCGGGCGTGGCCATCCGCGTGCGCTGACTCGGGGTCGGATCCCGTCGCGTCACGCCACTTCGGCGTGACGCGTAGCCACCCCTCGCGCGTCACGGAGCGCCGCGCGCCTCGCCCCCCCGCTCGCTCTACCGCGCCTCCCCCGCGCCGCGCGGGATCGACAGGACGGCGACGAAGGCGAGGATCGCGTAGCCGGCCATGAGCAGGAAGAGCGGGCGGTAGCCACCGAGCAGATCGAACAGGCGGCCGTTGAGCGGATCGCCGATCGCGCCGCCGAGCGCGATGCAGAGGAGGAAGAGGGAGGCGAGGACGCCCCGTCGCGCGGGCGGCACCTGCTCCACGAACAGCGGGTAGGTGTTCACGGTCGGGAAGGTCCAGGCGGCGGAGGCCAGCGCCAGCAGCGGCACCGCCTGGCTCGACGTCCCGACCCGATCCAGCGCCAGCAGGCACGCGCCCATGATCGCGATGCCGAGCAGCATCGCGTTGCGCCGACCGAGGCGCACGCCGACGACGCCCGCCGGGAGCGCGCCGAGCACACCGCCGAGCGCCCACGCGATGAATCCGGTCGTCACCTCCTCGGGACGCACGCCGAAGCGCTCCGTCCCGTGCAGCGCGTACCAGGTGGTGAACGACTGGAAGGTGAGCTGCAGGAGGAGCGCCGCCAGGAAGACCGACCGCATCCCCGGGATCGTGCCGCGCACCGCCGACGCCGCCGCATCGAGGAGCGAGCGCACGGTCACGTCGGCGGTGCTCGACGACGAGACGCGCGCCTCGCGCACGCCGGTCGCGAACGCGAGGCCGATCGCCACGATCGTCGCCGCGGCGACGAGAAAGGCGGCACGCATCCCGAGCAGCCGGCCGAGCATCAGGAAGACGATCGCGCCGACGCACATCTGGAAGGTCACCGACGCGGTCGCGAGCGAGCGATGGCGCGACGGGACCACGTCGGCGAGGAGCGCCTGGAACGGAGCGCGCTGCGCGTTGATCCCCGCGTGCAGCAGCACGATCGCGGCGACGAGCGCCGTGAGCCCGAGCGCCGCCGACGACGGCAGGAGCGCCATGCCGAGCGCCGAGAGTCCGAAGCCGCCGAGCACGAACGGGCGCCGCCCTCGTCCGCGAGCGACCGCGCGATCGGAGGCAGGGCCGGTCCATGGCACCAGCGCGAGGAGCAGCACGTTGTCGATCGCCATCACCACGCCGATCAGCGTCCGCTGCTCGCCGAGCGCATCGCGCACCAGCGGCGGGACGAAGGTGCTGAGCAGCGGACCCGTGACGCCGGCGAAGAGTCCCCCGAGCCCGATGAGCGCGCACAGGCGCCACGGTGACGCGGGACGGGGTGACGGCGTCGCGCGCTCGGGGCGGACCGGCAGGTCGAGTACCGTCATGGACGCTCCGGGGGTGGGCGACGCTCAGCGGCTCGCGCGCGGCGACGCCGACGGCTGCGCGCGGGTGGAATCGGCGAACGCGAAGTAGCGATCGATGCGCCACTCGCCGTCGGAGTCGCGCACGAGCTGGGCGACGTAGCGGCCGAACTCGATCATGCGCGCGCCGCTGCTGTCGCGATAGAGCTGCTGGAACGCGCCGAACTCGGTCGCCTGGTCCTCGCCGAGGCGCCGGGCGCGCACGTCGAGCAGCAGATCCATGTCGCGGAGCGCCGCCCAGTTCGCGCGCGCCATCGCCGCCATGCCGGCCCGCCCCTGCACGGTGGCGAAGGCCGGCCACTCGAACACGGCGCTGTCGGTGAAGAGCGCGGCGTACACGTGCGGATCGGCGACGCGATACGCGCGCGCCAGCCGCGCGTCGAGCGAGTCGAGGGCGGCGTTCGCCCGCGCCGTCGAGGTGGTCTCCGTCGGCGCACAGGCGACGGCCAGCACGAGCCCTGCGGCGATGCCGATGCGGATCGTTCGGAGCATGACGCCCTCCGGGGGCGCGGTCGGTCGATGGAATCCAGCGCGATCAGTCGGCAGCGGTGGCGTCGGCGATCGGAGCCGCGGCGGCGTACTCCCGCTCCCGCCGCCGCGCGAGCTTCTGCAGGAGATTCGGCGCGACCCCGGGATGGTTCCACGGGCAGACCGAGAGGCAGATGCCGCACCCCTGATGCTCGTTGAAGAACGGCAGACAGCGGTCGAAGTCCACGTACCAGCGCCGCACGCCGCGCACGAGCTGCTTCTCCGGCGTGATCGCCGCCGGCGGGCAGGCGTTGGTGCACGCCTGACAGCGCGCGCAGAAATCGTCGGCGCCGAACGCGATCGGGGCATCGGGGACGAGCGGCAGATCGGTGAGGACGCACGCGAGCCGCAGGTTGGAGCCGAGCGACGGGTTGATGAGCGAGCCGTGCTTCCCCAGCTCCCCGAGCCCCGCCGCGATGGCCGCGGGCAGCATCAGCATCGGATACGCCATCGGCCCGCCCTGCGGCACCGCGTCGTGCCCCTCGCGGCGAATCGCGCTCGCGAGCCCCTTGGCGGCCTTGAGCCCCCGCCCGTACTGGCGGATCACCTCCGCCGCCGCCGTGTCCTCGGGCGCGGTGCGGAGCGCCTCCCAGTCGTGGGCGACGCAGAGCACGATCGCATAGCGCTGCGTCACCTCGTGCCCCTCGTACACCCACTCCGGCTGCACCTCGGCGATCCCCACGGCATCGGCGCCGGCGGCCAGCGCCGCCGCCTTCACGAAGCGCGACCACTCCGCCGGCGAGCGCTCGACCGGCGCGTCGCCGAGCGGGGCGAGCGGTTCGTCGATGATGGCCTGCCGCTCCTGACGCGCCGCCATCACGCGCGGCGTCATGCGCCCGTAGAACCAGAGCTGCAGCCGCCCGTGCGGGGTGGCGTCGGGAGCGTGCCAGTAGATCGGCGACGGTCGGCGGACCGCGCCCTCGCCGACGCCGTTGATCGTGTTCCCCGAGATCGACGGCCAGAGGGCCTGCTGCTCGGCGCTGGGCGTCCAGGGCGTGGCGCGCTTCATGGGAACCTCGGTCGCTCGGTTCGCCCCACGATGGCGCGCCCGGGCGCGGAGCGCCAGACGCCCCGCCCGGCGGCTCAGCGTCCGCCCGCCCGGCGCTGCCGCAGGACCTCGTAGGCGGCGATCCCCACGCTCGTCGAGAGGTTGAGCGATCGGACGCGCGGCGAGACGATCGGTATCCCGAGCAGCCGATCGGCGTAGCGGTCGAGGATCGTCGCCGGCAGCCCTCGCGTCTCGCTCCCGAACACGAGCACCACGTCGGCGGGGGCGCCGAGCGGCGCTTCCCAGAGCGTGCGCGTGGCCCGGGTCGAGAAGAACCACGGCTCGCCGAGCGCGGGCAGCTCGCGCTCGAGCGCCGCCCAGTCGGGCCAGACGCACAGGTCGACGTGCTCCCAGTAATCGAGCCCCGCGCGCTTCACCTCGCGCTGGTCGAGCGAGAACCCGATCGGGCGCACGAGGTGCAGCGTCGCGCCGACGGCGAGGCAGGTGCGCCCCGCGTTGCCGGTGTTCCAGTGAATTTCGGGATGGACGAGGACGACGTGGATCGACATGGCCGCGCGGCTCATCCCCCGACGATGCGCGCGAGATGCGCGCGATCGGGCGACTCGACCCACGCCGGCGCGCCGTCGTGCGGGAGGTCGAAGCTCAACAGCCACCCGTGTCGCTGCAGGACCGCATGACGCTGCGGGTCGTCGACGAGATGCTCCATCAGCAACGTGTCGGGGACGGCACGCGCCAGCTGCACGGCGAGCATCCCCGCGCGCGCCTGCAGCCGCGGGAGCCGCGCGAGGAAGTCGTCCAGCGGGAACTGGAGGTCGTACCGCGGAAGCCGCGCGCGCACGCGCTCGGGGTCGCCCTCGGCGGACAGCGGGAGCGCGAGCTCGGTCCACGCCGCCGTCGCGATGGGGTGAAAGGCGACGAGCCACACGACGGAGCCGGGGACGGGCAGCAGCAGCTGCGCGAGCCGCTGGCAGGAGCACGGGGCGAGGCGCACGCCGAACGCCCCCGGCGCGATCTCGCCGATCCCGTCGAGGCGAGCCTCCGTCACGGCGTGCGGGCCCGGACGATCACGCCGGCGTCGTCGGCTGGCTCGACGGGCGCGGCGACCCGCCCACCCGCCTCAGCACCTCGACCGGGATCGCGTAGCTCTCGATCACGCGGCGGTGATCGACGAGGCCGCACACCTCGCGCTGCACGAAGTACTGCCACACGGCGTCGGCGCATGCGTAGAGCACTGCCTCGCGCTCGGCAGCGCTCGCGAACGCGTCGAGCTCGTGCAGCCGAGCGAGCGCCGACTGCACCGCGCGGCCGAGCCGCCCGAGGTTGGCCGCGCTCTCGTTCAGCAGCGCACGCTGCAGCGCGGCCTCGCCCGTCTGACGCCGATCGATCAGCACGACTTCGGGGGAGAGAGGAATCGCCATCGTCGCCTCCAGGCGCAGTGGGGAACGCGGCCCGCTCGACGGCATCGACCGCCACAAGCTACCTGTCCTACCCCACGGTGGCCACGGGTGCCGCGACGTCGGGGGGTGCGGCACCGGCCGGCTCGCGCGACCGGCGAGGCGTGCGACTTGCCGCGACGGCGAGGAGCACCCGTTCCCTCGCCCGACCGTGCACCGCCTCGACTGCCGCTCGCTGCTCCCGCTCTCCCTCCTCGTCGCCTGCTCGACCGCCGGCGCCCAGGTCCAGCTCGGCCACAAGCTGCTCGGCACGCTCGGCATCGATGCGGCGACACAGCCGGAGCCCGGCGTCTATCTCGCGCTCCGCGCCGTCCAGTTCCGATCCGACCAGTTGCGCGACCGCGAGGGGAACGTGGTCCCGATCGACTTCCGACTCCTCGCGCGCGGCGCCGCGCTCGGCGCCGCGCGCACGGTGACGCTGGGGCGCGGGACCTTCCTGACCTTCGCGGCCAGCGTGCCGGTCGCGCGGATCTCCTCCGGCGTGGACGACCCCCGCGTCTCGATCGATCGCGCCGGACTCAGCGACCTCTATCTGATGCCGTTCCGGTTCGGCTGGCGCTCCGGGCGATTCGACCAGACGGTTTCCTACGGCCTCTACGCGCCGACGGGCCAGTTCGAGCCGCGCGGGAGCGTCGGCCGCGGACACTGGACGCATCAGCTCTCGGCGGGGGGCGCAGCGTACTTCGACCCGAAGCGACGTCATCGCGCCTCCGCGCTCCTGAGCTGGGATTACAACACGCGCAAGCGCGGCATCGACTTCACGCGCGGGAGCACGGTGCAGCTGCAAGGCGGGGTCGGCGTCGGCGTCGGCGCGCTCGGCACGGCAGGCATCGCCGGCTACGCGCTGCGGCAGGTGAGCGACGATCGCGGCGCGGATCTGCCCGACGCGCTGCGCGGGCTGCGCGAGCGCGTGTACGGATTGGGTCCGGAAGTGCAGCTCGTGCTGCCGCGCCTCCGCATGAAGGTCGAGCTGCGCGCGATGTTCGACGTCGGTGCGCGCGCGCGTCCGTCCGGCGACGTGCTCGCGGGCGGCGTGACCTATCGCACCTCCGCGGCGCGACGGTAGCGCCCGACGCGTCGCGCGACGCGCCGCCGCGGCGCGTTGGCTCTTGGCACTACACCACGGTGATGCGCCGCCGCGCGCGCCGTGATCGGCACACCCCCTGCCCTCCTCGTGCACTCGTGGAACGACGATCCACCGCCTGAGGATGGTCTGGCCGATATGCTGTACATGCTGCCAGTGCTCGTCGTCGCGTCGACGATGTCGATGCCGTTCCAGCAGTCCCCGTCGCAGGTGACCGCGTCCGAGTCACGCGCCGCGATGTCGAAGAAGGACACCTCGCGCGTGCTCAAGGCCGCACGGCGCGCGCAGGGTGACTTCGAGGGGCTGCGTCGGCAACTCCTCCCTCGACAGACCGGGCTCGCGGGGCGCGCCTGCGACGCGGTGATCGGCCGGTTCTGCCACTGGCAGTCGAACGGCGACGGCCCGCCGCCCGAGTCGCCGAAGGTGATCGCGGCGCGCGAGAAGCTGATCGCGACGCTGGACAGCCTGGGGCGCATCCTCCCCGACCATCGCTGGATCCTCGCGCAGCGTGCGCGCTACCGCATCGAGTCCAACCGGCACGTCGAGGCGGAGCAGCTGGCCCGCGCGTGCGCCGCGCGCACGACGGTGCCGGCGACGCGCGGCTGGTGTCACGCCCTCGCCGGCTACGCCGCGCAGGAGCTGGGCGAGTACGCGCGCGCCGACTCGGCGTTCACCGCCGCGCTCACCGAGCTCCCGGAGAAGGAGCGGTGCTCCTGGCTCGACATGTCGTTGCTGCTCGACGGCAAGGCGGGGGGCCGCTACAAGCGCCTCGACTGCGCCGCGCGCGACTCGATGGCCACGGCGCTGTGGCGGCTCGTGCAGCCCCTGTATCTCACCGGCGTGAACGACCTGCGCACCGAGTTCCTGGCGCGCGTCACGCGCATGCACGTGGAAGAGGATTCGCGCATCCCGATGGGCTACACGCCGGGCGCGGACGATCGGGAGACGCTGCTCCGCTACGGCGGCGGCCTGTGGTACACGCAGGAGGATCCCCCCCCGGGCTCCGCGCGCCCCTCGATCGTCGCGAGCCATCGGCGCGGCCCCGCCTTCAACTTCTTCCCGCAGCCGCGCGCGCTCGCCGCCCTCGACCGACTGCGCCTGGACGACTGGGCGTTCTCCGGGCTCGCGCCGCGCACGCACTACGCGCCGGAGTACGCCCAGCGCTTCGTGCATCTGCTCGACCATCAGGTGTCGCTCTTCCGTCGCCGCGATTCCGCCTTCATCGTCGCCGCGTTCGATCTGAGCAACGAGGGGATGCCGCTCGGGGGGCACACGCAGGCGGGGCTCTTCGCAGCGCCGCTCGAGAACGGCGGCGTCGCGGCGCCGCTCGGCAAGCCGATCGAGGGCGCGGGACCGTCGACCGTGACGACGATGCGCGCCCCCTGGCGCCCGATGATCGTGAGCCTGGAGGTGCTCGACCGCGAGAGCCGCTTCGCCGGACGCGCACGCTACGCGCTCCGCGTGCCGACGGGCGACGCGCGCCTCGCGCTCTCCGACCTCCTCCTCTACGCGCCGCGCGACTCGACGCCGCAGCGCCTCGAGGAGGTGATCCCGCTCGCCATGCACTCGCTGCGCCTCTCGCGCGAGCAGCCTCTGGGGCTCTACTGGGAGACGTACGGCGCGCGTCCGCGCGGCGAGAGCTTCGACTTCGCCCTCCTCGTCGCCCCGGTGGGTCAGAGCTGGCTGCGGCGCGCGTTCGACAAGGTGCGACGCGAGGAGAAGAGCATGATCGCCGTGAGCTGGCGCGAGGTTCCGTCGGTCGAGGCGGGGATGGCGCCGCGCGCGATGAGCGTCAACCTCTCGCTGCTCAAGCCGGGGCGCTACAAGGTCCAGCTCACCCTCACCCCGGCCGGCGAGCCGCCGATCGTGACGGAGCGCGACATCGAGATCCTCAAGTGACGGACGCCGCGATCCGGTCGCCGTGACTCGGCGGCTGCGAGACGACGAGAAACTCCGCCGCCGCCGGCCCGTCGTTCCGGACCTCGTGCGCGCGCCCGGCGTCCACCTGGAGCCCCTCGCGCGCGCCGAGTTCGTGCACGACGCCGTCCACCTCGATGCGCAGGCGGCCGGAGAGCACGTAGAAGAACTGGCGCGCTCGCGCGTGCCGGTGACGCAGCTCCGCCGTGCCGGGGGGCATGCGCTCCTCGATCACGCTCAGCTCCGGCGACCGCACGAGGTGCCAGCCGTCGCATCCGTCGCCCCACGCATAGTGCTCGGCTCCATTGCGGGAGACGGGCGCGGACGACATCAGCGCGACTCCCGTTCGTCGAGCGCCGCGTCGGCGCCCGCCCCGAGCCAGGGGAGCAGGTGGTCGATGTCGATCGGCTTCACGAGATGCGCGGCGAACCCCGCCGCCGCCGAGCGCGCTCGATCCGACGGCTGTCCGTAGCCGCTGATGGCGACGAGCTGCGGGCCGGCGGGGTGCCGTCGCAGCAGCTCGCGCGCCAGCGTGTAGCCGTCCATGCCCGGGAGCCCGATGTCGATGAGCACGACCCGCGGCAGGAGCGTCTCCGCCGCCTGCAGCGCCGCCGGGCCGTCGCCGACGCCGACCACCGGATAGCCGTAGAGCTCGAGCAGGTTGCACAGACTGCGGCGGACGTCGTCGTTGTCGTCCACGACCAGGACGCATCGCTCGGAATGGTCGCCGGCGATCGCGTCCGACGTTCCCCCGGAGTGTCGCCGGATGGCGACCGACGACTCGTCGGCGAGCGGGAGCTCCAGCTCGATCGTCGATCCATGTCCGCGACCGGCGCTGTGCGCGCGCACGCTGCCGCCGTGCAGCTCGACGAGGTTGCGCACGATCGTGAGTCCCAGTCCGAGGCCGCTCTGCACGCGATCCGACCGCTGTGCGCGCTGCTCGAAGAGATCGAAGATCGCGCCCAGCATCTCGGGCGCGATCCCTTCCCCTTCGTCCCGCACGGCGACGACCACGCGATCCTCGCGGCGCGCCGCCGAGAGATACACCGTCTGTCCCTCGCCGCTGAACTTCGCCGCGTTGTGCAGGAGGTTCACCAGCGCCTGGACGAGCCGCGTCCGATCGGCGAGGACGAGCAGCCCGCGCGGCGCGACGTCCACCTGGATCGACTGGCGGCGGCCGTCGAGGAACGGTTGCGCGACCTCGATCGCCTGCGCCGCCACCACCGCGAGCTCGATCGGCTCCTGGTTCAGCTCCACCCGGCCGCGCGTGATGCGCGAGATGTCGAGCAGGTCGTCCACCAGGCGGCGCAGGTGCGAGACCTGCCGGTCGATCAGCTCGATCTCCTCGTCGTCCCGCCCGCGGCGGCGCAGGATGTCGAGCGCGGTCACGATCGGCGCGAGCGGGTTGCGCAGCTCGTGGCCGAGCATCGCCATGAACTCGTCGCGATCGTGCGCCCGGCTCTCGGCCTGCCGTGCCGCCTCGGCGTTCGCGCGCGCCTCGGTCACGTCGTCGCAGGCGATGAAGGCCGTCTCGCCGTCCGGCCCCTCGGCGACGCGCAGCAGCTCCCGCACCCACATGATCGTGCCGTCGCGGCGCACCTTGCGGAACGAGATCTCGCGCACGCGCCCCGGTTCGTCGAAGCTCGCCGCGAGATGCGCCGCCACCGCGTCGCGGTCGTCGGGGTGGACGACGCGCAGCACGCTCCCGCCGACGAGCGCCTGCGAATCGTAGCCGAGGCGCTCGACGGCGTAGTGGTTCAGCGCGCGCACCGTCCCCGCGCGATCGACGGCGAAGAACATCGACGGCGTCGCGTCGTAGAAGGCGCGCAGCCGCCGCTCCGCTTCGCGCAGCTCGTTGGCGGCCCGCTCCCGCTCGCGCAGCAGGTCGAGCTTCATCAGGCCCAGCTCGACGTGCGCCCCCACCGTGTGCACGAAGCTCCGCTCGGCGGCGCTCCACGGCTCTTCCGTGAAGACCCGATGCAGCGACAGGACGAAGTAGCCGTCGGCGCGCCGATGGAGCGGGATGGCGAGCGCTCGCTTGACCCCTCGCTGCCCGTGGAGGACGCGGTCGGCGCCGGTCGAACGCAGGTAGTCGTCGACGGCGTCGAGGCTGCTCTCGATCGGCGCCTCGCGCTGCGCGAACTCCTCCGCGCGATTGCCGAAGTCGGCGAGCGCATAGGGCCCCACGCGCGCGATCGCGCCCGATCGCGCGCCGATCCATTCGACGAGCGGGGCCGCGACGCCCTCGCGATAACGCACGTCGTAGATATGGGCACGGTCGGCGCGGAGGACGGGGCCGGCGATGTCCACCAGCGACTGGAGCATCTCCGACGTCGTCTCGGCGCGCAGAATGGCCTCGCAGAGCCGGTTGACGGCCCGGGACAGCGCGAGTCGGTGCTCCTCCGAGGTGGGACTCATCGGGTCCGGCGGCTCCGCGGCTGAGGTGGCACGCGCTCGGCACGCCTCGACGAAGGCGGCCCCGAACGGATACCCGCCGGCGTCCCGATGTCAACATCGCGTCGCAGGGATACCGTCCCGATTCCGTACGGATGTCAGCGCGTCGCCGGTGGCAGCGCGACCGGCCCGTCGATCCATCGCGCATAGGCCCGCCCCTCGCGCAGCACCGGCGCCGCGCCATCGTCGGAGGGGCGGCGCACGAGCATAGCGTGCATGTACCCGTTCATCTCGCCGATCAGCTCCGTGTGCAGGATCCGATTGGCGGGATTCGGGTGCAGCAGGATCTCGATCTGCGGCGCCCGGAAACGGAGGAACGGGCCGAGGGAATCGCCGGTGAAGGCGAAGCGGCCGCGGAACGCGTCGAGCATCCGCTGCGAAGCGCGCCAGGTGCCGCCCGAATCGGACACGACCTTCTTGCCGTCGAGCCTGATCTCGCGGTCGTCGTACGCGAGCACTACGAGGGTGTGGGCCGCGTCGCGCTCGAGCCAGGCATCGATCGTCTCGCCATGCCGGGGCTCGAAGCTGTAGTTGCTGTCGAGAAAGGCGATGCGCGCGAGCCAGTCGGGGAGCGCGTCCTGGCCGTCGAGGAACCCCCAGGCGAACGATCCCCCGCCGCTGTGCCCCGTGAGCGTCACGGCGAGATCGGGCGGGTTCCCGATCGCCGCGCGCAGCTCGTCCACCATCGCGACGATGCGGCGGTTCGCTCGCTCGTAGCCCAGCCGGCGGCGCCACTCCGGCCAGCTCTTCGTGTCCGCCTCGAGGTAGGCGACGACCGCCTGCGTGAGCCCGCGGGCACGCAGTGCGCGCGTCTGCGCACCGATGTGCTGGATGTCGTAGCGCCACTCGGTGCTGTCGCGGATCGTCCGGCCGATCGTCTGCGCCGTCGTGTTGCCGTTGGGCAGGGCGTAGAGCACGAGCTCGACGCGCCGGTGCGGATCGAGCCGGGCCGGCGCGACCAGCGTCGCCGTGACGCCCGGCTCGAGCGCGAGGACGCGCACGCGCTCGTCGAATCGGCCCACCGGCGTGAAGGCGCGCAGCGCCGGCGGCTGGCGCGGCGTGCAGGCCGCGAGCCCGAGCAGCATGGCGACGGCGAGGCGGCCGCGGACGCGGGCGGTGGTCGGGATCGCGGAGATCATCGAGCGGAGCGAAGGGTCGTCGGCAGGGACCGGCACGCGACCGGGAACTTAGCCGGCGACCGCGGCGAGGGCGACGGGCGCTCGCGTCGCCGGGCGCGTGGGCGCGCCTCAGTCCGCGCTCGGCGTCAGGTCGTCGAGCGTCCACGACCGCTCGAGCGCCTCCTTCTCCGCCCCGTGGAAGGCGAAGACCACGAACCACTCGCAGCCGGGCACGGTGGCGATCCAGTTCCCTGCCCGCCCCTCGGCGGGACGGGGGGCGAAGTGGAGATCGATCGAGCCGTCGGCGTTCCGGTCGAGCGAGGGGAGCTCGGAGCTCAGCGCGACGACCGGCGACGCGCGCAGGCAGCCGGCGGTGTCCGCGTCGCGCACCGCGACGGACCACCCCTGCCGTGCCGGGATCCGTGCGGGGAGATGCAGCCGGTAGCTGCGTTCCCCCGCGAGCCGTGTCCCCGTCGCGTCGACGTGCGTCTTCACCCGCAGCGCGTCGTCGCCCGAGGCGCTGGCCGGTCCGACCGTCGCGAACCAGGTCGTCGCGCGCTCGTCCAGCAGGAGATGGCGGCCGGGAACGTCGAAGGTCGTGCGCGTCGTCGCCACACACTCGTCCACGAGCGAGCGCCACTGCCGATCGCGCCACCAGAGGATCCCGGAGGTCGCGAAGTCCTCGCTGAGCAGCGCGCACGCCTCGGCGATCGCCTCGTCGAGGAGGAGCCGCATCTCCGCATCCGGCGCGAACGCCAGCTCCTTGCCGATCCCCAGCGAGCGGAGCTGCCCCATGATCGCGCGATCGCGCTCCAGCACCGGCTCCTCGCCGACCATGCGCGCGAGCGACTCGTAGAAGCGGACGTCGCGCGGCAGGCTCGCGTCGAAGCGCTGCACGTCGAGCTCGACGAGCCGCGTCGTCGCGGGCGCCTCGGCGCCGTCGCCCGCCTGCACGCGCAGCGATTCGAGGTAGCGCCGCACGCGCGCGCGAGCCTCCTCGTCGTCCGACCTGGGCGTCACGCGCAGCAGCGCGTATGCGTTGTTGGTCGGCAGCGGCACCGGCGTGCAGTGCGCGGGGATCTCCTCCGCATGTCCGGGCGGGCGCAGGAGGAAGCGCGTCGCCGACGCCGCATCGCCGGCGCCGCCGGTCGCGTCGAGCACCGGCACGTTCCACGCGTCCACGATCTGGAGGCGCACGTCCAGATCCTCGGCGCCGGGCAGCTCGACGGTCGCCGCGCCGCGCGCCGGCTGCAGGAAGAGCAGCGCGTAGCTCGCCCGCTGCCCCGGCGGGAGATCCCCGCCTCGCCAGTCGGCCGCGCCGGTCCAGTGCAGCAGGTCGTGGTAGCCGGCGCCCGCGTCCCGCAGGTAGGCCTGGCGGATCGCATCGACGGCCACGAGCGGCATCCCCCAGATCGCCGCCTCGACCGCACGCCGCGAGAGGCGTCGGCGGGCGAGCTCGTGCCGGGCACGGCTCCGCGTCGCGACGTCCAGCGGTGCGGACGCGCCCGCCGGCGGCTCGACGCCGGCCGTCGTCTCCGCGTCGCCTTCGGTGCGCTGTTCGCGGTCGAGTGGCCTCATTGGCGCACGTCCTCCGGCTCTGGTCGTGCGAGGCCGATCCACGCGCGGGCGCATCCGCGCGTCGCTCGATCGACACTCCCAGTTCGACGTAGCGCAACCCGGGGCGCGCGGGGCATTGCCTGAAGGTCTACTTCGCCCACGCGCAGACGCGCGCCCCCGTCGTCGCCGTCGTCGCGCACCCGGACGACGCGACGTGCGTGCGCGACCTGGCACGGATCGCTGCCGGCCTCGAGCTGGCCGCCGCTTCGGTCGCCGAGGCCGGCGACTATCCTCGACGCTTGAAGTACTGCACGGCCCGTTCGTGCCTCTCCGCGGCCGCGCGCGTTCTGAAGGTGCCCAGGTTCCGTCGCTTCCCGGTCTTCGGGTCCTTCTTCCGCGAGTACAGCCGATACTCGCCGCTCTTGAGCTTCCGGATCACCCCTCCCTCCAGCCGCGATGACGTGATGGCGAGTGGGGCAGCTCCCGCGCCACACCGACACGCGAACGTCAGGAACGCCGCCCGACTCGACCAGCGCCGGCAGCGCTCCGTCACTGCGACAGAACGGGAGCGGCGGGTCTGGAGCATGCCGCCGACCCGCTCGCGTCGACGTCCTCGAGCGTCGAGCGCACCACGGCGAGCTGCTCCTGCGTGCCGTGCACGGTGACGGAGCGGGGCGCGTTCGCCGGTGAGGTCACCACGCGATTGGCGCCGATCGTCAGCAGCGGCCGGACCACCTCGGCCGCCTCCTCCGGCGAGAGGCAGCGCAGCAGGTAGGAAGCTCGGCGCGTTCCACACGAGCGGGGGATCGAGCGAGGCGAGCGACGACTCGACGTCGGTGGTTGCGTGGCCGAGATGCGTCGCGGGCGCGCGCGTCGTGCGCGGAGATCGGGGCATCGCCTGTGGGTATCGGTGTGACGGCCGGGTCGGCGCGCGCGGGCGGCCGCCGTCCAGCGCCGTCACCCTCGTGCGGAGCGCGAGCGACCGTCCACGAACGGCGTCGCACGGGGGAGATGACGCTCGAGCGACCAGTAGCTGACCGCGCGCGCGAGGAGCAGCCACGCGTTGGCCAGCAGCAGCAGCCCACCGATCCCCTTCCACCCTGCCGCCGGAATCGGGCGCACGAGCAGGTGCCCGATCGCCAAGAGGGCGAGCAGGAGCGCGTCGAACCGGAGGAACGACGTCCAGCGATTGAGCGCCCACCCCGGTCTCCGATACCAGCGTGCCGCGGCCGAGTGCTCGGCGTGGCACGCAGCGTGGAACGGGCGCAGGAGCCGCCCCGCCACGCGCAGCTCGTCGCGGGTCGCGATGGGGCGGCCGCAGTGGTGGCAGCGTATGGTCAGGCGTCGCTCCACTCAGGGGAGGTTGAGCTGCCAGGAGACGCCGAACCGGTCGGTGCACCAGCCGAATCGCTGGCTGAATCCGTAGTCGGCGATCGCCATCAGCACGTGCCCACCCTCCGCGAGGCGCGCGAACGCGGCGTCGAGCGTCGCCGCGGAATCGCAGTCGACGAAGATCGACATCGACGGCGTGAAGGAGAAGGCGTGCTTCACCGGACTGTCGATCGCGACGAACCGGTGCTGTCCGAACACCGCGTCGGCGCGACGCACGGTGCCGGGCGCCCCGACGTCGCCCGCGCCGTAGCGCTCCATGCGCTCGACCCGGAAGTCGGGGAACACCGCCGCGTACAGCTCGAGCGCGGCTGATGCATCGCCGGTGAACATGAGATGAGTCGCGACACTGGACGCCATGGCATCTGCTCTCGGTCGAAGTCGGTGCCGGCCGACGCGGGCCGACGCGGCGACGGAGGTGGGTCCGGGACAGGTCGTCCGGCGCCGTCGCCGCCAGGAGAGAAAGAAGCGCGAGGCGCTACGACGCGCAATTCCGCCAACCGTCCATTCGCCGCAGACGCCATCGCCCGCCGACCGAGCCCGCGCGAGCGCCGCGTCGATGAACGACACCGTCTCGCGCAACGAGGTCGTCGCCTCCGGCATCCACGGATGCAGCATCTGCCAACCGTGCGGCACGTCGTCGAAGACGTGCAGCGTGCACGCGCCTCCGCTCCGCCGGATCGCGTCGTGCACGCGCGTCGCGTCGTCGAGCAGGAGCTCCGTCGAGCCGACGTGCAGCAGCACCGGCGGCAGATCGTGCAGCGCCGCGTGGACCGGTGACACGAGCGCCGAATCGGGGTCGCCACGCCCGAGGGCGGCCGCCGCGAAATCGTGCCGGTTCCCCGGGTGGAACATGGCACACCGATCGTCGTCGCCTCCCATCGAGCTGCTGCGACCGCGCAGATCGGTCCACGGCGAGAACGCGACGACGCACGCGGGCGCGGGTTCACCGCGATCGCGAAGCTGCACGGCCAGGCTCAGGACGAGGTTTCCACCCGCCGAGTCGCCGACCAGCGCGATCTCGGAGGCAGGTATGCCGGCGTCCAGCAGGTACCGGTACGTGTCCGCAACGTCCTCGTGCGCTGTCGGCAGCCGCGCTTCGGGCGCGAGCCGATAATCCGCGCCGAAGACCGGCCGCCGCGCCAACCGCGCGAGCGCGGCGGTGATCGGCCGATGCGTCGCGGCGGAGCACGACACGAATCCGCCGCCGTGGACGTACAGGACGACGCCGCGGCGCGGTCGGCGCGGAACGAGCCACTCCCCTCGCACGGCGCGCGTCCGCACGGACCGTCGCGACAGGCCGACGGTCGCGAGGTAGCCGTATGCGCGCGGCGCGCCGAGGACGCGACGAGCGCGCGCCACGAGCGCCGCCTCGGCGCCCCAGTCCTCGCGCCGCACGAGGGCACGAATCGCGCGACTGAAGACGCGCGCCTGCCAGCTGCTCATCCGCCCGTCGCGCGGATCGTGGGCGGACGTCGCGTCACGGCGGCGGCGCGCTAGCCGCGCGGGGCGGCCGGCTCGAGTTGTCCATGTCGGAGAAGATGAGCCACCGCTCGCCCGCCCCGCGGCGAAGCGTCAGCGTGAACTTCCCCTGGTCGCCGGGGGCGTCGCCGTAGCCGTACGCGCCGACGATGTAGCCCACGGTGTCCGCCGTCGCGGCCGCGAGCGCCCGCAGGCGGAGCGGTGCCCCACCCTGACCGGCGTAGGCCGCCTGGATCCCCGCCCGCCCGCGAACCGGCGGGCGCCCGCCCTGCAGGATGAAGCCGTCCTCCGCGAAGAGGGCGGCCAGCGCCGCCGCGTCACCGCGTCGCCACGCGGCCTCGTAGTCGCGCAGCACGCGGTCCAGCGCGGGCGGCAGCGCGATCGAGGGCAGCTCCGCCGGCGGGGCGGATACGGCTTGCGCGCGCCCGTCCCCGGCATGGACGAGGAGGGCGAGGATCGTCACGACGGCGGCGCGGCGCATCGGCAGGCAGGGGAGAGGTGAAGGGCCGGTCCTGCGGCCCGACCTCCGCGGTCGGGCGACGGTCGAGACAAAGAAGACGCGACGTCCGCGCGGGCGCCAGCCGGCGTGCTCGGACGACGGGAAAACTTAGGCATTGACCTAACTATCGTCGCGTGCTAGACTCGGTCCGACGGATCGGGTGCCCCATCACTGGACCGGGTATCGACATGGTGCAATCGGCAGTCGCGGACGAGGTGTTCCACGCCCTCGCGAGTTCGACTCGGCGGCGAGTCCTGGAACAGCTGTCGGTCGGACCGGCCACCGTCAGCGAGCTGGCCGCGCCGTTCGACATGGCGCTCCCCTCGTTCGTGCAGCACCTCTCGGTGCTCGAACGGAGCCGGCTCGTGAAGTCGAGGAAGCGTGGGCGCGTTCGGACCTACGAGATCGCCCCCGAGCGGTTCGCGGTCGCCGAAGACTGGCTGATGGCGCGGCGTCAGCTGTGGGAAGCGCGGCTGGATCGGTTCGACCAGTACGTCAAACAACTCAAGGACGAGGAATCCGGATCATGAGCCAGCACGTCACGATCGATCCCACGCTCGACTTTGCCATCGAGCGGTTCATCGACGCTCCCACGCGGCTCGTCTGGGACGCGTTGACGAGACCGGAGCATCTCAAGGAGTGGTACATGCCCCGGCAGTGGGGGCGTGTGACGCACGCCGAGATGGACGTGCGGCCGGGCGGCATCCTCCGCATCGACATCGCCGTCGGTGACGGCCCGGAAGTGCCCAACCTCGGCTGCATCCTCGACGTCGAGCCGATGAAGCGACTCGTCTGGACGTCGATGCTGTTCCCCGGCTATCGCCCCGCCGTCTTCGACGACATTCCGATCACCGCCATCATTACCATGGAGAGCGTGGGGAGCGGCACGCGCTACGTCTTCACCGCGCTGCACCGGAACGAGGCGGACCTCGAGGCGAACAAGTCGTCCGGGTTCTACGCCGGCACCGAGATCGCCATCGACCAGTTCGTGGAGCACGTCAAGTCGATGGCGTAGCGCCCCGCGCCTCACGCCGGATGCGCGACGCGAACGCTCGTGACGCCCGGAATCGCCGCGATCGCCGAGAACACCTCGAAGCCCGGCGTGTCGGCGCGCAGATCGACGTCGACTCCGATCTGGATCTCGCCGCCCGCGACGGTTTCCAGGTCGACGAAGGCGACGTTCGCGACCAGCGCCGTGATGCGCTCGAGCACCGCACGCTCCGTCGTCGCCGAGGTGTCGACGCGCACCACGACCCGCCGCTTGAGGGCGAACGGCTGCTTCGTCTCGAAGCGGCGCAGCACGACGAGCGCCACGAGCGACACGACGGTGGCGGCGCCGGCTTCGAGGAACATCCCTCCGCCGGAGGCGAGGCCGATCGCCGCCACCAGCCAGAGTCCGGCTGCGGTCGTCAGCCCGTGGACGCCGAACCCCGTGCGCAGGATCGCGCCGGCGCCGAGGAACCCGACTCCCGCCACCACGCTGGCCGCGATGCGGGAGGGATCGACGGTGAGCAGCTCTCCCGGCCCGTAGTGCTGGAAGAAGACGAACTGCGTCGACACGAGCATGAACGTGGTCGACGCGACCGCCACGAGGAGATGCGTCCGCAGCCCCGCCGCGCGCCCCGTGCGTTCCCGCTCGAATCCAATGAGCCCGCCGAGGATCGTCCCGACGGCGAGTCGAACCAACGAGGCCATGGGAGAGATGACCATGCGCGATTCCCTGGAAGATGAAGTGAGCGGGGCCGTTCAGAACTCCTGATGCGTGATCAGTGCGTGCCCTCCGGCGCACGTCATCGGTGCATCTCCTCCTCCCGTGCGTCCTCCGACAGCGTGGCGCTCGCGGCGATCGTGTACTGCACGCCGCCGTCGGGATGCGGCGCGCTCGCCACGCGCAGCGCGGCCAGCGAGGGCACCACGAGATCCGCCGCCGCCACCTCCGCGGCGGCGTGCGTCGTCGTCAGCGCGACGCACGCCATGCCGGCCGCTCGCGCCGCGGCGATGCCGGCCGGCGCGTCCTCGACGACCACGCACGCCGCCGCCGGCCAGCCGAGTCGGTTCGCCGCGGCGAGGTAGCCCTCGGGATCCGGCTTGCCGTGCGTGATCTCGTCGGCCGCGACGAGCACGGGCGGCACCGGCAGCCCGCTCGCTCCGAGCCGCGCCTCGGCCACGGCGCGCACACCCGAGGTCACGACGGCCCATCCGTCGATGGGCAAGCTGGCGAGCAGCGCGGCCGCTCCCGGCGCCGCCACGACGCCGGCCGTGTCCCCCGCTTCGGCGGCCACGAGCCAGGCCAGCTCCCCTTCGGCGTCGAGCTGCGGCGTCACCGCACGGATCGTGTCCACGGCGCGACGGCCGTGCACGATGCGCAGGAGACCGTCGGGATCGAGCGCGTATCGCGCGGCCCACCGGCGCCAGTGCGCCTCCACCGACGCCGTGGAATCGGCGAGCACGCCATCGAGATCGAAGAGGAGCAGGCGGGCGCGCAGGACGGGGGATGCGCTCACGCCCGGCGCCGCGACCGCGACGGCGTGACGTGCCATCGACCGTCCGGATAGCGCACCCTCTCCCGCTCCCACGCGGCCAGCACCTGTCGGCGCTTGAGCAGGCTCAGATGGTCGAAGTAGAGGCGCCCCTCCAGGTGGTCGATCTCGTGCTGCAGGCAGAAGGCGAGCGCGCCGGCCGCCTCGAGTCGGAGTGGCGCGCCATCCAGCCCCGTGGCCTCCACGACCACCTCCGCCGCTCGTTCCACCTGCGCCGAGACGCCCGGGAGCGAGAGGCAGCCGTCCTCCGCGCGCTGTCGTCCGCGGCTGGCCGTGATCACCGGGTTCACGAGCGCCGCACGATGGCCTTCGACGTCCACGACGCACAGCCGCTCGGAGCGGCCGACCTGTGGGGCGGCGAGCCCCTGCCCCGGCGCGGCGTCCATGGTCGCGAACATGGACGCGACGAGGGCGCGCAGCTCGTCGGTGATGGCCGCCACGGGCGTGGTGCGCTGGCGCAGAATCGGGTCGCCGAAAAGCCGGATGTCGAGCAGGGACGGTGTCATGGATGACAATCTACGCGCCGGACCGGCGCCCTCCCACTCATGGGACGTCGGGCACCTTCGTGGTGAAGGTGAACAGCACCACCGGCGTCGGCTCACCGCCGATCGCGCGGTAGAAGTCGAGCGCGTGCGCGTCCTCCGTCGCGGCCGGGACGAATGCGACCGGGATGCCGGACTGCGCGGCGCCCTCGCGCAGCGTCGTCACCAACTGCCGGCCGACTCCCCGCCGCTGCCAGTCGGCGCGCACCGCGACGTCGTAGATGAACAGCTCGACGGACTCGCTCCGCGTCATCGGCAGCGCGTGGGCCGTCAGTCCGCCCACCACCTCACCCTCCGCCATCGCCGCGATCGCCCAGAAGTCCTCACGGTGCAGGAGCGCGTCCAGGTATCCGTCGCCGAGCTGCGCTCGCGGCTCGTCGAAGACCTCGGCCATCATCGTGAAGAGCCGACGGGCGACCTCGCGGTCGCCGGACTGGAGGCGCCGTGTGCGAACGGTGGACACGATGGAGACGGCTGCTCGTCATCGAGACGGTGACCGTGCCGTCCGATGCGGGAATCAGGCCAGCCGGGTGTAGCGCAGCTCCAGGTCCTGCTCCCAGGTGGCGTCGTCTCTCGAGAGCGCGCTCACTCCACGCAGCGTGTCGCCGTCCGGGCCGATCGTGAGGACGAAGCGCTGCGCGAAGCCGGGCGCCGTCCGCGCCCATCGTACGGTGGCGCCGTCGACCGCCACGTCGAACCGCCGCGCCACCGTGCGCTCGTCGAAGTAGAGCATCGTGAGCGCGTTCGCCCCGTCGTCGCTGCCGATGATGGCGATCGCACTCGGGATCCCCGGCTCGTCGATCTCCGTCCGCATGCACAGGAACGCGCCGCCCTCGTGCCACTCGAAGGCGGTGCGGCCGTGAAGCGTCACGTCGGGGATCATCGCATGCCGCCCCACCGTCGTCCACACGCCGATCAGCGGCGCGAGGGCGGCGAGGTGCGGATTCGGGATCTTCGCCTCGCTGGCGAGCGGCACGCTCATGTCGTCGGGACGGATGACCGGAACGTCACGTCAGGCCGCGCGATCGTCGAGCGTGCGTGGCGCCTCCCAGGGCATCCGCACGAACGCCGCGTAGGCGAGCGCGTAGCCGACCAGCGCCGCCAACGCCGCACTGACCACGGCGCCCCAGGCGCGCTCCCAACCGGCGACGACGACGCCCCAGAGTCCGCCGAGGCACCAGAGCGCACCGACGAGCCCCACCCCGATCCGGAGAACTGCGCGAAGGAGCTGCGGCATGGCTGCGTCCGAGGTGAAGGGGACGGTGGGCGTTGCTACGGGTGCAGCGTCTCGCGTCGTTGGAGCTTCGCGACGAAGTCGGCGATCCGACGCGCTCTCGTCTCCGGCTTGACCGCCGTCTGAATCCGATAGAGAATCGCGTAGCGATTCGCGCCCGTCAACGTCTCGAAGAAGGCTCGTGCGTCCGGATGCTCGGCGAGCGCCGCCGCGAAGTCCTCCGGCACCGTCACCGTGGCCGGGGAATCATAGGCGCGGTCCCACCGCCCGTCGGCCCTGGCCGCGTCGACGGCGGCCAGCCCCGCGGAGTGCATCTCCCCCGCCGCGATCAGCCGCTCCACGTGCTCGCGGTTCCGCTTCGACCATGCGCTCCGCTTCTGCCGCGGCGTGAACTTCTGGAGGAAGGAGTCCGCGTCGTAGCTCCGCTTCTGCCCATCGATCCAGCCGAAGCAGAGCGCGACATCGAGCGCGTCCGCGTAGGTGACGGAGCGGAGCGGCGAGGCGGCCTTGGCGATCCGCAGCCAGAGCCCCGGCTGCGAGGCGTGATGTCTGCCGAGCCACTCGCGGAAGGCCGCGCGGTCAGCGAAGAGAACGATCGGGTAGTCGGACGCCGGCGCCACGTTCGGTCGGTGGAGAGGTGAAGTCGCGCACGATGCATGCAGCTACTCGCCGTCGGCCGTGATCGATGCTCACAGCAGATCTTCCTGGGCGGCCTGATGGACGGTTCGCACGCTCGGTCGAAAGCCGAGGCTGCGGGCGAGCGAGCCGTCGAGATGCAGGTGCCAGGGATCGACGAGCGGTTCGGACGACGGCTCCAGGCGCTCGCCGACGAGCTGCGCGAGCTCGTAGATGGAGAGCGGCGCATCGTCGACGATGTTGACGATGCGACCGTCCATCGCACCGGTCAACGCGAGACGGACGGCCGTGGCGATGTCGCGATGGTGGATCGTGCTCATGGTCCTGGCGGGATGCCACTTCCCGTGCGCGGCATGTCCGGGCAACGACTCCAGATGACCATCCTCGTCGCCGTACACGAAGCCGAGTCGCAGGATCGCCCAGGTGAGGCCACTCGCCCGCAGCGCGTTCTCGGCGGCGAGCTTGCTGGCCGGATAGGCGTGTGTCGGCGCGACGGCATCGTCCTCGCGCCCCGGGCGCGCGCCGTTCGCATCGTAGACGTTGCTGGTGCTCGACATGATGAACCGGGCCGTCGGCGCATGCGCGTGCACGGCGGCGATGAGGTTGCGCGTCCCGTCGAGATTGCTCTTCCAGATCAGATCGGTGTCCGGCGTGCGGAACACGGCGGCGAGATGCACGATCGCCGACACCCCCGAGACCGCGCGGCCCAGCGATTCGGGCTCGAACAGATCGCCGTCGATGGCCGTGACCCCTCCGGGGACTTCCTTGCCGCCGCG
>Ga0182741_1000866_pt1 | contig 42627 bp, 48 predicted proteins | sample eDN5th37CBELigOP_FD_128874 | JGI IMG/M metagenome (GOLD analysis project Ga0182741, IMG submission 128874) | Enriched Organic Plus compost microbial communities from Emeryville, California, USA - eDNA 5th pass 37_C BE-Lig OP (version 2) (version 2) ... | reverse complement strand
CTCGGCCGCGCCCGCGACGCCGTGCGCGACGACGATGACAAGGATGCCGCGCCGCGGCGGGAGGGGCGTCCATGAGCGCGCCCGGACGTTGCAGCGCCAAGGGGGCACCATGAGCCGTGCGCGCCACCCCGCCGTCGACCGCGCGGTCCGCATCGAACTGCTGCGCGCGCGCGCAGCGCTCGAGCGCGAGGCCCTGTGCCATCGCGCCAGCCAGTTCGGCAGTTCCATCGGCCGGATGGGCGATACGCTGCGCCCGGTGGCGCTGCTGTCCGGCCTGTTCCGCGGCCGCAGCGCGCCGCAGCTGTTCCTGCGCATGGCCGGCCTGGCCGGGCGCTATCCGGTGCTGACTTCCACGCTGTCGGCCTGGATGATGGGGCGCCGCCGCTCGCGCCTGCTCAAGGCGGCCAGCGCCGCGCTGGTGGCCTGGCAGCTGTACGGGGCCTGGCGCAAGCGCGCCGGCGACCGTCCCGCCGAAGACGACGGCCGCGCGGCGCGCTGAGTCCTGCCAGCCCGGCGGTTCTTTCGGGCCCGGCTCCTCCCTTCAGCCGGGCCGTCTCCTTCAGTCCGCCTTGCCGCCCGGGGCCGCGTTCTCCTTGCCGCCCGACAATTCCCCGATCAGCCGGCCCAGCGCGCTCCAGTCCAGGTCGCCGTAGCCGGCGTTGCAGGCCGCTTCCAGCAACTGCGCGGCCAGCGCCGCCATGGGCGTGAAGGCGCCGGCCTGCTGGCCGGACTCCAGCGCCAGGCGCAGGTCCTTGCGCATCAGCCGGGCGCGAAAGCCCGGCTGGTAGTCGCCCTCCAGCAGCCGCACGGCGTTCCTTTCCAGCAGCAGGCTGCGCGCCGAGCCGCCCAGCAGCGCCTCGCGCACCGCGGCCGGGTCCACGCCGTTGCGCCGCGCCAGCGCGAAGGCCTCGGAAATGCCCATCATCACGCCGGCCACCGCCACCTGGTTGCAGGCCTTGGCCACCTGGCCCGCGCCGATCGCGCCGATGTGCACGATGCGGGTGGCGATGGCCTGCAGATAGGGCAGGCAGGCCTCGTAGGCCGCCGGCGAGCCGCCCACCATGCAGCTCAGCTCGCCTTTCTCGGCGCCCTGCTGGCCGCCGCTGACCGGGCTGTCCAGCATTTCGACGCCGCGCTCGGCCAGCCGCGCCAACACCTCGGCCGCGGGCTGGGGCAGGGTCAGCACCGCTTCGTGGAAGTACGGCTGGGCGGCGAAGGCCCGGCCGGCGCCGGCCGCGGTCAGCCGCTCGACCAAGGCATGGGTGTTCGCATAGGAGGCGGTCGCCACCCGCTCCAGTCCTTCCGGCCCGAGCAGCGACAGGTAGATGGTGGCGGCGGTCACCATCAGCCCCTGGTTGGTGCAGATGTTGGACGTGGCCTTGGAGCGGCGGATGTGCTGCTCGCGCGCCTGCAGGGTCAGGGCAAAGCCGGGCTTGCCGTCCTGGTCGACGGTGCGGCCGATGATCCGGCCCGGCATCTGCCGCACGTGCGCCTGCTTGCAGCACAGGAAGCCGAAGTACGGGCCGCCGCTGCTCAGCGGTATGCCCAGCGGCTGGCCGTCGCCGCAGCCGATGTCGGCGCCGCTCGCGCCCCAGTCGCCCGGCGGCGCCAGCATCGCCAGCGTGGTCGGGTTGACCAGGCCGATGGCCACCGCGCCGTTGGCCGCCGCCCAGTCGGTGAGCGCATCGACGTTTTCCAGGCAGCCGAAGAAGTTCGGCTGCGGAATCACCAGCGCGGTGATGTCCTGCCCCTGGAAGGCGGCCAGCGACGCGGGATCGATGCAGCCGCTGGCGCGGTCGTAATCGAGTTCTTCCAGCACGATGCCCTGGTTGCGCACCACGCTGCGCACCACCTTGCGGTACAGCGGGTTGACGGTGCGCGGCATGAGCACACGCTTGCTCTTGGACTTGCGGTTGATCCGCACCGCCATGAGCACGGCCTCGGCCAGCGCGCTGGCGCCGTCGTAGAGCGAGGCGTTGGACACGTCGAGCCCGGTCAGGCTCGCCATCATGGTCTGGTACTCGTACAGCACCTGCAGCGTGCCCTGCGAGGCCTCGGCCTGATAGGGCGTGTAGGCGCTGTAGAACTCGCCGCGGGTGGCGATCTCCCACACCGCCGCCGGAATGTGGTGCTCGTAGGCGCCGGCGCCGATGAAGCACAGCGGCTGCGCGTCCCGCGCGGCGCGGGCGCGCATCAGGCGGGTGACGTCGAGCTCCGATAGCCCCTCGGGCACGCCCTGCAGCGTGCCGGCGCGCAGCCCGGCAGGGATCTCGTCGAACAGCGCGTCGATGCTGTCGACGCCGATGGCGTCGAGCATCTCGCGCACGTCCTGCTCGGTGTGGGGAATGAACGGCATGTGGCGAGTCCGTGCGCGGTTAAGCGATCAATCCTGCTCGCTGGTCAGCTCGACATAGCTGTCGGCGTCCAGCAACTGGTCCAGCTCGGCGGGATTGCTGGGACGGATCTTCATGATCCAACCGGCGCCGTACGGGTCGGTGTTGACGATCTCCGGCGAATTGCCCAAATCCGGGTTGGTGTCGACGATCTCGCCGCCGATCGGCGCGTAGATGTCCGACGCCGCCTTGACCGACTCCACCACCGCGCAGGCCTCGCCGGCGCTCACCACGCGGCCGATCTCCGGGGTCTCGACGAACACCAGGTCGCCCAAGGCCGCCTGCGCGTAGTCGGTGATGCCCACGGTGACGGTGCCGTCGTCTTCCAGCCGGGCCCACTCGTGGCTCTTGTTGTACTTGAGATCTTCGGGGGCGTTGCTCATTGCGTCGTCGACTCCAATAAAGAATTCGTTCTAAACCAGCGCCTTGCCGTTGCGCACGAACGGCGGCTTGACCACCCGGGCGGGGAAGCGCTTGCCGCGGATCTCCACCTCCACCCGTTCGCCGACCGCGACCGAGGCCGGCACCCGCGCCAGACCGATGGCGGCATTGAGGGTGGGCGAGAAGGTGCCGCTGGTGAGCTCGCCGGCCGGGCGGCCATCGACCAGCACCGGCTGATGCGCCCGCAACACGCCCTTGGCCTCCAGCACCAGCCCGACCAGCTTGCGCTCGATGCCGCGCTCGCGTTCCACCTCCAGCGCGCGGCGGCCGATGAACTCGCGCTGTTCCGGCGCCCAGGCCACGGTCCAGCCCAGGTTGGATTCCAGCGGGCTGACCGTCTCGTCCATGTCCTGGCCGTAGAGGTTCAGTCCCGCTTCCAGGCGCAGGGTATCGCGCGCGCCGAGCCCGGCCGGGGCGACGCCGCCGTCCAGCAGCCGCTGCCAAAGGCCGGCGATCTCGGTCGCCGGCAGCATGATCTCGAAACCGTCCTCGCCGGTGTAGCCGGTACGGGAAACGAACCAGTCGCCGACCTCCGCGCCCTCGAAGGGGAGCAGCACCTCGACCTGAGACTGGTCCGCGGTACGCAACTGGGTGAGCACCTTCAGCCGCGCCTCCGGGCCTTGCACCGCGAGGATCGCCAGATCGCGGCGCGGACTCACGCTCACGCCGAACGCGTCGGCCTGGCGGTTGAACCAGGCCACGTCCTTGTCGGCGGTGCCGGCGTTGACCACCAGGCGGTAACGCACGTCGGCCAGGCGATAGGCGATCAGGTCGTCGATGACGCCGCCGCGCTCGTTGAGCAGGCAGGAGTACAGCGCCTTGCCGTACTCCTTGAGGCGAGCCACATCGTTGGCGAGGAGGAAACGCAGGTAATCGGTGGCGCGAGGACCGACGACGTCCACCACCAGCATGTGGGAGACGTCGAACATACCCGCGTCGCGGCGCACGTGGTGGTGCTCGTCGATCTGGGAACCGTAGTGAACCGGCATGTCCCAGCCGGCGAAGTCGACCAGCTTGGCGCCGGCCTGGAGATGCTGCTGATAGAGGGGTGTCCGCTTCTGCATCGCGTTGCCGGGCTGTTCGGCGGATCTTTCGATCCATGAAAAAAAGCCCGCACATCCAAAGCTTATGCGGGATCGTCGGGTGCCGCTACTATACCGTCGGAGCGCGCGCAAAACCAAGTTGCGGCGCGTTCCGCGCGGCGGGCGGCCTCAAGCGATCAGCGTGGGGCCGCCGGCGGAGAATTTCAGCGGGCCAGCCGCGGCAGATCACCGCCGAAGCCCATGGCCCGCTGCATGAAGAACGCCTTGGCCGGCGGCAGCCGGTCGGTCAGGTTCAACCCCAGGCTGCGCGGCAGCGAGATCCACGGCGACTCGCTGCGGAACAGCCAGTGGAACCCGTCCATGGCCGACTGCATCAGCTGGTTCTCCGCCCGCCGCCGCCGCTCGAAGCGGCGCAGCGTGCCCTGCCCGCCCATGTCGCGCTCGCGCTCGTGGGCGCGCAGGATCTCCTCGGCCAGCACCGCGGCATCGGCGAACCCTAGGTTGGCGCCCTGGCCGGCGAGCGGATGGATCACGTGCGCGGCATCGCCGATCAGCGCCACCCGCTCGGCGGTGTAGCGCGCGGCGTGCAGCTTGCGCAGCGGGAAGGCGGCGCGCTGGCCGCAGCCGAGCACCCGTCCCAGCATGTGATCGGAGGCCTCGGTCAACTCACGGCAGAAAGCCTCTTCCGACAGGGCCAGGCGCCGCTCGCCCTCGGCCGGCGGCTGCGACCAGACGATGGAGCAGCGCCCGTCGTTGAGCGGTAGGAACGCCAGCGGCCCGCCGGGCAGGAAGCGCTGCCGCCCCACCTCGCCGTGCCGCTGCTCGGTGCGGATGGTGGCGACTAGCCCTACCTGCTCGTAATCGCCGGTAGCCACGTCGATGCCGCACAGCCGGCGCACGCTGGAGCCGGCGCCGTCAGCGCCCACCAGCAGCGCCGCCTCGATGCGGCGCCCGTCTTCCAGCGTGATTTCGATATTCTCGGCGTTCGCCTCGAAGGCGGTGACGGCGCCGGGAATGATGGGCGTGACGTTGTCGTGCTTGAGCAGCGCGTCGTACAGCACGGTCTGGATCAGCGAGTTCTCGACGATGTGGCCGAGATGCGACTCGCCGATGGCGGCGCTGTCGAACAGCACGCTGCCGCGCGCCACGCCGTCCCACGCCTGGATCGCCCGCAGCGGGCTGACCCGGGCGGCGCTCATCGCCTCCCACACACCCAGCGAGCGGAAGATGCGCTCGGACACCACCGTCACCGCCGATACCCGCAGCGCCCACTCGCCGCCGCGCCAGCGATTGATCGGCTTGGCGTCGACCACGGCGATGCGCAGCCCGCTGCGCGCCAAGGCCTGCGCCAGGGTCAGGCCGACCATGCCGGCGCCGTGGATCACCACATCGTAACGACGTCCGCTCATACCCCCTCCAGCGGCAAGCCGCGCGCCAGCCGCGGCAAGGCACCGGCCCGGCCCATGGCATAGCGCAGGAAACCGCGCTTGCCGGCCGGGAACATATCCAGCGCCAGCAGCCCCAGATTGCGCGCCTGCACCAGACCCGGCACGGCGTTGGAGAACACCCGCACCAGCAGATCGGTGAAGCCCGCGACGCGGTGATAATCGTTGCGGCGCATCTGCTCGTAGCGGCCGAGCAGCGTGCCGCTGCCGGGATCCTCGCCGGCGCGGTCCGCCGCCATCAGCAACTCGGCCAGCGCCGCCACGTCGCGCAGCGCCAGATTGAAGCCCTGCCCCGCCACCGGGTGCAAGCTATGCGCGGCGTTGCCGATCACCACCGCGCGCTGCGCCTGGAAGCGCTTGGCGGTGGTGACGGCGAGCGGATAGGCGCCGCGCGCGCCGACCTTGAGCAGCCGCCCCAGCCGGTAGCCGAAGCGCGCCTGCACCTCGGCCAGGAAGTCCTGATCGGGCAGCGCCAGCACCGCCTCGGCGCGCGCTTCCGGCACCGTCCAGATCAACGCGCAGCGTCCGCCGCTGGACGGCAGCAGCGCCATCGGACCATCCGGCGTGAAGCGCTCGAAGGCGCGGCCCTGGTGATCGCGCTCGGGGGTGATGTTGGCGATCACCGCCACCTGGCCGTAGCTGCGCACGTCGGCGTCGACGCCCACCAGGCCGCGGGTGCGCGACTGCGCGCCATCGGCCACCACCAGCAACCGTCCGCGCAGGGTATTCACCGCGCCGTCGCGTTCGACCCCGACCTCGACCGCGTCCGGGCGCACCGTCACCGTCCGCACCGTCGCCGGGCACAGCACGTCGACGTTGGGCTGGGCCGCGGCCTGCACCGGCAGCACCTCGCCCAAGCGGCGGTTGGTGATGACGTAGCCCAACGCCTCCAATCCTTCCTCCGCCGCGGTCATGCGCACGAAGCCGAAGCGGCCGCGCTCGGACACGTGCACCTCGCGGATCGGCGTGGCCTCGCCGCGCAATTCCGGCCACAGGCCGAGCGCGGAGAAGATGCGTTGGGTGGAGGGCGACAGCGCGGTGGTGCGGTCGTCGTAGCTGGGTTGGTGCGCGGCGGTGGCCGCGACCGGTTCGACCACGCCGACCCGCAGCCGGCTGCCGCCGAGGGCGCAGGCCAGGCTGGCGCCGACCAGGCCGCCGCCGGCGATCAGCACGTCGTAGTCGACATCGCTCATGCCGCGCGACCCGCCGCCATCAGCGCCTCGATCTCGGCCACGGTCTTCGGCACATCCTTGGTCAGGACCTCGTTGCCGTCCTTGGTGACCAGCACGTCGTCCTCGATGCGCACGCCGATATTCCACCACTTGCGGTCGACACCCTCGCTGCCGGCCGGGATATACAGACCCGGCTCCACGGTGATCACCATGCCCGGCTCGAGCAGGCGCCACTCGCCGTCGACCTTGTAGTCGCCGACGTCGTGCACGTCCATGCCCAGCCAGTGGCCGGTGCGGTGCATGAAGAAGCGGCGGTAGCTGCCCTGCTCGATGGCGGCGTCGAGCGGGCCCTCGATCAGGCCCAGCTCGATCATGCCCTCGGTGAGGATGCGGGTGGCGACGTCGTGGGCGTCGTTCCAATGGCGGCCGGGCTTGACCGCGTCGATCGCCGCCAGCTGCGCCTTGAGCACGATCTCGTACACCGCCTTCTGCTCGGGGCTGAAGCGGCCGTTGACCGGGAAGGTGCGGGTGATGTCGGAGGCGTAGCACTCCAGCTCCACGCCGGCGTCGATCAAGAGCAGATCGCCGTCCTTGAGCTGCTTGTCGTTGTTGACGTAGTGCAGGATGCAGCTGTTGCCGCCGGTGCCGACGATGGTCTGGTACGCCGGCCAGCCGTTGTGGCGGCGGAAGATGGCCTGGAACTCGGCCTCGATCTCGTACTCCATCATGCCCGGCCGGCAGACCTGCATCGCCCGGCGGTGGGCGGCGGCGCTGACCTGGGCGGCGCGGCGCATGATGTCGATCTCGGCCCGGCTCTTGATCAGCCGCATCTCGTGCAACAGGTGCTGCAGCGAGACGAACTCGCCCGGCTCCTTGGCGCCGGTGCGGGCGTTGTTGCGCACCTGGTTGACCCAGCCGATGACGTGGTGGTCGAACTCCAGGTCCACGCCCATGGTGTAGTACAGCCGCTCGCGGCCCTCGATCAGGCCGGGCAGGATCTCGTCGATGTCGTCGATCGGGAAGGAGTCGTCGGCGCCGAAATCGCGCACCGCGCCCTCCTGGCCGGCGCGCGGGCCGTCCCAGGTCTCGCGGGCGGGATCGCGCTCGCGGCAGAACAGCAGGTACTGGCCGTGCTCGCGGCCGGGGACCAGCACCAGCACCGCCTCCGGCTCGTTGAAGCCGGTGAGGTAGTAGAAGTCGCTGTCCTGGCGGTAGGGGAAATGGGCGTCGCGATTGCGGATCTGTTCCGGCGCGGCGGGCAACACCGCGATGCTGCCCGGGCCCATCATTGCCATCAGCTCCTGACGGCGGCGTGCGAATTCAGCGCGATCCATGAATTCTCCCGTGCTGTCCCGGCACCGGCGCCGGGGCTTTGGCTAATGCAACTTGCTGTCCTTGCTCGGCTTGGCCGGCGGCTCGCCGCGCAGCGAGGTGCGCACCAGCATCACCGCCACGCGCACGTATTCCACCAATTCGGCATAGGCGCCTTCGTTTTCCTCGTCCTCGACCGCGTCGAGCTCGACCTGCGAGATCGCGCCCAGATCCCGCAGCGCCTCGCCGACCTCGGTGCTCAACGGCGTATCCTGCTTCAGCCCGCCCAGCCCCATGCCGGCGAGAAAGCCCTGGCACCACTTGCCCAAGGCGCGGGCGCGCGCATCGAGCGGTTCGTCGTCGCTCGGCAGCAGCAGCTCCAGGTCCATGTCGAAATCGTCGAGCTGACGGGCGGTGCGGTCGTACAGCGCCACCAGCACGGCAAGGCACTCCTTGGCCGCATCGCCGCGCGGCGAGGTTTCCGCCAGCACCTGGGCGATCCATTCGGCCTTGCCGGCCTTGCCCGGCGCGCTCAGCATGCCGCACAGCAAGCCCTGCGCCTCGGCCGCCCCCACCTCGGACTCGACCGCCGTCAGCGCCCGATCGACCCGCTGGAATTCTTCCGCGCCCTGCATCTGCCGCTCCACGCTAATAAACGCGCTATCCTACCACTGTTGCGACGACCGACCGCCAGCCGATTGACCGTGGCGCCGGCGCAGCCCTAGTATTCTCGAAATCGTGCCGGATGGGGCTGACAAGTGGCTGATTCCATTGCCGAACAACTTGCTCGCCTGGAGCAGCGGGTCGACCTGCTGCTGTCCCAGAACGCGCGGCTGCGCGACGAGAACCAGATGCTGCGCCACTCCCAGGAGCAACTGGTGGCGGAACGCGCCCAATTGCTGGAAAAGACCGAGCTGGCGCGCGCGCGCATCGAGTCCATGATCAGCCGCCTCAAGGCGATGGAGCATCACTGATGGCCGACTCCGTACCGGTCAAGGTTCTCATCCTCGACAGGGAGTATCTGGTGGCCTGCCCCGAGGACGAGAAGGCCTCGCTGCTGAAGTCGGCGGCCTTCCTCAACCAGCGCATGCAGGAAATCCGTGACAAGGGCAAGGTGGTCGGCATCGACCGGATCGCGGTGATGACCGCGCTCAACCTGGCCCACGAACTGCTGCAGGGTTCCAACGATCAGGGCGAGCTGGGCGAACTGCGGCAACGGCTGCAGCTGCTCAACGACCGCATCGCCAACGCCATCGGCATGTGAACTGCGTCCCTTTAAATGTGTGAACAAAAGCCCTAGGCTTGGAGTCGGTGACGGCAAGACCGTCCTGATCACCGGATAGGCATCCCCTGCGGTGTTCGATACCGGGCAAGTGTTCCTTGAGCCTCAAAGCGTGCCCAGGGAGCTCTTAACGGACGCCGGTGTGCATGTCCGCTTCGGCGGAAAGCCTAAGGCCCCGTGCGGGTTCCCACTTGAACCATTAGGTTCAAGGGCTAGGCCCGAACGGCACAGGCGGGGGATGTCTTCTTTCTTCTAGGCGTTGAACCTGGAGCGCAGCAGCGTTTAACGTCAGCCCCCATGGAATCCCGCTTCGACATACGCCGGGCCATGCGCCAGCGGCGCCGCAGCCTGTCGCCGCGCGAACGCGCCCGCGCCGGGCGCGAACTGGCGCGGCGCCTCGTCCGTAGCTCGCTGTTCCAGCGCGCCCGCCGTATCTCCTGCTTCCTCGCCGCCGACGGCGAGATCGACACCTCCGCCGTCATCGCCGCGGCCTGGCGCGCCGGCAAGCAGGTCTACCTGCCCGTGCTGGCGCCGTTCGGCGGCGCCCGCCTGTGGTTCCTGAGCTACCGCCCCGACAGCCCCATGACCCGCAACCGCTTCGGCATCCCCGAACCGCGGCTGCGCGGCAATGCCAGGCTCGCGGCCGCGCAGCTCGACCTGGTGCTCACGCCGCTGGTGGCGTTCGACGCCGCCGGCAACCGGCTGGGCATGGGGGGCGGATACTACGACCGCACCTTCGCATTCCTGCACCGCCGGCTCGGATGGCAGCGACCGCGGCTTGTCGGCCTGGCCTATTCCTTTCAGCAGGTCGAACGGCTGCCGGGCGAAGCCTGGGACGTCCCGCTGTGGGGCGCCGCCACCGAACGCGGGCTGAGCCGCTTCAACCAACGCTAACGAGAACCTCAATGAACTACTGGCTGCTGAAGTCCGAACCGGACGTGTTCGGCATCGACGACCTGGAGCGACGCCCCAATCAGATCGAGCCTTGGGACGGCGTGCGCAACTACCAGGCGCGCAACATGCTCCGCGACCAGATGCAGGTGGGCGACCTGGCCTTCTTCTACCACTCCAACTGCGAGGTCCCCGGCATCGTCGGCATCATGGAGATCGCCCGCGCCGGCTATCCGGACCCGACCCAATTCGACCCGGAGAGCAAGTACTACGATCCGGCCAGCAAGCCGGACAACCCGCGCTGGTACCTGGTAGACGTGCGCTTCAAGCGGCGCCTGGCGCGAACCATCAGCCTGGCCGAGCTCAAGGACCGCCCGGAACTGGCGGGCTTCGCGCTGACCCGGCGCGGCAACCGCTTATCGGTGATGCCGGTGGGCACCGCCGAGTGGGAATTCATTCTCGGCCTCGAGTAGCCGCCGCGGACGATCGGCGGCGACGGCGGCTCACGACGCGCCGCGCCGCCGGTTGAGCAGCCACCACGCCGCGCCGAGCAGCACCACGAAATAGCCCAGCGCCGCCAGCAGCAACAGCACGGCTATGCCGCCGAACAGGTCGGGCGCCTTCATCAGGGTCGTCATCAGCGACTCCTGATAGTAGAAGAACCACTGCTCGCCCGGCGGAAACACCCAGGTGTGGAGCGTGTTGAACACCCGCTCCGCGCCGATCGCCAGCACCAGCACGGTAGCCACCGCCAACAGCAGCGCCGTCGCCGACAGCACTCGCCGGGCGGACGGCAGCCGCACCCGCAACGCCCAGGCCAGCACCGCCGTCGCCACCAGCGCCGCCAGCATCACATGCGAGAACAGCCGCAAGCCGGAGATCAACCGCGCCACCGACTCCAGGTGAATGCGCTCGGGCGCGCGCAGGAACTGCTGGCTGCGACCGCTCGCGTCCGTGTAGCGAATGTCGGCCAAGCCCTCGCCGCCACGGTCGATGGCACGCGCGATCTGGCCGAAGATCGCCAGCCGCTCGGTCTTGCCGGTGGCGGCGAAACCACTCTTGTAGCGGTTCTGCGGCGCGTAGTGCTCGATGTGGGCGGGGATGTCCAGCAACTCGTACAGAAGCGGATAGCCGAAGTCGACCCGAGCCAGGCTGAGCCAGGCGAGGAACAAAGCGCTCCACGCCAGGGACAGCACGAGCAGCGTCTGCAGAACGGCGGCGCCGACGCGCCGGGATGCCGGACGGTTGGTGGGCATGTGGCGATGGCTGCGGAAAGATTCTCATTATGGCCGACCTGCCGGCAGGGGCAAACCCGACCAGGATGAACGGCTTGCCCAGACTGTGCGCCAGTGCCTGCGCGCGGGCGGCGTTCATAAGAGAATCTGCAACCGCCTCGCCGCCGCGCGCGCGAGAATCGGCCCGAAGTAGCAGAAGATGCTGCTATAGGCTTCTACCGTAGCGTCAACTGAGGTAGAGTCCGCCCCCGACAACGGGACGGACCATCTGGCAAGCACTGGTGAGACGGTTCACATCATCGATAGCGACGGCGCGGCCGGCCGCAACCACTAGTAGTGGGGCGGCGGCGTCTCCTCCGCAGGCGAGGCGACCGGCGAGGCGGCGATTGACTTCAAGCGCGCTTCCGCGGCCTCCAACCGCCGCGTGAGCTGGTCGATCAGGCGCTGATGCTCGTAGAGCGCCTGGCTCAGCTCCTGCAGCGTGTGCTCCTGAAAAGCCAAGCGGGTTTCTAGGTCTACCAAGCGGTCGTCCATCCAAAACATTCCTCGGTCCTGCGTTTATTGATCTGTATCAAGAGCCGTTACCGCACCGCCACAGAGAATCACTGCGCGGTACCAGCGGTACTAAACCCTTTCGATAGCCACCCAGCGGATCTGCACCTATGGAGTTAACACCGGTTTATAACGACAAGGTGGTCCGGCAGTTCGCCATTATGACCGTGGTTTGGGGTATCGTCGGCATGGCCGTCGGTGTCCTGATCGCGGCTCAGCTGTACTGGCCGGCCCTCAACTTCGACCTGCCCTGGCTGACCTTCAGCCGGTTGCGGCCGCTCCATACCAACGCGGTTATCTTCGCGTTCGGTGGCTGCGGTCTGCTCGCCACGTCCTACTACGTGGTTCAGCGCACCTCGAAGACCACGCTGTTCGCGCCGGGTCTCGCAACCTTCACCTTCTGGGGCTACCAGGCGGTGATCGTGCTCGCAGCTATCACCCTGCCGCTGGGTATCACCACGGGTAAGGAATACGCCGAGCTGGAGTGGCCGATCGACCTGCTGCTGACGGTCGTGTGGGTGAGCTACGCCATCGTGTTCTTCGGCACCATCGCCAAGCGCACGGTAAAGCACATCTACGTGGCCAACTGGTTCTACGGCGGCTTCATCCTCGCCGTGGCGCTGCTGCACGTGGTCAACAGCATGGCGATCCCGGTGGAGCTGACCAAGTCCTACTCGGTCTACGCCGGCGCCGTCGACGCCATGGTGCAGTGGTGGTACGGCCACAACGCGGTGGGCTTCTTCCTGACCGCCGGCTTCCTGGGCATGATGTACTACTTCGTGCCGAAGCAGGCCGGTCGTCCGGTCTACTCCTACCGCCTGTCCATCGTCCACTTCTGGGCGCTGATCTCCACCTACATGTGGGCCGGCCCGCACCATCTGCACTACACCGCGCTGCCGGAGTGGACGCAGAGCCTGGGCATGGTGTTCTCGCTGATCCTGTTCGCGCCGTCCTGGGGCGGCATGATCAACGGCATCATGACCTTGTCCGGCGCCTGGCATAAGCTGCGCACCGATCCGATCCTGAAGTTCCTGATCGTCTCGCTCTCGTTCTACGGCATGTCCACGTTCGAGGGCCCGATGATGTCCATCAAGACGGTCAACGCCCTCTCCCACTACACCGACTGGACCATCGGCCACGTGCACTCCGGCGCGCTGGGCTGGGTGGGCTTCATCACCATCGGTTCGATGTACGCCTTCATCCCGCGGCTGTGGGGTAAGCAGAGCATGTACAGCATCAAGGCGATCGACGCGCACTTCTGGATCGCCACCATCGGCGTGGTGCTCTACATCGCCTCGATGTGGATCGCCGGCGTGATGCAGGGCCTGATGTGGCGCGCGGTCAACGAGGACGGCACGCTCACCTACACCTTCGTCGAAAGCCTCAAGGTGACCTACCCCTACTACGCGGTCCGTCTGCTCGGCGGCGCCATGTACCTGGCCGGCATGCTCATCATGGCCTGGAACGTCTGGAAGACGATCACTTCCGACGAGAAGGCGCCGGCCACCACCGCCGCGGCTCAGGCAGCGTAAGGAGTCGTAGTCATGAAGCACGAGACGATCGAGAAAAACATCGGCCTGATGGGCCTGCTGATCTTCATCGTGGTCAGCTTCGGCGGCCTGGTGGAAATCACGCCCCTGTTCTTCCAGGAGGCTACGACCAAGCCGGTGGAGGGCGTGAAGCCCTATACCGCCATGCAGTTCGCCGGCCGCGACATCTACATCCGCGAGGGTTGCTACAACTGCCACTCGCAGATGATCCGGCCGTTCCGCGCCGAGACCGAGCGCTACGGCCACTACTCGGTTGCGGGTGAGTTCGTCTACGACCACCCGTTCCAGTGGGGTTCGAAGCGCACCGGTCCTGACCTGGCCCGCGTCGGCGGCCGCTACACCGACGACTGGCACCGCGCGCACCTGATCAACCCGCGCGACGTGGTGCCCGAGTCCAACATGCCCGGCTTCCCCTGGCTGGCGAACAACACCGTCGACGGCGAGCGGGTGGCCGCCCGCATGAAGGCGCACCGCGACTACCTGGGCGTGCCCTACACCGACGAGCAGCTCGCCAATGCCGCTGCCGAGGTGGACGGCAAGACCGAGATCGAAGCGCTGATCGCCTACCTGCAGGGCCTGGGCTTGGCCTTCAAGACCAAGGGGTGAACGGCATGGAGTTCGACATCAACACGCTCCGCGGCCTGATAACCGCCGTCCTGATGTTCGCCTTCATCGGAATGGTGTTCTGGGCCTATAGCGCCAAGCGTAAGCAAGACTTCGCCGAGGCGGCCGCGCTGCCTCTGGACGACGAGCATCCGGCCGAGAGAACGGGGAACCGGTCATGAGTACTTTCTGGAGTGCATTCATCATCGTGATCGTAGTCGCCCACATCGTCGGCTACGTGTGGCTGCTGCTGGCGACCTCGAAGATGCCGGCCGGCAGCAAGGTCGGCGAGACCACGGGTCACGTGTTCGACGACGATCTGGAGGAGTACAACAACCCGCTGCCCCGGTGGTGGCTGTACCTCTTCTACATCACCATCGTGTTCGGCATCGGCTACTTCGTGCTCTATCCGGCCCTGGGTAACTTCAAGGGCTACCTCGGCTGGAGCCAGATGACCGAGCATGCCAACGAGGTGGCGGCGGCCGAAGCCAAGTACGGCCCGCTGTACAAGAAGATGGCGTCGGTCCCGCTGGCTCAGCTGGCCGAGGATCCGGAAGCGATGCAGACCGGCAAGCGCCTGTTCGGCAACAACTGCGCGGTCTGCCACGGCGAATCGGGCACCGGCGCGATCGGCTTCCCCAACCTGACCGACAACGACTGGCTCTACGGCGGCGATCCCGAGGTGATCAAGGCGTCCATCATGGACGGCCGCACCGGCGCGATGCCGGCCTGGGGCCCGGTGCTCGGCGAGCAGGGCGTGGAAGAGGTCGCGGCCTACGTCTACAGCCTGAACGGCCGCAAGGCGCCGGCACAGCTGGTCGAGGCCGGCGCGGCGAAGTTCGCCGCCACCTGCGCCAGCTGCCACGGTGCCGACGGCAAGGGCATGCAGGCCATGGGCGCTCCCGATCTGACCGACAATGTCTGGCTGTACGGCGGTTCACTCACTAGTATCAAGGAGTCGATCCGTAACGGCCGCCAAGGCACGATGCCCGCCCACAAGGACATCCTGGGTGAGGACCGTGTCCATATCGTGGCCGCCTATGTATATAGCCTGTCGGCCAAGAAGGGGCATGTCAGTGGGGAGAAATCACGCTAGGGATATGATGAGCACGGACTCGGGCCTCGCGCCCGAGTCCGCGGAAATGATCCGCCGCTGGGGGGCCATACTTTGGCCCTCCTTCCTGGTCGCAGGCATCGCGACCATGATCTTCTTCGCCAACATCGATCCCGAGGAGCTGCGGAGCGCCACGCTCCCGCACTTCGAGATCTCCCGCAAGCTCGGCTACACGATCGGCTTTTTCATGTTCTGGGGCGTCACAGCCTGGTCGAGCTTCTTAACGGTGTCCCTCCTGTCTCCGCCCAATGGCAGGAGAGCGAGAACCCTTCAATCTGATGATGCAAGACGGTAACGCTGCTCGAAAGCTGAAGAAGATTCCGGTCAAGGTAGAGAACAGCGACAACTCGCTGTACGCCGCGCACCCCAAGACCTACCCTCGCGAGGTCAAGGGCCGCTTCCAGACGCTGCGCACCCTCGCGGTCTACGCGCTGCTGGGGCTCTACTACGTCCTCCCCTGGATCCCCTGGGATGGTCGGCAGTCGGTGCTGTTCGATCTGCCCGCCCGTAAGTTCTATGTGTTCGGCCTGGTGTTCTGGCCGCAAGACTTCTTCTACCTGGCGCTGCTGCTCATCATGGCGGCGCTGGCGCTGTTCTTCTTCACCGCGCTGGCCGGCCGCATGTGGTGCGGCTATGCCTGTCCGCAGACGGTCTGGACCGAAGTCTTCATCTGGATGGAGAAGTGGACCGAGGGTGATCGCGCCAAGCGCATGAAGCTCGACGCCGGCCCGTGGACGCGCGAGAAGATCCTGCGCAAGTCCGCCAAGCAGGTGCTGTGGGTGAGTTTCTCGCTGTGGACCGGCTTCACCTTCGTCGGCTACTTCACGCCCATTCATGTCCTGGCCAACGAGATCGTCACCTTCAGCGTCGGCCCGTGGGAGGCGTTCTGGGGTCTGTTCTACGGCTTCGCCACCTACGGCAACGCCGGCTTCCTGCGCGAGCAGGTGTGCATGTACATGTGCCCCTACGCCCGCTTCCAGAGCGCGATGTTCGATCGCAACACCCTGATCATCGCCTACGACGAGAAGCGCGGCGAATCGCGCGGTAGCCGCAAGCGCGGCGACGATTACAAGGCCAAGGGCCTGGGCGATTGCATCGACTGCACCATGTGCGTGCAGGTCTGCCCGGTCGGCATCGACATCCGCAACGGCCTGCAGTACGAGTGCATCGCCTGCGGCGCCTGCATCGACGCCTGCGATCAGGTGATGGACAAGATGGAGTATCCGCGTGGGTTGATCCGCTACACCACCCACAACTCCATGGCGGGGGAAAAGACCCGCATCCTGCGGCCGCGCATCCTTATCTACGGCACGTTGTTGCTGGCCATCGCCACGGCGGCCGTGGTGTCGCTGGCGAACCGGCAGATGCTGGCGATGAACGTGCTGCACGACCGCCATCCGCTATATCGCGTGCTCGATGACGGCCGGCTCGAGAACGGCTATCAGCTCAAGATCATGAACCGCGATCAGGTGAACCACAGCTACGCGGTCGAGGTCGAAGGGCTGCCGGACATGGAAATCGAGATGGACCCGCCCGAGGTGAGCGTGCCCGGCGGCGAGGTGATCACGGTTTCCGCGCGCGTCACGACCTATCCGGAGCACCTGCACGGCGCTGGTAAGGACATCTACTTCATCCTGAGGACCACCGACGGTAGCGACCAGATCCACAAGGAGAAGGGCCGCTTCCTGGGACCGGTCGGGAGATAAGCCTTGAGCGAAAACGCTTGGTACCGCCAGCCCTGGGCCTGGTTCGTGTGGATCCCGCCGCTGGCGGCGGTGATCGCCGGAATCGCCACTTTGATGATCGCGATCAACGGCGCCGACGACGTTATCGCCGAAGATGTGCGCAAGGTGGGCATGGTGCTGGAGCACGACACCGCGCGGGAAGACGCCGCCGCGGCGCTCGGACTCAAGGGCCAAGTCGAGCTCGGGCGCGAGCAGGGTCTGCTCGCGCTCACGCTCGAGGGTGAAGCGCCCGAGCGCCTGCTGGTGCGCTTCGTCCATCCCACCGACGCCGACCGCGACCGGCAGGGCCTGGTGCAACGCACCGCCGACGGCACCTACACCGGCGCGCTGCCCGGTGGCGCCGTGGTCGGCCCCTGGCAGGTGCTGGTCGAGCCCGAGGATCGCCGCTGGCGCCTGGTCGGCGGTCTCGATGCCGAAGCCACTTCGATCGCGCTCCGCGCGGGCGCAAGTAGGAGCTAAGTGAGCGAACAGCCGGTCTGCTTCCATTGCGGTGATCCCATCCCTCCGGGGGAGCGCCGCAGCGTGGTGATCGACGGTGCGTCCAAGCCGGTGTGCTGCGCCGGCTGCGAAGCGGTGGCGCTGCTGATCTCCGGCGCCGGGCTGGAGAACTTCTACCGCTACCGCACCGGCCCCTCCGCCCGTCCCGAGGATCCGCAGGACGGCCCCGATGAGTGGGATGCCTTCGACCGTCCCAAGCTCCAGCAGAACTTCGTGCGCGACGTCGGCGAAGGCCGGCACGAAGCCGCCCTGCTGATCGAGAACCTGAGCTGCGCCGCCTGTTCCTGGTTGATCGAGCACAGCCTGCGGCGGTTGCCGGGCGTGTCCGAGGTGCAGGTCAATCCGGCCTCCGGCCGCGCCCTGGTGCGCTTCGCGCCGGAGCAGGTGACGGTGAGCACGCTCATGCGCACGCTCGCCCGCCTCGGCTACCGGCCGCATCCGGTCGGCGCCGGCGAGGCGCAGTCGGCGGCGCAGCGCGAGCGCCGTCTCGCCCTCAAGCGCTTGGTGGTCGCCGGCTTCGGCATGATGCAAGTGATGATGTTCGCGGTCGGCCTGTACTTCGGCGCCTTCACCGGCATCGACGCGGTCTATCTCGAGCTGTTGCGCTGGGTCAGCTGGGCGGTCGCCACCCCGGTGCTGTTCTATTCCGCCGCGCCGTTCTTCAAGGGCGCGCTGCGCGATCTGCAGGCCAAGCGGGTGGGCATGGACGTGCCGGTGTCACTGGGCATGATCATCGCCTACAGCGCCAGCGTCTGGCAGACCCTCAGCCACGGTCACGAGGTCTACTTCGACTCGGTGACCATGTTCGTGTTCTTCCTGCTGCTGGGCCGCTACGTCGAGATGGCGGCGCGCCACAAGGCGGCGGCCGCCACCGATGTGCTCACTTCGCTGATCCCGGCCACCGCCCGGCGCGTGGTCGACGGCGTGGAGGAGCGCGTGGCGGTGGAAGAGCTGGAGCTGGGCGACGTGGTGGCGGTGCGCCCCGGCGAGACGGTGCCGGCCGACGGCCGCATCGTCTGGGGACAGTCGCGGCTCGACGAATCCATGCTCACCGGTGAATCGCTGCCACAGCCGCGCGGCATGGGCGAGACCGTGGTGGCCGGCAGCCTCAACATCGCCAACCCCATCCAACTGCGGGTGGAGCAGACCGGTCAGAACACCGTGCTGTCCACCATCGGCCGTCTGCTCGACCGCGCCCAGTCCGAGCGGCCGGCGGTGGCGCGCGTCGCCGACTGGATCGCCGGCCGCTTCGTGGTCGGGGTGCTGTTGATCGCCGCCGCGGTGGCCGCCTACTGGCTGCCGCGGAACCCCGAACTAGCGCTGCTGACCACGGTGGCGGTGCTGGTGGTCAGCTGTCCCTGCGCGCTCGGGCTGGCCACGCCGGTCGCCCTGGTCGCGGCCACCGGCCGGCTTACCCGCGAGGGCTTGCTGACGGCGCGCGGCGACGCGCTGGAGACGCTGGCCAAGGTCACCCACGTGGTGTTCGACAAGACCGGCACGCTCACCGAAGGCCGCATCGCTGTCGACGAGGTCCGGCCGCTGGCGGATCTCGACGGCGATGCCTGCATGGCGCTGGCGGCGGCGCTGGAACGCCATTCCGAGCACCCTATCGCCAAGGCGTTCGCGGACGTGGCCGTGACCGAGACCGCCGACGAGGTCTCGGTTATCGCCGGCGCGGGACTCGAGGGCCGCGTCGCTGGGCGGCGCCTGCGGGTGGGCAGCCCGGAATTCGTGGCGGCGCTGAGCGGCGCCACCGCTCCGGCCATCGCCGACGACGGCGGCAGCTGGATCGCCCTCGGCGACGAACAGCGTCCGCTGGCGCTGCTGCGCCTCGCCGACCGGCTGCGGCCGGAAACCAAGAGCGTGCTCGACGAGCTGCGCGCCTTGGGGCTGCATCTGGAGATCGCCAGCGGCGACAGCCATGAGGCCGTCGCCGCGATCGCCCGACGGCTGGGTATCCGCCGCTTCGGCGCGCGCCTTACGCCCGCCGACAAGCTGACCCGGATCCGCGAACTGCAGGCCGCCGGCGCGGTGGTGCTGATGGTCGGCGACGGCATCAACGACGCACCGGTGCTGGGCGGCGCCAACGTCTCGGCGGCCATGGGCTCGGGCACGGCGCTGGCGCAGACGTCCGCCTCGATGGTGCTGCTGGGCGAGAGCCTGGCGCCGCTGGCGGAGGGTATCCGCACCGCGCGCAAGACCACCCGCATCATCCGCGAGAACATCGGCTGGGCGCTGTCGTACAACGCCGTTACCATCCCGCTCGCCGCGGCCGGACTGCTCACGCCGTGGATGGCGGCGATCGGAATGTCGCTGAGCTCGCTACTGGTGGTGCTCAACGCGCGGCGGCTGTCGCGGCGGCGGCGCCAGGAGATCTGCCCGCCCACCACCATCGAAGCCCGCATGGGAGAAGCAACCTGATGGAAATCCTGTTCTTCATGATCCCGATGGGCATCGTCCTGGTTGGCCTGGCGGTTTGGGCCTTCTTCTGGGCCGTCGGCAACGGCCAGTTCGACGACCTGGACAGCCCGGCCTATCAGATCCTGCTCGACGACGATCAGCCGGCCAAACCGACACCGCCGGAACGCCCCGAATCGTGATGACTGGCGAGCTGACGCTACTCGCCGCCTTGCTCGCCGGCCTGTTCGGCAGCGTTCACTGCCTTGGGATGTGCGGCGGCATCGTCGGCGCGCTCAGCATGGGCACGCCGGCGGCGCGACGCAGCCCGGTCCATGGCGTGCTCTACAGCCTGCTGTTCAACCTCGGCCGGATCGGCAGCTACGCCGTGGCCGGCCTGGTTGCCGGCGGTTTCGGCATGTGGCTGGGCAACGTGCTCAACTTCTCCGCCTGGACCGGTCTGCTGCGGATTCTCACCGGGCTGATCATGGTCGCCATCGGCCTACAACTGGCGATCAACTGGCGCGGCTTGCGCCATATCGAAGCCGTCGGCGCCGGCGTCTGGCGCCGACTCACTCCGCTCACCCGCCGGCTGCTGCCGGTACGCTCACCCGGCGCCGCGCTCGCGCTCGGCTCGCTGTGGGGCTGGCTGCCCTGCGGCCTGGTCTACACCATGCTGCTGGCCGCGGCGGTATCTGGCAGCCCGATCCAGGGCGGTCTGGTCATGGCGGTCTTCGGCGCCGGCACGTTACCGGCCCTGGTCGGTGCTGGCGCCGCCGCCTCTCAACTATCCCACCTCACCCGTCGGCCGGCGCTGCGCCGCGCCGGCGGCGCCCTGCTACTGGCTTTCGGCGCCTGGACCATCGCCGGGCCGATGCTGATGCATGGGCACGGTCACAGCCACGCCGCGCTGACCGACGACGACTGCACCACTCCGACGCATGTTGCGCACTAGCAACAGTTGTCATGCAACTGTTGCGTCCCCACCATTCTTCATGAGCCAACGCTAATCAACCGACGATTGGCCGCGGCTTGTGTGGTGGCAGGGCGCAAAGGATGCCTCCGCGCTCCATCGGTTGTACGCAAGGAAGGATGTGCATCATGAAGAAGGTAAGGCTCGTAGGGCTCGCACTTGCCGGCGCGCTGGCCGCCGCCCCCATGGCCGGCTTTGCCCAGTACCAGAACCGTGCCAGTACCGAGAGCGTGCCGAATTTCTATGGCGGTATCGGCGGCGGCTACTACTGGGCCGACGGCGGCGGCGTCGACGATGACAGTGCCGCTTGGCGCGCTTACGCCGGCGCCAACTTCCTGCCTTGGCTCGGCGTGGAAGGTATGTATGCCAACTTCGGCGAGATCGACGGCGGCTCGCTCGACGTCGACGGATGGGGCCTGGCCGCGGTGGCGCAGTGGCCGATTGCCGGCTTCCTCCCCTACGTCAAGCTCGGCAACTTCTGGTGGGATGCCGACGCCGGCGGCGACGGCGACGACTTGTTCGGCGGCGCCGGCGTGCGCTTCAACCTCGCCGAGCACGTGGATCTACGCGTCGAGTACAACCGCTTCGAGTTCGACGATGTCGATGCCGACACCGCCTGGGTCGACGTGCAGTACCGCTTCTAAACAAAGCCGCGCGCACCGTGCCCTCGCGGTCGGTGCGCTCCCTTTCAGCGCGGCCTGAGGGCGAAAGCGGTTTCGTGCAACGCGTTCAGGCCGCGCGCGGCGAGTTTGGCGTTGTCGGCGAGCACGTCGTCCCGCGCGAGCATTTCCAGCGAGAAGTCCGCCCCCAATAGCGCCTCCACTTCATCGGGATCGACCGAGAATGGCGGCGCGGTTTCCTGAGAAGGGCGGTAGTCCAGGGTGACCAGCAAGCCGGTAGCCCTCGGCGCGAGCGCGCAAAGGTGCGCGGTATAACGCCGGCGCAACTGCGCCGGTAGCGCGATCATGGCCGCGCGGTCGTACAGTCCCGCCACCGCGCCGACGTCTTCCGGCCGCACTTGGAAGAAATCGCCGCAGAGAATCTCGATCTCGCCATGGCGATAGCGGCAGAAATGCGTCCCCGCCTCGCGCTGCACCGGCAAACCATGCTCGGTGAAGAAGGCTTCGACCGCCAATTCGCTCAACTCGATGCCGATCACCCGGTAACCGGCGTCGCGCAGCCAAAGCAGATCCAGGCTCTTGCCGCATAGCGGTACCAGTACCGCCCCACCGCGGGCGATCCCCAGGCGCGGCCAGAATGCTGTAAGAAATCGGTGCGGCACCGGCTCGTGAAAGCCGATCTCGTTGCGCTGCCACTTCCCGCGCCAGAACTCCACGTCCATCGACACCTCCTGCACGCTGCGCCCAGTGTAACGCCTGTAACGCCGCCATATTCGTGCATGAAAAAACGCCGATGCATCCCCACTTTCGACCTGACCGGTGGAAAACAGGAACAGGAGAACCATCGATATGCGGCGACTTTACTTCCTGTTGCCCGACGTGGAGTGCGCGCGCCTAGTCGTCGACGACCTGCTGCTGAACCACATCGAGGAGCGCCACATCCATCTGCTCGCCCGCCGCGGCACGCCGATGGAGGACCTGCCGACGGCCAGCGTCGCGCAACGCACCGATCTCATTCCGGCGCTGGAACGCGGCGTCGCGGTGGGCGGCGCCACCGGCGCGTTGGCTGGCCTGGTCGCCGTGGCGGTACCTCCGGCCGGCTTGGTGCTCGGCGGCGGCGCCGTGCTCGGGCTGGCCGTGGCCGGGGCCGGGCTCGGCGCCTGGATGTCCAGCCTGATGGGCATCTCCACGCCCAACAGCCAGCTAAAGCGCTTCGAGAAGGCCATCGAGGACGGCCACATCCTGATGATGGTGGACGTACCGGTGGAACGGGTGGAGGAAACCGAGGAACTGGTCCGCCGCCATCACCCCGAGGCCGACATCGGCGGCACCGAACCGACGATTCCGCCCTTTCCTTGACACGCCCACCGCGCACCGACTGGCCGTGGACGAAGGGCCTGACGTTCGGGAAGCGGCTAGCGCCATCAACGTGATCCGTCGCACGTGACGGGAAACTGGCCCGTTCCTCGCGGGTAGGGGTGGCCGTATAATCGGGCCACGCCCCACAACTCTATTGCCCGTCCTGGGCTCCCGAACATGCACACCATCGCTAAGTCGAACAAGCTCGCTCACGTCTGCTATGACATTCGCGGTCCGGCGCTGGAAGAAGCCAAGCGGCTGGAAGACGAGGGCCACCGCATCCTCAAGCTCAATATCGGCAACCCCGCCCCGTTCGGATTCGAGGCGCCCGCGGAAATCCTCAAGGACGTCATGCTCAACCTGCCCCAGGCGCAGGGCTACTGCGATTCCAAGGGCATCTTCTCGGCCCGCAAGGCCATCGTGCAGCAGTACCAGTCGCGCGGCATCCTCGACGTCGGCCTGGAGGACGTCTACCTCGGCAACGGCGTCAGCGAGCTGATCGTGATGACCATGCAGGCGCTGCTCAACAACGGCGACGAGATGCTGCTGCCGGCGCCCGACTACCCGCTGTGGACCGCGGCGGTGAGCCTGTCCGGTGGCAAACCGGTGCACTACCTGTGCGACGAGTCGGCGGGCTGGGAGCCGGACATCGACGACATGGAGCGCAAGATCACCCCGCACACCAAGGGCATCGTGGTGATCAACCCGAACAACCCGACCGGCGCGGTGTACTCGCGGCAGACGCTGGAACGCATCGTCGAGCTGGCGCGCAAGCACAACCTGATCATTTTCTCCGACGAGATCTACGACAAGATCGTCTACGACGGCGCCGTGCACGTGCCGATGGCCACCCTGGCCGACGACGTGCTGATCGTCAGCTTCTCCGGCCTGTCCAAGGTCTATCGCGTGGCCGGCTTCCGCTGCGGCTGGATGGTGATCACCGGCCCGCGCCACCGCGCCCGCGACTACATCGAGGGGCTCAACATGCTGTCCTCGATGCGATTGTGCGCCAACGTGCCGGCTCAGCACGCCGTGCAGACCGCCCTGGGCGGCTACCAGAGCATCACCGCGCTGATCCAGCCGGGCGGCCGGCTGTACGAGCAGCGGCTCAAGGCCTGGCAGATGCTCAACGAGATTCCCGGCGTGTCGTGCATGAAGCCGCAGGGCGCGCTGTACCTGTTCCCGCGCCTGGATCCGGCGGTGTTCAAGCTCCGCAGCGACCGCCAGTTCATCCTCGACCTGCTGCGCCAGGAGCAGATCCTCGTGGTCGAGGGCACCGCCTTCAACTGGCCGCGGCCGGATCACTTCCGCATCGTGTTCCTGCCGCATGCCCACGTGATCGAGGAGGCGCTGACCGGCTTGCGCCGCTTCCTCGCCCACTACCGGCAGTAACGCGCCGTACCGCGGCGGCGCGCTTGCGCCGCCGCCAGATGCCGCCATCCTGTGGGGAGCCCCTCCCCACAGGAGATTCCGTTCGATGATCGCGTCGGCGGCCAGTCCCTACCTCGTCCCCTTCGATGGCAGCTTCCGGATCGCCGACGCGCCTTCCGCGCCGCCGCGCGGCTCCCACGACAAAGCAACCTACAAGGCACGCCTTGCCGATCTGATCGACGAACTCGACGGGCTGCAGCGCGTGTTCTACGCCGATGGCCGCTACTCGCTGCTGCTGATCTTTCAGGCCATGGACGCCGGCGGCAAGGACAGCACCATCCGCGCGGTGATGACCGGCGTCGATCCGGCAGGCTGCGAGGTGCACTCCTTCCTGCGCCCTAGCGTCGAGGAGCTGCAGCACGATTTCCTCTGGCGCACCACCTGCCGGCTGCCGCGTCGCGGCCGGATCGGCATTTTCAATCGCAGCTATTACGAGGAAGTGCTGGTGGTCCGGGTTCACCCGGAACTGCTCGAGGCGCAGCGCCTACCCGAACCCGCATCAGGCGAAGAGCTGTGGCGGGAGCGATTGGAGTCGATCACCGACCTGGAGCGGCACCTGGCGCGCAATGGCACGGTGATCGTGAAATTCTGGCTCAACATTTCGCGCGACGAACAGCGCCGCCGCTTCCTGAAACGGCTGCAGAACCCGAGCAAGCACTGGAAATTCGAGGAATCGGATGTGGTCGAGCGTGGCTATTGGGATCAGTACATGCATGCCTACGAACGAGCACTGACCGCCACGTCACGCCCATGGGCGCCGTGGTTCGCCATTCCCGCCGACGACAAGCCGTTCATGCAATGGCAGGTGGCGCGCACCATCGTCGACACGCTGCGCCAGCTGCCGTTGCGCTATCCCGAGCCGGACGAAAGCCGCCGCCGCCATTTCGCCGAAGCGCTGGCGCTGCTGCAGGCTGAAAACGCCGCGGAAAAGTGAATACTCGGCGCCACGCCGCCATGACGTGGCGCCGGCATGACGGGCGCGCTCTACTTCTTGATGACGTCGACGTCGTCCGCCTGGAGGCCTTTTTGCCCCTGGATGACGTTGAACTCGACTTGCTGTCCCCCTTCCAACGTGCGGAATCCGTCGCCACGAATGGCGCGGTAATGCACGAACACATCATCGCCTTGCGGGCGCTGGATGAAACCATAGCCCTTGGCACTATCGAACCACTTAACAATGCCGCTTTCGCGCTCTGCCACAGCTGGACGACCTCAGTTACTTCGCCAACATTAGAAATTTAGCCCAAAACCAAGCCACTGCAAGTCGAAAAAAATCCGTAGCTTGCAATCGATCTGGGAATATCCCTGGGCCGAACGTCGCAGCGGATGGCGCAATGCTAATACTGGCGCCATATCGCGCGAGGACGCGATTACCGTGGAGCGCTTCGAATTTGATAGTTGGCTTACGATTCGCGCCTGATCGGCGCGCTATTGCAGGCGGGAAGGCGAGAGCGGGCGGCGCGCGGCCGCCTGCCCGTTTTCAGCTCAGGAAGATGCGATATGCCGGGTTCTGGCTCTCGTCGGCATACTCGTAACCGAGCTTGTCCAGAAATTCCTCGAAGCGGGACCGTTGCGCCGGCGGCACCTGAATGCCCACCAGCACCCGTCCGTAGGCGGCACCATGATTGCGGTAGTGGAACATGCTGATGTTCCAGCGCCCGCCCATCTTGGACAGGAACTTGAGCAGCGCGCCCGGCCGCTCCGGGAACTCGAAGCGATAGACGATCTCATCCTCGACCTTGCCGTGGCCGCGGCCGCCGACCATGTGGCGGACGTGCACCTTGGCCATCTCGTCGTCGGTGAGATCGACCACCGGGTAACCGCGCTGGCTCAGATCGGCGATGACCTGCGCCCGTTCCTCGGCGCCGTCGCGCAGCTGAATGCCGACGAACACATGCGCCTGCTGCGGATCGGCGTAGCGGTAGTTGAACTCGGTGACCGCGCGCTGCCCCAGCGTCTCGCAGAACTCGCGGAAGCTGCCGGGACGCTCGGGGATGGTCACCGCCAGCACCGCCTCGCTGTGCTCGCCCACCTCGGCGCGCTCGGCCACGTGCGCCAGACCGCTGAAGTTCATGTTGGCGCCGCTGTTGATCGCCACCAGGCTCTCGCCGCGGATGCCGGTGCGCTCGACGTACTTCTTCAGCCCCGCCGTGGCTAGCGCGCCGGCCGGCTCCATGATCGAGCGGGTGTCGTCGAAGATGTCCTTGATCGCGGCGCAGATCTCGTCGGTGCTGACCAGGATCACCTCGTCGATGTGCTCCTTGCAGATCCGGTAAGGTTCCTTGCCGATCTGCCGCACCGCCACGCCGTCGGCGAACAAGCCGACCTGGTCGAGCACCACGCGCTTGCGCTGCCGCAGCGCCTCGTACAGGGTCGGCGCGTCGTCCGGCTCGACGCCGATGACCTTGATGTCCGGCCGCAACTGCTTGATGTACGCCGCCACGCCCGCGGCCAACCCACCGCCGCCGACCGGCACGAACACCGCATGCAGCTTGCGCGGGTGCTGGTGCAGGATCTCCATCCCCACCGTGCCCTGGCCGGCGATGACCTCCGGATCGTCATACGGCGGGATGTAAACCATCCCCTTCTCGGCGACCAGCTTCTGCGCCTGCGCCGACGCCTCGTCGTAGCTGTCGCCGTGCAGCACCACGCGGCCGCCGAGGTTGCGGACGTTGTTCACCTTGATGCTCGGCGTGGTGCGCGGCATCACGATCACGGCCTTGATCCCCAGGCGCTTGGCCGCGAGCGCCACGCCCTGGGCGTGATTGCCGGCCGAGGCGCAGATAACGCCGCGCTCGCGCTCGGCTTCGCTGAGCCGCGAGATTTTGTTGTAAGCCCCACGCAGCTTGAATGAGAACACCGGCTGCAGGTCTTCGCGCTTCAGCAGTACCTGATTGCCGAGCCGGCTGGACAGGTTGGAGGCGAGATCGAGAGGGCTCTGGATGGCCACGTCATAGACGCAGGCCGTAAGGATCTTTTCCAGGTAGGCCTTGGTCATTACTTACGGTGGGTAGTAGGTAGAGTGCAGAGTTTAAGGGAATCCATGCGGTCTGATAAGGCAAAGCGGGACGCGGCTTTCGCGGGCCGGACCGGCGCCTTATCATGCCGCTGCCAATCCAGCAGGAGACCGTCATGTCCGACGCCCAGAAAAAAGCCGCTGCCGAAGCCGCTATCGAATACGTCAAGCCTGGCGCCGTGCTCGGCGTAGGCACCGGTTCGACGGTCAACCACTTCATCGACGCGCTGGCGGCGCGGCGCATCGAAATCGCCGGCGCGGTTTCGAGCTCGGAAGCGTCGACCAAGCGGCTACGCAGCCACGGCATCGAGGTGCTGGACCTCAACCAAGTCGACGAAATCCCGGTGTACGTCGACGGCGCCGACGAGAGCAACCATCTACTGCAACTGATCAAGGGCGGCGGCGGCGCCCTCACCCGCGAGAAGATTATCGCAGCGGCCAGCCGGCAATACGTGTGCATAGCCGACAGTTCCAAGCTGGTGGACGTGCTCGGACGGTTCCCGCTGCCGGTGGAGGTCATCCCCATGGCGCGCAGCTTCGTGGCGCGGCAACTGGTGGCGCTGGGCGGACGCCCGGAGCTGCGGGTCGGCTTCACCACCGACAACGGCAACGTGATCCTCGACGTGCACGGCCTGGAGATCGCCGAGCCGATCCGGCTCGAGCGCGAGATCAACGACATTCCCGGCGTGGTCACCAACGGCCTGTTCGCGCTGCGGCCGGCCGACGTGCTGCTGCTCGGCTGTGACGACGGCGTGCGGACCCTGCGGGCGACCTGAGCATGTCGCTGCCGAAGCTGCTGATCGCGCTGGGGGTGGCGCTGGTGCTTACCGGCGTGCTCTGGCCTTGGCTGTCCAAGCTCGGGCTGGGCCGCCTGCCCGGCGACATCGCCATCAAGCGCGACGGCTTTTCCTTCTACTTCCCCATTACCACGTCGATCCTGGTCAGCATCGCGCTGAGCGTACTGTTCTGGCTGCTGCGCAAGTAGGCTCTACGCGCCGGCGGCGAGACCGACTGGCATGGCCGGCGGAATAACCTCCGGCCGGTCCTGCAGGACGAAGTGGCTCGCGCCGGGCACCAGGACCACCTTCAGCGCCGCTCCGGCCTGCGCGGCGCTTTCCGCCATGGCGTCGGCGTCGAGCACCATGTCGTGCTCGGGCACCAGGACCACGCCGTGATCGATGTTGCGATAGAGATCCACGTCGCGGCGGCGGGCCCACTCCTCGATCGAGCGGATGTTGGCGGCCATGGTCGCGATCCGGCGCGGGTTGAACGGCAGCCCCTCCAGCAACTCGCGCTTGCGCGGATTGCCAAGGTCGCCCCAGATGCGCCGGTTGCTCGGGTTGAGCGGTGCCAGGCGCCACAACGGCACCAAGAACGGCAGCAGCCACAGACCGAGGCGCGACGGCGCCCGGTGAGCCTTGCCGCGCGGCAGCACCGGCGCCTCCATCACCACCTCGGCGCGCTTGAACAGATCGGGCCGCAGCGCTGCCGCCTCGAGCAACACCGCGCCGCCACGCGAGTGGCCGTGCAGGCGGATCGACGGCGTCTTGGGCAGGAATTCCAGCGCTTGCACCAGCACCTGCGCATCGTACTCGATGCTGCCCTCCGCCGCGGTCGGCTGCCGTACCCAGGGTGCGTCGGCGAAAGTGGGATTGGCGATCGGCAGATGGTAGTCGCCACTGTTCACCAGGATCAGTTGCAAGCGCGGATCGGCGTAGTGGCGGGTGAAGTAGCGTAGATCCTCGCAGAAGCCGTGCATGCAGATCACGGTGGCGACCGGATGGTCACAGCGGCGCTCGGCGATCGCCGCGCTGCCGACGCGGTAGACCACGCCGTCGAAGGGCTCGGCATGCCGCTGGCGCACCACCCTGTTGAGCGACAGGCGCCGGACGGCGACAGCGATGACTACGACGACGACGGCAGCGATGGCCAGTTCCATATGACGCCCTTTTCTTGCATCCGTGACGCGGCAACGCGGCCTACTCAGTCTGCACGCTGGGCCGGCTGCGCGTCTGCCGGCCCAGCGTGTAGGCCAGCAAGCGCGAGGAAGTCTCCGGCAACAGTCGCTGCAGCTTGTCCAGGATCACCGCGTCCGGCCCGATCAGCACGCGGCGCGCGTTGCGCCGCACCCCCTTGAGGATGATGGCGGCGGCCCGCTCGGCGCTGGTGATGAAGTTCCTCTCGAACTTGCGCGCGGCCGTGGCCGGATTCAGCCCCAACTCGGCGATGCTGTCGTCGGTGCGGGCATTGCGCGCGATCGCGGTCTTGATCCCGCCGGGATGCACGCAGGTCGCCGACACGCCGCAAGCCAGCATATCCAACTCCTGCCGCAGCGACTCGGTGAACCCGCGCACCGCGAACTTTGCGGCGTGATACGCCGACTGGGTCGGCACGGTCAAGAGCCCGAACAGGCTAGAGGTGTTGACGATGTGGCCTTCACCGGCGGTCTTGAGGTACGGCAGGAACGCTTGGGTGCCGTGCACCACACCCCAGAAGTTGATGTTCATCAGCCACTCGAAGTCCTGAAGCCGCATGCGCTCGACCGTGGCCGACAACGCCACGCCGGCGTTGTTGAAGATCAGATTGACCCGGCCGTGGTCCGCCACCACCTGCTCGGCCCAATCGAACACCGCGGCGCGGTCGGCCACGTCCAGCCGGCACGTCGTGATCCGTACCTTGGCGACGCCGGCTGCCTGCCGCGCGGTTTCGTCCAAGCCGGCCACGTCGACGTCCGACAGCGCCAAATGACAGCCGCGCTGCGCCAGCTGAATGGCGAGTTGCCGGCCGATGCCGGACCCGGCGCCGGTGATGGCGGCCACCTTGTCGTGGAAGTTCTTCATAACGCTCCTTGCTTGTCTTGGCTCCATGAATGAGGCGGACGGCCCGGCTCAGGCCGCTCCCGTTCCGGCAGCGAGCGCGGCCCCATCGGCACGGCGCGCGAACTGCATCGTGCCGTCGTCGAAGCGGGAGAATCGCAGGCTCGCCAGGTCCAGGAGGTAGTTCTGGTTCAAGTTCCACGGCGCCCGTTCGCCTTGCTTGGGGAAGCGGTCCGCGCTGCGTTGGATGTAGCCGGCCGTCAGATCGAGCAAAGGCCGCGCCCGCATGCCCGGCGGTACGCGCGGGCGGCACTGGCTATAGCCATGCCGGTCCATGTAATTCAGCAAACGGCATAGGTAGCGCGAGGAGAGATCGGCACGCAGGGTCCAGGAGGCGTTGGTGTAGCCGACACAGAGCGCGAAGTTCGGTACGCCCGTCAACATCACCCCTCGATAGGCGAAGGTGTCGGCGGGGTCGACCGCCGCGCCGTCCACCTCTAGGCGAATGCCGCCGCAGGGCAGCAGGCTCAAACCGGTCGCCGTGATCACGATATCCGCCGCCAGCCGCTCGCCGGACCGCAGCCGAATGCCGTCGGCGGTGAAGGTGTCGATATGGGCCGTGACTACGGCGGCGCGACCGTCGCGAATGGCACGGAACAGATCGGCCTCGGGCACCACGCACAGCCGCTGATCCCACGGCTGGTAGCGCGGCTTGAAATGCTCGTCGATCGGGTAGCCCTCGGGCAGCTGCTTGGCCACGCCGCTGCGCAACAGCCGCTTCGCCAACGCCGGCGCGCGTCGGCAGAATTGGAAGAAGGCCATGCCCAGCAGCACGTTCTTCCAGCGCACGGCATGGTGGGCGATCTGCTCGGGCAGCAGCCGTCGCAGCGTATCGGCCACCACGTCGCGCGCCGGCAAGGCGACCACGTAAGTGGGCGAGCGCTGCAGCAGCGTCACATGCGCGGCGGTCTCGGCCATGGCCGGCACCAGCGTCATGGCCGTCGCGCCGCTGCCGATCACCACCACGCGCTTGCCGCGATAGTCGAGATCCTCCGGCCAGCGCTGCGGATGCACCACCGGACCCTGGAACAGCTCGCGGCCCGGCAGCGGTGGCAGGTAACCGCTGTCGTAGCTGTAGTAGCCGCTGCACAGGTAGAGGAAGTTGCAGGTGTAGCGGACACGCTGCCCATCGCTTCCGACCTCGACCTCCAGCGTCCAACGCCCCTGCCGGCTCGACCACGACGCGCCGACGACGCGGTGCTCGAAGCGGATGTGGCGGTCGATTCCGTACTCGCGCGCCGTATCGCGCAGGTATTGCAGGATCGAGGGCCCGTCCGCGATCGCCTTGGCCTCCTTCCACGGCCGGAACGGAAAACCGAGAGTGAACATGTCCGAGTCGGAACGTATCCCCGGATAGCGAAACAGATCCCAGGTGCCACCGATGCTCCGACGCGCTTCGAGGATGGCGTAGCGTTTTCCGGGGCAGAGCGTCTGCAGGCGATAGGCCGCGCCGATGCCGGAGAGCCCGGCCCCCACCACCAGGACGTCGAAATGCTGTTCGGCCATGCTCGGTTCCCCTCCACGCGCGATCCCGGCGGCGTTCGTGCCGCCGCCTACGGCTATCCGATGGTGCAAGGCTCACATGCTCGACGCCACCATTCTTGACATATCGAGACAAGTGCTTGACGTTTCGAGACATGAAAATGTTGGTTCGGGCGGGCAGCATCCGCGGATACAAGAATCTGGCGCGGCGCCTGGGTGGCGATCCCGATGCGCTCATGGCGCGCGTCGGCCTGCGCGCTGAAGCGTTCGACGACGAGGACACCCTCGTTCCGGCCCGCGCCCTCGCCCAATTGCTGGAAATCAGCGCGCAGGTCCTGGAGTGCCCCGACCTTGGGTTGCGGCTGGCGGAAGAGCAGGATCTCAGCGTGCTCGGGCCGCTGGCGGTGGCGATTCAGCACTCCGCCACCGTCGCCGAGAGCCTGCGCTGCGCCGCGCGCTATCTGTTCGTCCACAGTTCGGCGGTAAGCCTCACGGTGGTGCCGTCGCTGCCGGAGCAGCCGCACTTGGCCGAGTTGCGCTACGAGTTCGTGCTGCCGCGCTTGGGCTCGATCCGGCAGGCGACCGACCTCACCTTGGCGTTCGCGCACCGCATGACCGCGCTGGTGGCGCGCGGCCGCTACCGCGTACAGGCGGTACGCTTACCCTATACCCCGCGGGCGAGCGTCGCTCGCTACGTCCGCTGCTTCGGCGCGCCGGTGGAGTTCGACCAACCCCATGCGTCGCTGCTGGTGCCGGCCGACTTGCTCAAGCGTCCGTTGGAGACCGCCAACGAGACCTTGCGCGAGCTGGCGAGCAACTATCTGGAGACCAATTTTCCAGACGCCGGCCAACCGACGTCGGCGCGCGTGCGGATGGCGGTGTCGCGCTGCCTCGGCATGACGGCGGCGCGCAAGGAACAGATCGCCGCCGCGCTGGCGATGCATCCGCGCACCCTGCAACGGCATCTGGCCGCCGAAGGCACCAGCTTCGAAGCGATTCGCGACGAGATATGCAGCCGGGCCGCGCTTCGCTACCTCACCTCGCCCCGGCTGCCGCTGTCCCAGATCGCCGGCCTGCTGGGATTGTCGGAACAATCCGCCCTCACCCGCGCCTGCAAGCGCTGGTTCGACAGCACCCCGACCGCGATCAGGCGGGCGGCGCTCGCCGGCGATGCGCTGGCGGCGGAGAACGTCCTCAGGCCAGCGCCGGACGCCGCTCCTTGAGGCACACCGCGATCACGGCCGCGAGCAGCGCGAAAGTGACGGAGAACAGCCACAGTTCCCGGTAGCCGCCGTAGAAATCGAACACCACGCCGCCGGCCAGCGCGCCTGCCGCCGCGCCTACCGCGTGCCCGGCGCTGAGTATGCCCATGGCCAGTCCCATCACGCGCAACCCCAGGTGGGACGCCACCAGGCTGGCCACCACCGGTGCCGTGGCGTAGTCGAACAGCCCGAACAGGCCGGCGAACAGATACAAGCGCGCCGAATCCGTGCCGACGTTCATCAGCAGCACGAAGGTGAGCGCGCGCGCGGCGTAGATGATCGCCAACAGCAGCGGCCGGTGCATGCGGTCCGACAGCCAGCCCGCCAGCAGGATGCCCACCAGATTGACCCCGGACAGAAAGCCGAACGCGCCGGCCGCCGCCACCGGGGCGAAACCACAGAAGGCGGCGTAAGGCAGGAAGTGGGTTTCGATCACGCCGGAGCTGGTGAAGCCACACAGCACGAAACTCCAGAACAACAGATGGAAGGCCGGGCTCGCCGCCAGTCCGGCGATACGCCCCCGCGCCGCCGGCTCGACGCCCTGCGCCGCCTCGACCGCCGCGGCCTGGCGGGGCAATCCGCGCCACGCCAGCGGCACCAGCGCCAGGCAAATCAGCGCGATGGCGACGAAGCCGAGGCGCCAGTCGAACAGCGCCAGCAGCAGCGCAGCGGCGGGCACCAGCAGGAACTGGCCGATGGTCGAGCCGGAGTCGACCACGCCCAACACGAAGCCACGGTTGCGGTCGAAGTACGGCGCCACCGCCGCGAATACCGCGTTGACCGCGACCACGCCGAAACCGATACCGGACACGACGCCGAAGCTGATCAGGAAGTGCCAAGGCTCAACCGACACCGTGGTCGACAGCAGGCCCGCGGCCAGGATCACCAGACCGGCGGCGAGCAGCTTGCGCGGGCCGAAACGATCGACCAGATCGCCCGCCACGGGCGCGGCGAGCGCCATCACGATCAGCGCCAAGGCGCCGCCGGAGGAAATTAGGCTTCGCGACCACCCCAGTTCGCTCTCCCAGATCGGCATCACCAAGCCGAGCAAGGCGCGGGCGGCGTAGGAAAACGCGATCGCGACGAAGCCGAAGGCCACCACGGTCCAGCCGAGCAGATTGGAGGAGGACGTGCCGGCGGAAGGAATCGAATCAGCGGAAGCGGTCATGAGTGCTCGCACCCTTGTTGGCGAGGGAAACAGCTGGCGGGCGGGGCGCGATCATAGCCGGCGATGCCATGGGGAAACCATCGACCAGCCATCATGCATTGGCGTGGCATGTTTGGGCCGCTATGTTAGGCTACGGCCGCCGGCGGAAGCGTGTGCTGCCGTCGCACCTCGGATTAAGAGCAATGAGGAAGTGATCGCGATGAAGAAGCCCCTGATCGCTTTGGCCTTGTGTCTTGCTGCCGTCAGCACCGCCCACGCTGCCGGCGACGCCGCCGCGGGGAAGGCTAAGGCCGCTACCTGTGTCGCCTGCCACGGCCAGAATGGCAAGTCCATCATGCCGGCCTATCCCAACCTCTGCGGCCAGAACGAGGCCTACATGGTCAGCGCGCTGCAAGCGTACAAGTCCAAGCAGCGTGCCGGCGGGCAATCGGCACTGATGTACGGGATGGCCGCACCGCTGTCCGATCAGGACATGGCCAATCTCGCGGCCTACTACAGCCAGCAGACCTGCAAGTAAGGTCTTAAGCGCGTACCCGGCGCGTGCGCCGGGCCGCGGTTTAGCTCGGCGGCGCCAGGATTTTCGGCGCCGCCTCTATGATCTGCCGCGACAGCTGCTCCATGCGCGGCGACTGCACGGTCCACGTGTGCCAGTACAGAGCCACGTCCAACGGCGCGCGCGGCGCCAGATCGACCACCTCCCCCCGCCGTAGCGACTCGGCGACAAGCAGCTCCGGCACCATGCCGTAGCCCAATCCATAGCGGATCGCGTTGAAGTGCGCCTCCGCACCGGGTACGTAGTGGCATGGATAGGCACCTTCCGGCAGGCCGAAGGTGCGGAGCAGGAACGACGCCTGCAGCGCGTCCTTGCGGGTGTAGGCGACCACCGGCGCCTTGCGCGCCGCCGCCCGGCTGATCCCCTGGGGAAAATAGCGGTCGCGAAAGCTGGTAGCCGCCACCAAGCGGTAGCGCATGTGGCCTAGCGGTTCGGCGCTGCATCCGCGCATCGGCCTTGGCTGGGTGCTGATGCAGGCCACCGCGCTGCCGGACTCCAACAGGCTGTAGGTATGGTCCTGATCCTCGACGATCAGGTCCAGCAGCACCCGCTCGCGGATCAAGACCTCCGCCAACGCGGGAAAGAACCAGGTACCGAGACTATCCGCGTTCAGCGCGGCCACCACCGTCAGCGGCGCGTCGTGCTGATCGGCCAGATCCGCGAGCAAGTCGTCCTCCAGCATCTCCGCGCGCTTCAGATACTGCAGCAGGCGCTGACCGGTAGGCGTCGCGCGGCATGGCCGGCTGCGCACCACCAGCGCGGTACCTAGCGCGCTCTCCAGCGCCCGCACCCGCAGTGACACCGCGGCCGGCGTCAGGTGCAGGCGTTGCGCTGCCTGCTCGAAGCTGCCGGCCTCTATGACCCGGCGGAAAGCCTCGGTCTGCTTCGGGTCCAGATTCATCGCCGCACCTCTGGATAAAAAAATTTTAGCTTGGTCGAAATTTATTTAGTCATATTCAATCATGATGCGGCCTTGGCGGATAATCGGCGGCCCGACCCACCGCGATTCACCCGCCCAGAGGCCCGACGTCGTGACGCTACTGCAGACCCTGTACGTGATCGCCATCATCGCCGAAGCCATGTCCGGCGCCATCATGGCCATCCGGCGGGGAATGGACCTGTTCGGCATCTGCCTGATCGGCATCGTTACCGCGCTCGGCGGCGGCACGGTGCGCGACATGGTGCTCGGCCACTATCCGGTGGGCTGGATCGCCCACCCCGAGTACCTGCTGTTCACCGGCGGCGCCGCGCTGCTCGCCGCGCTAGTCGCGCGCCACCTGCACCGTCTGCGTCAGGCCTTTCTGATCGTCGATGCGCTCGGCTTGGTGGCGTTCGCGGTGATCGGCTGCGACGTGGCGCTGAGCATGGGGCTCAATCCGGCCATCGTCGTCCTGGCCGGACTCATCACCGGCGTGTTCGGCGGGCTGCTGCGAGACTTGCTGTGCAACGAGATGCCGCTGGTGCTGTGCCGGGAGCTGTACGCAACGGTGGCGCTGGCGACCGGCATCATCTACGTCGGTCTGCAGATGCTCGGCGTCAGCGCCGGCATGGCGACCCTACCCGCCCTGCTGCTGGGATTCCTGCTGCGCATGATGGCGCTGCGCTACCGCTGGCAACTGCCGCGGATCGACGCGAACGACGTGCGCGGGCTGGAGTAAAGGAACGGCGCGTCGCGCGCCGAACCTTTCAGGACACCTCAGCGGCGCCCCACCGTACTTCGGCGCGTTGGGGGAGCTTGTTGTTCCCTGCACTCCTTGCGCGGAGAGCGCGGCGAGGGGAGCGAAGCGAAGGGACCGCTGGCACAAGACCCGCCAAGCTTCAGTTCACGCTAGTCGCGGCACCTGGCTATGCCCGCGTTCCGCCCTTCCGAGCCACTACCGGCCGAAGAGAGCAAGCCGTGACGGCACATGGACCGGAACGCACCTTCCCGCCCGGCCGCAGCCGTCCACTAGGCGGTTCCGTACCGGCAACGCCTCAGCGCGTGCCGACACGCTGCCAAAGTGAGCGGCCACCCTCCGCTGCGCAGGTTCATCCACAGGCTAGCCCGCCGTGCACTGACGCTCGCCGTACGCGGACGGCGGCGGAAGCCGTTCCCGCACCGCGCGTCAATTCGATTGGGTCTAACCGGGTAGAAAAAGAAGAAGGGGTTACGCTTGCGCGTAACCCCTTCATTTTGTTGGCTGGGGGACTAGGATTCGAACCTAGGTTGACGGAGTCAGAGTCCGTAGTCCTACCGCTAGACGATCCCCCAAAGGAAACCGAATCGGCCTTAGCGCTTGGAGAACTGCGTAGCGCGACGGGCCTTGTGCAGACCGACCTTCTTACGCTCGACCATACGAGCGTCGCGGGTGACGAAGCCGGCCTTGCGCAGCGTACCACGCAGATCGCCATCATACTCCATCAGCGCGCGGGTGAGGCCGTGACGGATGGCACCAGCTTGCCCGGAAATGCCGCCGCCTGCAACGGTCACTTCCACATCGAACTTATCGGTGGCACCGATGAGTTCCAGCGGCTGCCGCACCATCATACGCGAAGTCTCGCGACCAAAATACTGGTCCAGCGGCTTGCCGTTGACGACAATCGCGCCGCTGCCCGGCTTCAGGAACACGCGAGCCGCGGAGGTCTTGCGGCGGCCGGTACCGTAGTTCTGCTGTGCCATGCGTTCTGTCCGTTTACCTTAACCGGTCTCTTAGATTTCCAGCGGCTTGGGCTGCTGGGCGGCATGCCGATGCTCAGTGCCCTTGTAGACCTTGAGCTTCTTGAACATGGCGCGGCCAAGAGGATTCTTGGGCAGCATGCCCTTCACCGCGATCTCCAGCACCCGTTCGGGGGCCTTGTCGATCAGCTTCTCGAAGGTAATGCTCTTGATACCACCGATCCAACCAGTGTGGTGGTAGTAAACTTTATCCGTCTGCTTACGGCCGGTCACCGCCACTTTCTCAGCGTTGATGACGACGATGTAGTCGCCGGTATCAACGTGCGGAGTGTACTCCGGCTTGTGCTTGCCGCGCAGACGACGCGCGATCTCGCTGGCCAGGCGCCCAAGGGTCTTGCCCTCGGCATCCACCACATACCAGTCGCGTTTAACGTCGGCTGCCTTTGCACTAAAGGTCTTCATCACGCCTACTCCGAAGCGGCCGTGCCCTGTCAGAAGGCCGGCAATCATACAAAACGGGCCGCCATGATACAAGCAGTCCGCTGTTCGGCCAAGTGGGCCCGTGAAAAAAAAAGCGCGGTTCGGCAACCGCGCTAAACGAACACCAAAGGAGGATGGAGGAGTCGCCCGAGTCCCTGGGTTGCAGAGCCATCGGACAGCTTCATCTTCCTATGTTGCACTGCACATGTCAAGCGCGCAAAACCGGCAAGTTCACCTTTATCTATCTATATTTAGATCGACGCTGCAGCGCATCAATCCTGCCCTCGCAACCGCGCCGTCCCCGCGCCTGCCGCGGGGTCGCCGCCCCTGTGACGGGCGCGCGCCCCTACGGCCGGGGATGCTCTCGGACGGACCCCAGGGTATCTTTGCAGCGCAACGACAGGTGGTGAACCGGCCTGCTCGCCCTCCACCTGCGCGTCTCGTCACTGCTCGGGAGCCGTATCATGAGCTCAACCAGGGAATACTCCTTCGCCGATCGCCTTCTGATGCACTTCGATCAAGGCCTGCGGACCGTGCTCGGACGGCCGCCGACCACCGGCCGGCCGAATCCCGCCGCGGCCCATGCCGAGGCCGATCTGAGCGAAGCGGAGCGGCAGGAGTCGATCCGTCTTATCCGGGTCGATCATTGCGGCGAGGTCTGCGCTCAGGCCCTGTATCAAGGGCAGGCCCTGACCGCGCGCGATCCGGCCGTGCGCCAGGCGATGGAGCAGGCGTCGGCGGAAGAGAACGATCACCTCGCCTGGTGCGCCGAGCGCCTCGAGGAACTAGGCGGCCGCACCAGCCATCTGAGCCCGCTGTTCTACCTCGGCTCGCTGGCGATCGGCGCGGCGGCGGGCCTGGCGGGCGACCGCTGGAGCCTCGGCTTCCTCGCCGAAACCGAGAATCAGGTGGTGCGGCACCTGGATGGACACCTGCAACGCCTGCCGGCGCAGGATGCCCGTAGCCGGGCGGTGGTGGAGCAGATGCGCGAGGACGAGGGCAAGCATGCCAGCACCGCGCTGGCGGCGGGCGGAGCGGCGCTGCCCACCCCTATTCCGCAGTTGATGACCGCGGCGTCGAAGGTGATGACGCACACCACGTACTGGCTGTAGCCGAAACGAAAGAGGCCCGGGGATACCGGGCCTCTTCGTCGCGCCGCGACAAGCTTACAGGCTGACGCCGATGTCCTTGCCGGGATCCATGTTGCGGCCGTAGAAGATCTCGGCCATCTCGCGCCGCAACTGCAGCCGGATCAAGGCCTTCTCTTCCTCGCTCAACTGATCCGCCGATTCCCCGAACAGGTAATTGTCCAGGTTCAGGTCCTTCAGCAGCATCTTGCTGTGGAAGATGTGCTCCGGATAAACGTTGACGTCGATCATGTGATACCGCTCTTTGGTATCCGCCGACATGTAGTTCTGGATCGAGTTGATCTCGTGGTCGATGAAATGCTTCTTACCGGCCACGTCGCGGGTGAAGCCGCGCACTCGGTAGTCGATCGTGACGATGTCCGAATCGAACGAGTGGATCAGGAAGTTCAGCGCTTTCAGCGGCGAGATCACGCCGCAGGTGGACACGTCGATGTCCGCGCGGAACGTCGACACGCCCTGATCCGGATGGCTCTCCGGATAGGTGTGCACCGTGATGTGGCTCTTGTCCAGGTGCGCGAGCACGGTCTCCGGCAGCGGTCCCGGCGTGGGGTTGCCCTCGACACGCTCCTTCTCCACGAGCTCCTGCTCGGAGATCAGGATGGTCACGCTGGCGCCTTGCGGCTCGTAGTCCTGGCGGGCGATGTTCAGGATGTTGGCGCCGATGATATCGGACACCTGCGTCAGGATCTGGGTAAGGCGCTCGGCGTTGTAGACCTCGTCGATGTACTCGATGTAGGCCTGACGTTGCTCCGCCGTCTTCGCGTAGCAGACGTCGTAGATATTGAAACTCAGAGATTTGGTCAGGTTGTTGAACCCGTGGAGCTTGAGCTTCTCAGAGACCAAATACCCGCCCTCCGATCAAACAGCGACTGAACATGCCCGCACGGGGCGCCCTGGCGGTGCCAAGGGGCGCATTATGCATATATTCCGCCGTCGATCCAGCGGACATTGGGCGCTTTTAGACTTCGATCAACTCGAAGTCGTGAGTCAGGTCCGCCGACTTGCCCAGCATGATGCTCGCCGAGCAGTACTTGGTGGCGGACAGCTCGATCGCGCGCTTGACGGCGGCTTCCTGCAAACCCTGCCCCGACACTTTGTAATGCAGGTGAATCTTAGTGAAAACCTTGGGCGGCGTCTCGGCGCGCTCGGCCTCGATCTCCACCTCGCAGTGGCTCACCGGGTGCCGGCCCTTCTTGAGGATGTACACCACGTCGAACGCGGTGCATCCGCCCAACCCCAGCAGCAGCATCTCCATCGGCCGGGGGCCGAGGTTGCGCCCGCCCGCGTCCGGGGGACCGTCGAGGATCACCGTGTGTCCGCTACCGGCGGTGGCCTCGAACGTGGCCTCGCCCTTCCATTTGACCGTTGCGCGCATCAAGCATCCCGCAGGCTAAGTTGCTCATAATAAGGAGGATCATCAAGACCGGCGGGGAACTTGGCATTGCCCCTCACTGTCCCAATCTCGTCCGTTAGCGGCGCAGTATAGCGGCTATCGGAGGGCTTCTCCAAAAGGGCGGCAAGCCCGCGCCAGTGCTTGCTTCCGGGGACGCCTTGTACTACCAATAACGGCTAGGGAGATCCCCAGTGGGCGCCAATGCCGAAGGACTGAGAATGTTACAACCAGCCCAGAAGTCGACGGGCAATACGTCCATCGACAATCTGTTGCAGCACTGCCACAGGCGCCGCTATCCACCCAAGACCGGCATCATCTACGCGGGCGACCAGTCGGACGCGCTGTACTACATCATCGAGGGTTCGGTGACGGTGCTGATGGAGGACGAGAACGGTCACGAGATCGTGCTCGCCTATCTCAACGCCGGGGCGTTCTTCGGCGAGATGGGGCTGTTCGGCGAGAGCAACGAGCGCAGCGCCTGGGTACGCACCCGTACCGCCTGCGAACTCGCGGAGATCAGCTACAGCCGCTTCCGCCAGATCGCCAAGCAGGATCCGGAAATTCTGTTCCCGGTGGTCGGGCAGATGGCCGATCGCTTGCGCCGCACCAGCCGCAAGGTCGGCGACCTGGCCTTCCTCGACGTCACCGGCCGCATCGCCCGCACGCTGCTCGACCTATGCCGCGAGCCGGATGCCATGACCCACCCCGACGGCATGCAAATCCGCATCACCCGCCAGGAGCTGGGCCGGATCGTCGGCTGCTCGCGCGAGATGGTTGGCCGCGTGCTCAAGGAGCTCGAGGAGCAGGCGCTGATCTCGGTGAGCGGCAAGACCATCGTGGTGTTCAACACCCGCTGAACGGCCCGCCGCGGGCGACGAACAAGGCCCCTTTCGGGGCCTTCGTCATTTTTCCGGGTAGAACAGCTCGCGCAGCTTCGTGCCGGGGTCGGCCGCGCGCATCATGCTCTCGCCGACCAGGAAGGCGTGCACGCCGTTGGCGCGCATCAGCGCCACGTCCTCGGGATGGTGGATGCCGCTTTCCGTCACCAGCAGGCAATCCGCCGGCGCCTTGGCCTTGAGGCGGATGGTGTTGCGGATGTCGGTCTCGAACGTGCGCAGGTTGCGGTTGTTGATGCCGAGCAGATCGGGCGCCAACGCCAACGCGCGCTCCAGCTCCTCGTCGTCGTGCACCTCGACCAGCACGTCCATGCCGAGCTCCCTGGCCAGGACGTAGAGCTCGCGCATCAGCGCGTCGCCCAGCGCGGCGACGATGAGCAGCACGCAGTCCGCGCCCAGCACCCTCGCCTCGTACACCTGGTACGGGTCGATCACGAAGTCCTTGCGCAGCACCGGCAGCTGGCAGGCCGCCCTGGCCTGCTGCAGGAACAGGTCGCTGCCCTGGAAGAAATCGCGGTCGGTGAGCACCGACAGGCAGCTGGCACCGCCGGCGGCGTAGCTGCGGGCGATCGCCTCCGGGTCGAAGTCGGGGCGGATCAGCCCCTTGCTCGGCGACGCGCGCTTGACCTCGGCGATCACGCCGGGGCGACCGGTGGCGATGTCGCGCCGCAGGCTGGCCAGGAAGCCGCGCGGGGCCGGCGCATCGGCTACTTCCGCCGACAGCGCCTTCAGGCTCTTGGCCTGGCTGCGCTCGGCGACCTCCTCGGCCTTGCGCGCCAGGATCTTCTGCAGAACATCACCGGAGTTGCTCATGCGCTCACCTTGCGGGTGTAGGCGATGAACTCTTCGAACTTGCGGGTGGCCGCGCCCGACGCCAGCAGCTCCTGCGCCCGGCGCACGCCGGCCTCGAGCGATTCGGTGAGGTTCGCCGCGTAGATGGCGGCACCCGCGTTCAGCGCGATGATGTCCGCCGCCGGCCCCTGCTCGCCGGCGAACACGCGCCGGATCAGCGCCAGGCTCTCGGCGGCGCCGCTGACCTTGAGCAGTTCCAGCGGCGCGCGGGCGATGCCGAACTGCTCGGGGGTGATCACATACTCCGAGATCTCGCCGCGGAACAGCTCGGCCACCCGCGTCGGCGCGCTGATGCTGATCTCGTCCAGGCCGTCCTCGGAGTGGACCACCAGCACGTGGTTGCTGCCCAGCTCGCGCAGCACCTCGGCCACTGGCCGCAGCCAGGCGGTGCTGTAGACGCCCAACAGCTGGTGCGGCGCGCCGGCCGGGTTGGTGAGCGGCCCCAGGATGTTGAAGATGGTGCGCACCGCCATCTCGCGGCGCGGCCCGATGGCGTGCTTCATCGCCGAGTGGTGGCGCGGCGCGAACAGGAAGCCGACGCCGACGTGCGCGATGGTGTCGGCGATCTGCTCCGGCGTCAGGTCCAGGTTGGCGCCGGCCACCTCCAGCAGGTCGGCGCTGCCGGACTGGCTGGAGACCGAGCGGTTGCCGTGCTTGGCGACCTTGCCGCCGGCGGCGGCCACCACGAAGGTGGCGGCGGTGGAGACGTTGAACGTGCCCTTGGAATCGCCGCCGGTACCGCAGGTATCGACCAGGTGGTTACGGTCGACCACCACGCCGGCGGCGAGCT
>Ga0182741_1000865_pt1 | contig 42637 bp, 37 predicted proteins | sample eDN5th37CBELigOP_FD_128874 | JGI IMG/M metagenome (GOLD analysis project Ga0182741, IMG submission 128874) | Enriched Organic Plus compost microbial communities from Emeryville, California, USA - eDNA 5th pass 37_C BE-Lig OP (version 2) (version 2) ... | reverse complement strand
CGGCGCGTGCCGGCCTTCTACAACGGCATGGCCACCGCGGCCGACTGGATGTCGGTGGCCTCGTTCATCGGCGTGGCCGGTACTCTGTACCTGACCGGCTACGGCGGGCTGGCCTACATCATGGGCTGGACCGGCGGCTACGTGCTGGTGGCGCTGCTGCTGGCCCCGTACCTGCGCAAGTTCGGCCAGTACACCATTCCCGACTTCATGGGCGCGCGCTATGGCGGCAACCTGGCGCGGCTGGCCGGGGTGGCCTGCGCGGTGCTGTGCTCGTTCACCTACCTGGTGGCGCAGATCTACGGCGTGGGCATCATCACCACCCGCATGACGGGCATTTCGTTCGAGCTGGGCATTTTCGTGGCGCTGGGCGGCATGCTGGTGTGCTCGTTCCTGGGCGGCATGCGCGCGGTGACCTGGACGCAGGTGGGGCAGTACATCATCCTGGTGGTGGCCTATCTGGTGCCGGTAGTCTGGCTGTCGGTCAAGCACACGGGCATGCCCTTGCCGCAGTTGTCGGCCGGCACCGTGCTGCAGCAGGTGACCGAGCGCGAAGACCAGCTGGGCAAGGATGTGGCCGAACTGCAGGTGCGCCAGCTGTGGAAGGCGCGCGCCGACGAAATGACCCAGCGCCTGCAGGCGCTGCCGCAGTCGTGGGCGCAGGAAAAAGACAAGCTGCGCAGCCGCCTGGCGCAGCTGACGGCGGCCGACGCGCCCATGGTCGAGATCCGTTCGCTCGAGCGCGAGCTCGAGGCCTACCCGGTCAGCGTCGAGGCGGCCCGCGTGGCCTGGGCGCAGGCGCGCGATACCTACGAGGCGCGCGGGTCGCCGCCGGTGCCGCACGCCGAGCCATTTCCCGCCAAGGACCCGCAGGAACAGCACAATATGCGGGTCAATTTCCTGGCGCTGGTGCTGTGCCTGATGCTGGGAACCGCCGGCATGCCGCACATCCTGATGCGCTCGTACACCACGCCGTCGGTGGTCGAGGCGCGCCGTTCGGTGTGCTGGTCGCTGCTGTTCATCCTGCTGCTGTATTTCATGGCGCCGGCCCTGGCGCTGCTGGTCAAGTACGAGGTCTATACCCAGGTGGTCGGTTCCGAATTCGCCGCGCTGCCGAACTGGGTGCATGCCTGGAGCACGGTCGACATCAACCTGCTGAACCTGCTGGACGTCAACCGCGACGGCGTCGTCCAGCTGGGCGAGATCGGCATGGGCGCCGACGTGGTCGTGCTGGCCATGCCCGAGATCGGCGGGTTGCCGTATGTGGTCTCGGGCCTGGTGGCGGCCGGCGGCCTGGCCGCGGCCCTGTCCACGGCCGACGGACTGTTGCTGACCTTGTCGAATTCGCTGTCGCACGACATGTGGTACCGGCTGGTATCGCCGCGCATGTCGGCCGCGCGCCGCGTGATGGTGTCGAAGATCCTGCTGCTGGCGGTGGCGTTCGGGGCGGCCTGGGTGGCGGCCCGCAAGCCGGCCGACATCCTGTTCATGGTGTCGGCGGCATTCTCGTTCGCCGCGTCGTCGTTTTTCCCGGCGCTGGTGATGGGCGTGTTCTGGCGCCGCGCCAACAAGTGGGGTGCCACGCTGGGCATGGTCGCCGGGCTGGCCACCACTTTTGCCTACATGGCGCATACCCACCCGTGGCTGCGCGAATGGGTGTTCGGGGTCGAGCGCGCCCAGCCGGTGGACCTGTGGTGGGGCATCCAGCCCATCGCCGCGGGCGTGTTCGGCGCGCCGGTGGCCTTCCTGACGATTCTGGTGGTGTCGCTGCTGACGCCGCCGCCCGACCGGGCCACGGCGATGCTGGTGCAATACCTGCGCGAGCCCGACGGCAAGCCGCCGGCGTTGCCGTGATCAGTGGCCGACGGATGTCGAGAAGACGTTCATGACCACCACGCCGGCGATGATCAGGACGATGCCCAGGATGGCCGGGCCGTCCAGGTGCTGCTTGAAGAACAGCGCGCCCACCAGCGAGATCAGCACGATGTCCACGCCCGACCAGATAGCGTAGGCGATGCCCACCGGGATGTGGCGCAGGGTCAGCGCCAGGAAGTAGAACGCCACGGCGTAGCCCGCCACGGTGACCAGCGACGGCGCCAGGCGGGTGAAGCCCTCGGCGCTTTTCAGCGCGCTGGTGGCCAGGATCTCGGCCACGATGGCGATGCCCAGGTAGACCCAGTGCATCAGCGGCGGGCTCCGGCCTGGCGCAGCAGCACCAGCAGGGCGCCGGCGCCGCCTTCGCGCTCGGGCGCCTGCGAGAACGCCATGACGTCGGCCTGCTGCACCAGCCAGGTGCGCACCTTGTCTTTCAGGACCGGTTCCAGGCCTTGCGAACCATAGCCTTTGCCGTGGACGATGCGCACGCAGCGGATACCGTGCTCCAGGCATTCTCCCAGGAACGACACGACCGCGTGGCGAGCCTGCCCGACCCGCAGGCCGTGCAGGTCCAGTTCGGCCCCGGCGGGCCATTGCCCGCGGCGCAAGTTGCGGGCGGTGTCGGGGGCGGCGTCGGCGCGCACGAACGCCGTGCCGCCTTCGGACAGCAGATGGGCGACTTCGCCGCCGTCGGAGATGCCGGCGTCGGCTCGCGTGGCGGTTTCGCCCATGGCGGCCGCGCGCCGCATGGCGACGGCGGCACCGGAGGGGGCAGGGGCGGGCGAGGCGGGCGCGCGCCGGCCCGCGTGCTTCAGCGGCGTCACCGCCCGGGTGGCGCGGCGAAAGGCGTCGGGATCGTCGGCGGCGGCCGGCCGGGCGGGCGCGGCGGCCCGCGCCGCTTGCTCGGCCTGGGCGCGCGCCTGCCGCGCGGCCTGGTGCAGGCGCTTCAGGTCGGCCAGGCCGGCTTTACTGCTGCGCATTCTCCAGCCACCGTTGCGCGTCCAGGGCGGCCATGCAGCCCGTGCCGGCGCTGGTGATGGCCTGCCGGTAGACGTGGTCCTGCACGTCGCCCGCGGCGAAGACGCCGGGCACGGAAGTCATGGTGGCCAGGCCCGACAGGCCGCTCTTGGTGATGATGTAGCCGTCTTTCATCTCGAGCTGGCCTTCGAAGATGCCGGTATTGGGCTGGTGGCCGATGGCGATGAAGGCTCCGGTGACCTGCAGGTCTTCGGTGGCGCCGGTTTCGGTGTGGCGGATGCGCACGCCCGTGACGCCGCCGTCGTTGCCCAGCACTTCGTCCAGCGTATGGAACAGTTTCAGTTCCATGTTGCCGTTGGCGACCTTGTCCATCAGCTTGTCGACCAGGATGGGCTCGGCGCGGAACTTGTCGCGGCGGTGGATCAGCGTCACCTTGCGGCAGATGTTGGACAGGTACAGGGCTTCTTCGACGGCGGTGTTGCCGCCGCCCACCACGACCACGTCCTGGTTCTTGTAGAAGAACCCGTCGCAGGTGGCGCAGCCCGACACGCCGCGGCCCATGAAGGCCTCTTCGGAGGGCAGGCCCAGGTACTTGGCCGAGGCGCCGGTGGCGATGATGAGCGAATCGCAGGTGTACACGTTGCCCGTGTCGCCCGTCAGGGTGAAGGGGCGGCGCGACAAGTCCACTTTGGCGATATGGTCGAAAATGATGTCGGTATTGAAGCGCTCGGCGTGCTGCTGGAAGCGCTGCATCAGTTCGGGGCCCTGCACGCCCATCGCGTCGGCCGGCCAATTGTCCACGTCGGTGGTGGTCATCAGCTGGCCGCCCTGGGCCAGGCCTGTAACAAGTACGGGGGCCAGATTGGCGCGCGCGGCATAGACGGCGGCCGTGTAACCGGCCGGGCCGGATCCGAGTATCAAAACTTTAGCGTGCTTGGGCGTGGACATAGGTAAGTATCTTTAGAGGGGTGCCCAATTATAATGAGCGCCATGCCGCGTATTTCAACTGCTTCCCCGCGCGCCTCGCGCAACACCCGAAACGGCCCTTCGCCGCTGCAGACGCGAATTTCCGCCTTGCTGCGCGAAGCCCGCTGGATCCTGTTCGCCGCCCTGGCCGCCTGGCTGACCCTGGTGCTGGCCACCTGGTCTCCCGCCGATCCGGGCTGGTCGCATTCTGTAACCGGTGGCGCCATCCATAACCGGGGCGGTACGCTGGGCGCGTACCTGTCCGATATCCTGCTGTACCTGTTCGGCTATTCCGCCTGGTGGTGGGTGGTACTGCTGCTGCATCGCGTGCGCGCCGGCTACCGCCGGCTGGCCAGCCACCTGCGCGCCGGCGACGGCAAGCAGCCCGAAGTGCTGCCGCGCGTGCACTGGGAAGAGGGCGTTGGCTTCTTCCTGGTGCTGGTGGGGTCGCTGGGCATCGAGGCATTGCGCCTGTACAGCTGGGGCATGCACCTGCCGGGCGGCACCGACGGCGAAAGCGGCGCGGGCGGCGTCATCGGCCAGATGCTGGCCGCCTGGCTGGCCGAAGGCGTGGGCTTTACCGGCGGCACGCTGGCGCTGCTGGTATTGCTGGCGGTCGGCCTGAGCCTGTTTTTCTCGTTCTCGTGGCTGCACGTGGCCGAGCGGGTCGGCTCGTGGCTCGAAAGCCTGGTGCGGCGCATCCGCGATTCCTACACCGCGCGCCAGGACCGCAAGGTCGGCGAAGTGGCCAAGGCCGTGCGCACCGAGCAGGTCGAGGCCAAGCACGAAAAACTGACGCACGAACAGCCCGTGCGCATCGAGCCGGCCATTACCGTGGTGCCCCGCTCGGACCGCGTCGAAAAAGAAAAGCAGCAGAGCCTGTTCGCCCCGCCCGCCGGCGAGGGCGACCTGCCCGCCATCGGCCTGCTGGACGCGCCCGCGGCCAACCAGGAAACCGTGTCGGCCGAGACCATCGAATTCACGTCGCGCCTGATCGAAAAGAAACTGGCCGATTTCGGCGTCAACGTCACCGTGGTGGCGGCGCAGGCCGGGCCGGTGATCACGCGCTACGAGATCGAGCCCGCCACCGGCGTCAAGGGCAGCCAGATCGTCAACCTGGCCAAGGACCTGGCGCGCGCGCTCAGCCTGGTCAGCATCCGGGTGGTGGAAACCATCCCCGGCAAGAACCTGATGGGCCTGGAACTGCCCAACCCGCGCCGCCAGATGGTCAAGCTGTCCGAGATCCTGGGCTCGCAGACCTACCACGCCAGCCATTCGGTGGTAACCATGGCGCTGGGCAAGGACATCGCCGGCAACCCGGTGGTGGCCGACCTGGCCAAGATGCCCCACCTGCTGGTGGCCGGCACCACGGGCTCGGGCAAGTCGGTGGGGATCAACGCCATGATCCTGTCGCTGCTGTACAAGGCCGGCGCGGCCGATACGCGGCTGATCCTGATCGACCCCAAGATGCTCGAAATGAGCGTCTACGAAGGCATCCCGCACCTGCTGGCGCCGGTGGTCACCGACATGCGCCACGCCGCCAACGCGCTGAACTGGTGCGTGGGCGAAATGGAAAAGCGCTACCGCCTGATGAGCAAGATGGGCGTGCGCAACCTGGCCGGCTACAACACCAAGATCCGCGACGCCATCAAGCGCGAGGAACCCATTCCCAACCCGTTCTCGCTGACGCCCGACCAGCCCGAGCCGCTGACGCCGCTGCCCACCATCGTGGTGGTCATCGACGAGCTGGCCGACCTGATGATGGTGGTGGGCAAGAAGATCGAAGAGCTCATCGCCCGCCTGGCGCAGAAGGCGCGCGCGGCCGGCATCCACCTGATCCTGGCCACCCAGCGCCCCAGCGTCGACGTCATCACCGGCCTGATCAAGGCCAACATCCCCACGCGCATCGCGTTCCAGGTGTCGTCCAAGATCGACTCGCGCACCATTCTCGACCAGATGGGCGCCGAAACGCTGCTGGGGCAGGGCGACATGCTGTACATGCCGCCCGGCACCGGCCTGCCGGTGCGGGTGCACGGCGCCTTTGTCAGCGACGACGAAGTGCACCGCGTGGTCGAGCACCTGAAGGCGCAGGGCGAGCCCAACTACGTCGAAGGCCTGCTCGAGGGCGCGCTGGAAGGCGAAACCGGCGATGGCGTGGGCAGCGTCACGGGCATGACCGATTCCGAAAGCGACCCGATGTACGACCAGGCCTGCGAAGTGGTGCTGAAGCACCGCCGCGCGTCCATTTCGCTGGTGCAGCGCCATCTGCGAATTGGTTACAACCGTGCGGCCCGGTTACTCGAGCAAATGGAGCAATCGGGTATGGTGTCGGCAATGCAATCCAACGGCAACCGGGAAATCCTGGTGCCGTCCAAAGAGGAAGCCTGATGCCTGGTCTACGCCGGCTGGCCGCCACGGCCGCGCTGCTGGTGCTGTGCCCGATGGCCGCCCTGGCGGCCGATGCCCGCGCGCAATTGAAATCTTTCGTGGCCGAGGTCAAGAGCGCTACCGGCAGCTTCACGCAAGCCACCACCGGGCCGCAGGGCAGCCCCCAGCGGCCGCAAAGCGGCACCTTCGCATTCCAGCGCCCGGGCAAGTTCAAGTGGGCGGTCAGCCAGCCCTACGAGCAACTGGTGGTGTCCGACGGGCAGCAGCTGTACCAGTACGACCCCGACCTGGCCCAGGTCACCACGCGCAAGGTCGACCAGGCCATCGGCACGTCGCCCGCGGCCATCCTGTTCGGTTCGGGCAACCTGGAACAAGCCTTCCAGGTGGCGCCGCTGCCGGCGCGCGACGGGCTGGAATGGCTGCGTGCCAAGCCGCGCAATGCCGACGCGGGCTTTGCCCAGGTCGACATCGGCATGAAGGACAACCTGCCGGTGCGCGTGGAGCTGCTGGACGCCTTCGGCCAGACCACGCGGGTCGAGCTGTCCAACATCCAGGCCAACCCGGCGCTGCCTGCCGGCGAATTCCGCTTCACGCCGCCGGCGGGAGTGGACGTCGTCAAGATGTAGCGCCGGGCGCCTGCAGGTGCAGCAGGCCGTCCACCGCGATCACGCCGTCCTGGCGCACGAATAGCGGGTTGATTTCCGCTTCGGCGACCTGCGCGCCGCGCACCCGCGCCAGCCGCGAGAACGCCACGATGGCATCGGCCAGGGCATCGCAGTCGCCGCGCGGCAGGCCGCGAAAGCCGCGGATCAGCTGCGTGGCGCGCACTTCCTCGATCATCTCCATGGCCTGCTGGCGGTGCACCGGCGCCAGCCGCACGGCCACGTCGGGCGACAGCTCGGCCGCGATGCCGCCGGCCCCCAGCACCACCACCGGCCCCACCAGCGGGTCTTGCCGGTAGCCCAGGATCAGTTCGAGCAGCTTGCTTTCCATCTGCTGGACCAGGATGCCGTCCAGCCGCGCCTGCGGCATGCGCCGGCGCACTTCCGCCAGCATTTCGCCGGCCTGGCGCCGCAGGTCGGCCGCGTCGCGGATGCCGATGCGCACGCCGCCCGTGTCGGTCTTGTGCGGGATGTCGCGCGATGAGATCTTCAGGGCCACCGGGTAGCCCAGGTCGTGGTCGGGCTTGTCGGCGGCCACCTGGCGCGTGGCGGCCACGGGTACGCCCAGGCTGGCGAACAGCCGGCCGGCTTCGTATTCGGTCAGGGAGCCCGTCGTCGGCAGACCGGCGGGCCAGTCGACGGCCGGGCCGTCGTCGGCCGGGCCGTCCGCCGCGGCCGGGCGGCGCAGGAACAGCGCCAGGGCCTCGGCGCAGGACTCGGGCGTGCGAAAGCCCGCAATGCCCTCACGCTGCAAGACTTGCAGCGACGCCATGGCTTCCGGCGCCAGGAACGCGGCAACCGGCTTGTCGCCAGGCTTGCTGGCGCGCACCAGCGGCTGCACCGCCACTTCGGGGTGGAACTGCGCCGATGATCCGGCCACGCTGAGCACGGCATCGCACCAGTCGGAGACCAGCAGCTGTTCGAGCAGGTCCTGGTATTGCGCGCTGCTGGCCGCCAGGGTCAGGTCGATGATGGGCGCCTGGCGCACGCGCAGGCCGCGCTCGGCCATGCGGGCCACGAACGCGTCCGGCGGCGTGGCGGCCACCAGGCCGCGCAGGCCCAGGTTGTCGACCACCGTGGCCGCGCCGCCGCCCGTCGTGGTGATGACCGCGACGCGCGGCGCCCGCGGCGGCGGCGGGGCGTGGCGGCCGTAGCGCAGGGCCAGCGGCACGATTTCGTACAGGGTTTCCAGCGATTCCACGCGCAGCACGCCGTGCGCGCGCAGGAAGGCGTCCACGGCGGCGTCGTTGCCCGCCATGGCGCCCGTGTGCGATTGCGCCAGGGCGTCGCCCTGGGCCGAGCGCCCCAGCTTGTAGGCGATCACCGGCTTGCCGGCCGCCTGGGCCGCCTGCAGCGCGCGCCCCAGCACGGGGGCGTCGCGCAACGTTTCCAGGAACAGCAGGATGGCGCCGGTCTGGTCGTCTTCGCTCAGGGCCTGCACCACTTCGCCGACGCTGATGTCGCATTCGTTGCCGACGGATACCGACTTGGCGAAGCCGAATCCGCGCGCGCTGGCGCGCGACAGCAGCGAGCCCATCATGGAGCCGCTTTGCGACACGATGCTGATGGCGCCCCGGCTCAGGTGGTCGGACTCGAATACCGCGTTCACCGAGATGATGGCGCCGCTGTGGATGTTGGCCAGGCCGATGCTGTTGGGGCCCAGCAGCCGCAGGCCCAGTTCGTGGGCGCGGGCCGCCAGGGCGTCCTGCGCGGCGCGTCCGTCCGCGCCGGTTTCGCCGAAGCCGTCGCTGTAGATAGTGACCACCCTGGCGCCGGCGCGCGCGCAGCCTTCGAGCTGCGCGGCCACCTTCGAGCCGGGCACCATAATGAACACGTGGTCCACGGGCTGGGGCAGCGCCGCCAGGTCGGGGTAGGCGGTTTCGCCCATGATCTCGGCGCGGCCGGCGTTGATGGGGAAAATGCGGCCGCCATAGCCGTGCTTGCGCATGAAGCGCAACGGCCGGGCGGTGTTCTTGGCGGGGTCGCCGGAAGCCCCGACCAGCGCGATGGCCTGGGGGGCGAGCAATGCCTGGGCGAATGTACCGTTCTGCATGAGCAACTTCGAAAGAGGAAAAGGGGTTACACCGGCAGGTGCAATTGCAGGTCGCGCACCGCCAGCGATTCCAGGCGCCAAGCCTGCTCGCGCAATTGCCGCGCGCGCGCCTGGCCCAGCACCGGGGCCGCCAGTTCATCGAACTTGTCGTTCAGGTCCGCGTCGCTGAGTGGCGCCTCGGGGTCGCCCTTCCGGTAGGGGGCGAAGTGGCGATGCACGGCGCCGTCGCGCGTGCGGATGTCCACCCGCGCGGCCCGCTGGCCGGGAAAGGCGGCGGTCAGTTCGGGGTCGGCGCGCAGCCGGATGCGCGCCATCAGGCTGCGCAGGCCCGGCTCGGCCAGGCGCGCCGGCTCGAAGGCATCCAGCCGCACCGACCCGTACGCCAGGGCGTGCGCCACCACATAGAACAGGCTGAACTTCGCTTCGAAAGGCGTGCGCGGGTCGGCGTTGCCGGTGACGTCGAGCGTGGTCTGGTAGGCCTCGACCTCGACGGCTTCGATGTCGGCCGGCGTCAGCCCGTGCGCGGCGCGCAGCGCCAGCGCCGCGTCGATGGCGGCGAAGGTGTGGCCGCAGCAGCCGTGGTTCTTCTGGGTGATCTGCAGGATGTTGTAGTGTTCGCCCAGCGCCTGCGTGGCCTTGCTCCAGTCGGGGTGGTCGGCCAGGGCGGCGCCGAAGCCCACCGGGCCGTCCAGCATGCCGGCCGCGCCGGTCAGGCCGCGGGCTGCCCCCAGGCCGGCGCGCACGCCGACATTGGCGGCGTTGCCGGCATGCAGCGCCTTGGTCATGGCGTCGGAACGAAAGGCCTGCTGCAGGCCGGCGGCGAAGCTGGCCGCCGTGGCCAGGGCATGGCGCATGGCATCGGCGTCGCCGGGCGCGGCCAGCGCCGCCGCGGCGGCGGCCGCGCCGAAGCAGCCCACCGTGCCGGTGGTGTGGAAGTACCGGTAGTGCGCGGGCTGCACGGCCGCGCCGATGCGCGTGGAGATCTCGTAGCCCACCACGATGGCATTGAGCAGCGCGGCGCCGCTGGCGTCCTGTTCTTCGGCCACCGCCAGGGCGGCGGCAATCACCGGGCAGCCCGGATGGTAGATGGCGTTGCGGAAAATATCGTCGAACTCGACGGCATGAGACACGCTGCCGTTGATCCAGGCCGCCGTGGGGCTGAACGCCGTGGTGCCGCAGCCCGGCAGGCTGGAACGGCCCGACCCCAGTTCGGGCCGGTGGGCGGCCAGCAACTGAGGGCAGGGCGCCGCGCGGGTGCCGGGATACAGGGCGGAAAACCAGTCCACCAGGGCGCGCTTGGCGTGGTGGGTGACGTCGGCGGGCAACTCGCGCACGCTGTCGCGGGCGCCGTAGCCGGCCAGTTGTTCGAGAAGCATGCAGGGTCTCCGGGATGCCCGGCCGGCCCTGCTGCGGGTGGCGGGCGGCCGGTGGATGCAGGCTACTGTATCGGCCGGGGCCGGCGCGTGGCATGAAAAAAAAGAAAGCCAGCCTTCACGAATCGGCGCGCGCGGCATGGGCTGCAAAATCGGCGTAGCGTGCTATGCCGATTTTTCACACCGCGCGGCGGATGCGGTTTCTAAGATGCTCTTCCAGGAACGCGGCGCCCGGCTTGCCTGGCACCGCGCTCCCATCTATTCAAGACGAGGAGACCAGATTGAAACTGCACTTCAGCGCGCGGGCCGCCGCGGCCCTGTTGACCCTGGCCGGGCTGGCCGGCCCGGCCGCCGCCGCCGACCCGGCCGCCGATTACCCCACGCGCCCCATTACCCTGCTGGTGGGCTTCCCGGCAGGCGGTCCGTCGGACACGGCGGCGCGCATCCTGGCCAACCGGCTCGAACACGAACTGCCGGGCGCGCGCGTGGTGGTGGAAAACCGCGGCGGTGCCAACGGCACCCTGGCGGCCGCCGCGCTGACCAAGGCGCCCGCCGACGGCTATACGCTGTTCCTGGTGACCAAGAGCCACGTCAACACCAAGTGGCTGTACCGCCACCTGCCGTTCGATCCGGCCACCGACTTCCAGCCGGTGGCGCTGCTGCTGACCATGCCCAATGTGCTGGTGGTGGGACCTTCCATCGATGCCCCCGACTACCAGACGTTCGCCGCCGACGCGCGCAAGCATCCCGACGACTACACCGTGTTTTCCACCGGCAACGGTTCCGATCCGCACCTGGCGGCCGAAGAATTCCAGGAAAAGACCGGCCTGAAGTTCCGCCACATTCCGTACAAGGGCGGGGCGCAGGGCATGGTGGACATGCTGAGCGGCCGGGTGGACCTGTCTTTCGCCACGCTGGGCACGGTCATGAGCCACCTGGGCGACAGCAGCAGCAAGGTGCGCGCGCTGGCGCTGGGCGGCGCGAAGCGCGACCCGCTGCTGCCCGACGTGCCGACCTTCGGCGAGGTGGGCGTGGCGGGCTTCGAGCCCATTGCCTGGTATGGGGTGATGGCGCCGGTGGGCACGCCGCGGCCCATCCTGGAAAAGCTCAACCATGCCATCAACCATGGCATGAACCAGCCCGAGGGCGTGGCCCTGCTGCACAAAATGGGCGCGTCGCCCGTCAACGCCTCGATCGAGGACTTCACCGCCCTGTACCAGAAAGACATCGAGACCAACGGCGAACTGATCCGGCACCTGGGCGTGACGCTGGATTGAGATCCGCGCGATGAACCGGGCCGACGCGATGGCACTGGCGCTCGTGTCGTGTCCCGCAAGTACGCCGCCGTGAAATCGCGTCTTCGCGCCCCGGGCGGCGTGGCAAATCCTCGCGATAGCTTGGGCTGTCCCTGCGGTTTGCGCCTTGCCCCGCGCACGAATCCATCGATTTCATCATGACGACGAACTTACGGGACACGACACTAGGCGGGCTGCGACAGGAACTGCAGCAGCTCGGCCACGACCGGGCTCAGGCTGTCCTGGTCGCGCACCGCCAGGAAGAAGTGGCGCCTGGCCCATTCGTCGCGCAGGCGCAGCAGCACCAGCCCCATGCTGCCCAGGTAGTTGGCGGCGATGCGCTCGGGCACGATGCCGATGCCCAGCCCTTCGCGGATCATGCGGCAGCGCGTCTCGAAGTTCGACACCTGCAGCTTGACCGTGGGCGGGCGCGTCACCGTCTGGCCGATGTACGCCAGGAACTGGTCCAGCGAATGGCGCGGGAAATAGCCCAGCAGGTCGTAGTCGAGCGCTTCTTCCAGGTACAGTTCGCCGCGCGCGGCCAGCGCGTGGCCGATGGGCACCACCAGGCCGACGCGGTCGCTGGCGAACGGCAGCGACGTGACGCCCGTGGCGGGATGGTCGGCATGATAGATGCCGATGTCCACCGAACCGTCGATCAGCAGGCGCGGGATGTCGTAGCTGTGGGCCTCGAGCAAGTCGACGCTGACGTAGTCGCGCCGCGACAGGAACTTGCCCATGCGGTCCGGCAGGAATTGCAGGATGGTCGAGGGGTTGGCGGCCAGCCGGACCTTGGCCTGCCCGTCGGCCGAATAGACTTTCACGGCCGATTCGGCCAGCTGCACCGCGCGCAGGATGGCCTTGGCGCGCTGGTACAGCAGCGTGCCGGCCGGCGTGGGCTCGACGCCGCGCCCGTGGCGCTGCAGCAGGGTGCGCTGCAGGTGGCGTTCGAGTTCGGCCACGCGCTTGCTGGCGGCCGAGGTCACCAGGTTAGCGCGCTCGGCCGCTTTCGACAGGCTCTTTTCTTCTACCGCGGCCACAAACGCCTCGAGGGCGGGGATATCCATGCCTTTCATCGGGAATCTCGCTGCTGCGCAGGCGGCCGAGGCCGCCGGCTAAGGTCCAACCGCTTTTATCATGGCCGCACGGCGCTTGGAAAGCGCGTGCCGCCGGCATTACTTTTACTAGGTAGCCAAGTCCATGGATTTCACCCTGAACCCGGAGTACCAAGCCTACGCCGATTCGGTACGGCGATTCGCGCGCGACCACCTGGCCGAGGGCGCGCTGCGGCGCGCCCATGCCGATTCGTATCCCTGGGATACCGCCCGGCTGCTGGCCGACAACGGCCTGCTGGGCATCGCCTTTCCCGAGGCCGACGGCGGGCAGGGCGGCACGCTGATGCATGCCGTGCTGGCCATCCAGGAAGTCGCCCTGGTCTGCCCGCGCAGCGCCGACATCGTGCAGGCGGGTAACTTCGGGCCCATACGCACCTTCATGGAATACGCCACGCCCGAACAGAAAGCGCGCTTCCTGCCCGACCTGCTGGGCGGGCGCAAGCTGATCTCGCTGGGCATGACCGAGCCCCAGGCGGGTTCGGCCGTTACCGAGCTGTCCACCCGCGCGACGCGCGAAGGCGACGAGGTGGTCATCGACGGCAGCAAGATTTTCTCGACCCACAGCCCCGAGGCCGACGTATTCCTGGTCTACGTGCGCTTCGGCCCCGGCACCGGCGGCATCGGTTCGGTGCTGATCGAGCGCGGCACGCCGGGCTTCACGGTGGGCCGGCCGTCGCGCTTCATGAACGGCGAGCACTGGGCGCAGCTGTATTTCGACGGGGCCCGCATCCCGGCCTCGCGGATCTTGCTGGGGCCGGGCGGGTTCAAGAAACAGATCTCCGGCTTCAATGTGGAACGCCTGGGCAACGCCTCGCGTTCGCTGGCGCTGGGCCGCCATGCCTTCAACCTGGCGCGCGAGCATGCCATGACGCGCAGACAGTTCGGGCGCGAGCTGTGCGAATTCCAGGGCCTGCAATGGAAATTCGCCGACATGTGGATGAAGCTGGAGCAGGCGCAGCTGCTGCTGTACAAGGCGGCCCTGGAAGGCGAAACGGGCCTGCCCGGCGCGCAGAGCACCGCCATGGCCAAGCTGGCCTGCAACGAGGCCGGCTGGTTCGCCGCCAACGAGGCCATGCAGGTCATGGGCGGCATGGGATTCAGCCAGGAATCCTTGGTAGAGTATTGCGTTCGCCGCACCCGCGGCTGGATGATTGCCGGAGGCTCCATCGAGATGTTGAAAAACCGCATTGCAGAAGGCGTGTTCGAACGCAGTTTCCCGCAGCGTCGGCCGAAGGCGCCATGATGGAGGCGCCGCTGGCTACGACCCTGGGGCATCCCGAAATCGCCCGGCTGGGCGCCCTGGTTGCCCAGGTGGACCTTCCCGGGCCGGGGGGCACGGTGCGCTGGCACCGCCACGGCCAGGGCGACCCGCTGGTGCTGCTGCACGGCGGGCACGGCAGCTGGCTGCACTGGCTGCGCAATATCGAGGCGCTGGGCCGGTCCCGCACCGTATGGGTGCCCGACATGCCGGGCTACCTGGGCTCGGCCGCCGTGCCGCCGCCGTCCGGCCCGGACGACCTGGTCCCCTTGCTGGACATGCTGCAGGGCTCGCTGGACCAGGCCGTGGGGGCCGACACCGCCATCGACCTGGCCGGGTTCTCGTTCGGGGGCCTGGTGGCTTCCCGCCTGGCGGCGCGGCGTCCCGGCCGCGTGCGGCGGCTGGCGCTGCTGGGCTCGGGCGGCCACGGCACGCCCCGGCCGCGCACGCTGGACATGCGCCAGTGGCGCAACGCCGAATCGCCCGGACAGCGGCGCGACATCCTGCGGCACAACCTCAATCAGCTGATGCTGTACCGGCACGAGCCCGACGAACTGGCGCTGGCGGTGCACGAGATCAGCTGCGTGGCCACGCGCTTTCGCAGCCGCACGGCTTCGCAGGGCGACGGCATGGTCCGGGCGCTGCGGCAGTACGGCGGCCCGGCGCTGCTGATATGGGGCGAGCAGGACGTGACCGCCGTGGCCGGGCAGGTGGCGCCCGCCATCGCCGCCGATGGCCCCGGGCGCCAGTGGCGCATCGTGCCCGAGGCCGGGCACTGGGTGCAGTACGAAGGCGCGCCCCAGGTGAATGCGCTGCTGGCACGCTGGTTCGACGGGCAGCCGCTGGATTAGGGGGCGGCAGCGCAAGGGCGCCGGCCATGGTGTAATGATCGTTTTGGCCGCCTTGCGGCCCGCCGTCATTTCGCCGTCATGAGCAACGATCTGTTCGCCGCCGATCCCGCGCACCGGCCCTATGTCCCGCTGGCCGAGCGCCTGCGTCCCCGTACGCTGTCCGACGTCGTGGGGCAGTCGCACCTGCTGGGGCCCGACAAGCCGCTGCGCGTCGCCTTCGATTCCGGCCGTCCCCATTCCATGATCTTCTGGGGGCCGCCCGGCGTGGGCAAGACCACCCTGGCGCGGCTGATGGCCGACGGGTTCGACGCCCAGTTCATCGCCATTTCGGCGGTATTGGGCGGGGTCAAGGACATCCGCGACGCGGTGGTGGCCGCGCAAGTGGCGCAAGGCCAGGGCCGCCGCACCATCCTGTTCGTCGACGAGGTCCACCGCTTCAACAAGGCCCAGCAGGACGCCTTCCTGCCCTACGTCGAGAGCGGCCTGTTCACCTTCATCGGCGCCACCACCGAGAACCCGTCGTTCGAAGTCAATTCGGCCCTGCTGTCGCGGGCGCGCGTCTACGTGCTGCAGTCGCTCAGCGCCGAAGAACTGCAGCAGCTGATCGACCGCGCCGTGCAGGCCCTGAACGAAGGCCGCGAGGAAGACGCCCTGGTGCGCTTCCAGCCCGATGCCCGCGAACAGCTGGCCGCCTGGGCCGACGGCGATGCGCGCCGCCTGATCAGCGCGGTCGAGGTCGTGGCGGAATCGGCCCAGGCCGCGGGCCGCCACGAAATCGACGCCGCCTGGCTGGAAACCTCGCTGTCGCAGAACCTGCGCCGCTTCGACAAGGGCGGCGACGCCTTCTACGACCAGATCAGCGCGCTGCACAAGGCCGTGCGCGGTTCCGACCCGGACGCGGCGCTGTACTGGTTCGCCCGCATGCTCGACGGCGGCGCCGACCCCAAGTACCTGTCGCGCCGCCTGGTGCGCATGGCGATCGAAGACATCGGCCTGGCCGATCCGCGCGCCACCGAGCTGGCCGTCAACGGCGCCGACATCTACGAGCGGCTCGGTTCGCCCGAGGGCGAGCTGGCGCTGGCGCAAGCCGTGGTCTACATGGCATGCGCGGCCAAGTCCAATGCCGTCTACAACGCCTATAACGCCGCCCGCAAGTTCGCGGCCGAGCATGGCAGCGCGCCGGTGCCCCTGCACCTGCGCAATGCCCCCACCAAGCTGATGAAGCAGCTGGGCCACGGCCGCGCCTATCGCTACGCCCACGACGAACCGCACGGCTACGCGGCCGGCGAGCAATATTTCCCCGATGGCGTGAAAGCCACCTTCTACCGGCCGACCGATCGCGGCCTGGAAGCTAAAATCCAGCAAAAGCTGGCGTTCCTGCGCGAACTCGATGCCCAGGAACGCGCCAGGCAGCGCTAGCCCGCGCGCCGCCGCCCTCTGTCCTCAACCCTGACCCTGCCACTCATGCTAGACCCGATACTGCTGCGCAAAGACCTGCAAACCGTCGTAGACCGCCTCAAGACCCGCGGCGTCGAATTCGACACGCAACGGTTCAACGAGCTGGAATCGCGCCGCAAGGCCGTCCAGACCGAAACCGAATCCCTGCAGGCGCGCCGCAATGCGCTGGCCAAGCAGATCGGCCAGCTCAAGGCCCAGGGCCAGGACGCTTCGGCGGTGCTGGCCGAATCGCAGGCCATCCCGGGCCGCCTGAAGCAACTGGAAGAAGACCTAGCCGGCGTGCAGCAGTCGCTCAACGACTGGCTGATGGCCATTCCCAACCTGCCCCACGCCAGCGTGCCCACCGGCGCGTCGGCCGACGACAACGTCGAAGTGCGCCGCTGGCTGCCGGCCCAGGCCGCGGTCGACGGCAACCCGCCGCCGCTGCCGTTCGAGCCCAAGGACCACGTCGCCCTGGGCGAGCCCCTGGGCCTGGACTTCGACACGGCGGCCAAGCTGTCGGGCGCGCGCTTCTCGTTCATGCGCGGCCCCATCGCGCGCCTGCACCGTGCGCTGGCCCAGTTCATGCTGGACCTGCAAACCGGCCAGCACGGCTATACCGAGTGCTATACGCCGTACATCGTCAACAGCTCCACGCTGTACGGCACCGGTCAGCTGCCGAAGTTCAAGGACGACATGTTCTTCGTCACCAAGGGCGGCGAAGACGACGATCCGAAGGTCGACGATCGCGGCAATGTGCTGGCGCGCGAAGACCAATACCTGATCTCCACCTCCGAGATCACGCTGACCAGCGTCGTGCGCGACAGCATCGTGGCCGCGGCCGACCTGCCCATCCGCCTGACCGCGCACACGCCGTGCTTCCGTTCCGAAGCCGGCAGCGGCGGCCGCGACACGCGCGGCATGATCCGCCAGCACCAGTTCGACAAGGTCGAGATGGTGCAGATCGCGCATCCGGAAGCGTCCTACCAGGCGCTGGAAGACATGGTGGGCCATGCCGAGCGCGTGCTGCAGTTGCTGGAACTGCCGTACCGCGTGGTGCTGCTGTGCTCCGGCGACATGGGCTTCGGTTCGGCCAAGACCTACGACCTGGAAGTGTGGCTGCCCGCCCAGAATACCTGGCGCGAGATATCTTCCGTGTCGAACTGCGAAACCTTCCAGGCGCGCCGCATGCAGGCCCGCTTCCGGTCGGCGCAGGGCAAGCCCGAATACGTGCACACCCTGAACGGTTCGGGCCTGGCCGTGGGCCGCGCGCTGGTGGCCGTGCTGGAAAACCACCAGCAGGCCGACGGCAGCATCCTGGTGCCGAAGGTGCTGCAGCCCTACATGGGCGGCCTGACGGTGCTGCAACCCTGACGCCGCGCCGGCCCGGCAAGACGGAGCCCACGGGCTCCGTTTTTTATTGCCTGCAGTTATGTCGCTGCCACAATCCTGTCTTCTACGGCGGCTAAGCTGCCGCCATCCCGGGTCTTTGATGTCAGCAAATGTGTTCTGGTAAAAAAGGGCCGCATCTTTAGGGCACAATATGCGCGGCACGCCGCAGGCGGATTTTGTCGTCAATGATCTGGGGAGATTGATCAACATGAATTCGAGGATGATCGGTGATTTTCGAGTGCGTTGCGACGTCGTTGAAGACGAGACGCAAGGCTTCCATGTGCGGATCTGGACCCGCCGCATCGGAGGCAACGCACCCGAGAAGAGCTGGCCCGTGCCCGGCCAGCAGCCGTTCGCAACACGCGCCGAAGCCGAGCAGAGCTGTCTGCAGGTCTTCGAGGGCATTAATGGAGTGCGATTCAATGGTGAACCGGAGTTCGCGCACGCGTCCGCATAATGGCTGGTGGCGTGCGCCCAGCGCGCCGCGCCGCTGGCCCGATCCCGCCCCGGCCCTGCGCCGGCCGGCGGCTTGAGCAAGGCCGGCGCATGGGCGCCGGCCAATAAAAAGGCTGCCGCAGCAGCCTGAAGAAGCCGGGCGGCGCTGCCGCCCGTGCACCGGAGTCTGGTCCGGACGCGTCAGTCGTCGTGGCGATGGCCGCGGCCGTGTTTCCAATGCTTGTGGTGGCGATGGCCGTCCCAGTGGCGGCCGCCGTAGTAGTAGACCGGGGCGGGCCGCACGTAGCGCGGGCGGTACACCGGCACCGGCTGGTAGTACACGGGCGGAGGCGGCGCCACATAGACAGGCTGCGGCGCCACGTACACGGGGGCCGGGAAGACCACGCCCGGAATGCCGATGGACACGCCGATGTCGACACGCGCCATGGCAGCGCTGGAGATCAGCAGCCCCGCGGCGCCCATACCGGCGATCAACCATTTTTTCATGTGAACCTGCCTTGCTGCGCAAACAGCCGAGTTGATAAGACGAGGCCATTGTCGGGCTTTTCCGCGCGCAGAACGTGAACGCGCCTGCTGCAATAGCGACAATCCGCAACACGGGAAAAGCCGGCGGGGCGGGGGGTTGCTGCAATGCGGCAGCGCGACCCACCCGGGCAAAACTGGCTTGCGCAACCGGCTGAAACTTACTCTGTCCCCATCATGTGGGCAGCCGTGGTTACATTCATACACCAAGCGGCGTGCCCATGCGGCGATTGCGCCACGCTAGACACGGCGCAATCCAGGCTGTGCGCCGCGGGTGGGGTTTGTCGATATACTTTGCCCCATGCAATCGAAAATCCACGATCTCAAGCCAGGCTACTACTGGTACACCATGGCCAACGACCCCCTGGCGGTCATTCATATCCATGACGACGGCGGCGCCACGCTGATGGGCACCGACTACCGCATGGAAGCCCAGGGCGTGGCCGACATGATCAAGCAGGGCGAGCGCTTTTTCTGGATCGAGCCTCCCGCCCTGTAGCGCCTTGCCCCGCCGGGACGGTCAGGGCTGCCTGGCCCAGTCGGCCAGTTCCGGGTAATTCGACGGAAACAACGCGCGCTTGGTCTCGTCGTCGTTGACGCGCTTGAATTCGTGGTTCTTGCCCACTTCGCGGGCCCGCGCGGCCGCCGGGCGCGCGTCGATCGACTGGAACCAGCGCTTGATGTTCGGGTAGGCCGCCAGCGGGTCGGCTTCACCTTTCAGCACGCGCGATGCGCGGTCCAGCCAGCCCCAGCCCGACATGTCGGCGATGGAATACGTATCGGCCACGATGTACTCGCGGCCGGCCAGGTGCGAATCCAGCACGCGGTAGTGGCGCTCGGCCTCGCGCCGGTAGCGGTTTACCGCATAGTCGTTGCCCTCGGGCGCCGCGAACTGGAAATGCACCGCCTGGCCCGAAAACGGCCCCAGGCCCGTGCCCAGGAAGAACAGCCACGACAGCAATTCCGGGCGATCGGCGGGCGATGCCATGAATTCGCCGGTTTTCTCGCCCAGATACAGCAAGATGGCGCTGGAATCGAATACCCGGGCCTCGCGGCCGCCGGGCCCCTGGGTATCGACAATGGCCGGCACCTTGCCGTTCGGGTTGACGGCGCGAAAGCCCGCCGCGTGCTGCTCGCCCTTGCTGGTGTCCACCGGTACCACCTCGTAGGCCAGCCCGGTTTCTTCCAGGAAAAGGGCCACCTTGGCCGGATTGGGAGTGGGGTGGTAGTAGAAGCGGATCATCGGGCAACCTCCGGGTATGCAGGGTGAAAGGAGAAAAACAGGTGAAATCGGGTCAGGCCGGCATCGGCCGTCCCATCAACTCGAAAATGCCGTTGATGCCGAACTGCACGCCCATGCAGATCAGCAGGAAGCCCATCACGCGCGATACCGCGTCGATGCCCGACTCGCCCAGCACGCCTATCACGCGGTCGGCGCTGCGCAGGCAAAGCCAGAAGATCAGCGCCAGCAGCGCCGTGACGGTGATCACCGCCAGATGATGGATCGGCTGCAGCCCGCCCTCGCTATGCAGTGCCGACGCGCTGCTGATGATCAGCGCGATCGTGCCGGGCCCGGCGGTGCCGGGCAGCGCCAGCGGAATGAAGGCAATGTCGCGCGGCACGGGCCGCGGCGGGCCGTGCGTCGTGTCCAGTTGCACGCGCGGTTCCTCGGGCGCCATGTCCATCTGCACCGCGGCCTCGGTCTGGCTGGGGAACAGCATGCCGAAGCCGATATAGGCCACGATCAGGCCGCCCGCGATGCGCAGCCCCGGGATCGAGATGCCGAAGCCCGACATGATCGCGTTGCCGGCATAGAAGCACACCAGGATGATGGCGGCCACATACAGCGTGGCCCGGTCGATCTGGCGGTTGCGCTCGTCGCGGGTGTAGCCCCGGCTCAGCGCCAGCAGCAGGGTGGTGCTGGTCAGCGGATTGGCCACGGGCAGCAGGGCAACCAGGCCCAGGCCCACCAGCTTCAGGTATTCCAGTATCACGCGAGTTCTCCGGAAAGGCCGGCGCCAGCCGGGCATGGGCCATCGTAGCATTGCACATGACCGCCCCTGGCCGGCAGTTTCGGCTACGATCGGCGCCAATCCACCTCGAAGGACACATCATGGCCGAGCCCGCCTCGCGCGATGCCCATCCGTGGGCCGTCTTCCTGGCCTTCCTGCGCCTGGGCCTGACCTCGTTCGGCGGCCCGGTGGCCCACCTGGGCTATTTCCATGCCGAATTCGTCGCGCGGCGGCGCTGGCTCAGCGAACGGGCCTATGCCGACCTGGTGGCGCTGTGCCAGTTCCTGCCGGGGCCGGCCAGCAGCCAGGTGGGCATGGCCCTGGGGCTGACGCGCGCGGGCTACGCCGGGGCGCTGGCGGCCTGGGCCGGTTTCACGCTGCCTTCGGCCGTGGCGCTGGTGTTGTTCGCGCTGGGGGTGTCCCACTATGGCCAGGCGCTGGCCCCGGGGGCGCTGTACGGCCTGAAGGTGGTGGCGGTGGCCGTGGTGGCGCAGGCCGTCTGGAACATGGCGCGCAGCCTGTGCACCGATACCCGCCGCATCGGCATCATGGCGGTGGCCGCCTGTTGCGCCGTGCTGTTCCCCGCGGCGGGCACGCAGGTCGGCATCCTGGCGGTGGCCGCGCTGGCCGGCCTGCTGTGGCTGCGCCCGGCGCAGCAGGCGGCGCACGATCCGCTGCCCATTGCCGTGGGGCGGCGCGCCGGCGCGGCGTGGCTGCTGGCGTTCGCAGTCTTGCTGGCCGGCTTGCCGCTGGCGGCGGCCGCCTGGCCCAGCCAGGCGCTGGCGCTGGTCGATGCCTTCTACCGGGCCGGCTCGCTGGTGTTTGGCGGCGGCCACGTGGTGCTGCCGCTGCTGCAGGCCGAAGTCGTGCCGCCGGGCTGGGTGGACAACGACGTGTTCCTGGCCGGCTACGGCGCGGCGCAGGCCGTGCCCGGGCCCTTGTTCACGTTCGCGGCATTCCTGGGCGCGTCGATGCAGGGCGCGCCGTCCGGCTGGCTGGGCGGCATGCTGTGCCTGGTGGCCATCTTCGTCCCGTCGTTCTTGCTGGTGGCGGGCGCCTTGCCGTTCTGGGAACCCTTGCGTCGCGGCGCGCGCGCGCAGGCCGCGCTGGCCGGCATCAACGCCGCGGTCGTCGGGCTGCTGCTGGCGGCCCTGTACCACCCGGTATGGACCGGCGCCATCCGGGGGCCGCGCGATTTCGCGCTGGCATTGCTGGCGCTGGTCGCCTTGAGCGCCTGGAAGCTGCCGCCGTGGCTGGTCGTGATCGCTTGCGGGGTGGCCGGGGCGTGGTGGGCCGGGCTGCCGGCGTAGCCGTATGGCCGACGCGCGCTATGCGGGGCCGCGCGGCGCCGGCCCGGCATCCGGGTTGGGCCCGTGCGGAAAGTGCAGCCGTACGCTCAGCCCCGGGTGGGCATTGGCGACTTCCAGCGTGCCGCCGTGCAGGCGGACAATCGCCCTGACGGTGGCCAGCCCCAGGCCATAGCCGGGCACGTCGCGGTGCGCGCGATAGAAGCGTTCGCCGATGCGGCCCATTTTCTCGGGCGGGATGCCGGGGCCGTTGTCGGCCACCGTCAATAGCGTCTCGTGCGTGGCCTGCGCGGTGTCGATCCGGATGCGCGCGGCCTTGCCGGCATACTTCAGCGCATTGTCCACCAGCGTGGCGATGGCGCCGGCCAGCAAATCCGGGTCGCCGCGCAGCGGCGCGGGCCCGTCGGCGTGGAACGTCAGTACGGCGTGCCGGTCTTCGGCCACCGCTTCGTACAGGTCGGCCACGTCGCGCGCGATCACATCCAGGCGCACGGGCTCGAAATGCTTGCGCCGCGCGCCCGATTCCAGCTCGGCGATCTGCAGCAGTTTTTCCGACACTTTCACCAGGTCTTCCAGTTCCGCGGCCAGGCTGTCGACGCTGGCGCGGATGTCCTGGCGCGGCTCGGCGTCCCAGTCGATGGTGCGCAGGCGCGCCAGCATCCGCGTCAGCGGGGTGCGCAATTGGTGCGCCACGGCGTCCGACACGTTGCGCACGCCATGCATCAGCAGTTCGATGCGGTCCAGCATGCGGTTGATGTCGCTGGACAGCAGGGCGAACTCGTCCTGCCGCGGGTGCGCCGGAATGCGCTGGCCCAGTTCGCCGGCGCCGATCTGCGCCGCCGTGCGCCGGATGACTTCGACACGGCGTTGCAGCACGCGGCGAAACAGCGCGGCTCCCAGCAGCACCAGCAGGGCAATGACGCCGGTGGCCGCCAGGCTGACCTTCTTGATCAGGTCGGTCAGTTCGTACAGGTCGCGCAAGTCGTGGCCGATGATCAGCGTCGAGCCGTCGCGCAGCTTGCGGGCCACCAGGTAGCCGTGCACCGGCACGCCCCGCAGCAGCACCGACCGCATGACGCCGCTGCCGTTCAGGGGCGCGTCGGACGGATCCCAGGCGATATTGCCCGCCAGCATGCGGCCCACCGGGTCCAGCAGCATGAACATCTCGGTGTCGGAATTGACGTGATCGGCCATTTCCAGCGAAATCTCGCGCGCCAGGCCGGCCAGCCCGCCCTGTTCGAAATGCGCGTTCATGCGTTGCGCGGTCATCTGCACCTGGCGCGAGAACTGCGATTCCAGGATCTTGACGCTCTGGTAGTAGACGAACATCAGCGACAGCAGCGACGTCAGCAGCGCCAGGATGCTGTAGTTCAGCGTCAGCCGGAAGGCGACCGAACTCCAGATGCCGCGCAGCGCGCCGCCCAGCCTGTCCAGGCCGCGCGTCATGGCCCGGTCCGGTCGTCGTCGCCGGCCTGCGCCGACAGCCGGTAGCCCACGCCGCGCACGGTATGGATCAGGGGGCGGTCGGTATCGCCATCGATCTTCTGGCGCAGCCGGCTGATGTGCACGTCGATCACGTTGGTCTGCGGGTCGTAGTGGTAGCCCCACACGGTGGCCAGCAGCATGGTGCGCGTCAGCACCTGGCCGGCGTTGTTCATCATGTAGGCCAGCAGCTTGTATTCGCGCGGCTGCAGGGCGATGGTCCGCCCGCCGCGCGTGACCTGCCCGCTGATCAGGTCCAGCGACAGGTCGGCCACCGTCAGCTGGCGCTGCTCGTAGCCCGCCGACGACCGCCGGATCAGCGCCTCGACGCGCGCGGCCAGTTCGGGAAAGGCAAAAGGCTTGGTCAGGTAGTCGTCGCCGCCGGCCTTCAGCCCGCGTACCCGCTCGTCCAGCGCGGTCAGGGCGCTGAGCACCAGCACCGGCGTCTTGCGGCCCAGGGCGCGCAGCGACCACAGGATCGACAGCCCGTCCACATCGTTGGGCAGCATGCGATCCAGGATGATGGCGTCCCAGTGCTCGGTGGTGGCCCGTTGCAGCCCGGTCTGACCGTCCATGCAGACGACCGGGTCATAGCCCAGTTCCTTCAGGCCGTTGGCAATGTACCGGGCATTGTCGGCGTCGTCTTCGACGATCAGGCAGCGCCACATGGTTACCTCCCGCATAGCAAGGCCGTAGCGGCGCATTCTAGCGTACGCGCGGGCGCGGCCCCGCGGGCGCCTGAACATTACCAATAATTAATGATTCCGTAATGTCGTGGCGGGGCAGGGCATGCGTACCATCGATAGCGTGATGGATGCCCTGACACTACCTGTTTCGCGCCCCCGCAGCCGGGAATCGCTGCAACCCCAGCCCCCTGGCCAGGCGCTGCGCCCGGCGGATTTCGCCATGCTGGCCGATTTCCGCCACGAATTGCGCCGTTTCGCGCTCTTCAGCGAATCCGAGGCCCAGGCGCAAGGCCTGGCCCCGCAGCAGCACCAGGCCCTGTTGGCCATCAAGGCCAGCCCGATCGCGCCCACGGTGACCGAGCTGGCCCACCGCCTGTGCATCAAGACCCACAGCGCGGCCGAACTGGTCAGCCGCCTGGTGCAGATGGGCCTGGTGACCCGCAACAAGGATCCCGATGACGGCCGCCGCCTGCCGCTGCGGCTGACGCCGCTGGCCGAGCGCACGCTGGACGCCCTGTCGGCCGCGCACATGGACCAGTTGCAGCGCATCCGGCCGCTGCTGGTGGAACTGCTGCAGAAATTCGGCGGCTGAGGCGGGCCTGCCTGGGTGTCAAGCCGGCGATGGCCTGGCGCCGGGCCAGCGATGCGCATCGATCAGTTCCCGTACGGTGTCGATCGTCAGTGTCTTGACGCTCGCCGCGGCGGGGGTCAACGACGCGTTGCCCAGCTGGAACAGGCTGCTGTGCCGTTCGAGCTCCGGGCTGTGTATGGGCAGCACGATCATGTTCCTGCCCTGCCATGCCGTCGGGGCATTGGCGGCCATCATCACCGTGCTGCCCAGCCCCGCCTTGACGGCTCCCCAGATCGTTCGCAGGCCGCTCAACTCGGCGACGATCCGGAACTGCAGGTTCGCCCTGGCGCACTCGCGGTCAAGCAGCACCCGCACGCCGGTGGAAAGCGGCGGCACGAACAGCGGCCACTTCGCGACCTCTTTCAGGCTGATTCGCGCCAGCCCCGCATAAGCTTGCAATGCGCGCGCGTCGGCCGATACGAAATGCAGTTTCTCGGTGCACAGGGGCACGGCGTCGAACCCCTTGTGCGGCGCGGCGTCGAACAGGATCGCCAAGTCCAGTTTCCCCGTGGCCAACCCTTCCGAATGCCGGGTGCTCAGCCCTTCGACGATGCTCAGTTCCACATTGGGAAGCGTCTTGCGCACCGCCTTGAGCAAGGGCAGGGCCAGCACGCTGGCGGTGCTGTTCGGGATGCCGATGGCGACGCTGCCGCGGATCTCCCGGCCGGCGGTGCTGATCGCCTGCCGGGCGGATTCCACGTTCTTGAGCACCGTCTGGGCATATTGGTACATCAGTACGCCGGCTTCGGTGGGAACCACGCCGTTCTTGCCGCGTAGCAGCAGCACCGTGCCGAGCTCTTTCTCGAGATTGGCGATCTGGTGGCTCAGTGCCGACTGCACCACGTGAAGATGGTGCGCGGCACTGCTGATGCTGCGCGCGTCGACCACCGCGACAAAGTACTTGAACTGTCTGAGTTCCATCTCCGATATCCGCGTGCCGCGCCGGCCTGGCGCCGCCGCTCAGTCTATCGTCATTCCGGACGCCTTGATGATGGGCGCCCAGCGTTCCATGTCGGCATGGGTAAGGTCAAGCAGTTCCTGGGGGGTGATCCGCAGGGTGGCTGCGCCCTGGGCATTGGCGAAAGTCTGCATTTCCGGCAGGTCCAGCACCTGGTTGACGGCGCTGGCCATCTGGCCGACCACATTGGGCGGCGTGCCCTTGGGGGCGTACAGCGAGATGGTCAGTTCGCCCACCATGCCCGGCACGGTCTCGTCGGCGGTCGGCACGTCCGGCATATTGGCCGAACGCGTCAGCGAGGTGACCGCCAGCGCCTTGACGTGGCCGCTCTTTATATAGGGCATCGCGGCCGGGGTGGTGCTGATCAGGGTGGTGATGCGGCCACCGATCAAGTCGGTCAATGCCGGGGCGACGCCCTTGTAGGGAACATGCACCAATTGGACGTCCTGCGAGCGCTTCATGAATTCCATGAGCAAGTGCGAGAACGTGCCGTTGCCGGACGAGCCGTAAGTGTACTTGCCCGGCTCGGCGCGGGCCTGCGACAGCAGTTCTTCCATCGACCCGATCTTCGACTGGCTGTTGACCAGCAGCAGGTGCCGGACCGTCGCGATGCCCGCGACGGGCTCGAAATCCTTGATCGGGTCAAAGCCCGGCTTGCTGTAGAGCACCGGGTTGATGGTCTGCGTGCTGTTGACGGTCACCAGCCATACGCTGCCGTCCTTGGGGGCGGACTTGGCCACGTACGTCGAACCGATATTGCCGTTGGCGCCGGGCCGGTTATCGACGATGACATCCGCGTCGATGACCTTGGGAAGCAACGAGGCCACGGCGCGGCCAAAGGCGTCGTTCGAACCGCCCGCGACCTGCGGCACGACCAGCGTGATCTGCTTGGGCAGCGCCGGTTCCGCACTGGCGTGCGCGGCCACCAGGGAAGCCAGGCACAGTGCCGCGCCCAGTATGCGGCGCCTATTCAGATGGATCATCATGGTTGTCTCCTAGGGGTTTTCTTGGAATATCGGCCAACTCCTGGTGTTGGCCCAGGGCGGGGCCGAGCGTACGGATACGGCCCGGTGTTCTTGATAGCCGCGGGAAGACGTTGTGCATGGTCATATTGCCCAGTTCCGGGTCGGCAATGTCGACCAGGCTCTGCCGTTCGACGACGTGCGGGTCGCGCATCAGCTGCTCGACAGACAGCACGGGCCCGACCGTCACATCGTGGGCCCCGAAGTGCGCAAGGTTGGCCTCCAGCGTCCGGGCCTGCACGAACTCGCCGATCAGGCGATCCAGTTCGTCCACGTGCTGCAGCCGCGCCGCGTTGCTCGAGAAGCGCGCGTCCTGCGCCAGTTCCGGCCGGCCGATGGCCGCCAGAATGCGCTGGGCCATGCGCTGCGTCGACCCGGACATGACCATCCATTTGCCGTCGCCGCACAAGTACGCGTTCCTTGGCGCGGCCGTCTCGGCCCGGTTGCCCATGCGCTTGGGCAATTGGCCCGTGTGCTGGTAGATGGCCGCGTCCGGCCCCAGGATGCCGAGCATCGGTTCCAGCAGCGACAGGTCGATCACCTGGCCCGGGCCGGCGTTGACCTCTGCTTCCCGCAGCGCGGCCAGGGTGGCGAAGGCGCCCGAAAGGCCGGCCACCATGTCCGCCAGCCCCAGGTTCGGCAACGCCGGCGGCTTGTCCGGGAAGCCGTTCTTTTCCGCGAAGCCCGAGAACGCCTCGACCAGCGTGCCGAACCCGGGACGCGCGGCATAAGGGCCGGTCTTTCCCCAACCCGAAATCCGCACGATCACCAGCTTCGGGTTGATCGCGTGCAGGGTGCTGGGCGACAGCCCGAATGCCTCCAGGTCGCCCGCCTTGAAGCTTTCGACCAGCACCTGCGCCTGCGGGATCATCGCCAGCAGCCGGGCACGATCGCTTTCCTGCTTCAGGTTCAGGCAGATGCTGCGCTTGTTGCGCGCATACACCTTCCACCAGATGGATTTGCCGCCATTCTTCCAGTCGCGCAGCGTGTCGCCTTGCGGGCTTTCCACCTTGATGACGTCGGCGCCAAAATCGGCCAGCTGCAAGGTCAGCATGTTGCCGGCCATCAGGCGCGACAGGTCCAGTACGCGCACGCCCGCCAGCGGCAGCCGGGATGCTTGCGTCATGCCGCCCCCCCTGCGGCGCCGCCGGCACGGCGTGCGGCATACCGCCGATAGCGCGCCAGGAACGCCCGTGCGCGATTCGCAATCGGCGCGTCGATCATTTTCCCGTCCAGCGACAAGGCGCCCTGGCCTTGGGCCAGCGCGGCGTCGAACGCCGCCACCACGCGCTCGGCCGCGTCGGCCTGGGCGCGCGATCCACCGAACGCCTCGTTCAGTACGTCCACTTGCGCGGGGTGAATGCACACCGCGCCCCGCACGCCGATCATGCGCGCGTGCTCGGCCACCTTCCGGTAGGCATCCAGGTCGGTAAAGTCGCCCACGGCACCGGCCAGGCCGATGGGATGCAGCCCCGCGGCCACGGCCGCCATGGCCACGGCCTGCGCAGGGTAGCCCAGCGCCTGCGTCACCGGTTCGATTTCCATGGCGTTGGCATAATCTTCGGCGCCCAGCCCCATGCTGACCAGGCGTGGCGAGACATGCGCGATTGCCGTCGCATGGCACACGCCCGCGGGGGTTTCGATCAGCGCGACCACGCGGGTGTCGCCGGGGTCGCGCCCCGCGCGGCGTTCTTCACGCGACAGCGCGGCATCAAGCCGCAGGATTTCCTCGCCGCTTTCCACCTTCGGCATCATGATGCCCGTGGCGCCGCTCAGGATGCAGGCCGCCAGATCCGCGTCCAGCAGCGCCGCGTCGTGGTTGACCCGCACGTATACCGTGGCGCCCTGGTCTTGCAGGAACCGGACCGCGCCCGCCAGCGCGTCGCGCGCTTGCGGTTTGGCCGACGGCGCCACGCCATCCTCCAGGTCGAGCAGGATGAGATCCGCACCGCGTGTGGCCGCCTTGCGCACGAAGCGCTCGATGTTCGCGGGTACGCACAACATCGAACGGGCATCGAAGGATTGAATGCGCGTCATGGGTTCGCCTATCAGATATCGAAGCATCGCTCCTTGCCGGTCCTGGCAAGGCGGACCCATTATTGACGTGTATCTTTATCTGGAATAGCGATATATAGAGGTGCCCCCATCTGGATATCAGATGGGGGTGGCCTTCCCGCCGATGTCCACGGTCGCGGCACCCACCGGCGGGGCGGCGTCTTCAGCCCAGCGCGCTCTCCAGCAGGCGCAAGTCGCGGTCGGCCTGGATGCGCATCACGCGCAGCAAGTCCTGCACATTCTGCGACAGCGGCTTGCCGGGCCGGAACACCAGCAGCGACCGGAACGCGACATCGATGCTCAGGCGCTTGATTTTCAGCCCGCGCGGCAGGTAGTCGATCGCGGTCATGGGATGGATCAGCCCGATGCCCACGCCGCGCAGGGCCAGTTCGCACACCGAAAACGCATAGGGCGTTTCCAGGATGGGGCGCAGGGCGATACCGCGCTGGCCCAGCGCGGTTTCCAGGCGGCGGCGGCTGGCGTCTTCCGGGTTCAGCGCAATGAAGGGATGGTCGACCAGGTCCTGCGGCGAGATGCCGGGATGGCCGGCCAGGGGGTGATCGGCCGCCATGGCCACCACGCCCGGCAACTCGATGAACAACGAGTGTTCCAGGCCGATCACTTCGATTTCGTCCGCCATCAGGCCGAAATCCAGTTGGCCGCTGCTGACCTGCTGCAGCACCTCGCGCGAACTCATGATCTGGAAAGACAGCTGGACCCGGCGCGACGACAGGTCGAAAGCGGCAATGGCGCGCGGCATGAAGCCCACGCCCAGCGCCGGCAGCGAACCCACCGTCATGCGGCCCACGCCGAAAGACTTGAGGCTGTGGATGCGATGCACGATCTGTTCGAAGCCGGTGAAACAGCGGTCCACCTCTACCAGCAGGGCTTCGGCTTCCTGGGTGGGCACCAGGCGATTGCGCACGCGGTCGAAGAACCGCAGGCCGGCGTCGGCTTCCAGGCGGCGGATCGACTGGCTGACGGCGGGCTGCGAAATCCCCAGCAGCGCGGCCGCCTTGCTGGTGGTGCCCGCCCGCATCACGGCGCGGAAGATCTGGATATCGCGCATTTCCATATCTATAACTTCCACTTTTTGTTTAAGTAGATTCAATTGTTGAAATAATAGTATGCCGAATCCATACTGCCGGCTCGACCAACAACCGGGCCGTGTTCCCCGCGGTTCTTGCAGATGGCTTTTGCACCCGATGAATCCGCCGCCCCCGGCCGCGCCTACGCCAGCCTTTCCCCCGCCGTATGGCGCGGGTCCACCGTCGTGTTCGACTCGCTGGACGACTTCGTGGCGCGCCGCCACCGCCAGCCCGACGGCTTCAGCTACGGCGTGACCGGCACGCCCACCGCCCGTTTGCTGGAAGACCGCATCGCCGCCCTGGAGCACGGCCGGCATTGCGTGATCGCGCCATCCGGCGCCGCCGCCTTGATGACCGTGGTGATGGGCTACGTCCGGGCGGGCGACCATCTGCTGCTGTCGGCCGCCAGCTATGGATCGCTGGTGGCGCTGGCCGAAAAATGGCTGGCGGGCATGGGCGTCGAAATCGAGTACTACGCGCCCACCATCGGGGCCGACATCGAGGCCCTGATCCGACCCAACACGCGCATGATCTGCCTGGAATCGCCCGGCACGGTCACCATGGAAATGGCCGACGTGCCCGCCATCGCCGCGGTGGCCCGCCGGCGCGGCGTGCTGACCATGATGGACAACACCTGGGCCAGCCCGCTGGGCTTCCGCCCGCTGGACCACGGCGTGGATTTCAGCGTCGAGGCCGTCACCAAGTTCTTCAGCGGCCATTCCGACGTGCTGATGGGCAGCATCAGCATGAACGACCCGGACCATTACGCGGTGCTGCGCGATGCCCAGAGCACCTTCGGCCAGCAAGTCAGCCCCGACGACTGCTTCCTGGTGCTGCGCGGCCTGGAAACCTATGCCCTGCGCCTGGCGGCGCAAGGCGAGTCGACGCTGCGGCTGGCCGGCTGGCTGGCCGCGCAGCCGCTGGTCGAGCGGGTGTGGTATCCGCCGCTGCCTGCCGACCCGGGCCATGCCCTGTGGCAGCGCGACCACCGCGCCAAGGGGTGCCTGTTTTCGCTGCAGCTGGCTTTCGCCGGCGAGTCCGCCCACCGGGCCTTCTTCGATGCGCTGGAACACTTCGCCATCGGCGCCAGCTGGGGCGGCGTGCACAGCCTGGCGGCGTTCTATCCCGCCGAATTGCAGGCCGGCCGGCGTTTCGCCGCCACCGACCAACCCCTGGTCCGCCTGTCGATCGGCCTGGAAGACACCGGGCTGCTGCAGGCCGACCTCGAACGGGCGCTCGACGCCTACGGCCAACGGCGCTAGGTTTGGCCCGCGGCGCAGCAAGCCGGCGCCGCGGTAATCGACAACAGCCACAACACAAGAGGGAAACACCATGAACGCCACTTTCATCAAGAAGCTCCTGGGCCTGGGCATGGCCACCACGGCCTTGCTGGCGGGCGCCGTCGTCCCGGCGCAGGCCGATACGAAAGACACCATCCTGAAGAACCAGACGGTCACCATCGGCATCCACAATCGCCAGCCCTGGGGGTTCCGTGCCGAAGACGGCTCCGCGGCCGGCTTCCATCCCGACCTGATCCGGGCCGCGTTCGAGCGCCTGGGCGTGAAGAAGGTGGACTTCGTCATCACCGAATTCGGCGCGCTGATTCCGGGCATGAACGCGGGCCGCTTCGACATGGTGGCCTCGGGCATCGCCATCACGCCCGAGCGTTGCAAGGTGGTGATCTTCAGCGAACCCGACCTGGCCGTGGGCGACAGCCTGATCGTCAAGCGCGGCAACCCGCTGAAGATCCACAGCTACGCCGACATCGTGGCCAACCCGAAGATCCGCCTGGGCGGCGGACGCGGCACCCTGAATTCGAAGAACGCCATCGACGCGGGCGTGCCGGCCGGGCAGATGACCTACCTGGGCGATGTGCAGGCGATGCTGTCGGCGCTGCTGGCCGACCGCATCGACGCGGTCACCCTGTCCGCGCCCAGCGTGGTCGGCCTGCTGCAGGATCCCAAGCTGCAGGGTGTGGAACGCGCCGCGCCGTTCACCGGGCTGGTGCGCGACGGGGTGCCGGCCATGATGTACACCGCCATCGCCTTCCGCGCCGGCGACGAGACGCTGCGCGATGCCTACAATGCCCAGCTCAAGACGCTGAAGGCCGACGGCACGGTCGACAAGCTGCGCGCCAAGTACGGCTTCACCGACGACGACAAGGTCGACGACGCCGTGACGACCGAAAAAGTCTGCGCCGGCAAGTACTGATTCCACGGGCGGGATACCTGGCATGGTCATTTCCGACATTCTGGCTGGCATTCTCGACGGGTTCGGCGTCACCGCGCGGGTGACGCTGTACGGCATGTTGTGGGCCGTGCCGTTCGCCCTGGTCACCGGGGTGCTGCAGCACTTCACGCGCGGCGCCGCGCGCTTCGCCGTAACGTGCCTGATCGAGTTCTGGCGCAGCTCGCCGGTGCTGATCCTGCTGTTCGTGCTGTATTACGCGTTGCCGGGCTTCGGCATCCGGCTGTCGGGCATGACGGTGGGCGCCATGGCGCTGGGGCTCAATATCGGCGGCTACGGCAGCCAGGCGGTGCGCGCGGCCCTGCAGTCGCTGGATCGCGGGCAGGTGGAAGCGGGGCGCGCGCTGGGGCTGCACCGGCTGCATATCCTGTGGCTGATCGAACTGCCCCAGGCCGTCTCGGCCATGATGCCGACCTTCGTCAACCAGTTCATCCAGCTGGTCAAGGGCACGGCCATCGTGTCGCTGATCACCCTGACGGACATGACCTTCCGCGCCAAGCAGATCGCCGAACTGCAGTACAACCCCGTGGGGGTGTACACCGCGCTGATGCTGGCGTACCTGATCGTGTGCTACCCGGCCACGCTGTTCGGCCGCTACCTCGAGCGGCGCGTGCACATCCAGAACAGGGGCAGCCGTGAAATTTGACCTGGACTTCGCGCTGTCGGTCGTGCCCTTCATCCTGACCGGGCTGGCCACCACCTTGTGGATCACCGTGGCCGCCTCGGTCGGCGCATCCGTGCTGGGCTTCACCTTCGAGATGCTCCGGCGCAGCAACCGCTGGCTGGGCTACCTGATGCGCTTCCTGATCGACGCCATCCGCTCCACGCCCGTGCTGGTGCAGCTGTACTTCATCTACTTCGTGCTGCCGGTCTACGGCGTGACCATCCCCGCGGCCATGGCGGGCGTGCTGGGCCTGTCCATCTATTACAGCGGCTACCTGGCCGAAGTATTCAAGGGCGGCATCGACAGCATCGATGCCGGGCAATTCGAGGCCGGCAAGGCGCTGGGCCTGCGGCGGCGCGACGTGATCTTTTCCGTGATCCTGCCGCAAATGCTGCGCAACGTGGCCGCGCCCATGGGCAACTATTTCGTGTCGGCGCTCAAGGCCACGCCCTACCTGGCGGTGATCGCCGTGCCGGAAATGCTGGGGCTGGCCATGGAAGTCGGGTCGAACTCGTTCCGCTACGCCGAACCCATGGTGGCCGTCGGCGTCATCTTCTTGATCCTGGCGGTAGGCATTACCCAGCTGGTGCGCCGCCTGGAGAAAAAGCTGCTGGCCGCGCACACGCGCTAGCCGCATCGGGGAAAACATGACAAAAGAGATTCAAGCGGGCGCGCCGGCGGTGCGCATCGCCGGCCTGCAGAAATGGTATGGCAGCTTCCAGGTGCTGCACGATATCGACCTGACCGTGCAGCCCAACGAGCGCATCGTGATCTGCGGGCCGTCGGGCTCGGGCAAGTCCACCCTGATCCGCTGCGTGAACCAGCTCGAGGCGCACGACCAGGGCACCATCGAGGTGAACGGCCAGGTGCTGGGCAAATCCACGCCGCGCATGCACGAACTGCGCCGCGATATCGGCATGGTGTTCCAGCACTTCAACCTGTTCCCGCACCTGACCGTGCTGGAGAACTGCACGCTGGCCCTGCGCAAGGCGCGCCGCCTGCCGCGCGCCGAGGCCGACGACATCGCGCGGCACTACCTGGGGCGGGTGCGCATTCCGGAACAGCAGGACAAGTATCCCGGCCAGCTGTCGGGCGGCCAGCAGCAGCGCGTGGCCATTGCGCGCGCCCTGTGCATGAACCCCAAGGTCATGCTGTTCGACGAGCCCACCTCGGCGCTGGACCCCGAGATGATCAAGGAAGTGCTCGAAGTCATGACGGACCTGGCGCGCGACGGCATGACCATGCTGTGCGTCACCCACGAAATGAATTTCGCGCGCACCGTGGCCGACCGGGTGGTATTCATGGACGCCGGCCGCATCGTCGAGCAGGCCGACCCGGAAACCTTCTTCAGCGCGCCGGCGCATCCGCGCGCCCGGCAATTCCTGAGCCAGCTCCTGTAATGCCCTTCGCACATCGCCGCTTATACGAGGACTACCGCCATGGCTGACGCCAGCCGCATCTGGACCCACATCGATTTCAACCAGGACGGCAAGCAGGTCGGCAACCTGCACGTGCCGAACTCTGTGGACCTGTCCGCCTACGCCATGGTGCAGATCCCGGTCGTCTGCATCCGCAACGGCCAGGGTCCCACCGCGCTGCTGACCGCCGGCAACCACGGCGACGAATACGAAGGCCAGATCGCGCTGCGCAAGCTGGCGCGCGACCTGAAGCCCGAAGACGTGCGCGGCCGCGTCATCATCGTTCCGTCGTTGAACTACCCGGCGGTGGAAGCGGGGCGGCGCGTGTCGCCGCTGGACGAAGGCAACCTGAACCGGCTGTTCCCGGGCCGCGCCAACGGCTCGGTCACCGACATGATCGCCCACTACGTCGACAGCGTGCTGTTCCCGCTGGCCGACCTGGTCATCGACCTGCATTCGGGCGGCCGTTCGCTGGACTACGCCCACACCGCGCTGGCGCAGCGCGCCGAAGATCCGTCGCTGCGCCAGGCGCTGCATGCGCTGCTGAAAGTATTCGGCGCGCCGCACAGCGTGCTGACCACGGGCTCGGGCGGGGGCGGCGCCACCACCCTGTACGCCGCCGCCACGCAGCGCGGCATCCCCGCGCTGACCACCGAACTGGGCAGCGGCGCGACGCTCAGCCCGCGCGGCCTGGCCATCGCCGAGCAGGGCGTGCGCCGCGTCCTGCGCCATTACGGCATCGCGCCGGATATCGCCTGCGAACCGGCGCCCGCCACGCGGATGCTGTCTTCCCTGGGCCCGCGGCACGCCCTCTACGCGCCCTGCGCCGGGCTGATGGAGCCGCTGGCCGAAGCGGGCGAAACGGTCAAGGCCGGCCAGCCCGCCTTGCGGCTGTATTCGCTGCAAGACCCGCAGCAGGAACCGCTGACGCTACACTTCAGCGCCGATGGCGTGGTGTCGTGCCGCCGCTTTCCCACCTTGTGCGCGCGCGGCGACGGCCTGTTCCACCTGGCCGCGCCGCTGGACGAGGGCGCTGTCGCAGGCTGACGGGCGCCCGCGCACAAAGAAAAAGCCCCTGACGAGTCAGGGGCTTTCGATATCTGGCGGAGAGGGTGGGATTCGAACCCACGGTACGGGGATACCGTACGCCTGATTTCGAGTCAGGTACATTCGACCACTCTGCCACCTCTCCGGTGTCCGTTTTCCTTGCCGAGTGAAGTATTCGGCGGGGACGTTGCCTGGGGCGCTGGGCGCCATGGTCGTGTGGCAAACGTCCGGACCTTCGTCTGTCAAAAAACGAAGACCGCAACTATATCAGAAAAAATCCGGCCATGTGCACTTTGGCGCCCAAGGCTGGCCAGCCCAGGGTGCCGGCGGCCATGCCCCCGTCCGGGGTGGGGCCTAGCGCGATGGCGGCCGGTCCGGCGGCTACACTTGAGCCCGGCCTTCCCAAGCGGGCGCAGCCCGATTCCAGACAGGAGAATTCGCATGCTCAAAGGAAAAGTCGCAGTCGTCACCGGTTCCACCAGCGGCATCGGGCTGGGCATCGCCACCGCGCTGGCGCAGCAGGGCGCCGATATCGTCCTGAACGGGTTCGGCGACGCCGCCGAGATCGAAAAACTGCGCGCCGGGCTGGCCAGCCAGCATGGCGTGAAAGTGCTGTACGACGGCGCCGACCTGTCGCGCGGCGAGGCGGTGCGGCAACTGGTGGCCAACACCGTGCAGTCGCTGGGCCGGATCGACATCCTGGTCAACAACGCCGGCATCCAGCACACCGCTCTGATCGAGGACTTCCCGGTCGAGAAATGGGACGCCATCCTGGCCCTGAACCTGTCGGCCGTGTTCCATGGCAGCGCGGCCGCGCTGCCGCACATGAAAAAGCAGGGCTGGGGCCGCATCATCAACATCGCCTCGGCCCATGGCCTGGTGGGTTCGGCGAACAAGTCCGCCTACGTGGCCGCCAAGCACGGTGTGGTGGGCCTGACCAAGGTCACCGCGCTGGAAACCGCCGGCACGGGCGTGACCGCCAACGCCATCTGCCCGGGCTGGGTGCGCACTGGCCTGGTGGAAAAACAGATCACCGCCCTGGCCGCCCAGCATCATGTGGACCAGGACGCCGCCGCGCGCGAGCTGCTCGGCGAAAAGCAGCCGTCGCTGCAGTTCGTGACGCCCGAGCAACTGGGCGGCACGGCCGTCTTCCTGGCCTCGGACGCCGCCGCCCAGATCACCGGCACCACCGTGTCGGTCGACGGCGGCTGGACGGCGCGCTGACCCCTACGCACAAGAAAACCAAGGAACCCCGCAACATGCTGTTCTTGCTTTCCCCCGCCAAGAAACTGGACTACGACAGCCCCGTCCATATCGAGCGCCACACCCAGCCGCTGTTCGTGGACCAGGCGGCCGCGCTGATTAAGGTGCTGAAGACCCTGTCGGCCGACGACGTGGCCGAACTGATGAGCCTGAGCCCGGCCCTGGCCGAGCTCAACGTCGGCCGTTACGCCGCCTGGACGCGCAAGTTCACCCAGCACAACGCGCGCCAGGCCGTGCTGGCCTTCAACGGCGACGTCTACGAAGGCCTGCAGGCCGACACCCTGTCGGCCGCGCGGCTGGACTGGGCGCAGGACCACGTGGCCATTCTCAGCGGCCTGTACGGCGTGCTGCGCCCGCTCGACCTGATGCAGCCCTATCGCCTGGAAATGGGCACGCGGCTGCCCACGCCCAAGGGCAAGAACCTGTACGAATACTGGGGCAGCAGCATTGCCGACTACCTGAACGAGCGCCTGGCGGGCCAGAAGACGCCCATCGTGGTGAACCTGGCGTCGGAAGAGTATTTCAAGTCGGTGGACCTGAAGGTGCTCAAGGCGCGCGTGGTGCAGTGCGTGTTCCAGGACTGGAAAAACGGCGCCTGGAAAGTGATCAGCTTCCACGCCAAGCGGGCGCGCGGGCTGATGGCGCGCTACGCCATCGAGCACAAGGTGGCCAAGCCCGAGGGCCTGCAGAAGTTCGATTCGGAAGGCTATGCCTACGATGCGTCGGCCTCCGGCGCCGACAAACTGGTGTTCCGGCGCAAGGGCTGACGCGCCCATGTCAGCCGGGCTGCGCGTTTTCCTGTTCTTCTCGCTGGGGTACCTGGTTTCGTACCTGTTCCGCGGCGTCAACATCGGCTTCGGGCCGACGCTGGCGCACGAGCTGAATCTTTCGGCCGCGGACCTGGGCACGCTGACCAGCCTGTATTTCCTGGGATTTGCCCTGATGCAGATTCCCGCCGGCCTGTTCCTGGACACCTGGGGGCCGCGGCGTGTGAATGCGCTGATGCTGCTGGCGGCCGCGGCCGGCACCCTGGTGTACGGCCTGTCGGGCTCGCTGGCCGGCCTGATGGTGGGGCGGCTCTTGATCGGCATGGGCGTGTGCGTGTGCCTGGGGGCGGCATTCCAGGCGTTGGCGCAAACCTTTCCGCTGACCCGGCTGCCGCTGGTCAACGGCCTGGTCATGGCGGTGGGCGGCCTGGGCGGCGTGCTGGTGGGTTCGCCGCTGTCCTGGCTGCTGGCGCGCACGTCGTGGCAGGCGGTCAGCATCGGGCTGGCGGTGTTCACCCTGGCCGTGGCGGCCCTGATCTGGTTCGGCGCGCCGCGCGAAGCGGCCCGCCACCGCCATCCGCCCGCCTTGGCCGAGCAGTGGCGCGGCACCTGGGCGCTGCTGCGCGACGCGCGCTACTGGCGGCTGGTGTCGCTGCCGGCGATGACGGGCGGGGCGTTCTATGGCGTGCAGTCGCTGTGGGTGCGCCCGTACCTGACCGATGTCAATGGCCTGGACGGCGCGCATGCCGCGGGCCTGGTGTCGTTGCTGGGCTTCGCCATGATGGCCGGCAACGTGGGGCTGGGCGCCATGGCCCGCCGCATGGAACGCCTGGGCCTGGGGCTGTACGGGTTCGGCGGCGTCTGCCTGGTGCTGTTCCTGCTGACGCAGGCGCTGATCATGCTGCGCGCCCCCATTCCGCTGGAAGTGCTGTGGATCGGCTACGGCGCCTTCGGTTCGGCCAACATCCTGGTGTACGCGCTGCTGGCGGGCGAATTCCCGCCCGAACTGCTGGGCCGCGTGGCCTCGACCACCAACCTGCTGATGTTCCTGATCATCTTCCTGTGCCAGGTCGGCATGGGCTGGATCGTGGACCTGTGGCCGGGGCAGGGCGGGGTGTATCCGCCCGTGGCGCACCTGGCCGCATGGGGCGTGGTCGTGGCCCTGCAGGCGGGGGCGGCGGTCTGGTACTTCTGGCCGCAGCGGCGCCGGCCGGCCGCCGAGGCGTAGCCGGGTGCCAGAAGTGAAAACCCACCCCCGAAGCGCTACGCGCTTCCCCCTCAAGGGGGCGACGCTGGCGGACCGGCAAAGCCGGATCCGCGGCGTCCCCGATTCGGCTACACCCGTTTTCATCACGGGCCGCTCGCGCCCTGCGCGGTCAAACACTGACACCCGGGAAGAAGATAGGCAGGGCCGCCCAGCAATCACGCCGCCACGGGCGCCGGCCGGCTGCGCGGCGGGTCGGCCACGGCGGTCATTTCCTGGCGGATCTGCGTCGCGGCGCGCAGCATCTGCTTCAGCGGATAGGCCAGCGCCGCCAGGTCGCCTTCCGTGTCGAACTGGCCCGGCAGTTCGGCCGGCGCGGGGCGGCTGTCGTCCAGCAGGTCCACGATGCCGGCCAGCGCCTGCCGCATGGGTTCCGGCGTCTGCTTCAGCCCCGCCAGCAGCGGCACCGCCGCGGTGATCTGCGACGCCATGATGTGGTTCTGGATCAGCAGGTTGTTGAACTCCGGCACGTTCAGCTGATGCGAGCGCGGCTCGCTCATCATGCGGTAGAACGCTTCCGCGAAATTGCTGAAGGCGATGTGCACGTTCTTGCGGGCCAGCCGCCAGGCGATGTCGGCGTCTTCCACCGAGGGCGTGTCCTCGGTGGGGACGCTGCCGGCCGGGGCCTGCATGGCCCGCGCATAGCGCAGCCCCGTGCGCAGGTATTCGCGGTTGGCGTTGGTGGCCGCCCGCGCCAGCGGCTTCATGTAGCGCGCTTCCCACCATGGCAGTACGTAGCTGCACACCAGCGCGATGGCGCAGCCCAGCGCCGTGTCCAGGGCGCGTTCGCCGATCACTTCCATCGACAGGGTGCCCGGCGCCACGAAGTGGAACACCATCACCACGAACAGCGTATTGAAAATCGCGCTGGCCATGTAGTTCAGCTGCACCAGGCTGTTGCCCATGATGCAGGCCGCCAGCAGCACGGCGAACAGCGCTTCCGGGCGGGTGGTCAGGTTGAACAGCAGCAGCGCCAGCAGGCAGCCGATCAGGGTGCCGGTCAGGCGCCAGCCGTTGCGCTGGCGGGTCAGCGCGAACCCCGGCTTCATGATGATGATGATCGTCAGCAGCACCCAGTAGCTGTGCGCGGACGACACCTGCGGCGTCATCCACTGGCCGATCAGGCCCATGGCGATGGCGGCGGCCAGGGTCACGCGCAATGCGTAGCGGAAGTAGGGCGAATCCAGCCGCAGGTTGCTGGTCAGCATGCCCAGGCGCAGTTCCTGGCGCGACATGAACTGGGTCAGCGACTTGTCGATGCGCAGCACGCTGGTGGGTTCGGCGTCGGGCCGGGCCGCCGTGTGGTCGGCCAGCTTGCCGACGATGCGCGCGGCATTGCGCAGCCGGCGCAGCACCTGCACGATCAGGGCCAGCATCTCGGGTTCGCGCTCGCCCATGCCCTGGTGCTTGAATTGCTCGATCTCGTATTCGATGGCGCGCAGTTCCGCCTTGGTGCTGCTGCGATACTGCACCGGCTTGCCGCGCGACACGTCCAGCGCGATGCGGTTGACTTCCAGCGCCATCTTGGTCAGCGCATCGCGCATGAACATCAGGCAATCGTGGCCCGCCAGCGTCCGCCGCAGCGAGGCGTAGTCGGTATGGGTGGCCACCAGCGTGTCCAGCAACTGCAGCATGTCGACGAACATGTTCCACAGCATCACCCGCTCGCGGTCGCGGTAGCCGTGTCCGCGCGGCAGGGTGCGCAGGACGATGTCGCGGGCCGCCTGGTGCTTCTCGGTCATGACCGACTGCGACTGGATCAAGGCCCGGTAGCTGTCGTCCAGGTCGGTGGTCTCGTCGTAGAAGCGGCTGCGCGCGGCCATGTAGTCGGCCGTGGCGAACAGCGCCACCGACATGGCCTGGCGTTCTTCGCGCAGCCAGAAGACGCGGCTGAATCCCAGGCTGAACACCAGGTAGAACAGCGCCCCGCCCAGCGTGGCCGCCGAATGCGCCAGCACCTGGCTGGGCGCCAGCGGCGAATGCATGGTCAGCGTCATGACCAGCAGCCCGGCGAAGCCGATCAGCCCGCCGCGCTTGCCGAACACCGAGGACATCGAGAACAGGAAGCACTGGCCGATCACCGCCAGCCACAGCAGCAGCGGGTAGGTCGAGGCGGCGCCGGTGATGGTGACCGCCGCGGTCGCCAGCAGGGCCCCGCCCAGCATCTCGTTGGTGCGGTGCCGTTGCGGGCCGCCGGGCTGGTCGATGATGGCCAGGCACTGCGCGCCGAAGGTGGCCACCAGGCCGAAGCTGTATTCCCCCAGCAGGCCGCCCAGGACCAGCACGGGCAGCAGCATGCCCACGCCTTGGCGCACCCCCCCGAAGAAGTAGTGGCTATAGAGAAAACGCGGGATGCTGTCGATGCGCAGGTCCATGTACGGGCCGCTTCCAAGATGCGATCGTCCAAGTATAGAAACATGCGCCGGGTTTTGGGGGTCGGATCGTCGTGGGGATTACGCCAAGGGCCCGATTTGCTACCGATGCCGCAACGCGGTAAATTTGCTGCCTTGCGCCGGCCTGCCTATCCGATGCCGGCGCCCAGGCAAGCGGGCCACCCGGGCTACATTCCGGGCGTTCCGCCCCAGCAATACCTGCCGTTGGCCGCGCCACAAGCGTGTGTTGCCAAGGCTTCCATTTCGACCTCCAGCGTCCCCCAGGGGCGTTTGCACTGCGTTTCCGACGAACGCGTGCCGGGTCGGCAGGGTGTCCGGGTGGCGAGGTTCCGTGAATCTCAAAGCGCCGGGTCATGTTGCCGGTTCCGGTCCGGGTTCAGTTGTCGCCGTATCCGGGCGTGCAACGGTCGGGAAAACAGGGCCGGTACTGAAAGGAATACAACATGGAAACCATAGGCGCCGATATCGTCGTGCGCTGCCTGGCCGAAGAAGGCGTCGAGCACGTTTTCGGCTATCCCGGCGGCGCGGTGCTGTACATCTACGACGCGATTTTCAAGCAAGACAAGTTCCAGCATATCCTGGTGCGCCACGAGCAAGCCGCCGTGCACGCCGCCGATGCCTATTCGCGCGCGTCGCAGAAGGTCGGCGTATGCATCGTCACCAGCGGCCCGGGCGTCACCAATGCCGTCACCGGCATCGCCACCGCCTACATGGACTCGATCCCGATGGTCATCATCAGTGGGCAGGTGCCCACCGCGGCCATCGGCGAAGACGCCTTCCAGGAATGCGATACCGTGGGCATCACGCGCCCCTGCGTCAAGCACAACTTCCTGGTGCGCGACGTCAAGGACCTGGCCGAGACCATGCGGCGCGCGTTCTACATCGCCCGCACGGGCCGGCCCGGGCCGGTGCTGGTCGACATCCCCAAGGACGTCAGCCTGCAGCCCTGCAAGTACGTGCCGCCCAAGGGCGAGATCAGCATGCGCTCGTACGCGCCGGTCAACAAGGGTCACCAGGGGCAGATCAAGAAGGCCGTGCAGATGCTGCTGGCCGCCGAGCGCCCCATGATCTATTCCGGCGGCGGGGTCATCCTGTCCGACGCCGCGGCCGAACTGCGGCGCGTGGTCGAGCAGATCGGCGCGCCGTGCACCAACACGCTGATGGGGCTGGGCGCCATTGCCGGCACCAGCGGCCAGTTCGTCGGCATGCCGGGCATGCACGGCACCTACGAGGCCAACATGGCCATGCAGCACTGCGACGTGCTGCTGGCGGTGGGCGCCCGGTTCGACGACCGCGTCATCGGCAATCCGCGCCATTTTGCGCAGAACGCCCGCAAGATCATCCACATCGACATCGACCCGTCGTCCATTTCCAAGCGCGTGCGGGTCGACGTGCCCATCGTCGGCAACGTGAAGGATGTCCTGCTGGACCTCAGCGCCCAGTACGAGGCCGCGCGCGCCGAGACCAAGCCGGCGCCGCTGGACAAGTGGTGGCAGCAGATCGAGACCTGGCGCGCCAAGGAATGCCTGAAGTACGCTTCGTCCGACGAAACCATCAAGCCGCAGTTCGTGGTGGAAAAGCTCTGGGAAGTGACCGGCGGCGATGCCTTCGTCACCTCGGACGTGGGCCAGCACCAGATGTGGGCCGCGCAGTACTACAAGTTCGACAAGCCGCGCCGCTGGATCAATTCCGGCGGCCTGGGCACCATGGGCGTG
>Ga0182741_1000864_pt1 | contig 42686 bp, 38 predicted proteins | sample eDN5th37CBELigOP_FD_128874 | JGI IMG/M metagenome (GOLD analysis project Ga0182741, IMG submission 128874) | Enriched Organic Plus compost microbial communities from Emeryville, California, USA - eDNA 5th pass 37_C BE-Lig OP (version 2) (version 2) ... | reverse complement strand
TCGGAACCAGACTGTCGAGCGTTACCATCTCGAGAGCTGTCTGCGACGGAGCGGGTTTCTTCAGCATGACCCAATGAATCACAAACCCCTCAACAAGGCCAGGGGTTTGTCAGCAGTCTGACGGCGCGGTCAAACCGCGCCGTTTTGCTGTAAGCTGCAAATTTTTTGGCTTTTTGAACGAATCGCTTATTCTTGAATGATGGGCCTTTCCTTTCTTCGGCAAATCAGCGGCAAAGGGGCATCCGCTGGGACGACAACCGTTCGCAGCGAACGCATCCACGCGGTCGCTGGGCGGGAACTTCCCTTGCGCGTTTTCGAAAATCCCCGTGCCAAACGGCTGACCTTGCGCATCGAAACCGGCGGCAAGGGATTGCGTGTCACGGTTCCGCCCGGCCTTCCCGAACGCGAAGTGCTGAGCTTTCTCAACCGCCACGCAGGCTGGATTGAAAGCCGCATCGCAAAACTGCCCGACCAGCCGGGCGTGCGCGCCGGTATCAAAATCCCCCTGCGCGGCGTGCCGCACAAGATCGTGCACCAGCCGGGACGCGGCACCACCGAGCTTCTTGAAGGCAACATCCTGCTGGTTCATGGTGATCCGGCACATCTGCCGCGCCGCGTTGCCGACCACATCAAGCGCGAGGTGAAGCGCGAGATCGAGGCGCTTGTCGCCCGCCACACTGCCGCTGTCGGCCGCAAGGCGAAAGCGGTGCGTTTCAAGGATACGAAAAGCCGCTGGGGATCGTGCACCTCGGACGGCGTCCTTTCCTTCTCCTGGCGCATCGGCATGGCGCCTGCCCCGGTGATCAATTATCTTGTCGCCCATGAAGTGGCCCATCTCATCGAGATGAACCATGGGCCGAAATTCTGGAAACTCTGCCATGAGCTTTGCCCCGACACGGAGCGCTGCAAGGCGTGGCTGAAGCGCAATGGCAGCGCATTACAGGCTATCGACTTTACATGAACCCATCCGTACTGACCGCCGCCAAGGTGCTGTGGGATTATCACTGCATCTATGATCCGCTGGAAACCGCCGATGTCATCATCGGGCTTGGCAGCTACGATCCGCGCGTGGCCGAAAGAGCAGCCGATCTTTTTCTCGAAGGCATGGCGACCTGGCTGGTATTCACCGGCAAAAGCGGCCACTGGACGGAAAAGCTCTATAAGACCAGCGAAGCGGAAGCCTTTGCCGAAATCGCCATCAAGCGCGGCGTGCCGGAAAAAGCGATCACGATCGAGCCCAATGCCACCAATATCGGCGAAAACATAAGGTTCAGCCGCGAAAGGCTTGCGCCCGGCGCCATCAGCGCCATCCTTGTGACAAAGCCGCAGACCCAGCGCCGCGTTCTGGCGACCGTGGCGCGCCAATGGCCGGAAGCGCGCGCAAGCATCACCGCTCCCCTCACCGCCTTTGAAGACCAGCCGACGGCGGATCATCCGGTCGAAATGCTTATCCATGAGATGACTGGCGACCTGCAACGCATTCTGGAATATCCCGCCAAGGGCTACCAGATCGCGCAGGCAGTTCCCCTTGAGGTCATGGAGGCGTATGATTTTCTGATTGCACAAGGTTTTGACGGGCATCCGGTCCGATAGCAACTTGAGTAGTGCCCTGATTTGTGCGACGGGGAACCTATGGTCCTTGATATCAAAATATGCGGGTTGAAGACGCCGGAGGCTGTTGCCGCCGCCCTCGACGGCGGGGCGACGCATATCGGTTTCATCTTCTTTCCCAAAAGCCCGCGCCATATAACGCCGCAGACAGCGGCAAGCCTGCGCGATGCGGTCAAGGGACGCGCGCTTGCGGTTGCCGTTACAGTCGATGCCGACGATGAAACGCTGGACGACATCGTGAAAACGGTGAAGCCCGACATTTTGCAGCTGCATGGCCACGAGACGCCGGAACGCGTGGCCTCCATCAAGGCGCGTTATGGCCTGCCGGTCATGAAGGCTTTTTCGGTGCGCGAGGCCAGCGATCTAGCGCCGATTGCGGCCTATAAAGGCATAGCCGACCGTTTCCTGTTCGATGCCAAGCCGCCGAAGGGATCGGAGCTTCCGGGCGGCAATGGCGTGTCATTCGACTGGGAACTTCTGGCTGCGCTTGACGCGGATATCGATTACATGCTTTCCGGTGGATTGAATGCGGACAATATCGCAGAGGCGCTGCACAAGACCCATGCGCCCGGTATCGATATATCGTCTGGCGTCGAGCGCGCGCCCGGCGAAAAGGATGTGCGCCTCATCGAGAATTTTTTCCGGGCTGTCACTGACGCCCGCAGGCAGCCTGAAATGACGGAGCGAAAGCGTTGAACAAGCCGGTTGAACCCAATTCCTACAAAACAGGCCCCGATGAAGAAGGCATGTTCGGTATTTTCGGCGGACGCTTCGTTGCCGAAACGCTGATGCCGCTGATCCTCGAATTGCAGGAAGCCTATGAAACGGCCAAGAACGATCCTGAATTCAAGGCGGAGCTGAACGCGCTTTCCACCTACTATGCCGGTCGTCCTTCCAAGCTCTATTATGCCGAAGGCCTGACCAAGCATTTGGGTGGCGCGAAGATTTACTTCAAGCGCGAAGACCTCAATCACACCGGCAGTCACAAGATCAATAATTGCCTTGGCCAGATTCTGCTGGCCAAGCGCATGGGCAAGACCCGCATCATCGCCGAAACCGGCGCTGGCCAGCATGGTGTGGCTTCGGCCACCGTTGCCGCGCGTTTCGGCCTGCCCTGCGTGGTCTATATGGGCGCAACCGATGTCGAGCGCCAGAAGCCGAACGTGTTCCGCATGAAGCTGCTCGGCGCCGAAGTGAAGCCGGTTTCCGCAGGTAACGGCACGCTCAAGGATGCGATGAACGAAGCGTTGCGCGACTGGGTGACGAATGTCGAAGACACCTATTACCTGATCGGCACTGCCGCCGGTCCGCATCCCTATCCGGAACTGGTGCGCGACTTCCAGTCGGTGATCGGCAAAGAGGCACGCCAGCAAATTCTGGAACAGGAAGGACGCCTGCCGGATGTGATCGTGGCTGCGGTTGGCGGCGGCTCCAACGCCATCGGCCTGTTCCATCCGTTCCTCGACGATGCCTCCGTGAAGATCGTCGGCGTGGAAGCTGGCGGGCGCGGTCTTGACGGTGACGAACATTGCGCCTCGATGAGCGCTGGCCGTCCCGGCGTGCTGCATGGCAACCGCACCTATCTCCTCCAGAACGACGAAGGCCAGATTCTCGAAGGCCATTCGGTTTCCGCTGGTCTCGACTATCCGGGCGTCGGGCCGGAACATTCGTGGCTGAAAGACAGCGGGCGCGTCGACTATGTGCCGATCCTCGATGATGAGGCGCTGGATGCATTCCAGCTTTGCACTCGCACCGAAGGCATCATTCCCGCCCTCGAATCCGCCCATGCCATCGCGCAGGCCGTGAAAATGGCCCCGACCATGGGCAAGGATCAGGTCATGATCGTCAATCTGTCCGGTCGTGGCGACAAGGATGTCCACACGGTCGGCAAGCTTCTCGGCATGGACATCTGACATGGGCAACGACGTCGCCGAAATCTCCGTCTACAAGCCGCGCGCCGCATGGTTCGACGGCCTGACGACGTGCGGTCCGGCGACGATCAAGCTCAACATCATTGAAGCCGATCCGGCCAACCCTGTCGCGGAAGCCGCTGTTGGCCTCGCCCGCAGACAGATTGAAACCGCCGCCGAAAAGCTCGCCGCCCTGCCGCATCTGGGCGTGGGTTTCGCGATTCTGCATCAGGGTGAGGATGGCCTGTGGCTGCTCCTGCACTGGTGGCTTGAGGGCGGCATTGCCACGGAAATCCTCTGGCAGTCGGAACTCGGCGACGAGGTGGAATTCATGCCCGCACAGCCGCTCTTGATGGCCTGCGTGTGGGAACTGGGAATCATAGACTTTGAACGGCGCGCATGGATGGAAACGGCGATGGCGGGCAAGCCCGTTGCCGACTACCTGGCGCGCACTTTGCCACGGGGCACGGTATGACTACTCGCATCGACACCAAATTCGCAGAACTGAAGGCCGAGGGCCGTCCGGCGCTCGTTACCTATTTCATGGGTGGCGATCCGGATCTCGAAACCTCGCTCAAGGTGATGAAAGCCCTGCCAAAGGCCGGTGCGGACGTGATCGAGCTTGGCATGCCATTTTCCGATCCGATGGCGGATGGCCCGGCTATTCAGGCGGCAGGCCTTCGCGCCCTCAAAGCGGGCCAGACGCTTGCCAAGACGCTGCACATGGCGGCAGAATTCCGCAAGGAAGATGACACGACGCCTATCGTGATGATGGGCTATTACAACCCGATCTATATCTATGGCGTGGAGCGCTTTCTGGCCGATGCCAAGGCTTCCGGCGTGGATGGGCTGATCGTCGTCGATCTTCCCTCCGAAATGGATGCGGAGCTTTGCATCCCCGCCATGAAAGCTGGCATCAATTTCATTCGCCTCACCACGCCGACCACCGACGACAAGCGCCTGCCGAAGGTGCTGCATAATTCATCGGGCTTTGTCTATTACGTCTCGATGAACGGCATTACCGGTTCGGCCATTGCCGACACGGCAAAGGTCGGCGAAGCCGTGCGCCACATCAAGAAGAGCACCGATCTGCCGATCTGCGTCGGTTTCGGCGTCAAGACACCGGAGCAGGCCGCAGCCATCGCCGCCCATGCGGATGGCGTCGTCGTCGGCACGGCGATTGTCAACGCGATTGCCGGTGAACTGGACGAAAACGGCAAGGCGAAGGGCGATCCTGTCGCCGCCGCAACCCGGCTTGTCCACGCTCTTGCAGAGAGCGTTCGCGCTACACGCCTTGAAGCCGCCCAATAAATCGTCCATCTAAGCGGCTGAGAAGTCGTTGCCGAAGAACAAGAAACGGAACCAAACGTCATGAACTGGATCACCAACTACGTCCGTCCGAAGATCAATTCGATGCTCGGTCGCCGTGAAATGCCGGAAAACCTCTGGATCAAGGATCCGTCGACCGGTGAGATGGTGTTTCACAAGGACCTTGAGAGCAACCAGTTCGTGATCCCGTCCTCGGGCCATCACATGCGCATCAAGGCGAAGGATCGCCTGCGCTTCTTCTTCGACAATGGCGAATACACCACCCTTGAAGCGCCGAAAGTGCCGGTCGATCCGCTGAAATTCCGCGACGAGAAGAAATATATCGACCGTCTCAAGGATTATCGCACCCGCACCGGCATGGATGACGCCATCGTCAACGGCCTCGGCACCATCGAAGGCCTGCCGATTGTCGCCACCGTCCAGGATTTCGGCTTCATGGGCGGCTCGCTTGGCATGGGTGCCGGTGAAGCGATCATTCAGGGCTTTGAAAAGGCCATCGAGCTGAAGCGCCCCATGGTTCTGTTCGCCGCCTCCGGTGGCGCACGCATGCAGGAAGGCATCCTGTCGCTCATGCAGCTTCCACGCACCACAGTTGCCGTGGAAATGCTGAAAGAAGCCGGTCTGCCCTATATCGTTGTCCTGACCAATCCGACCACCGGCGGCGTGACGGCTTCCTATGCCATGCTGGGCGATATCCACATCGCTGAACCCGGCGCACTGATCGGTTTTGCCGGACCGCGCGTCATCGAACAGACGATCCGCGAAAAGCTCCCCGAGGGCTTCCAGAGCGCCGATTATCTCATGGAACATGGCATGGTCGACATGGTCGTCTCTCGCCTTGAACTAAAGAGCACGATTGCGCGCCTCCTTAAGATCATGACCAAGCAGCCTGCCAACAGCGACACTCCGGACGCCAAGAAGACGGAAGCAAACAGCAAGGCAGCCTGATCGTGACAGAAAAAGCCGCCGCCGCAATCGAGCGGCTTATGCAGTTGCATCCAAAGGGTTTTGATCTTTCCCTGGACCGCATCCGCGGTCTTCTGGAGAAGCTCGGCAATCCGCATCTGAAGCTGCCGCCGGTCATCCACATTGCCGGAACCAACGGCAAGGGATCGGCGACCGCTTTCTGCCGTGCGCTTCTGGAAGCAGGCGGCTTCGACGTTCACGTCCACACCTCGCCGCATCTTGTCCACTGGCATGAGCGCTATCGACTGGCGGCGCCCGGCGGCGGAAAGCTGGTCAGCGATGATGTTCTGGCCGATGCCATAGAACGTGTTGCAGCGGCCAATGACGGGCAGCACATCACCGTTTTCGAAATCCTGACCGCTGTGGCCTTCGTGCTCTTTTCCGAGCATCCGGCGGATGTCGTCGTCATGGAAGTGGGCCTCGGTGGGCGTTTCGACGCCACCAATGTCATTACCGATCCCGCCGTCTCGCTCATCATGCCGGTTTCCATCGACCATCAGGCCTATCTCGGTGATCGCGTGGAGCTTATTGCCGCCGAAAAGGCTGGCATCATCAAGAAGGAATGCCCGGTCGTGGTCGGCTTCCAGCCCTTCGATGCAGCGCGGGAGGTGCTTGTCTCGACAGCAGACCGGCTTGACTGTCCGGTTTCGGTCTACGGACAGGATTTTCTCGCCTTCGAGGAACATGGCCGGATGGTGTTCCAGAACGAGGATGGCCTGATCGACCTGCCTCTGCCGCGCCTGCCCGGACGCCACCAGATTTCCAATGCCGCAGCCGCAATCGAGGCCGTGCAGATGGCCGGTTTCAACCTGACCGACAAAGCTGTCGAAAAGGCGCTGATGGTGGTGGACTGGCCTGCCCGCATGCAGCGGCTGACTCATGGCACGCTTGTGGATATGGCCCCGGCAGCATCCGAAATCTGGCTTGATGGCGGTCACAATCCGGGTGCGGGTGCAGTGATCGCGGAAGCCTTCGGCGACCTTGAAGAGCGCAATGCACGCCCGCTGTTCCTCATCACCGGCATGATCAACACCAAGGACCCGGTCGGCTATTTCGAAGCCTTTTCAGGCATGGCGCGGCATGTGTTTACTGTGCCGATCCCGTCCAGCGATGCGGGCATTCCCAACGATGAGCTGGCGGTTTCCGCGCAGAAAGCCAATCTTTCGGCGGAGCCCGTGCATTCGGTTGCCAATGCGTTGAAACTTTTGCGCGACACATGGCCTCCGGATGAAGCGCCGCCGCGCATCCTGATTGGCGGATCGCTTTATCTCGCGGGCGAAGTCCTGCGAGATAACGGCACACCACCTCAATAAGCAAAAAACCCGGCTCGAAGGCCGGGTTTTTTCATCTCTTGGATGCGCTGATTACGCAGCAGAAGCCTTGATCCAGTCGGCAAGGCGGCTCTTCGGAGCAGCGCCGACCATATTGGCGGCGAGTTCGCCGTCCTTGAACATCAGAAGCGTCGGGATCGAGCGCACGCCAAACTGCGCGGCCAGTTCCGGATTCTCATCGATATTGACCTTGGCGATCTTGACCTGACCGGCCATTTCGGTCGCGATTTCGTCCAGAGCCGGAGCGATCATCTTGCAGGGACCGCACCATTCAGCCCAGAAATCCACCACGACAGGCTCACTGGACTGAAGAACGTCCGACTGAAAATTGCTGTTATCGACCTTAACGGTTGCCATAGGGCTATCCTCTTTTCTCTCCAAGAACGGCAGACATCTTTTCAGACTCACAACACATTCCGCTCTTTATTCGCTATATCATGTGGCGTGTCTGCTGCCATCCGTCAAGTTCTGGTTCGTCACCTTTACTTGAGAGTCTTTCAGGGACTGCAACGCCTCGTCCAGAATCGCATCCGGCAAGGGCATCAAAAACGGGCCTTCGGTGAACAGAAGCGCCGTTTCGACAATCCGCCCCGGATAGAGCGGCGCCAGCAATTCCCGATAGAGGGCAAGCTGCGCCCGATAGGCGAAGGGAACCGCTTCGATGGTTTTCGGCGGCGGTCGATTGGTCTTGTAGTCGATGATCAGGACACGGTCCTCGCCAACGCTGATACGGTCTATCTGGCCTGACACCGCATGATCGCGCCCGCCAAGCTCAATCGTGCCCATGATGGCCACCTCCCCGCGTGAGCCCTCCGCAAAGACAGGCGCATAGGTGGGATCATCCAGAATGGTCCGCACGCTCTGCCATGCCATCTGGCGCTCCGTTTCCGGCCAATCGGCGGCGATCCGGTCAAGATATTCATGCGCAAGCGTTTCACGGTCAGCCTGTGGCACATCGGGCAGATATTGCAGCAGCATATGGATCGCCGTACCGCGACGCAGCGCAAAGGCGGGCGTCCCGTTGCCCTGCCCCAGAACCGGTGAAAACGTATCGAGCGGCGGTTCCTCATCCGCTTCGATCAGCGCAGACGCGCCGGACGGCGCCAGGGGGCGTGGCAATCCGGTTTCCGGCTTTATCGGGCGCAGATAGTCGAGCGGCAGTGACGGCACTTTATGCTCTTCGGCTCTATCCTGATCGGCAATCTCGACCATTCCGCGCGGCGTATTGCGATAACGCCTTGCGGCAACTTTCAGCACGGGATGAACGAATGTCTCAGCCTTGGTGGCCAGCGCATCTTCGACTAGGCGATGCCATGTCTCTCCGCTTTCACGCGTGCCGCGATAGCCGCAGATGATGAGGCGATCTTCGGCCCGCGTCATGCCGACATAGAGCAGGCGGCGATATTCTTCCTCGGCCCGTGTCTTCAGCTTATCGATCTGCGCTGCCGTGAATCCGGTCTGGTATCCCGCATTGGGTTGCCAGAGATAGCCTTTCACCGGCGAATTACCGTCTGAAAAATCAAAGGGAATGAGCTTTGGCGCGCGGCTGCCGGTCCAGACAGCGCTTCCCGGATCGACAAGGAACACCACCGCCCCTTCCAGCCCCTTGGCGGCATGGACGGTCATGATGCGCACTTCATTACGCCCCTGATCGAGTTCGCGCTTGATTTCCGGCGATGCCGCTTCCAGCGTTTCAAGGAAGGCCTGCAAGCCGGGCAGACCGGCGCGCTCGGCGGAAAGCGCATAATTCTGGAATTCATCGATAATGTCGCCAGCCTCTGGCCCCAACCGGGCCAGAAGTTTTCGCCGCGCACCATCCGCACTCAATATGCGTGCATAGAATTCGAACACCGGCATGGTGTCGGCCATATTGCGCCAGCGGCTCAAGGTCTTGTGCACCTCGGCCAGCGCGGCATCGCCACGCGAGACCTGATAAAGCCGCTCGAACAATGTGAGGCTTGAACCTCGCGGATGGGCAAGATCGAAAAGCTGGTCGTCATCCCAGCCGAACAGCGGACTTTTCAGGACCGATGCCAGCGACAGATCGTCCGAAGGCTGCAACACGAAGCGCCCGAGCGCCATCAGGTCCTGAATGGCGATATGGCTGGTGAGCCGCAGGCGGTCAGCGCCTGCCACCGGAACGGACAGATTTTTCAGCGCCCGCGACAGGGCAGGCATGAACTGGTCACGCTTTCGCACCAGAACCATGATGTCACGCGGCATGATCCGCCGGTTCTGGCCCGGAATAGCTTCGCCGCTATCCAGCCAGTGGCGAATGGTAGCGGCTATCTGATCCGCCAGCCGGACAGCAGGTGCTGCCAGATGATCGACCGGCTCGCGCCAGTCGTCCGGTTCTTCCACCACTTCCGGCGTCAGCATATCCCAGATTTCCACCTCGCCCGGCGCGTCGGAACGAATGGCTTCATGCACCGTTGCGCCCGCAAGGCCGCGATTAGCTTCGGGTCTCGCAAAAACCTCGTCGACCGCCTGCAAAACATCCGGCGCGGAGCGGAACGAGAAATTGAGGCTGACGCGCTCGAATTTCAGCTCCGCATCTTCCGCCCGCAGACTGACGGAACGCCCCTGCGCCGCAAAATCCTCCGGCACTGCGCCCTGGAACGAATAGATCGATTGTTTTTCGTCACCGACGGCAAAGAGCGTGCGGCTGATATTGCGCTGGCCGAGGCCGGAGAAAAACTCTTCCGACAGCATGCGGATCACCTGCCACTGGTCGGGGCTGGTATCCTGCGCCTCGTCGACCAGAATATGGTCGATGCCGCGATCGAGCTTGTACTGCACCCACTGCCCTGCCCCGTTGCGGGCAAGTAGCGCCACGGTTCGGGTGATGAGGTCTTCGAAATCGAGCAGGCCACGCTGGCGCTTCAGGTCATGATAACGTTGCAGGAGATTGTCGATCAGCGTGAGCGCAGCCAGATTGAGCCGCACCAGACGCAACTCCTTCAGCCGGTCGAGCCCCTGTTCGACACGCGCCGCCGCCGCGTCGAAATCCTCCTCAAAATCCGGCAGAAGCTTTTTCACCGCTGCCGAGCAGACATAGGAACCGGATTTGGGCTCGCCGGTACTTTTCAGGAAGGCGGCGCGCAACACGGCTTCGCGGTCGCGCTGGCTCGTCACCTTGTCGAAACGCCGGAGTTGCAGCGTAAAATCCTGCGCGCGCGACGCCCCTTTCTGGATCGACATGATGAGATCGAGCGCATCGTCGGAAAATTCCGGTATCGGCCAGAGATCGGCAACAAGATCGTCTTCGCTGGTTTGCGGATCGAAGCCGAATGCCCGGTGCAAAGCGTCGCTTCGATGCGCGGTAACGCCCAGTTCGGCGATATAGGTCTGCAAGCCATTGCGCCTGCTTACCGCTTCATCCAGCAGCGATTGCAGGCCCATCTCGCCCGCTGCCTGCAGAACATCGGCAAAGGCAGCGGCAAGCTCCATGTCTCCGCCGCCATGCGCGGTCTCCAGCAACTGGCGACGTGCTTCACCGACAAGAGCGGCCTGCATCAAGTCGTCCATCATCTCGAAATGACCGGCAATGTTCGCCTCAAGCGGGAACTGGTGCAGGATCGCTTCACAGAAAGCATGGATGGTCTGGATTTTGAGCCCGCCCGGCGTTTCCAGCGCGCGCGCGAACAGCCGTCGCGCTGCGGCAAGCCGGGCATCGCCCGGCCTGCGTCCTTCCAGCGATTTCAGGCGCTCGGCCAGTTCGATATCGGGCAAGACCGCCCATTCGGAAAGCCGCATGAACACGCGGTTCTGCATCACCGCCGCCGCCGCCTTGGTGTAGGTGAGGCAGAGAATCTTGGACGGGTCCGTACCTTCGAGCAGCAGGCGGATAACCCGTTCAGTCAGAACATGCGTCTTACCGGAACCCGCATTGGCGGAAACCCAGACGGAAGCTGACGGATCGGCGGCCCTGCCCTGCGCAAACAATGTTTCCGGCGGAATATGGAGCTTCTTCTTCATGCCTCGCCCTCCCCGCCCGCGTCGCCACCGGCAGACCATTCCAGCACCCGCGCCAGATGATCGTAATCGCCTGTCAGGTCCGTCTCGCGGAACGGCAATGCACGGGAAAGATAGCCTTTTTCCGGCTTCTGATATTCCGCCAGCAGTTGCGCCAACCGCTGCCAGGACTCCTCGCCAAGCGCCGGGGCAGTTTTTTCCGATGGCGGTCGTCCGATCTTGAGGATGGATTCCGGCTTTACCTCGCCGCCCGCCTTGAGACGGACATAGGTGAGATCCGAAGCGCGGACCGACCCCAGTTCACGAAACGCACCGCGCACCAGAAGTGCGGCTTCCAGCGCCAGCTGTGGCGACAGCAGCACATGCGCCTGTTTGGGCGATGGCGTCGAGCCGGTCTTGTAATCGATGATTTCGGCTGTCCCGTCGCGCATCAGGTCGATGCGGTCAGCGCGGCCGGAAAGCGTGACGCCAAGTCCTTCAACCTCACGCTTGTCGGAGGAAATCTCGGCAAAGCGGGTCTGGACATTATAAGCGCGCTCGCCCTCCCAGGCCAGAAACTGCGGAATGAGCGCCGTGAAGCGCGGCCACCACACGGCCTCGATTTCGGTAGGCAGGTCCATGTCGGCAAAAAGAATGCGGCCAAGCTCCATCAGGCGTTCGGCGGCATCGGGTGCCAGCGGATCGATTGCCTCTTGCGTGAAATGACCCAGAATATCGTGGAACAAAGTGCCACGTTCTGCCGCCGCCGGATCACGGATCAAAGGCTCAAGTGGCCGCAGTTTCAGTATCTTTTTCGCAAAGATCGCATAGGGATCGCGGCGCAGCGTTTCGATTTCCGTCACCGAAAAATGCTTCGGACGGGCGGCAACAGGCGGGGCCGGTTCCGGGCGCTTGACGAAAGGCACGTCAGGTGCCTGATCGATTTCCCGTGACCACTGGATGAAACGCGCCCCGCGCCTGCGCATTTGTGCGGTCACATCAGCGCCCAGCACCGTTTCGAGCCGCTGCAGCCAGCGCGAGGCAACCGTCGGCGCATTGTCGGACCGCTGCGAGCGCGTCAGCACGACATGATCCATGCCCAGCGCCATCTGGAAATCGTGGGCGGCAAGGCCGGTGCGCCGTTCAGGCGGATCGAGCGCGATCATCGACTTCATCGGGCGCGACATGAACGGATCGTTGCGGGTGCGGGCAGGCCAGCTTCCCTCATTGAGACCGCCGATCACCACCGTATCCATGGTTTGCAGGCGCGCCTCCAGCGCACCCCAGATGAAGAGGCGCGGATGACCGCCCGGATGCGGTTTGACCGTCTCACCCGCCATCAAGGCATCCAGCACGGCTGGCCATTCGGAAGCTTCAAAATCAAGCCCGGCTTCGCTTGAAACCAGTCCGCGCAAAAAGGCGGCGAGCTGTTCTCCGCGTTCGCCGGAATAAAAAGGCGCGACACTGGCCTTTTCGTTGCGCGCCAGATTTTCCAGCGCCTCGACCGTGGCGCGTGCGATTTCGCCGATCTCGGTCCTGCGGCCAGCGAGGACGAAAGGTGCGAGCGGCGCCACGGCATTCGACAGGCTTTCGCAAAGATTTCGCGCAGCGGCGATCATATCCGGCGTAACCGTGTCGTGCCATGCCGGTAGCCACGGCTGGCTGGCGCTTTCCTCCAGCCGCCGGTCGAAAAATGCCGGAAGATCGAGCACGGAAGCGCGGCCCGTGCCGCCGCGAAAGGCGATGAGTTCGAGCGTTTCGGCGGCAAGGCGGCGTTCGATGCGGGGGGCCTCCAGCCGCAGTAGCGGATGCTTGACCAACGCCAGCAAGGCAACTGGATCGCCCGGATTGAACACGGTTTCGACCAGCAGCCGCAGCAATGTCGTGGTTTCGACATCGCGCAGATGCCGTCCGCCCGAATCGTCGGCGTCGATGCCGAAACGGGCAAGTTCGCCCACCACGCGCCGCGCCAGATTACGGTCGGCGGTGACGAGGGCCGCCGTCTTGCCTTCCTCATTGATCGCATCACGCAAGGCAAGCGCGACGGCGAGCGCTTCTTCGCGTTCGTTGGCAGCTTCAATCAGGTCGATCGTCTGCGCGGCCATGTGCAGACTGTCCGCCTCTATATCGAGCTTGCCCCACGCATCGGTCGTTTCCGCCGGGCGCAGCGCCTCGCTTACCACCCGCTCGCGCAGGCGTTTGGAGACTGGCATATCGTCCAGATGTTCCACATCCTCGCGCAAGGTCTGCATAGCATCCAGAAGTTTGCGCAAACCGAACTGCGGATGACCGTAAGTCGAGGGATTGTCGGTCACCGATGCCAGCAGCTGCCAGGCCGCATCATCGAGATCGCGGTCCAGCCCCGGCAGCACCACCGCTCCATTCGGCAAGTCGGCGATGGCGGAAATCAGTTCCGCAGTCGCCGGTATGGAGCCGGTGGAACCAGCGACGATAACCGGACCGGCGGGCGGATGGGTGCGCAGCCGCTTTACCTCACTCCATATGAGATCGTTGCGATGCGCTGCGGGGTTTGAGAGCTTACGCTCCGCCAGAATATCCGGCCACAGATTGGTGACGATATTGAGAAAGCCGAGCGTGACCTGCCACCAGTCGGCGAGGTCTTCCGGGGCAATGCTCGCAAGCTCGCTCCATGCAGCTCCGTCGGTTTCAACCTGATCCATCAACCCCGCCAGATCGCGGGCAAGCCAGATCGCATCGGCAGTGGTTGCCGGAACGGAAACGTCGTCAACGCCAAACAAGGCACGCACATGGGAGGGCAGCGATTCCCGCCATGGACGGATCAATCGCGCCAGAAGCAGAAGCCGCTCCGCCGTGCCGATAGGCGGATTGATGTCGAACACGCCCGACGAACCGGCATTGAAAAAAGCGGCATCCTCATCCACATCGCCGAGCGGTTTTATCGTCGGCAATATAGCGCTTCTAGCTCGATTCTTATCTACTAAAATCGATCTTAGCGCACGCGCCGCGCGGCGCGTCGGCACGTAGATGGTTGCATTGGCCAGTACCAGCGGATCGGAAGGATTGCCGGGAAAACCTTCGACCAGCCGCCCTTCCAGAAGTGCATTGGCAAAGGCTGGCAAAAACGGTGTGCCGGGAGGAATTGAAAACAGGCGCTGTTTCCCATCTCTGGGTCTGCGTGCGCTCATGTGCTCACCTCCTTATGCAAATGCGGTCAGTGCGGCCTCCGCCTCGCCGATGGCGTCCGGCGTCCCGACGGTCAGCCAGTGCCCGGTCATTGGCATACCATAAAGGCGACCCGCCGCAATCGCTTCATCAAAATAACGGTTGAGCGAGGACACGACCGGTTCCGCGCCATCGAAAATGCGGGGATGGATGATTCCCGCACCGGCATAGATCACCGGCTCGCCGGAGATATCGCGCGCACGACGCAGATGTCCCTTCTCGTCGGCAACGAAATCGCCCTTGCCTTCATAGCCGGTTCCCTGGTCGAGACGGGCCGTCATCAGCAGAATATCCATCCGCTCCGCATCCCAGACCTCAGCCAGCGCCGTAAGGTTGGGGGCCATCTCATCACCAACCCAGAATGTATCAGCGTTCAGAATGAAAAACGGTTCCGTTCCCAGTGTTGGCAGCGCCTTCACAATGCCGCCAGCGGAATCGAGCAGCATGTCGCGTTCATCCGAGATCACGATCTCCAGATCGTTACGGTCCCGAAGATGCTCTTCAAGCTGGTCGGCCAGATAATGCACATTGACGACTGCGGTGCGGATACCGGCGCGTGCCGCCGCATCGAGCCCCCAGTCGAGCAAGGGCTTGCCCGCTACCTTGACCAGCGGTTTTGGTATGGTTTCGGTGATGGGCCGCATGCGCTTGCCAAGACCGGCAGCAAGAACCATTACCAGTTCAGGCATTTTCATTGCGCGGCCTCTTCCTGCTGCATCAACCCCAATTGCTCAAACCATGCAGCCACAGGCGCCATGACCGGATCTTTAAGCACACGTCCGAGATAGTCGTGAATGCGGGGCAGATGCTCCAGATAAGCCGGCTTACCATCACGCTCGTCAAGGCGCACGAAAAGACCGAGCAGCTTGGCATTGCGCTGTGCGCCCATTGCCGCATAGGCCTTGCGGAACAAGCTCTCATCGAACGCATGCCCGAGCGCACGGCGCTCTTCGCAATAGGCTGCGACCACAGCCTGCTCCAGCTCCGGCGAAATCGTTACGCGCGCATCGAGCGCCAGCGAGGCCACGTCATAGGCTGCTGGCCCGATCATCGCATCCTGAAAATCGATGACACCGATCCTGTCCTTGCCTTGTGCCTCCGGGAACCAGAACAGGTTCGGCGAATGATAGTCGCGCAAGAGCAGGCTTTTCTCGACATCGGCAATCCCGGCGATCACGCGATCCCAAGCTGTCTCGAAAGCTTGCTTTTCTGCCTCTGTCAACTGCCTGCCCATCATGCGCGGCGCATACCACTGGCCGATCAGGCTGACCTCGATCATCATCGCATCGCGGTCAAAACCGGCGATGATGTGGTCAGGATAGCCAGGCACCGGCGCACGGTCAGGCCAAGTGATACCGTGCAGATGCGCCAGAAAACGCCCGGCGGCTTCATAACGTTCCGCGACAGGTTCGCCGGACGTCGCACGCACGCCTTGCGTTCCAAGATTTTCGAGAATGAGAAAACCGGCATCAAGATCCGCGGCACGCATTTGCGGCACACGAAAGCCCTGCCTCGCAAGAAGCCCGTCAACGGCAGCAAAGGCAAAAATGTTTTCCGCCAGATGCGCAATCTGCCGATAGGATTTGCCGTCGCGTAGCGGCGGATCATAGGGCATCTGCGGCGCATTCATCAGAATTTCGAGACCATGGGCAGATGTGCGGATCGTCTCGTACTTGCGCGGGGACGCATCGCCCTGCAAATAGCGCCGCGTTGCATCGGAACGGCCATGGCTGTCCAGAAATGCCCGAATAGCCCGCGAACGTTCCAGACGCTGGATCGCAGCCACGGGACCGGACACGGCAATGCGTCGCCCTGCCCCTTCATGGCTCAGCCTAACGGCAAAAGACGGGTCAGGCAAAAAACCCTCGCCCTGCTCCGGCCATTCGGCCAGAACCACGCCGTCTTCCATAAATTCCGGCAGTCCCAGCTCATCCAGTTCTTCGCCGTGCGAAATACGGTAAAGGTCGGCATGGGCGACCGGAATCCGCAATTGCTCGTAGCTTTGCACCAGCGTAAACGTCGGGCTTGGAACGTCCAGCCCTTCGTCATCGGCGATTGCCCGGATGATGGCACGGGCAAGCGAGGATTTTCCCGCCCCCAGATCGCCGGAAAGCGTGACAAGATCGCCCTTTTGAAGCGCGAGGGCGAAATCTTCACCAAATCGCTGCGTTGCGGTTTCATCGGGCAAGAAATAGCTGATGCTGGATTGTGAGGCGCTCATAGGCACCCTTTATCTTATTCGGCGGCGATGCGGAAGCTGCGTGTTTCCGATGGAAAGCGGCAAATCACCGTTGTTCCGCGACCGGAACCCGTGTCGATATCCACCGATCCGCCATGCAGTTCGACAAAGCTCTTGACGATGGCAAGTCCAAGCCCGGCGCCGCGGCGGCGGCCGCCATTCGGATAGGACTGGAAGCGCTTGAAAACCGTATCGAGTACCTCGCCCGGCATGCCCGGACCGTCATCGTGGACCGCGAAGACGATTTCCGATCCTTCACGCGCCACTTGCAGCCGGATGCTGGAGCCTTCGGGCGCATAATTTGTGGCGTTGGACAGGAGGTTGAAAAGCACCTGACGGACGCGGTTGGCGTCGGCCTTGAACACATCCACATCGTCGGCAACGTCGACATCGAGACCGATATCGTGGTCGCGCATCCGCTCGCTGACGCGAGAGGCGGCAGCCGAAATCGCCTCCACGACGGAAACGTCGCCGACCTCCAGTTCCATGATGCCCGCATCGACGGTGGCAAGATCAAGAATGTCGTTGACGATGGTCAGCAATACCGATGACGAGGTGCTGATATGGTCGAGATATTCGATCTGGCGTTCGTTGAGCGATCCGAAAGTCGGCGTCTGCAACAGTTCGGTAAAGCCGATGATGTTGGTCAGCGGCGAACGCAACTCGTAGGAAACGTGCTGGACGAAATCGTTCTTGATCTGGTCGGCCAGTTCCAGCGCCTCGTTCTTTTCCTTCAGCGCCCGTTCGACGCGCACCGTGTCGGTGACGTCGATGAAGGTCAGCATGGTCTGGCCCTTGGGCAGCGGCACCACGGCAAAGGAAAGAATGGTGCCATCGTCCAGTTCCACCTGCCCCATGCGCCCGTCGCGCTTGTCGAGGAAGCCGGTGACGGTGGAAACGAAATCATCCCACAAGCCATTACCGCCGCGCTCGCTGCATATTTTGGCAATCGACGAAATATGCGTGCCTTCAACGATTAGCGGCATCGGCAGCGCCCAAAGATCGGCAAAGGATGGGTTGGAAAGCCGGATACGGCCATCGGAGCCGAACACCGCCACGGCCTCCGCCAGATGGTCAAGCGTTTCGCCCTGCACCTTGATGAGCGTATTGTAGCGGCCTTCGAGTTCGAACTTTTCGGTCATGTTCTCGAAGAACCAGGTGACGCCGCCTTGCGGATGCGGATTGGCGACGACGCGCATGGTCCGAGTATCCGGCAGATGCCACATATGTTCCTGCGGCTCGACAGCGCGATAGGCGGAAAGGACAGAATCCTTCCACTTGCGCCATTCCGGCTGTTCGGGCAGCTTGCCTTCCGAACGCAGGCGGTCGAGGATCAGCGTGTTGCTCGGCTGCGATTCCAGCCAGGCCGTATCGAGCGACCAGAGTTTGGCAAAAGCCTGGTTGAAGAATTGCAGCTTCATTTCGGGATCGAAAATCGCCACCGCAGTCGAAAGCTGGTCCAGCGTTTCGGCATGGCTCTTCAGCGTGCGGTTCAACTCCTCGCGCACGGCCTGCACTTCGGTGAGATCAACGCCGAGGCCAATGGAACCCGTGTCCGCGCTGACATCGGTCACGTTGAAAAGGCGACGATCGCCATGCACGACAGCCGTCAATTGTTCCTGTAGCACAGGTTCGGCAAAACGGTCACGCTCCAGACGCTGACGCGCCTGCGCGCCGAACAGCTCACGCCCTTCGGAAATCACCTGGCTTGCATCGGCCATATCGACCGCTCGCGCATAGGCCGCATTGACCCATTCGACGCGACCGCTGGCATCGCGTGCCCAGACCGGCTGGTCGATCCGGTCGAGAAGACGGCGGAAGAGCTCGATACGCTCGGAAAATTCGCGGTTCTGCGCCTGCAGTGCCGCGCGTTCCGCCTGTACGCCCTGGAGGCTCAGGAAACGCGCCACCGCAAAGCCGCCTGATGTGCGTCCGCGCACGTCGAGCAGGGTGCCGTTGACAGTTTCAACCGTGAGATCGAAAGACCGCGCCTGTTCGCGCAGCATCGTAATGGCACGTTCAAGCGCCACGACCGATTGCGGGCGCAGCCAGCGGCCAAAGGCCAGAAATGCCGAACGATCCTGCGGTGCCGCACTTTCGTCCGGCAGCAACCCGACAACCTCGGCGCGCGTGCTGTGGCCATCCCAGACCACGATGCGCTGATCCTTGAGGTTGAGCAGGGCCTCATTGCGCTGCGCGACCAGATTGAGGTCGGCGAATTTGGAGCGCAGTTCCTTGTTTTCTGCGGCAACACGCGACCGTTCGCGGATCAGCCAGCCGGCAGAAAGAAGCGCCGCGCCCATCACGCCGAGGAACATGGAAAACTGAATGACCTCGAAAGCGCCGACGCTGCCGCCGCCAAAGGGAAGGGCGATGCGCGCCGATTCCGCACCTTGTGCAAAAGCAGGCACGGCAGCGAAAAGCGTTGCAAGGGAAACGGAAGCCTTCATCACGGCTTTTTTCAGGGAGAGCCAGGCATGCGGCTTCGCAACATGGGCGGCAGGACGCCATTGCCTGCCAGTAACGATTGCGGAAACATTCCGCAAAATCCCTGTTGCGCCGAACTCTGGCATGTTGTCCTTTTCTCCGCCACCCGGCCATGAAACCCGCCCCAGGGCAGACTGGCCGTATTAAAACACTTCAATACACATCGAGCCTGACCATACGCACGCCGCCACAGTGCACGATAGTCAACGCGTTTTCAGGTATTCAGGGGATGAATCGTCCTCTCGCTTCCCGCCACAACGGCAAAAAACGCGCAACGCAAACACCCGCTCAAACACCTTGATTCGCCTACACAATACCCTTCCGGCGAATCCACGTGAAGCATCTTGCACGCAAAAAGAAAGACCGGGCGGCTTGTCAACCGCCCGGTCTCAACATGTAGTGCAATGCTTAATGTATGGTTAATACCTGTAGTGTTCCGACTTGAACGGCCCCTGTGGAGTGACGCCGATATAGGCGGCCTGTTCCTCAGAAAGCACAGTCAGCTTGGCGCCGAGCTTGTCGAGATGCAGGCGCGCGACCTTCTCGTCGAGATGCTTCGGCAGCACATAGACCTCATTCTTGTAGGCGTCGGTGCGGGTAAACAGCTCGATCTGGCCCAGAACCTGATTGGTGAACGAGGCCGACATGACGAAGCTCGGATGCCCGGTTGCATTGCCCAGATTGAGCAGGCGGCCTTCGGAAAGCAGGATGATGCGCTTGCCGTCCGGGAACTCAATGAGATCGACCTGCGGCTTTACATTGGTCCATTTCAGGTTGCGAAGCGCGGCCACCTGAATTTCATTGTCGAAGTGACCGATATTACCGACAATCGCCATATCCTTGAACTTGCGCATATGGTCGATGGTGATGACGTCCTTGTTGCCGGTCGTGGTCACGATGATATCGGCAGTGGAAGCGGCATCATCCAGCGTCACGACCTCGAAACCGTCCATGGCGGCCTGAAGCGCGCAGATCGGATCGACTTCGGTCACCTTGACGCGAGCGCCTGCACCGGCGAGCGACTGGGCGGAACCTTTGCCGACATCGCCATAACCGCACACGATGGCAACCTTGCCAGCCATCATGACGTCGGTGCCGCGACGAATGCCGTCAACGAGCGATTCCTTGCAGCCATACTTGTTGTCGAACTTCGACTTGGTGACGCTGTCATTGACGTTGATGGCCGGGAAGGGCAGGAGACCCTTCTTCTGCAACTGGTAAAGACGGTTGACGCCGGTGGTGGTTTCCTCGGTCACGCCCTTGATGGCGTCGCGCTGGCGCGTAAAGAAGCCCGGCGTTTCAGCCATGCGCTTTTTGATCTGCGCGAAAAGTACTTCCTCTTCTTCCGAACCGGGGTTCGAAAGAACATCCTCGCCCGCTTCGGCACGCGCGCCGATGAGGATATACATGGTGGCATCGCCGCCATCGTCGAGGATCATGTTGGACGGTTCGCCGTCCGGCCACTGGAAGATCTTGTCGGTATAGGTCCAGTATTCTTCAAGCGTTTCGCCCTTGATGGCGAAAACCGGCGTGCCGGTTGCAGCAATCGCGGCAGCAGCGTGATCCTGCGTCGAGAAAATATTGCAGGAAGCCCAGCGAACCTGTGCGCCGAGCGCCTGCAGCGTTTCGATCAGAACGGCAGTCTGGATCGTCATGTGCAGCGAGCCGGAAATGCGCGCGCCCTTCAGCGGCTGCGACTTGCCGAATTCCTCGCGGGCAGCCATCAGTCCGGGCATTTCGGTTTCTGCGATATCTAGTTCCTTGCGGCCCCAATCGGCCAGGCTAAGGTCCTTGACGACAAAATCTTGGCTTGCGGTCATCGCGTGCTCCAGTCAAAGGCAGTCCCAGCCCGACGAAAAAGCAGTCTGCGGCCGGAATTGCGTTCCAGTATGGAGCGGCTTCCCATGCGTGAAAGCGCCCCGGCTGGCGACTTGACTAGCAGATTGCAGCCAGAAGCACAACGCAATATAAAGAAATCTTTATACGTGCATATCAGTCATGTTTGCCGCGCAGGGGATCGATGACCGTCAAGGGAAGATCGACCTGCAATATTTCGAGCATGTGGCGAAAGCCGGAAACGGGATAGGTTTCGCTTTCCGTGACAAGGGCAACCGTTCGGCCCGCGCCGCCTTCGGGTTGCGGGAGCGCGGCGATCACATCGTCTGCCGGATCAAGAAACCGCCAGTTCGGACGCGCCTGCTCGAAGAATGATCTCAGCCATGGCAGGTGGGTGCTGGAGAGGGTCAGCGTGTCGATGAGCGGGTGGCTTGCGGCAATCTCATCGCAGAATGCGGCAACCTTTTGTGCGGTCCCATCCGGCTCCCGAAGAAAGGCCCCGTTTTCCACCAGCTCCACCATCGGTGAGGCATTGATCAAGGCAACATCATCCGGTCTGTCGGCCTCGGCCCGCACAAAGCGCGCAAGCTCTTCGCTCTCGATCATCGAGCGCACGCCCATGACTGCAACCTTGCCGCTGCGGCTTTTGTCAAGCGCGGCCCGAACCGGCGGCGCCACACCGTAAACCGGAACTGAAAACTCGCTTTTCAGCGTGTCGAGGACCATGACCGAGGGCGCATTGGAAGCAAGTACAATCGTTTGAGCGCCAAGGCCAGTCAGATACCGGATCGTATGACGCATGATCGACAGCAGCTGATCCCGGCTTTTGGCGCCATAGGGAAAACTGGCCCGATCGGCCAAATAGATGATGTCACGCTGCGGTTGGCTGCGCCTTATCAGTTCGACCAGAGCGTAACTGCCGATGCCTGCATCGAAAACGGCCACCGGATCGTCGAGATCACCTATCGCAACGGCTCCGTGCTTCAGCATTCTTCGCCAAACTTGTCGGCAATGAGCGCCTGGAGCGCGTCGAGTACCGCATCGGCCTGTTCGCCCGAAGCGCTCACATCAATGCAGCAGCCGGGCGATGCTGCGAGCATCATCAGGCCCATGATCGACGTGCCGCCCACTGTCATGCCGTCCTTGCTCACGCGGACATGTGCGTTGTAGCCATCGACCAGCTGCACGAACTTGGCCGAGGCGCGCGCATGAAGGCCGCGCTTGTTGACAATCTCGAAGGATCGGGAAACTGCGGTTTCGGGTTCGTATTGACCGGTAACGGGCACGCTGGAGTGCATGAATTACTTTCCTGTCAGGACCTGGCTCGCAACATTGATATATTTGCGCCCCGCATCCTGCGCTTCGCGCAGCGCTGTCTTGATGTCGCCCCCGATGCGCACGCTCGACAGCTTGATAAGCATCGGCAGATTGACGCCTGCGATGACTTCTACCTTGCCTTCTTTCATGACGGAAATGGCGAGATTGGACGGCGTACCGCCGAACATATCGGTCAGAATGATGACCCCGCTGCCGTTATCGGCCCGCTCCACAGCGTCAACGATATCCCGCCGACGCTGCTCCATATCGTCTTCGGCACCGATGCATACGGTCTCGAAATTGTCCTGCGGCCCGACCACATGCTCGACAGCATGCAAAAACTCTTCGGCCAATCTTCCGTGCGTGACAAGCACGAGTCCGATCATACTATAAAAGCTCCCGTCGCGTGCCCGCCGCATCACCCCGCCAGAGTGTCAGATGGCACTGAAACCACGCCGGAAAAACGCCGGCGAGTTGTGCATCTTGGCAGCGCAAATCTTGATAGCAAGTGAAAAATTCCCACGCTGCCATGAAAAAAGCAAAATGCCGCAGTGCGGCGAAATATTAATCGATTCGTAACGAAGCCCGCTTCAGCCTTCGTCGGAAGGCCATTTTTCGTAGAACAAACTGGCCTCGATGGCCCGCGAAAGCGCGTTGGAATCACCGTTCGAGGATAAAGCCGGCAAAAGAAGCCGGGGCAGCGAAACACCCTCGAATTCCCAGGTCTCGCCGCTTGGATAGCGTTCCGCCTCGTCACGATCCACAAGCCGGACGACGAGATAAAGCGGTGCTGCTTCCACGAAAGTGACCCTGAAAAGCCCCGCACCGCGAATCTCCACGCCCCCGGCAAGGGCCGTGGGAACACTGGCGATCAGCCTGCCGTCTTCCGCATGAAGCAATGTGCGGTCATCGGCGACCAGCGATGCCGCCTCGCCGCGCAGGAGCGCTCGTTCAACAAGCGTCAGCGCAAGCTCGGTCTTGCCCGCGCCCGAACGCCCCATGATCATGACGCCGCGCCCCCGCACCTGAAGCGTCGTCGCGTGAAGCCCGCTTTTTTCCTCTTCCCGCGTCATGCGCTTGCCGGCAGATCGACGATGAAACGCGCGCCCTTGAACTGGTCGGGCTTTGCGGGATTGACAATGTTTTCCGCCGTCAGCGTGCCGCCATGCGCTTCGATGATCTGGCGGCTGATCGAAAGGCCGAGACCGGAATTTTGTCCGAAAGCCTCGGACGCCGGACGGTCCGTATAGAAGCGCTCGAAGATGCGCTCAATATTTTCGATCGGAATGCCCGGGCCGTTATCCTCAACAAGCACGCGCAGGCGGCTGCCTTCACCGGCAAGCGTCACCACGATGCGGCCCGTATCATCGGGTACAAAAGAACGGGCATTCTCGATCAGGTTGCTCACCACCTGACCGAGGCGCAGGTCGTGACCGGCAACATAAAAGCCCTTCTTTCCGGCTGGCAGCTTGCCGGTATTGAAGACGATTTCGGTCCCGACCTTGTTGCGGCGCACTTCGCGCGCCGCCGTGACCAGATTGGTCAGGAGCGTCTTCATGTCCACGCGGTCGATATGCTCGCGCGCAAGTTCCGCGTCCAGACGCGACGCATCCGAAATATCGGTAATCAGGCGGTCAAGGCGGCGAACGTCGTGCTGGATGATATCGAGAAGCCGTTTGCGCGATTCATCGGTCTTGGCAAGCGGCAGGGTTTCAACGGCGCTGCGCAGCGAGGTGAGGGGGTTTTTCAGCTCGTGGCTGACATCCGCGGCAAAGCTCTCAATGGCTTCAATACGGGTATAGAGAGAATCGGTCATCTCGCGGATGGATGTTGAAAGATGGCCCACCTCATCCTGACGTTCGGAGAAATCGGGAATTTCCACGCGGCTTTTCACGCCATGGCGAACACGGTCGGCGGCGGCGGAAAGCTTGCGCAGCGGGCTTGCAATCGTCGAGGCGAGGAAGAGCGACAGGATGACCATGACCAGCGACACGACGCCGAACACGCGGAAAACCGCCATGCGTTCGGCCTGCACGATCTTGTCGATATCGTCGCCTTCGGTGGAGAGCAGGAGCACGCCCAAAATTGCGCGCGAACGCTGGATCGGGACAGCAACGGAGACGACCAGTTCGCCCTTTTCATTGCGCCGCTGCGCGGTTTGCGGCGAACCTGCCAGCGCCTTGACGATTTCCGGATAGGCGAGGCCGTTGCCGCCCGGCTGTTCCTGATAGACCGGCAGGCCTCCGCCATAAAACAGATGCGAGATCCACGTTCCGGCACGTTCCCAGATCGAAGGGGTCTCCTCCTCGATCGGCGGCAGGTCGTAACGCAGCACCGGCCCTGCCGAAGGGAAGCTCGGCGAATAGAGCGCGCGCGAGTCAAGCAGCATATTGGCATAGCGATCATAGATGCGCGCCCGCGTGCTTATCGGTGAGATCAGCCGGCGCAGCAGCGGAGAGACCTTTTCCGGGTTGATCGGAAATTCCCAGTTATCGGGCGAATCCGGCGAAGGTGTCAGGCTTTGGCCTGCCTGAAGCTCCAGAAGCTTTTCCGGGTCGATCATCAGCGAATTGGTGTCAACCGTCGCCGAGGCGGAGATTGCGCCTGCAATGATCTTGCCTTGGGTGAGCAGGCTTTCGATCTTCGCATCGATCAGCCCCTCGCGGAACTGATTCATATAGAGAATGCCGGAAACCAGAACCGCCAGCGCCGCCAGATTGAGAAACAGGATGCGGCGCGTCAGGCTCGAGAACAGATATTGGCCGAGAAACTTGCGCAGGGGCGCAAAAAAGCGACGCCAGAACACCGAGCGCTGCCGCCGGGCCCTGCGTTCGCGCAAATCCGATTTCTGACCGGTCAGGCCATCGTTCCGGGTCTCTGCGACCATGTCGCTCTGTCTGCTCTCACTAAGCTATCGCCAGACCTCACGGACTGGCGATATGCAATTATCTATCAGGCCTCGCGGAAGCGATAGCCGACGCCATAGAGCGTTTCGATCATTTCGAAATCATCGTCAACCGCCTTGAACTTCTTGCGCAGGCGCTTGATATGGCTGTCGATGGTGCGGTCATCCACATAGACCTGCTCATCATAAGCCGCATCCATGAGGGCGTCACGGCTTTTCACGACGCCCGGGCGCTGTGCCAGCGAATGAAGAATCAGGAATTCGGTGACCGTCAGCGTGACGGGTTCGCCCTTCCAGGTGCAGGTGTGACGCTCCTGATCCATGACAAGCTGGCCACGCTCGAGCGATTTCGCCTGCTGTCCGGTTGGCTTGGCCGTGCCATCGCGCGCAGCGACCCGGCGAAGCACCGCCTTGACGCGTTCGACCAGAAGACGTTGCGAGAACGGCTTGGTGATGAAATCGTCCGCGCCCATCTTGAGGCCGAAAAGCTCATCGATCTCGTCATCCTTGGAGGTAAGAAAGATGACGGGCAGGTCCGATTTCTGGCGCAGGCGGCGCAAAAGCTCCATACCGTCCATGCGCGGCATCTTGATATCGAAGATCGCAAGATTGGGCGGACGCGTCATCAGACCGTCCAGCGCAGACGCGCCATCGGTGTAGGTTTCAACCCGATAGCCTTCCGATTCCAGTGCGATGGACACGGAGGTCAGGATGTTGCGGTCGTCGTCGACCAGCGCAATCGTCTGCGTTGCCGAGGCTTCCTTCATGCGAACCTTTCTCCTTCAACTAAGCCGGCCGGAAAACCCGGCCAGTGACGTCTTTCAGCCGCCACAAGCTGGCGGATTTCTGGATCGAACGTCCGGTTCGGCGTCGATACTAGTATAATGCGCCTGCTTGTGCAGTACAAATTAGGTACAAAATGTGGCAGCGCCCCAAGAAGCAGTGAAACCGCCCCTCATCGAATCGCTGTTTGGTTAATGACCGCATGGTGGACAATCCCGGAATCAAAGGGCTCATAACATATAGGTTAACCGATTTAAAAAAATTTCAAAAATTTTAAATCGATTAAATATTTGAATTGCCACGATTAATCTGTTTCTGACTGCCATCCTCTGTTTTGCGTTCAATCTGGAGACGCAAAGAGGACCGATCAATTGTCAAACCACGGCGGAGACATCATGAGAGAGACCGGCATTCACAACACGGCCGCTTCCATTGCCACTTCAGGACTGAAGGAACTCTCCGCAGTCTTTTACAATCTTGGGCCCGCGCGTCTTTATGAAGAAATCGTCCGCCGGGGCGAAGCCGAGCTGTCGGCGCAAGGTGCGCTTGTCGCGCGCACCGGCCAGCACACGGGCCGTTCGCCGAAAGACAAGTTCGTGGTGCGGGACGCCGATACGGAAGATCATGTCTGGTGGGACAACAACAAACCGATGAGTCGCGAGGCCTTCGATCTGCTGCATACCGATTTCATCGAACATGCGAAGGGCAAGGAGCTTTTCGTGCAGGATCTGATCGGCGGCGCTGACGCCGACAACAAGATCAATGCCCGCGTCATTACCGAATATGCCTGGCATTCGCTGTTCATCCGCAATCTTCTGATCCGTCCGGAACAGGAAGCGCTTGCTTCCTATGTGCCGGAAATGACTATCGTCGACCTGCCGTCCTTCAAGGCCGATCCGGAACGCTATGGCGTACGCACCGAAACGGTGATCGCGGTCGACCTGACCCGCAGGATCGTGCTGATCGGCGGCACCTCTTATGCCGGTGAGATGAAGAAGTCGGTTTTCACGGCGCTTAACTACATCCTGCCCGCCAAGGGCGTGATGCCGATGCACTGCTCGGCCAATGAAGGACCGAACGGCGACACCGCCGTTTTCTTCGGCCTATCCGGCACCGGCAAGACCACGCTTTCGGCCGATCCGACCCGCACGCTGATCGGCGATGACGAGCATGGCTGGGGTGAACACGGCATCTTCAACTTCGAAGGCGGCTGCTACGCCAAGACCATCCGCCTGTCGGCCGAAGCGGAGCCGGAAATCTATGCGACCACGCAGCGATTCGGCACGGTTCTCGAAAATGTGGTTCTGGACGAACACCGCCAGCCGGATTTCGACGACGGTTCGCTGACGGAAAACACCCGTTGCGCCTATCCGCTCGACTTCATCCCGAACGCGTCGAAAACGGGGAAGGGCGGCCAGCCGAAGAACATCATCATGCTCACCGCCGACGCCTTCGGCGTGATGCCTCCGATTGCCAAGCTGACGCCTGCACAGGCCATGTACCACTTCCTGTCCGGCTACACGGCCAAGGTCGCCGGTACCGAAAAGGGCGTGACCGAACCGGAAGCGACCTTCTCGACCTGCTTCGGCGCACCTTTCATGCCGCGCCATCCATCGGAATACGGCAACCTGCTGCGCAAGCTGATCGCCGAGCACAAGGTCGATTGCTGGCTGGTCAATACCGGCTGGACCGGTGGCGCCTATGGCACTGGTAAGCGCATGCCGATCAAGGCAACCCGCGCGCTTCTGGCGGCAGCGCTCGACGGTTCGTTGAACAATGCCGAATTCCGCATCGATCCGAATTTCGGCTTTGCGGTTCCGGTCGAAGTGCCGGGCGTGGACACATCGATCCTCGATCCACGTTCGACCTGGGCCGACAAGGCCGCCTATGACGCGCAGGCCAAGAAGCTCGTTGACATGTTCGTCACGAATTTCGAGAAGTTCGAAAGCCATGTCGATCACGAGGTCAAGGACGCGGCCCCGTCGATCCGCATCGCCGCGGAATAGCTTTTTCTACGCATGTCTTTATCCAAAAACCGGTTCCCACTTTTTGGAGACATGCTTTTACCATCCTGAGGAGGAGGGAGGCCCGGCTGAAAGGCCGGGTTTTTCTTTTGTATAAGGGATACAAAGCGGTATATCTCCTTGCCATGGAAGAGAACCGGAACATCATCCGCATCAACAATCGCCTGTCGATCCGTGAAGACGATCTGGAGGAAAGCTTTATCCGTGCCTCCGGTCCCGGCGGCCAGAACGTCAACAAGGTTTCCACTGCCGTGCAACTGCGCTTTCATGCTGCCCGCTCCGGCCTGCCGGAAGACATCCTGTCGCGGCTATTCAAGCTAGCCGGGCAAAAGGGCACCAAGGACGGCGATATCCTGATCGAGGCCAATCGTTTCCGCATCCAGGAGCGTAATCGCGAAGACGCCCGCGAGCGGCTGATCGCGCTTGTCGCCAAGGCCGCCGAACCACTGCCGCCCCCGCGCAAGAAAACCAAGCCGACGAAAGGCTCCATCGAACGCCGCCTCAAGGCCAAATCCGGCCGGTCCGACATCAAGAAGGGCAGGGGAAAGGTTTCTTTCGATTGAAGATAGACCGTCTAAATTAAACCACATTATCGGGATAACTTTAGACAATTAACGGATGCGCCTGCGTGGCAATATTTTTTCACTTTAAAATAGCAAAATACTAAATTTTATTGATTATTAAAGCTACTTTAATAAATATTTTTAGAAAATTAACTCTTTGATTGCTCTTTAGCCAAATGAAAAAAAGTATTTTATATTCGCTATCGATCACTCTTCTGACGATTTCAGCGGCGCATTCTGGAACACAAACGTGTCATATCTCGGATAAAGACGCAAAACGCATCATTGCAGCCGCTCATCAAAACCTTGGCAAAAAACCGAATCCGTTAAAGAAGATACATACGGAGGGGACCTTGCCGGGTCACGGTATTCACGACCAATCCGTCATCGCGGAAGCAGATTTTCCGCGTGTATATACTTTTGCGCTGGCTTATCAACTGACACATGATCCCGTTTATCTCAATAAGGCAATAGAATATCTGGAGGCTTGGGCAGCGCTTTATAAGCCAAGCTTCAACCCGATCGATGAAACTAATTTCGGCCCGTTCATACAAGCCTACGCTTTGCTGAAGGATGACATGCCTTCAGCGGATCGGTCTCGCATCCAACCTCTCATTCAACAATTTGCGGAAGGCTATATACAAAGCGGCGCGAACATCATGGATCGGGATCATGCGAACTGGCAGAGCCACAGAATCAAAATCGCAACGCTTGCAGCTGCGGCACTGGGGGACAGGAACCAGCTCAACGAGACCGAAAAACTGTTCAAGACACAAATATCCTACAACATTCGTTCGGATGGTTCGGTCGAGGATTTTTACAAGCGGGATGCGCTTCACTATGTAACTTATGATTTGCAGCCCTTGGTGGAGGCGTCAATCGCAGCCCATCGCTCTGGCCGCGATTGGTTTCATTATCGTTCACAGAAGGGTGGCTCTCTGACAAATGCTCTGAACTGGCTGGTTCCCTACGCTGAAGGCACGAAGCAACACATCGAATTTCTGCATTCGACTGTCCCGTTTGACAAGGCCCGACGGCAAGCCGGCGTCGAGGCTGAACAGATTGCGCCCTGGCAACCTCAGAACAGCGCTCAACTGTTCTGGTTGGCTTCGCAGCTTGACAAACGGTACCGCTCCCTGGCTTCTTTCCTGCAGCCCAATCCGCCCATATCCGTTCTGAATTGTGAAGCGGAAGCCAAGAAGTAATACCAAGGCGCAACAAAGTGGATCAAATCTTCCGCAGCGCTACTTCCTCAATCAAATGATCGCTGCCCTTGCGCAGGATCAGGTCGGCGCGGGGACGCGTCGGCAGGATGTTATCCTTGAGGTTCTTCAGGTTGATATTGTTCCACAGCCCTTCGCCGATCGAACGCGCCGCGTCTTCGGACAGCTGCGAATAACGATGGAAGAAGGATTCCGGATTGACGAAGGCGGTTTCCCGCAGCCGCATGAAGCGGTCGATATACCATTTGTGGATCAGTTCCGATTCCGCATCGATATAGATGGAGAAGTCGAAGAAATCCGAAACGAAAGGCACCATCTTGCCGTCTTCCGGCAGATCGCGCACCTGCAGCACATTGATGCCTTCAAAGATCAGGATATCCGGCTTGTCGACGATCTGATATTCGTCCGGCAACACGTCGTAGCTCAAGTGCGAATAGAGCGGCGCGCGCACCTGGCTCATGCCCGCCTTGATCGCCGACAGGAAGCGCAGGACCGCGCCGACATCATAGCTTTCGGGAAAGCCCTTGCGCTCCATCATGTTCTGCTCGCGCAGGACCGCATTGGGATAAAGAAAACCATCGGTCGTCACGAGGTCGACCTTCGGGCTTGATGGCCAGCGGGCAAGCAGCTCTTTGAGGATACGCGCGGTCGTGGATTTTCCGACCGCGACCGAACCGGCGATGCCGATGATGAAAGGCGTCTTGAACGACTCTTCCATGTTGAGGAACTGCTTGCGCTGCTCGAACAGGAGCTGGCTTGCCTCCACATGCGCCGACAGCAATCGCGACAGCGACAGATAGATGCGCCGCACCTCGTCCAGATCGATGGGGTCACCCAGCGAGCGCAGCCTCTTGACCTCGTCATAAGTCAAGGTAAGCGGCGTATCGGCGCGAAAGCCCGCCCATTCCTCAGCCGAAAAGAAACGGTAAGGCGAGTAACGCGACGGCGTTAGCTGGTCCACTTTTTCCCACATATTGTCGCTGCTCTCCCTCAACGCCCATTCTGCACTAGCAGCTTCCGGTCCTATTTTCATTTAGGCTTTCGGACGAGCGGCTTTTTCCTCAAGGCCGGTCTGCGCCGTGCGGCGTCGCAACTCTTGAAGAACCTCATCGAGCGGCACGTCGGCAATCTTGAGAACCACAAGCAGGTGATAAAGCAGATCAGCGCTTTCGGTGATCACTTCGGCGCGGTTACCTTCAACGGCAGCAATGACTGTTTCCACGGCTTCCTCGCCCAGCTTTTTCGCCGCCCGTGGCTGCCCCTTTGCCACCAGACTTGCCGTATAGGACGAGCCGTCCGTCACGCTGGCACGCTCCGCGACGATGCGTTCAAGGTCGGAAAGAGTGAACTCGGTCATCGGATTTCCCTAAATATTGTTCTCAACGGACCGGATCGAGCCGCATCGGAATGCCAGCTTCGGCCATATAGCGCTTGGCCTCACCAATCGTATAGGTGCCGAAGTGGAAGATTGACGCGGCGAGAACCGCTGCCGCATGACCATCGCGAATGCCCGCGACCATGTGGTCGAGATTTCCGACACCGCCCGAAGCGATCACCGGAACGCGCACGCTGTCAGCCACGGCGCGCGTCAGGGCCACATCGTAACCGGCCTTGGTTCCGTCCCGATCCATCGAGGTCAAAAGGATTTCGCCCGCACCGAGGCCCACCACCTTTTGCGCGAACTCCACCGCATCGATGCCAGTCGCCTGGCGACCGCCATGGGTGAAGATTTCCCAGCGATCGGCTTCGCCTTCGCCCGAAACCTTCTTGGCGTCGATGGCAACCACGATGCACTGATCGCCGAACTTGTCGGCAGCTTCGGCGACGAATTCCGGCGTCTTCACCGCAGCCGTGTTGATGGCCACCTTGTCGGCACCGGCCAGCAGAAGCTTGCGAATATCGGCAACCTGACGCACGCCGCCGCCAACGGTGAGCGGCATGAAGCACTGTTCGGCCGTTCGCGCCACCACATCGAAAATTGTCTCGCGATTGTCCGAGGACGCCGTGATGTCGAGGAAGCACAATTCGTCTGCGCCCGCCGCATCATAAGCGCGGGCGGCTTCCACCGGATCACCCGCATCGATCAGATCGACAAAGTTGACGCCTTTGACGACCCGACCGTCTTTAACGTCCAAGCATGGGATCACGCGTGCCTTGAGTGTCATGCTGAAGCCCTCAACAGGGATAATGCTTCCGCCGGATCGATGCGGCCATCGTAAAGCGCACGGCCTGAAATCGCGCCTTCCAGTTTTGCGGCATCTGGCGCAGCAAGACGCCTGATGTCGTCCATGGAAGCCAGGCCCCCGGATGCGATCACAGGAATGGAAACAGCTTCGGCAAGCGCCAGCGTCGAATCCCAGTTGATGCCGGCGAGAACGCCGTCGCGGTCAATGTCGGTATAGATGATGGCGGCAACGCCAGCGCCTTCGAACTTTTTCGCGAGTTCGACTACGCCGAGTTCGCATGCTTCCGCCCAGCCTTCGACAGCAACCTTGCCGCCCTTGGCGTCAATGCCAACGGCAACCTGTCCCGGAAATTCCTTGCAGGCCTCGATCACCAGCGCCGGATCGCGCACAGCGACCGTGCCGAGGATGACGCGGCGCAGCCCCTTGGAAAGCCAGTTCTCGATATGCTGGAGCGTGCGGATGCCGCCACCGAGCTGCACCGGATTTTTCGTGGCTTTCAGGATCGCTTCCACAGCTTTGCCGTTGACGCTTTCGCCGGCAAAGGCACCGTTGAGATCGACCACATGCAGCCATTCAAAACCCTGATCCTCGAAGGCCTTGGCCTGCGCTGCCGGGTCTTCATTATAGACGGTGGCCTGATCCATGTCGCCGAGCTTGAGGCGCACGCACTGACCGTCTTTCAAATCGATGGCGGGAAAAAGGATCATAATCTCAGGGCTTCCATTTCAGGAAATTGGCAATGAGCGAAAGGCCGAGCAGCTGGCTCTTTTCCGGGTGGAACTGCGTACCAACCATATTGTCGCGACCGACCGTTGCGGTGACATCGCCGCCGTAATCGGTCACAGCCAGCACATCAGCCTTGTTCTTCGCGTCGAACATATAGGAATGCACGAAATAGGCATGCAAGCCGTTCTCGCCGGTCTCGATCCCGTCGAAGACCGGGTGAGAATGTTTCACGTGAATCCTGTTCCAGCCAATCTGCGGAATTTTGAGCGTCGGGTCGGATGGCGTCATTTCACGCACGTCGCCGGCAATCCAGCCAAGACCTTGCGTGATTTCCTTTTCAAGCCCGCGCTCGGACATGAGCTGCATGCCGACGCAGATGCCAAGGAAAGGGTGTGCCTTTTTCAAAACCACATCTTCCAGCGCTTCCACCATGCCGGGAACGGCATGGAGGCCGCGGCGGCAATCGGCATAGGCGCCAACGCCGGGGAGCACGATGCGGTCAGCCTTCGCCACGCGGTCGGCATCCGCCGTCAGGTCGATCTGCGCCGCGATACCGCTCTCATGCGCGGCACGCTCAAAAGCCTTGGTGGCCGAGCGCAGATTGCCGGAGCCGTAATCGATGATTGCAACACGCATTTTCAGTTTTCTCCGCGATGACCCACGAATCCGATCGTTGAGCCAAATGAGGAATAAGTGGAACGAGGGGGTGCCTGAGTCCAGTCGGTGGTCCAGGCGGGGGCAGGCTGGCTCGCATCTTCGAGGCCGTGGAAATAGCGGATTTCCGCTTCTTCCAGATCGGACGCGTCTATGACCGCCTTTTCAACAAAACCCTGGCGCCTGAGCTTGGCGATCTTCCAGTCGACACCTTCCAGCGCGACGAAGAGCGACATGAACAGGGTTAGAAGAGGCACCGCGCCGTTAATGCCGAAGTGGGTCGCAACGAGACCAAGCAAGATCGTGACGCCCAACACAGCGAAGGCTTCGAACCACAGACGCTGCGCCAGCAGCCAGACGAAGGGCAACAGCAGTCCCAGAACATGGAATCCGTCGCGCACGAACACGGTTTGCTCAAGGCTTTTTTGCATCGCAGTTCCAGACGGAAAACCGGTTCCCACTTTTCCGGGAATTGCTTGAGTATCTTCCGGTTCAAGAACGACGAATTGCGCCATCACTCAGCCTTTCAGCGAGCCCTTGGTGGAGGGGATTGCATCCTTCTGGCGCGGATCGGTTTCCAGCGCCGTGCGCAGAACCCGGGCTACCGCCTTGAAGATCGACTCCGCAATATGGTGGTTGTTGGCGCCGTAATGATTGTTGATATGCAGCGTGATGCCAGCATTCATCGCGAAAGCCTGAAAGAACTCACGCACCAGCTCGGTGTCGAACGTGCCGATCTTGGCCGTGGTGAAATTGACGTTCCAGACCAGAAAGGCGCGTCCCGACACGTCGACGGCCGCGCCGGTCAGCGTATCGTCCATGGCGAGGTCCATTGAGGCATAGCGCACGATGCCGCGACGTTCGCCCAAGGCCTTGGCAATGGCCTGACCGAGCGCAATGCCGGTATCCTCGACCGTGTGGTGATCATCGATATGCAGATCGCCCTTGGCCATCACGCGCATATCGATCAGCGAATGTCGGGAAAGCTGCTCCAGCATATGATCGAAGAAGCCCACGCCAGTGGTGATGTCGAACTTGCCGACGCCATCCAGATCGACTGAAACAGCAATGCTCGTTTCCTTCGTGGAGCGTTCGATGCTTGCCTTGCGGGTGCTTTCAGCAGTCATAAGCTTTCCTCATCCTGTAGCTTGGAGGGGTTCTAGAACAGCTTGCCCACTTTGCCAATTCCTTTTGCCGGTTTCGCGAGCTGCAATTCGGCATTTGCAATTCGTCCGCACGTTCTTAAATATTCTCAGCGAAGCACGATTCATCCGCCGACGGCTGGCCGAACCTGTTTCTCTAACAGATGAAGGGGCACCTGCAATTGCCTTCCGGGATTGCATGTGTCGCCAAAGGAGCATCCATGATCGAACATCATCCCACGACAATTTACGGCACGACCATCGTTACTGTGCGCAAGGGCGGCAAGGTCGTCATCGCCGGTGACGGACAGGTCTCGCTGGGCAATACCGTGATGAAGGGCAATGCGCGCAAAGTTCGCCGCATCGGCAAGGGCAATGTGATTGCCGGTTTTGCCGGGGCCACCGCCGACGCCTTCACCCTGCTGGAACGCCTTGAAGCCAAACTGGAGCAATATCCCGACCAGTTGATGCGCGCCTCGGTCGAACTTGCCAAGGACTGGCGCACCGACCGCTACCTGCGCAAGCTGGAAGCCATGATGCTGGTTGCCGACAGCAAGGTGACGCTGGCGCTGACCGGCACCGGCGACGTGCTTGAACCCGAACATGGCGTTATGGCCATCGGTTCGGGCGGCAATTATGCGCTGGCCGCCGCCCGCGCGCTGATAGACACCGACAAGTCGGCCGAGGAAATCGCCCGCAAGGCGATGGAGATCGCCGCCGATATCTGCATCTATACCAACCACAATATCCTCGTGGAAAGCCTGGACGCAGAATGAGCTCGCTGGCGCAGGCCTCAAAACCGAATGCGCAACGCTGGGGCCTGGGCGCCCTGATCGTTCTCGCCATAGTCGCGGTACAAGCCTTCTGGCTCTATCTCGACGGGCGGATTGCCATGTGCGAATGCGGAACCATAAAATTATGGTCCGGTTCGCTGATGACCGAAAATTCGCAGCATATATCCGACTGGTATACGCTGTCGCATATCATCCATGGCTTTCTGTTCTACTGGCTGTTCACGGTCATCTCACCCAAAGCCCCGCTCGGTCTGAGGCTTGCAGCTGCGGTCGGCATAGAGGCCCTGTGGGAACTGGTCGAGAATTCGAATTTCATCATCGAACGCTATCGCGCCAATACGTCCTCGGTGGACTATTTCGGCGACAGCATCGTGAATTCGGTTTCCGATACGCTCGCCGCCGCGCTCGGCTTTCTGATCGCAGCCAGGCTGCCAACCAAAATCACCGTCGCCATCGCGCTGTTTATGGAAATTCTGGCGCTGATCGTCATCCGCGACAATCTTACGCTCAACGTGATCATGCTGCTGCATCCGTTCGAGTTCATCAAGCAGTGGCAAAGTGGGTTATAAAACATGAGTAACTTCTCCCCCCGTGAAATCGTCTCCGAACTCGACCGTTTCATCATCGGCCAGAACGACGCCAAGCGCGCCGTCGCCATCGCCTTGCGCAATCGCTGGCGCCGCCAGCAGCTTGAAGGGCAGATGCGCGAGGAGGTCATGCCGAAGAATATCCTGATGATTGGACCGACCGGCGTCGGCAAGACGGAAATTTCCCGCCGTCTCGCCAAGCTCGCCGGTGCTCCTTTCGTCAAGGTGGAAGCGACCAAGTTCACCGAAGTCGGCTATGTGGGCCGCGACGTCGAGCAGATCGTCCGCGACCTCGTCGAGGTTGCCATCACGCTGGTGCGCGAAAAGCGCCGCGAGGACGTGAAGGCCAAGGCGCATCTCAATGCAGAGGAACGCGTGCTGGATGCGCTAGTCGGCAAGACGGCAAGCCCCGCAACCCGCGACAGCTTCCGCAAGAAGCTGCGCAATAACGAGCTCGACGACAAGGAAATCGAAATCGAGGTCGCCGATACCGGCTCCGGCCCGAGCTTCGAGATTCCGGGTATGCCGGGCGCCAATATCGGCGTCATGAACCTGTCCGACATGCTGGGCAAGGCGATGGGCGGGCGCACCAAGACGCGCAAGACAACGGTGAAGGATTCCTATCCGATCCTGATCAACGACGAATCCGACAAGCTTCTGGATCAGGACCAGATCGTGCAGGAAGCGCTTCGCGTCACCGAAGACGAGGGCATCGTGTTCATCGACGAGATCGACAAGATCGCCTCGAGGGAAGGCGGCATGGGTGCGGGCGTGTCGCGGGAAGGCGTGCAGCGCGATCTTCTGCCGCTGGTTGAAGGCACCACGGTCGCGACCAAATACGGGCCGGTGAAGACGGACCACGTGCTGTTCATCGCATCAGGTGCGTTCCACGTCTCCAAGCCGTCCGATCTCCTGCCGGAGCTTCAGGGCCGCCTGCCGATCCGCGTGGAACTCAACGCGCTGACGCGTGAGGACTTCCGTCGCATCCTGACGGAGACCGAAGCAAGCCTGATCAAGCAGTATATCGCCTTGATGGCGACGGAAGAGGTGAAGCTCGAAATCACCGATGACGCCATCGACGCTCTGGCCGATATCGCCGTCGATCTGAATGCGACGGTTGAAAACATCGGCGCGCGCCGCCTGCAAACGGTGATGGAACGGGTTCTGGATGAAATCTCGTTCACCGCTCCCGACAAGACCGGTGCGGTCTTCACAATTGATGCGGCCTATGTGAAAGACAAGATCGGCGGACTTGCCAAGAATACCGATCTTTCGCGCTTCATCCTCTAAAAGCGCTTGCATTTAAGTGGCAGTAAAGCCACGGCTTCCGGCCACTTTCAACGACTGCGCAAAAACCCCTCGACTTGCATCGGGGGGTTTTCTATTTTCCGGCAAATTTACCAGATATTCACCATATTGGGGCCGTTTCCGCACAATGACCAGATCACTGAACCGCTTTGCTGGCCTTTGCCTTGCCTTCATTGTAGCCAGCCAGAGCGCGCAAGCGGCGACCCTTGTTCCACCCGGCAATCGCAATGCGGAACAGCCGCCGATCCCCGGCGCATCCGCCAAGCGCACGCGTGAATTGAGCACGACTTACGAGAAGAAATATCAGAAGATCTACGGTCTGCTGAAAAAGGATGCTGCGCTACGCTCCAAGATCCGTTCCACGGCAGCAGCCTACGGCATCGATCCCATCCACATTGTCGGCGCGATCGTCGGCGAGCACACCTATAATGTCGACGTCTATGACCGGCTGCAGACTTATTACGTCAAGGCCATGTCCTATGTGAATCAGGGAGTCAGCTTCGGCTATGATGGCGAGAGCATCGGCCAGTTCATCAAGCGGCCTGAATTTGCCGATTGCCTGAAGCACAAGGACAGCTATTCGCTGTGGTCCTGCCGCGAGAATGTGTGGAATAAAAGCTTCCGCGGCAAGTCGGTCGGCGGCAACGCCTATCCCAACAACCGCTTCAGCGCGGTGTTCTTCCAGCCTTTCTATGCGGGCCAGACATTCGGCCTTGGTCAGATCAATCCGCTGACGGCCTTGCAGATGTCGGACATGGTGAACCGTGTTTCCGGCCTACCCAAGCTTAATGCCGAAGACGGCAATGCCGTCTACAAGACCATCATGGACCCCGACCTGACGCTGCCCTACATCGCGGCAACGCTGAAACAGTCGATCAACTCCTATCGACAGATCGCCGATTTCGACATTTCGAAGAATCCGGGCCTCACCGCCACGCTCTACAATACCGGCGGCGCGGAAGCGCGCGCGCGGGCCCTGGCCAACGAAAACGCCAGGCGAAAGGCAGACGGCCAGGAACCCCTACTGCCGCAGGAAAATTACTATGGCTGGCTGGTCAATTCCAAATTGGACGAATTGCGCGGCTTATTTTAAGTAAATCAAAGATCATCCAGCCTGGACAGACGGAGAAGCGCTTCAACCTGCTGGCCTGTTTCCCCGGCGACGCTTGCGTGCCGCCTCGATTTCCTCGCTCAGGTGTTTGATCGTTTCGCGATCTATGATGCGGATATTGCGCGCCAGAAGATTGGCAAGCTCCGTCGCGTGCGGCGACAGGCCCGATGTATCGATCACCACACGCGGATGCGACACGGCGGCAAGGTTCTGCAACTCTTCCGCCTCGTCCCAGATAATGTTGAAATAGGTAATGATGCGCTGAAGCAGGTCCCAGGTCGGCTGGCCGCGCCGTCCGTGTTCCAGCGCCGACAGATAGGCCGGGGAAACGCGGAGCGCCGCAGCCATATCCTTCTGCGTCACACCACGTTCTTCCCGTAATTCCCGCAAGCGTATTCCAAATGGCGTCATCGCAGCCTGTTTCCTCCAGGCAATATCTGCTGTGCCGTGTTCTGGGTCTGGCGGCGAAGCCTGACATAAAGCGCGCCATGCCCGCCATGGTGACGCGCCGCATCCTCATAGGCGCTGACCAGAAGCCTGAACAGCGGCGTGGAAAACCAGTGCGGCACCGCCTGCCGCAAAATGCCTTCGCTGCCAAACGAACGGCCCTTGCCGGTGATGACCATGACATGACGCAGGCCGCGCGCATGGGCGCTGACCAGAAATCCGTAGAGCAGGCCGTGCGCTTCGCCCTGCGTAAGACCATGGAGGTCAATGCGGGCTTCAATATCGACGCGGCCTTTCGCTATTTTTCGATGTGTCGGCTTGTCGAGCGACTGAACCTGCATTTCGCCGAGCGCCGACAAGCCCTTCTTCGGCTTGCTCGCCTCCATCGCAGGCTGAACCTTCGCCTTGGCCGGGCGCTTTTCTTCTTCCGCCATCAATGTCTTGAAATCGGGAAGCGCGTCCGGTTTCGCCTTCGGCTTTACCAGCGGCTTTGCGGTCTTGGCGACCGTTTCCCATAAGATGCGGTCTTCGGGCCGCAGATAGTCCTTTTCCGGCTTGTCGGTCGCGCGCGCCATTTAAGTCCCCAGCAGGGTACGCGGCACCAGCGCGTAAAATTCGGCATCGTTCTTGACGCCGCCCGCAATCTCGCCCGCCGCATCGCCCGACCCGGCGAAAAGATCGCCCCGGGCAGGGCCGACGATAGCCGTACCGGTGTCCTGCGCGATCATCAGCCGTTCAAAAGGCTCGCCGTCAAAGACGGTCACAGTCGGCGCGCTGACGTGGATCGGCGTCCCGAACGTATGGAGCAATCTGTCGACGGCCAGCGAACGCCCGGCGGTCAGCGGAACTTTTGCGGCGGCAATCGGACCGGCGTCTGGGTCATCCACCGGCGCTTCCCGGAAGAAAATATAGGACCGGTTCCGCCAGATGAGGTCATCGGCCCGGTCTGGATGTCCGGCCAGCCAGCGGCGGATCGTCTGCATGGAAATTTCCGAGGCCGGAATTTCGCCATTGGCGACCAGAATGCGGCCAATGCCTGTGAACGGGTGGCCGGATTTAGCCGCATAGGTGACGCGCAGCAAGCCGCCATCGCGCAGTTTCAGGCGCGCCGCGCCCTGCACATGCGCGAAAAAAGCATCGACCCGGTCGGCGACGAAAGCGATTTCCAGCCCTCGGCCCGAAAGGCTGCCTCGTTCGATCATTCGGCGGTCGTCATATTCCGCCAGACCGTTTTCCGTCTGGCGCGCAAAGGCAAAGGACGGATTGAGGCCCATCGGGCGGTTTTCGTCCGTGACTTTCACGAGGTCGTCCGGCTGGCGCAGGAAGGGCACCTTGAACTGGTCGTCCGCCTGAAGCGAGGCCTCGATCTCCGGTTCATAGAATGCGGTCACAAAGCCGTTTCCCTGATCGGGAACGATGCGGCAGGGGAGAAAATTCTGTTCGAAAAAACCCCGCGCTTCCGCCCGGTCTGGATTGTCGAGGGCGCGCGCGGCGGCAAAGATCGGCGCCAGCGCTCCGAAACGGATGCCAAGACTCCCGCTCTTGTAGGTTTGGCGGGCAGCGTAATCGGCCGAACGGCGAAATGCGGCGAATGCAGCAGACTGATCGTCCCGGTCCCAGCCCGGACAATCCGAAAAGGCCACCGGGCGCAAAATCCTCGCCAAGCCGTTCATCGCCGTATCCGTCAATCATACACAAACAAAAAGGCCGCTGGGGTCAGCGGCCCGATTCATATGTTTTCTCTTAATCTTCCGCTTCGGTCGCTACAAGCTTCCAGTTCGGATCGCGCGACCGGGTATCGCGGGCAAAGGTCCACAAATCCTTGATTTCGAGCACGTTGTCCGCATCGCCGTCGATAAGCTTGCCTTCCTTGTCATAGGTGGAAGAAATCATCTGGCTGACGATATTGACCGTCACATGCGCTTCCGATCCCTTCATCTCGGCGCCGGTGATTTCCGCCTTGTCGATGCCGACGAAGGACGAACGCACGCTTTCGCCGCGGGCTTCGCGCTCGTCGATCGCTGAAACAAAGCCCTCGAAGACATCCTTGGAAAGAAGGTTTTTCAAAACCTTGCGATCCCCGTCAGCGAAGGACATCACAATCATTTCATAGGCGATCTTTACGCCGTCCACGAAACCGGCGGGATCGAACGACGAATCGGCAGCGTAAATCGCGCGCAGGCCGTCATTAACGGGTGTGCCAAGAGGAGCCGCCTTGTCGATAGCGGTAAAATCCTTTTCGCCCGTCCGGCGCGGAAGGGAGACGACGTTGTCCGTCTCGCTGTTCGCTGGTGCAACATCGGCACTGCGTGCCGACGTGTACGGATCGAAGGGCGGTTTTTCATTTCCGGTACGACGGCCAAGAACATTCCTCAGCTGGAGAAAGATGATCACCGCTGCGATGAAGAAGAATATCGTGCCAAAATCAAAAAATTCCATGCCGCCTGCCGCTAATTGAAGGAACCGGCGTTTCGCCTTTCCTATCCCCAGAGCGTTTCCCGTTCTGAGTGAACCATTGGAAATGCTCTATCCATTTGTCCTTACGCGCATCTTTTTCCGAAAACCGCTTCGCATTTTTCGGGATACGCTGCCATTTATATCTCATACATATAGATCGGCTTACGTCATCATTCAAATCCCGATCATGCGTACCTATTTGATATTGCATGACAGACAGTTTCAATTTCGTTCCGAACCTTAAAAAGTTACAATTCAGGCTAGACTGAACCCCGGAACCAAACAACAAAGGTCGTAACCTCCGTGTCCTCCTCTTTCGCCCCTCTCGTCCTGCTGGCGATGCCTTTCATCGAAATTGCCGGTTTCGTCATCGTCGGCAGCAAGATCGGCGTTTTCGCGACCCTCGGCCTGGTTATCCTGAGCGCGATGCTGGGCTTTTTCCTCCTGCGCGTGCAGGGCATCGGGCTTTTGCAGCGCATTCGCACCGAAACTGCGGCCGGGCGCGTTCCGGATCGCGAAGTGGTGCATGGCGCCATGCTGGTTCTGGCGGCGATCCTGCTGATCGTGCCCGGCTTTGTGAGCAGCGCCATCGGCATTCTGCTGTTCGTTCCGTTCATTCGCGATGTCATGTGGGAAAAATTCATGCGCGGCCGCATGGTCGTCGCCACGTCGGCACGCTATTCGGACGGTTACGGGCAGCAGCGCCCCGGCCACAATCCGCGCCAGGACCATGTCATTGATCTCGATCCTGAAGATTATACCGCCCGGCCCGACGATAAATCTGGCAAGTGACGATCGCTGAATGCACAAATACTAACCTAAAAAGCCTTTCTTGCCTCATGCTCGCGCACATGCTAGCCAAACACTTCGACCTTTCGGAGCAGCTTGCGCACAGGCTGCGCCGGAAGCGCAAAAATCTCAATCACCGATAGAAGGCATACCGATAATGAGCGATAAGGCCGCGGGCGAAGTAAAGAACGGCAATGGCGCGACGGCCGAGCCGTCCCTCAACATTCTGGCGCAATATGTGAAGGACCTGTCCTTTGAAAGCCCGGGCGCGCCGCTGTCGCTGCGCCCGCGCGAGAAGGCACCGTCCATCAACATCAATGTCAACGTCAACGCCAATCCGCTGTCCGAAACGGATTTCGACGTCGTGCTGACGCTGGAAGCCAAGGCCGTCGACGGCAAGGACGTCCTTTTCAACACCGAGCTGGTCTATGGCGGCGTGTTCCGCATTCAGAGCATCCCGCAGGAGCACATGCTGCCGCTTCTGTTCATCGAATGCCCGCGTCTCCTTTTCCCGTTCGCACGTCAGATCATCGCAGACGCAACGCGCAACGGCGGCTACCCGCCGCTGATGATCGACCCGATCGATTTCGCGCAGATGTTCCAGACCCGCATGGCCGAAGAACAGGCCAAAGCCGCTGTGAAAAGCTGATCGCAAACTTCATGAAGCAAAAAGCCCGGTTCGACCGGGCTCAGACCGCTGACAAACCCATCGATATTTTCGACGGGTTTTGTTCTGGGAAGTATGCTGTTTTGGGCGGCAGAGTTTTGACGCAGATTGAGAAGGGTGTATCCGGCTCATGCGC